>OMCS01000755.1_pt1 | contig 16152 bp, 7 predicted proteins | sample 1674241 | NCBI WGS metagenome assembly OMCS01 (sample SAMEA103958153, study PRJEB25191) | human gut metagenome
AGAATGTGGATGAATATCTGGGATTTTGTGCGAGATTGAGAGGAATAGCCAAGAAAGATGAATTAAATGAATATGCAGCAGCTGCTATTTATGCAAACATTCTTTCATTTGTTAATGATTATCCCGATCAATGGAATGAAGTTGCTAAATACGCAAAATTGGCTATTGAAGGTGGCTCACTGATGAGTGAAAAAGAATTACTTTCCGGCTTTAATGACCTTTCTTTGAGTGAAGTGTTATGGGGGGCTGATATTAATGGTGAAACAAATACATTCTACGCTTCATTCATGAGTCAAGTTGATCCTTACGGCCCGGGATATGGTGGTAATTTAGGAAATTACAAAATGATTTCCAGTGATTTGTATGAAAAAATTTCAGATGATGACATTCGTAAAAAATGGTTTGGAGTTGATTTGGGAGAAACAAATACTCATTATAAAGTAAGACAATATGTGCAGCGCAAATTTATTGATATAGGTTCTACCGCGCCTGGTTTTACTCCTACAGGTGATACTTTTTGCTCTGACTATATTTATTTGCGTACTGGTGAAATGTATTTTGTAGCTGCAGAAGCATTATATAGGGCAGGGAAAGAAAATGAAGCCAAAACAATGCTGACTACGATTATGAAAACTCGTAATCCAAAATATGAAACATCCGCAACAAGTGATGCACTTTTACAAGAAATTGAACTTCAAAAGCGTATTGAAATGTGGGGTGAAGGTCGTCGTTTATTTGACATGAAACGTCGTAATGAAAGTTTGGATAGAACACATGCAATTAATCATAGTGCGATTGCTCCAAAGGAAGTCCCTGCAGGTAGTAAATTATTCATTTATCAAATCCCTGATAAGGAGTTAAATGCCAATAGTGAGATTACTGATAAAAACGAATAGCTAATAATAGGTCTATAATAAAAAAGATGCTTAGATTACTAGGCATCTTTTTTATGTTTAAGGTAGAATAAAAGTAGACATAAAATCAAATTATTTTTTTTATGTTATAATATATAGTTGATTTATAGTTTGTTATAATAGATGTAATATTGTATATCTACAAGAGAGCAGAATGCTAAATATTTGATTACTAGATGTTTTTTTGTATATTTTAGTTCCGCAAAGACTTTGGTAGTTTCCTTTATCGGAATGGCTACACAAGAAGTGCCAGTTAAAGCAAACTTGAATATTGTATTAAAGTCTGATACAGAACAGCTTGAAGAGGTAATGGTGGTGGCTTATGGTACAGCGAAAAAATCTGCATTTACAGGTTCGGCTGCTACTATAAAAAATGAAAAAATAGCGACGAGACAAACTTCAAATGTGACAAATGCTTTGGCGGGTCAAGTAGCCGGAGTACAAACTACGAGTAATAATGGTCAGCCGGGCAAAGATGCTGAAGTGCGTATTCGTGGTATTGGATCTATATCGGCTAGTAACAAGCCTTTGTATGTGGTAGATGGAGTTCCGTATGATGGTGAAATTTCTGCTATCAGTACTTCTGATATAGAATCAATGACAGTGTTGAAAGATGCTGCTTCTAACGCTCTGTATGGTGCACGTGGTGCCAATGGTGTAATCTTGATTACTACCAAGCGTGGTAAGAGTGGGGAAGCCCGTGTTACTTTTGACGCTAAATGGGGTGTGAATAAACGTGGAGTACCTAATTATGAAACAATTACGGATCCGGCTACATTCTATGAATTAAACTATTCTTCTATTTATAATGCCGATTTGAAAGGATATGCGGCAGCCGGAGATTTGGCTAAAGCTAATGCGTACGCTAATCAAGCAATGCTTTCTTCTACATATTTGGGATATCAGGTGTATTCCATTCCTCAAGGACAGCAACTGATCGGTATGGATGGCAAATTGAATCCTAATGCGACATTAGGTTATTCTGATGGTACATATTATTATACTCCGGATAATTGGTCGGATGAAATTTTTGAAAATAACCTGCGTCAAGAGTATAATTTAAGTATCAGCGGTGCGACTGAAAAAATGAATTATTATATGTCGGCCGGCTATTTGGATGATAAGGGAATTGTTCCTAACTCTGGTTTCCAACGTTATTCTGCACGTTTGAAAGCTGACTATCAAGTGAAGCCTTGGTTGAAGATGGAAGGAAATGTATCATTTACTCATTATGATAGCCGTGAACAGGATACTGAGGGTGGTACATCAAATGCAAACATCTTTTATGCATCAAATATTATGGGAGCCATTTATCCTATGTATGTTCGTGATGCACAGGGTAATATTATGGTAGATAATCGAGGTTTCCTTCGTTATGATTATGGAAAGCCAGGACAAGATTCAAATGGTAGCCGTAATACGATTCCTAATGCAAATCCGTTGGCAAGTTATATGCTGGATAAAATGAAATATTCGGGTGATGTGGTTAGTGGAAAATGGTCTGCTGATATTGATATTTGGAATGGAATCAAGGCAAAAGTGAATATAGGTGTTGATGTAAATAATGTGCGTGCTACAGAGATGGTTAACCCCTTCTACGGACAGTATTCTGAAACTAGCGGAGTCGGAGGTTTGATCAGTGTATCTAGTGAGCGTACATTTAGTGTAAATCAGCAGTATTTGTTGACATACAACAAAACATTTAATGATGTTCATAATGTGGATATTTTGGCCGGACATGAAAGTTATGACTATAAATATCAATATTTGTACGGACAACGTGAGAAATTGTATGATCCGAATGTTCCTGAATTAGGCAATGGTATTATGAACCAGAGCAATAATTCATATTCTCGTAATTATGCAACAGAAGGATGGCTGTTCCGTGCACAATATGACTATGATGGACGGTATTTTGTTTCAGCTTCTTTCCGTCGTGATGCTTCTTCTTGTTTTCACCCGGATAATCGTTGGGGTAACTTCTGGTCTGTAGGAGCTGGATGGTTATTAAGCAAAGAGAAATTCTTGGAAAACCAGTCTTGGATTGATATGTTGAAATTTAAAATCAGCTATGGTTTGCAAGGTAATGATAACTTGATGTTCCAAGGTGGTTTGTACCGTAACTACTATCCGTATCAAGACCAGTATACATTGGCAAACAGTAATGGCGATTTTTCAACTTCTCTATATTATAAAGGTAATAAGGAAATTACTTGGGAAACTTCACACAGCTTTAATACTGGATTTGATTTCGCTTTTTGGGGTGGTAAGTTAGGTGGTTCTGTTGAGTACTTCTCACGTAAAACAACCGATATGCTTTATTTCAAACCGGTAGCAGCTTCAATGGGTTATTCCCGTTTTCCTGAGAATGTGGGGTCAATGGTAAACCGTGGGGTTGAATTGGACTTGTATTCCAATATAATTGAAAACAAGAATTTTTCCTGGAATGTAAACTTTAATCTTACACATTTTAAGAATAAAGTCTTGGAATTATCTCCAGAACTGAATGGACAATTGATTGACGGTGCCCGGATTTATCGTGAAGATGAGTCTATGTACCAGCTTTATTTACCTAAATATGTAGGTGTGGATTCTGAAACAGGAGAGAGTCTGTGGGCGCTGGTGACTCCGGATGAGAATGGTAATACAGTTACGAAATCTTATTCTGTCGCTTCTGAAAACAGATTCGCATCAGGTGATATTCTACCTAAAGTTTATGGTGGTTTTGGAACAAGTGTTACAGCCTATGGCTTTGATCTCTCTGTTTCGTTTGCATACCAGCTTGGTGGACGTATTCTGGACTATACTTATCAAGGATTAATGGATGTGGCAGCCACGGGTAGTGCTTTGCATAAAGATATGTTAAAAGCATGGACTCCTGAAAATAAAAATACGGATGTTCCTCGTATGAATATTAATGACCAATATACGAACAGATTAACAGATCGTTTCTTGACTAGTTCGGACTATTTAAGCTTGCAGAATATTACATTGGGTTATACTTTGCCGAAGAGTCTGACACGTAAAATGCAGATTGACGGTGTCCGTGTATTCTTTGTTGCAGATAATGTGGCTTTGCTGACAGCTCGCAAAGGGTTGGACCCACGTCAAGGTTATGTGGCTGCTGACAATGTATATTCACCTATCCGCACAATTTCCGGAGGTATATCTTTAAATTTCTAATTTAGCAACCCATTTTTAAGAATATGAAATTGTCAAATAAATATATAGCATTTGCAAGTGTCGCTTTATTAATGGCATCTTGCGATTTGGATAAATTTCCTGAAGGAGATTACATATCTGAAGAACAGAAAGAAGATATAATCAATGGCAGACCTAATTTGATAACTGCTGAAGTGAACGCTATGGCAGCCAAATTAAATACTTTTGGTACGATTTCAGATGATGCCACTACTTATCATAATGACTATGGTATTCCTGCGGTATCTATGATATTGGAATCAGGAGGGCAGGACTTGGTTGCATTGGTTAATGGATATAACTGGTTTAATACATCTCAGAATTATAGTGACAGAGTATACGATAGTTCAAGCGATGAATTGATTTGGAAAACGTTCTATAATCACTTGAAAGCTGCAAACAATGTATTGAAATTGATAGCGGCAGATACGGAAGATTCTTCTTTGAAGGTTTATCGTGGCCAAGCTTTAGCTGCTCGTGCTTATGACTATCTGAACTTGGTTCAAATTTATCAGTTTACTTATGCAGGTCATGAAAATAGCCTGGCAGTACCTATTGTTACAGAAACAATGACTGATGAAGATATGCAGAATAATCCGCGTGCAACTGTACAGCAGGTGTATGACCAGATTATGAGTGACCTGAATACGGCTGCTGATTTATTGACCGGGTATGATAATGGCTCAAACAAAGATCAGATTGATGAGGCAGTAGTTTACGGATTGCGTACTCGTGCTAATCTGTTAATGCAAAAATGGGCGGATGCAGCTAAAGATGCAGAACGTGCCATTGCTGGCGGTACACCTCAGACTTTAGCCCAGGTATCTACTCCTACCTTTAATTCAGCATCGGCAAGTTCATGGTTATGGGGAGTGATGATTACGCCTGATAATGATGTTGTCCAGACAGGTATTATCAACTGGCCTTCGCACTTGTGCTCTTTTACCGGGAACGGTTATACTTCAGGAGTGCCTGATGGATATAGAAAGGTGAATTCTGCATTATATGATTTAATACCCGAAACAGATATCCGTAAACAATGGTTCTTGTCTCCGGATAATAAATCTTCATTGATTGATAATGAGCAGATTGAGGGTACTTCCATCGTTGAATATTTTGGTTTGACTCCGTATGTAAATACAAAGTTCGGAGCTTATCAAAGTATATTTGGTAACACAACCAATGCGTCAGACTGGCCTTTGATGCGTGTTGAAGAAATGTATCTGATAAAGGCTGAGGCAGAAGCCATGGGTGGTAATCTGAGTGGCGGAAAGAGTACATTGGAAAATTTTGTACGGACATATCGGGATCCTTCCTTTACAAGTAAAGCTAATTCGGCACAGGATTTTCAGGATGAGGTTTGGTTGCAGCGTCGTATGGAACTTTGGGGAGAAGGTTTCTCACTGTTCGATATCCTACGCTTGAAAAAGCCGGTGGTTCGTAAGAATACGAATTATGACCCGTCTGTACAATATAATTCAGCAGCAGAAGCGCAGATCCTGATCTATCGGATTCCGCAATGTGAAATGGAAACCAATTCCGGAATCAGTGACACTGATAACAATCCGGCTGCTCCACAACCACAACTATAGGGAATAACTGTAATAAAAAAGAGGATGACGTTCAACGTTCATCCTCTTTTTTTGTTATATTTGTCGCGAACTTATTTAGATTGATAGATAAATGAAAGAATTTGTAATTTCTGAAGCACAGGTTGAAACTGCCATCTTAGTTGGTTTGATTACTCAGACACAAGATGAGCGTAAGACCAAGGAGTATTTGGATGAGTTGGAGTTCTTGGCCGAAACGGCCGGAGCAACAGTGGTGAAAAGGTTTACTCAGAAACTGCCTGCTGCCAATTCCGTGACCTATGTCGGTAAAGGAAAGCTGGAAGAAATCAAGGAATATATTCATCAGGAAGAGGAAAATGAGCGTGAAGTCGGAATGGTGATTTTTGATGATGAACTTTCTGCCAAGCAGATACGTAATATAGAAGCTGAACTGAAAGTGAAGATTTTGGACCGTACTTCGCTGATTCTGGATATTTTTGCCATGCGGGCTCAAACTGCAAATGCTAAAACACAAGTGGAGCTGGCCCAATATAAGTATATGCTGCCTCGTCTGCAACGTTTGTGGACTCACTTGGAGCGTCAGGGAGGTGGATCCGGTGCCGGTGGAGGTAAAGGCTCTGTGGGATTACGTGGGCCGGGTGAAACTCAGTTGGAAATGGACCGTCGTATCATTTTGAATCGTATGTCATTGTTGAAAGAACGGTTGGCTGAAATTGATAAACAGAAGTCCACTCAACGTAAAAACCGCGGGCGTATGATACGTGTAGCTTTGGTAGGGTATACCAATGTGGGAAAATCTACTTTAATGAATTTGCTTTCAAAAAGCGAGGTCTTTGCTGAAAATAAACTTTTTGCAACATTGGACACCACAGTACGCAAAGTGATTATTGAGAATCTGTCATTTTTGCTTACAGATACCGTAGGATTTATCCGTAAATTACCAACGGATTTGGTTGATTCCTTTAAATCAACCTTGGACGAAGTGCGTGAAGCTGATCTGCTGATTCATGTGGTGGATATTTCTCATCCGGATTTTGAGGAACAAATTTCTGTGGTTGATAAAACGATTGCTGATTTGGGGGCAGGTGGAAAGCCTACCATGATTGTTTTTAACAAGATAGATGCTTATACCTATATAGAGAAAGCAGAGGATGATTTGACTCCTAAAACCAGGGAGAATATTACATTGGAAGAACTGATGAAGACATGGATGGCAAAATTGAATGATAATTGTATCTTCATTTCTGCCAGAGAGAAAATAAATATGGATGAATTGAAGACTATTATATATAATAAGGTGCGCGAGCTACACGTACAGAAGTATCCTTATAACGATTTTCTTTATCAAACCTATGATGAAGAATAAATACATATAGAAGATGAAAACTTATCGTTCACTTACACAAGAAGAAATACAACAATTAAAAGAGAGATCATGCACTGCGGTTGATTGGGATGAAATTGAAGTAGTAGAGAACTTTAAGACGGACTATATTTATCATACCCGTTTTTCCGGAAAGGTCAGATTGGGGGTCTTTGAAGATGAGTTTACGTTGGCAGGTGGCATGCGTAAACATTCCGGATTGTATCATGCGACTTTGCATAATGTAACGGTGGGCGATAATTGTTGTATTGAGAATATAAAGAACTATATAGCCAACTATATCATTGGGGATTATGCATTTATAGAGAATGTAGATATCATTCTGGTAGATGGCCGGAGCAAGTTTGGGAATGGCGTTGAAGTAGCTGTATTGAATGAAACGGGTGGACGTGAAGTGCCTATTCATGATCGTCTGTCAGCGCATCAGGCCTATATTCTGGCATTGTACCGTCATCGTCCTGAATTGATTTGCCGGATGAAAGCCATTATTGACCGGTATGCTGAAGAGAATGCTTCGGATACAGGTACTATTGGCCACCATGTTACCATTGTTGATGCGGGATATATAAAGAATGTACGAATAGGTGATTATTGTAAGATAGAAGGGGCGGGACGATTGAAAAACGGTAGCTTGAACAGTAATGAGCAAGCGCCTATTCATATCGGCTATGGAGTGGTATGCGATGATTTTATTATATCAAGCGGCTCCAATGTGGAAGATGGAACTATGTTGACCCGTTGCTTTATCAGCCAGGCATGTCATTTGGGACATAACTATTCTGCATCCGATTCTTTGTTTTTCAGTAATTGTCAAGAAGAGAACGGTGAGGCATGTGCCATTTTTGCCGGACCCTTTACGGTGACTCATCATAAGTCTACTTTGCTGATTGCCGGAATGTTCTCTTTTATGAATGCGGGTTCCGGCTCTAATCAAAGCAACCATATGTATAAGTTAGGTCCGATTCATCAGGGGGCTATGGAGCGTGGGGCGAAGACTACTTCCGATTCTTATATTTTATGGCCCGCACGTGTAGGTGCATTTTCTTTGGTTATGGGGCGTCATGTGAATCATGCCGATACTTCTAATCTGCCTTTTTCTTATCTGATAGAGCAGCAAAATACCACTTATCTGGTGCCAGGGGTGAATTTGCGGAGTGTAGGTACGATTCGGGATGCTCAAAAGTGGCCTAAACGTGACAAACGTAAAGATCCGAACCGTTTGGATCAGATTAATTATAACCTGTTGAGTCCCTATACTATTCAGAAAATGATGAAAGGGCGTAGTATTCTGAAAGAATTACGTAAAGTATCCGGAGAAACTTCAGAAACTTACTCTTACCAAAGTGCGAAAATTAAGAATTCTTCTTTAAATAATGGCATTCGTTTTTATGAAACGGCTATTCATAAATTTTTGGGTAATTCATTAATCAAGCGTTTGGAGGAGGTTCGTTTTAGCAGTGATGAGGAAATCCGTGCCCGGTTGATTCCTGATACAGAGATAGGGACAGGAGAATGGGTGGATATTTCCGGATTGATCGCTCCTAAAAGTGAAATAGAGAAGTTGATGGCAGATATAGAATCTGGAATCCTGACTAATGTGGATCAGATTCATGACCGTTTTGTTGAGATGCATCGTAATTATTATACATACGAGTGGACATGGGCGTATGGGAAGATGCTTGAGTTTTATAATCTGCGTTCCGATGAAATAACGGCAAAGGATGTTATTGCTATCGTGAAGAAGTGGCAGGAGGCTGTTGTCGGATTGGATAAAATGGTCTATGCCGATGCGAAAAAGGAATTTTCTTTGTCTGCTATGACGGGGTTCGGTGCAGATGGATCACGTGAAGAAATGGAGCAGGATTTTGAACAGGTGCGTGGGGTATTTGAAAGTAATCCGTTTGTGACAGCGGTATTGCAGCATATTGAAGCGAAAACAGCGTTGGGTAACGAGTTGATAGAACGGATTGCTTCTATATGATATTTTTGATGAGAGTATCCAGACTAAGATGAACCTTCGGAAAAGTTACAGATGGTAGTTACATATAAAAAGAGCCGTATGAATGCTGGAGTAGTCATACGGCTCTTGCTATTGGATGACATTTGAGCTTGTTGGGATACTTCCTTTTTATTTTTTTACCACAGGTAGTATAACTCTGCTTGCAGCTCCTTGCTGATGATAAATTTTGATCTTTTGTTTCATCACAAAATCTTCTACCGTACAATGATAGGTATCAATAAACCTTTGTGGATTGCGGTCAATAATGGGGAACCAGGAACTTTGAATTTGAATCATCAGTCTGTGTCCCGGCAGGAATGTGTGTGCCACATCATACAGTGTGTAATTAACCGGAGTTATTTCTTCCGGTTTGAAAGGCAGGGGATTGTCGAATCCCTTACGGAAGCGTCCTCTGAATAATTCGCCACGAATCATCAGCTGGTACCCACTCATTGGGTAGTCACTCTTTAAATAACTGCGTGCAGTTTTGGAATATTCAAATTTTTCAGGATATACATCAATTACTTTCACCATAAAATCAGCGTCAGTACTACTGATGGCAGTCATTAATTCCACTTCTATAGGACCGGCCAATGTTAATGTATCACATAGCGGCTCCGTCATGAAAGTAATGACATCGGGACGTGAAGTAGCAAAGCGTTGGTCATCTACCATGAATTCTTTTGTCCGGTAAGTGGTAGGGTTTGCCGTATAGGGTACCGGACGTGACATATCTGAAATATATTCTGAATAAGACTCTTGTTCTGCCGGTGCTTGTGTGGATACTGATCCGTTCTTATGTATATAATAAGGTGTACCGGCAGTCTTTTGTACAGGCCATTCGTCGTATGTTTTCCATTCGTTTTCACCTGTATGGAATATATTTACTTTATGCTTGGGCTTTTCTCCCTTTCCTTCCAGGAAATATCGGAAAAAAGGATATTCTATTTTGTCCATGTAATAAGCCGAAGTGCTTTTACCGAAATACAGATTACCGAAACCTTGGAACCCGCGTACTGTCCATGCTCCATGCCACCAAGGACCGAATGTCAGATATAAATCTGTGTCCGGTGATTGCTCTTTGATGGCTTTATAAAGATTCCAGGCTCCGTAACAGTCTTCGGAGTCATACAGTCCACCTACCACCAATATGGCTGGCTTCAAGTTATAACAGGAGGTGCGTGCATCGCGCTCTTTCCAGAAATCATCGAAATCAGGATGGTTTTTGATATCATTCCACAATGTCTGTGTGGTATCACGTACCAGGTCGTCTACATTCTTAAAGGTACCGAGTGCCAGAAAATCTGTGTAAACATCATTCTTTACAATTTGGTTCATCACTCCTTTTCCCATGTGGCGTCCTTCCAGTCTGGGAAGGAAATTAGTGGTTTGCAGCAAGGTGAAGGCTCCGTTGTGATGACGGTCATCTCCACGGAACCAGTCAGTAACGGGAGCTTGCGGAGAAACAGCTTTCAAAGCCGGATGATTGGAGGAGGCTGTCATAGTGGCATAGAAACCATCATAACTGATTCCCCATGTTCCTACATTTCCGTTATTATATGTGTTGTGAATCAACCATTCTATGGTATCGTATGTGTCCGTAGCTTCGTCTATATTCTTTTTATCTTTCTTACCCTTTTTGTTTTTGTTGAGAGGGCGTACTTGGATAAATATTCCTTCACTCTTATGTCGTCCACGTACATCTTGGAAGACGATAATATATCGGTGCTCTATATAGTTTTTCAGATTAGTTCTGAAATGACGGTCAAATCCTTCTCCGTATGGGGAACAAGAGTAAGGGCTGCGGTGCATCAGGATAGGATGCTGCCTGCTGTTGTCTTTCGGTTCGTAGACAGCGGTGTAAAGCTTGATTCCGTCACGCATGGGAATCATGACTTCCCGTTTCGTGTAGATTTCCTTCAGTTTGAGTTCGATACTGTCCGGTTGGTTTTTTGCTTGGGTTTGTGTCCATCCTCGAGGGATGAGAAAGCATAACAGTAATGAAGTAATAAATAAGAATTTGCCTAATCTTTTCATGTATAATGTGATGTTATTTTAATGAGTTGGCAAAGGTAAGTACATTCCTTGAAAGTTTTCACGCTAATTAAGGAAAAATTTCGATAATAGTTACTACCTTTGTCACACTAATAACTTTTAACTAAAATAAGTATCAATATGGCAACACCTCCGTTCCACTATCAGCACATGTTCCCGTTGGGACCTGATAAAACCGAGTATTATTTGCTGACTAAAGATTATGTGTCAGTAAGTGAGTTTGAAGGAAAACCTATCTTGAAGATTGAAAAAGAAGGTCTGACTGCTATGGCTAACGCTGCTTTCCGTGATGTTTCTTTCTTGCTTCGCCGTTCACACAATGAACAGGTTGCTAAGATTCTGAGTGATCCCGAAGCCAGTGATAACGATAAGTATGTAGCATTGACTTTCTTGCGTAATGCGGAAGTTTCAGCTAAAGGCAAATTACCTCTTTGTCAAGATACGGGTACTGCTATTATCCATGGTGAGAAAGGTCAGCAGGTATGGACCGGCTATTGTGATGAAGAAGCCCTTTCCTTGGGAGTTTATAAGACTTATACGGAAGAAAATCTTCGTTATTCTCAGAATGCTCCTTTGACTATGTACGATGAGGTGAACACCAAATGTAACCTGCCTGCACAAATTGATTTGGAAGCTACTGAAGGTATGGAATACAAGTTCCTTTGTGTGACTAAAGGTGGTGGTTCGGCGAACAAGACCTATTTATATCAGGAAACGAAAGCTGTATTGAATCCGGCTACATTGGTTCCTTTCCTTGTTGAAAAAATGAAGACTTTGGGTACGGCTGCTTGTCCTCCTTATCATATTGCATTTGTAATCGGTGGTACATCGGCAGAGAAGAACTTGCTGACTGTTAAGCTAGCTTCTACTCACTATTATGACGAGTTGCCTACTACCGGTAATGAATACGGGCGTGCTTTCCGCGATGTGGAACTGGAAAAACAAGTATTGGAAGAAGCTTATAAGATTGGCTTGGGTGCACAGTTTGGTGGTAAGTATATGGCTCACGATGTCCGCATCATCCGCTTGCCTCGTCACGGTGCTTCTTGTCCTATCGGTCTGGGCGTTTCCTGTTCTGCTGACCGTAATATAAAATGTAAGATCAATAAAGATGGTATCTGGATTGAAAAGATGGATGATAAACCGGGTGAGCTGATTCCGGCAGAACTCCGTGAAGCCGGTGAAGGCGATGTGGTTAAGATTGATTTGAACCAACCGATGGCGGATATCCTGAAAGAATTGACCAAGTATCCGGTAGCTACCCGTCTGTCATTGAACGGAACCATTATTGTAGGTCGCGATATCGCTCATGCTAAATTGAAAGAGCGTTTGGATCGTGGCGAAGATTTGCCGCAGTATATCAAAGATCATCCTATCTATTATGCCGGTCCGGCAAAGACTCCGGAAGGTATGGCTTGTGGTTCTATGGGTCCCACTACAGCAGGACGTATGGACCCGTATGTGGATTTGTTCCAGTCACATGGCGGTAGCATGATAATGTTGGCAAAAGGTAATCGTAGCCAGCAGGTAACGGATGCTTGTAAGAAGTATGGCGGTTTCTATCTGGGCTCTATTGGTGGTCCGGCTGCTATCCTTGCTCAGAATAATATCAAGAGCATTGAGTGTGTGGAATATCCGGAATTGGGTATGGAAGCTATCTGGAAAATTGAAGTGGAAGATTTTCCGGCATTCATTTTGGTGGACGATAAAGGTAATGACTTCTTCAAGCAGTTGAAGCCGCGTTGCCTTGGAAATTGTAAATAATTAAATTATTCCGTAATAATACTAATACAGCCTTCCTCCCTTTAAAGGCGAGGGGGCTGTTCTGTTTTTTATTTAATTGGTGTTATCCGTTACCTTAATAATATGATGAAAAAACTACGATTGTTGTTTGTGCTGTTATGGATGACAAGCAACTTATTTTCTTCTCCTGTTACAGGATTATTAGAGCGCATCGACAAAGGAGCTTCCTCCAAATTTATTATTGAACGTCAGAAATCGGAAACTGATTTTTTTGAACTCGATCAGAAAGGTGATAAAGTAATTATCCGGGGTAATGACTATGTAAATATTGCTACCGGATTGAATTGGTATTTGAAATATTATGCAGGCATACATCTTTCTTGGAATGGAATGACTGCAAAACTGCCTGCTGTTTTGCCCCCTGTGACTAAAAAGGAACGGCATGAAACGGATCTGCCCTATCGTTATGATCTGAATTATTGTACTTTCTCTTATTCCATGGCTTTTTGGGACTGGGAGCGTTGGGAAAAGGAGATAGATTGGATGGCGCTTCACGGTATCAATCTTTCCCTGGCATTGACAGGGACTGAGTCGGTTTGGAGAAATGTACTTCTAAAACTGGGATATACTAAGGATGAAATTAATGAATTTGTAGCCGGACCGGGTTTTACAGCTTGGTGGTTGATGAATAATCTGGAAGGGTGGGGAGGACCTAATCCTGAAAGTTGGTATACCCGTCAGGAAAAACTTCAGAAGAAGATTGTAAAAAGAATGCGTGAATATGGCATCGAACCTGTGTTGCCGGGATATTGTGGCATGGTTCCTCATAATGCAAAGGAGAAATTAGGATTGAATGTTGCTGATCCCGGATTTTGGTGCAGCTATCATCGTCCTGCCTTTTTACAGCCGGAGGATGAACGCTTTGAAGAAATCTCTGCTTTGTATTATAGGGAACTGACAAAACTGTATGGAAAAACTGGTTTTTACGCTATTGATCCGTTTCATGAAGGGGGAAGTACTCAAGGAGTAAATTTGGATGCAGCCGGTAAAGCCATCATGAAAGCCATGAAGAAAACAAATCCGGATGCTGTGTGGGTGGCTCAGGCATGGCAGGACAATCCTCGTACTCCGATGATAGAGCATCTGGAAGCAGGAGACCTGTTAGTCTTGGACTTGCATAGCGAATGCCGTCCGCAATGGGGGGACCCGGCGTCAGAGTGGTGTCGTAAAGGAGGATACGGGCAGCATGAGTGGGTGTACTGCATGTTGTTGAATTTTGGTGGTAACATTGGGCTTCATGGTAAAATGGATGCGCTGATTGATGGCTTTTATGACGCGAAAGCAGATGTTCATGCCGGAAGGACATTGCGTGGAGTAGGGATGACTCCGGAAGGTATTGAGAACAATCCGGTTATGTATGAGCTGGTGATGGAATTGCCATGGCGTGAACATCGGTTTACTCGTGATGAGTGGTTGAAAGGATACGTACATGCTCGTTATGGGGTAGGGGATGAGGCTTTGCAACAAGCTTGGGATTTATTAGGTAACGGTATTTATAATAGTCCCAAGGAGAAAATACAACAGGGAACGCATGAGTCGGTATTCTGCGCTCGTCCGGGGTTGGATGTATATCAGGTATCCAGTTGGTCGGAGATGAAAGAATACTATAATCCGCAGGATGTGATAGAGGCTGCCCGACTGATGGTTTCTGTGGCTGATAAATATCAGGGTAATAATAATTTTGAATTCGATTTGGTGGATGTGCTCCGGCAGGCATTGGCAGAAAAGGGGCGTTTGATGCAAAAAGTGGTAACGGCTGCGTTCCGGGCAGGAGACAAGCAAGTATTTGAGTTGGCTTCACAGCATTTTCTGCATCTTATTCTATTGCAAGACCAGTTGTTGGGTACCCGGAAAGAATTCAAGGTTGGAACTTGGATTGAAGCGGCACGTTCAGCAGGACAGACCCAGGAAGAAAAAGTATTATACGAATGGAATGCACGTGTTCAGATTACTACATGGGGAAATCGTGTAGCGGCAGATCAAGGCGGACTTCGTGATTATGCTCATAAAGAATGGAATGGCATTTTGAAAGATTTCTATTTTATGAGATGGAAGGCTTATTTTGATTATTTAGCTTGTGTCCTGGATGGAAAGCAACCGGAGGAACTTGATTTTTATACCTTGGAAGAAGCATGGACTAAAGAAACAGGATTCTATTCCTCAATTCCTGAAGGAAATACTGTGGTAGTAGCTAAAAACATTTTTGAAGAAGTTTTTTAAATGTTCTTTCTACTATGGATAACTTAAGACTTTCATAGGTTATAAGGCTTGATTATGGGTTCAGAACCGATGGGTATGAAACTATGATAACTTTATTCACGGTAGGGGGTGGATTGAATTTACCCCCTTACGGTGAATGAAAGTTATGGAAACAGATAGCGTGTGGAAAATGCTTACTTCTTCTTCTCGGATGTCTGTTTCCAGATACGTACCATATAGAATGCGCAATGTGTGAACGCAAAGGCGAACGAAATAGCGAGCAATGTCTTGTCTTCTTCCCAGCCTACTGTCTGTTGATGCCACAATCCTGTAATAACTGAAAGTACAGACAGGGCGATTCCTGTCATATTCAATATGGTGAGTCCTTTGCGTCGTTTTACGTTATGCTCCAGCTTGCTGTGTTTTACTCCATAGCAGGCATAAACATCCAGACCTATCAGCATCCATAATACCAATCGGATCCAAGTGTCAGCCGGAAGAAACAACATCATACAAAGGCAGGTAAGGATGCCCAGAATCGGTACCGTGGGAACAAAAGGAGTTTTAAAGGCACGATGTACGTCAGGCATACTTTTACGCACGATCAATACTGCCGCGCAAACCAATGTGAAGGCGAATAAGGTACCTATACTGGTCATTTCTCCGGCTACACGTGCCGGAACAAATGCTGCCAGCCCTCCTACAATGACCATGAATAACAAATTACTGTGTGCCGGTGTCCGGTATTTCTCGTGAATCTTTGAAAAGAAAGGAGGCAACAGTCCGTCGCGGCTCATACTTAGAAATACACGGCTTTGTCCTAGCAAAGTTACCATAATAACCGAGCAGTAACCAAACAGGATAGCCAGTACGATGGCCCGGTTCAACCACGGATAATCCGGATGAATTACTCCTGTGGCATCTGCATGTCCCATGTGGTCAATCGCTACGGCAACAGGTGCGATACCTTGTTGTCCTGCAAAGTCAGAATAATGGGCAACTCCCGTCATTACGTAAGCAAACACC
>OMCS01000762.1_pt1 | contig 16060 bp, 14 predicted proteins | sample 1674241 | NCBI WGS metagenome assembly OMCS01 (sample SAMEA103958153, study PRJEB25191) | human gut metagenome
ATGTGCAACTTTTTACTCATATTTATCAACTTAAATTAATTCCGCCAACGGGTAACATAAAACTTTTACGATTATGACAGCAGAAGAAACCCGTGCGGTGCTCAGTGCCATAAAGACACGCCGCAGTTTTCGCAAATACAAGTCAACACCTGTTCCGCAGGAGTTAATTGACCAAGTTATTGAGGCTGGCACTTATGCCGCATCAGGCAAGGGATATCAACCTTGGAAGGTGATTGTAGTAACCAACGAGGAGGTGAAAGCACGCATTCGCCATATTAATGCACAAATTATGGGTGCAGGCGAGGATGCCGATCCTTTTTATGGTGCGCCAGTATACCTCATTGTGATTGCCGACCGCACAAATCCTAACCACGTATACGATGGTTCGCTGATGATGGGCAACATGATGCTTGCAGCACACGCATTGGGTTTAGGTTCATGTTGGATTAACCGTGCTCGCGAAGAATTTGACATGCCCGAATGGAAAGAATGGCTCAAAGAATTGGGCATAGAAGGCGACTATGCGGGCATTGCTCACCTTGCCTTGGGTTATCCCGATGGCGAACCACGACCTGCGAAAGAGCGCAAGCCGTGTGTGGTGAAAGTTGACTAATAAAATAATTTTCACTTTGAAGGTGGTTCTAAGAAACAATCGTTTTTTAGAACCACCTTTATCGAATAGAATATTACACATAGTATAGATTTTTGTGGACTTTATGGCAAAGAAATATCTATTTTTTTTTGCCACTTATCCCACAAATTTCAACCACTTATGCACCCATATTGCCACCTATGCACAATGGGGACAAAATACAAAAAATGAGCGTAGAATTTTTCACTACATTTGCATGCAGAAAAGGCGTTTTGCTTGCAAATAGCTCGTAAGCCCCCAGCGAGAACTAATGCCAACAGAATGAACTTACCTTTTTATTAAACCGAATTATTGGGGACAATAATCACACATTCAAAACACATTTAGAATTATGAAAAAGCTTTTTCTTTCGCTCGCAGTAGTTGCTCTCGCTCTTACGTCATGCTCTACAACCTCTTCAACCGCAACAGTGATGGACGTTCCCACCGAAATGCGTAGCCTCAACGAAGCCGACTTGCAAGTAGCCGACAATAACATCACTTACACCTATGTTCCCACTAAGGATGTACAACGCGGTGGTTTAGGAAATGTTCGCCGTACTGCTGTTGCCGAAGCTTTGAAGGCAAATGGTGGTGGCGACGTATTGGTTCACCCCAATTTTCAAATTACACAACGCCGCGGTTTGTTCAGCAAGAAAGTAACAAAGGTTGTTGTTTCGGGTCACGTTGGTACTTACAAAAACTTCCGTCCTGCTAAGCCTTGCTGCAAAAAGTAAGACTCATGCACTAGCTGAGACTAACGTTTTTTGTAATCACCCCGAAACTTAATTACAACAATGAACAAGCTTACTTTGGCGGCATGCGCATGTGCCGCAATGACAATAACCTCGTGCCAAATGGTGCAGCAAACCGCAACCACCGTTGACATCGACGCCAAGGTAGTGCAGGTGCCCACAGTGGCAGACCTCGACGTGCAACCACAACGTGTGGCAGGCACACAGACCTGGCGCTGGAAGTTCTTTAATTTAGACCAACTATCAATTGGACAACGCAAACAGAACCTTATCTACGACATGGTAAACGAGGCAAAAGCCGATGTCTTGGTTGAACCGCAAGTGCGTTTTACCAAGAAACTATTTGGCGAACGCACACTTACCATCTCTGGTTATCCTGCTACCTACAAGAACTTCCGTAAACCCTCTGAAGAAGACCTCAAAGCCATCCGTGCTGCAAACGGAACTCCTGAGAAGGTTGTAGTTGTGGGCGACTCTGCCCATATAATTACAGGCACCGACGATGGCGTAACCGTTACTCCCGTGCGTACACGCAATCGTGCAGGACAAGCGCAAGATGATTTCACGGCTTCCACAAGAAAGAAAAAGTCGAAGACCCACTTCTTTATTCGTGCAGCAGCGAACTTTAATGAGTACGCCTTTGACGATGACATTACAGACTACTACAAAAGCAAAATGCAAGTAGGATATGACTTTACCTTAGGACTCCAAAAGCCTATAAAAAATAGCAACTTTTATTATGGTCCAGAATTAGGTCTAACCTCACGCGGATTTCAATTAGAATATGAGGGTTCGCAGTGGCAATACGCAAGTGAAGATGGTGGTTTGTCGCACGGCGTGTTTATTTCGCCCATTAACTTTGGCTACCAACATAAGTTTACTGATAAGTTGGCATTGGATGCGCATGTAGGACTCCCCATTAGTTACTACTATTATGACGGTCTTCCTTCTGGTATTGGTGATGAAGCCGATGGTTGGGACGTGAATCTGAAATTTGGTGTAGGCATTTGGATTAAAAAATTCAATGTAGACCTTAGCTACCGTTATGGTTTTCTCGAAACTCTTTGCGAAGGTCATTCCAAAAATGTGATGTTAGGTATTGGCTACCGCTTCTAAAACCTATTCATTTTCAATACGCATATAAAATCTCTCTTGGCAGGGAAACAGCTTTGCAAAAAGTTGCTTTCCTGCTTTTTTTGTAAACACACTTAGCACTTTGGGGGCATTCTAAAAAAATATCCGTATCTTTACACCATAAATAGATAATGCAGGACACCTCATGTTCTTGCTTAACGCAAATAAACTGCCACTATCTTATATAAAAAGACAGATGGCTATTTTTCTCAAAAAACACATTTGATATATTCTAAAAACAAAACTTCTACAATATTATGGAAAAAATTAAAGGACTTATTGATGCTCCTTTTACACCGTTCCATGCGAATGGTGAAGTAAATCTTTACCCTATCCCCGAATATGCAGCACTTTTGGCACGCAACGGATTGAAGGGTGTGTTTATCAATGGCTCATCGGGCGAGGGATATATGCTCACCGAAGAAGAACGCATGCAACTAGCTGAAGCTTGGATGAACGCCGTGCCCAAAGACTTTAAGGTGATTGTACACGTAGGCAGCACTTGCGTAAAGAGTAGCCGCCGATTGGCAGAACACGCACAAAAAATTGGGGCTTGGGGTATTGGTGCTATGGCTCCCCCCTTCCCCAAGGTGGGACGTATTGAAGAACTCGTGAAGTATTGCGAAGAGATTGCTTGCGGTGCACCCAACCTCCCCTTCTACTTCTACCACATTCCCGCATTTAATGGGGCTTACCTTTCAATGCTCGACTTTTTGAAGGCTGTTGACGGACGCATCCCCAACTTTGCGGGCATTAAGTACACCTTCGAAAGCCTTTATGAGTACAACCGTTGCCGTCGTTACAAAGATGGCAAGTTCGACATGTTACACGGACAAGACGAGACCATCCTTCCCTGCTTAGCTATGGGTGGTGCACAAGGTGGCATTGGCGGTACTACAAACTATAATGGTCGCGTGCTCACAGGCATTATCGAGGCTTGGCAAGCTGGCGACTTAGAGAAGGCTCGTGAATTGCAAAACTTTGCACAAGATGTGATTGACGTGATTTGCCACTTCAGAGGAAATATTGTTGGCGGAAAACGCATCATGAAACTCATTGGTTTAGATCTCGGTCCGAACCGCACACCGTTCCAAAATGTGACAGACGAAGAAGAAGTGCAGTTGCGCAAAGAGTTAGAGGCTATCGACTTCTTTAACCGCTGCAACAAATAATTTTGAGCACCTACTTATCGAATAAAAACGCGCAAGGATAAGCATACACTTCTTGTCCTTGCACATTTTAGCTCATTATCTTGAACACCGGTCTTTACCATGAACATCTCTTTTAAAAACATACTTCACACACTGCTTTTGTGGTGTATAGCCCTCACACTTGGGGCACAGGCTCCCCCAGCCAAACAAGCTAACGATAACGCATTTAACTCGGTTAGTTACCGACCTCTCACCCCTCTCAAGGTGAATGGTGAACAAGGTGTGTCGGCTCCTTTTGCTGGCAGCATCTACCAAAACCTGATAGTGGCGGGTGGTTGTAATTTTCCCGATGTGCCAGCAGCAAAAGGTGGAGCCAAACGCTTTTATGCCGACATCTACGAACTGCCACACCCCGATAACAACCCGAATGGTCAATGGCACAAAATTGGCGAACTACCTAAAGCCTTGGCTTATGGTGCGAGTGTAACGGTGCCCCAAGGCATGGTGTGCATTGGGGGTACACCCGATAGTAAAAATAGTTGTGCCGAGGTTTATCTGCTACATACCAACGCTCACCATAAACTGCAAATAACTCCCCTACCCATACTCCCCCTTGCACTCGACAATATGACGGGTGCCTATGGTGGTGGTTACATTTATGTGGCTGGCGGATTGCACAATGGGGAGGCTGTGAATGTGGCCTTCAGATTGCGTTACCCCCATGGCAAAACATGGGAACGCTTACCCGACTTTCCTGGTCGTCCACGTGTGCAGCCTGCCTCGGCTGTGCAAAACAATGCAACAGCCTCATGCTTCTACTTGGTCGGTGGTTTTGCACCTGCTAACAAAACCGAACGTGCCCTTGCTCACACCGATGGTTGGTGCTTTAACTCTGCCACACACCAATGGACTAAAATGGCTGACATCATCCCCCACGGACAAACTGAGCCTATGACATTGGCGGGTGCTATAGGCATTACCTCGGGCTGTGCCCATATTGTATTTGCGGGTGGTGTAAACAAACAAGTTTTTGAAGATGCTATAAATCGTCCTTTACTGATTGAACAGACTGAAAACAACTTGAAACTTGCCCCCACATCGACTTTGCAACAGCAGCTCGACCAATTGAATAAAGAGAAAGCGGCATACATGAATCACCCCGAGACGTGGTATCGTTTTAACAACGAATTGGTTATTTATCACACCATTACCGATACTTGGGTAACCGAGAGTCAATCTCCCCTATTGGCCCGTGCTGGTGCTGCATTTATTCAGTGTGGACACGAGTGGATTATTGTAAATGGTGAAACCAAACCAGGCATTCGCTCATCCGCAGTCACTGGCGTAAAAATGGATATGCGCCCCACCTTTGGTTGGATAAATTGGACTGTGCTTATTGCCTATCTTGTAGGCATGGTGTTGTTAGGCTACTACTTTATGCGTCGTGAAGGCGATGCCGAAGACTTCTTTAAAGGCGGTGGTCGCATTCCTTGGTGGGCTGCAGGCATCAGCATCTATGCCACCATGCTCAGCGCCATTACCTATATGGCATACCCAGCCAAGGCTTACGCTACAGATTGGACCTACTACCCCATGTTGGTAACCATTCTTATTGTATCCTTTCCCGTCATCAAGTATTATCTCCCCTTCTTCCGCCGCCTCAACGTAACAAGTGCCTACGAGTATTTAGAGCGTCGCTTCAATGCTACCACACGCTTAATGGCATCAGGCTTATTCATTGTGTTTATGGTGGCACGCATGGCATTGGTGCTCTACTTGCCCTCATTGGCACTTACTGCTGTAACAGGCATCGACCTTTACATCTGCATTGTGCTCATGGCATTGGTCACCATCGTATACTGCACAATGGGTGGTGTCGAAGCCGTGGTTTGGGGTGATGTGGTGCAAGGCTTCATCCTTGTTGGAGGAGCACTCTTTGCTGTGGGATACCTTATTTGGGGCACAGAGGGTGGCTTGCAAGGCTTTTGGCAAATTGGCACTGAGTACAACAAGTTCCGCCTTTTCGATTGGAGTTTCGATTATCGCTCGGCAACCTTCTGGGTGATTATTTTGGGGGGTATGGCAAATAACCTCATCTCTTACACCAGCGACCAAACTGTTATTCAACGCTACCTCACCACCAAAGACGAGGCTGGAGCCCGACACAGCATTTTGCTCAATGGTTTTATGAGCGTGTTTGTGAGCATCGCATTCTTTGCCATTGGTGCAGGCTTGTTTACCTTCTTCAAAACACACCCTGCCGAACTTGACTTCACCATGTCGAAAGGCGATACCATTTTCCCATTCTTCATGATGAGCCAATTACCTCAAGGACTTGCTGGTTTACTCATTGCTGCAATTTTTGCTGCTACAATGAGCACCATATCGTCAAACATTAATTCAGTGGCTACTGCCTTTAGCGTCGACTTTTACAAACGTTTCTGTCCGCAAGCCACGAACCAGCAAACCCTGCGTGTGGCACGTCGCACTTGCATCATTGCAGGTGTACTTGGCATGGGCATTGCCTTGCTTATGGCCACTTGGGAGATTCTCTCATTGCTCGATTTCTTCCAAGAAATATTGGGCTTGCTTTCAAGCGGTTTAGGTGGTTTGTTCTTAATGGGTATTTTCTTCCCGCGCATTGGTGGCAAGTCTGCATTGGTTGGATTTGTATGCGGTGTTTGTATGGTATTCCTCACACGCTACCTTACCGACACTAGTTTCCTACTCTATGGTTTCATTGGCATGTTCACTTCTGTTGCAGTGGCTTGGATGTGCTCATTCTTCTTAAAAGAAGAAAAGAACCTCAAGGGACTTTGTTGGAAAACCATTCAGCATTGATTCTTTTAAAAATAAAAACAAATACAAAAAATGGACTTTAAACAATTAGCAAAACAATACAAGAGCGAACTCCTAGACAAGGTTGTTCCCTTTTGGCTCGAAAAGTCGCAAGACCTTGAACATGGCGGTTACTTTACTTGCTTAGAGCGCAACGGTGATGTGTTCGACACTGATAAATTCGTTTGGCTACAAGGTCGCGAAGTATGGATGTTCGCCACCTTATATAATAAGGTTGAAAAACGCCAAGAATGGCTCGACTGCGCTATTCAAGGTGCCGAATTTTTAAAGAAACACGGACACGATGGCAACCTTAATTGGTACTTTGCACTCGACCGCGAGGGCAATCCTTTGGTTGAGCCCTACAACATTTTCTCATACACCTTTGCCGTAATTGCTTTTGGACAACTTAGCATTGCTACGGGCAATCAAGAGTATGCCGACATTGCGAAACGCACCTTCGACATTGTGCTTTCTAAAGTTGACAACCCCAAAGGCAAATGGAATAAGGCTGCACCTGGAGCACGTTCACTCAAGAGCTTTGCCCTACCCATGATTTTGTGCAACGTAGCTCTCGAAATTGAGCCACTTCTCGATGCCGACTTTATGGAAAAAACCATTAATACCTGCATTCACGAAGTTATGGACGTATTCTATCGTCCTGAATTAGGCTTAATCGTTGAGCACCTTAGCACAGAAGGCGAATTAGTTGACTGCTTTGACGGACGCCTACTTAATCCTGGTCATGCCATCGAAGCCATGTGGTTTATCATGGATTTGGGCAAACGCTTAGGCAGACAAGACTTAATTGAAAAGGCTGTACAGATAGCACTCAACGAGGCTGAATATGGTTGGGACAAAAAGCATGGTGGCATATTCTATTTCATGGATCGTCTTGGCCGTCCATGTCAGCAACTTGAGTGGGACCAAAAGCTATGGTGGGTTCACATCGAAACACTCATCACCATGCTTAAAGGCTACCAACTCACTGGCAACACTAAATGTCTTGAGTGGTTCGAACGCGTACACAACTACGTGTGGACACACTTCACCGACAAGGAATATCCCGAATGGTTTGGTTACCTAAACCGTCAAGGCGAGGTTTTGCTATCCCTTAAGGGTGGCAAATGGAAGGGCTGCTTCCACGTTCCCCGTGGACTCTTCCAATGCTGGCTAATTTTAGAAGATCTGGCTGCACGTTCTTAATCTTTCGACTCATCTTATTTAACACCCACAACGGGCAAGCACATTCTACCTGTGCTTGCCCGTTGTGCTTTACTTACACTAATTGAAATTGTTGACCTGTAAGTCAAAATTCACTTTTAATCACCTCAAAAAATCAATTACACGATATTCAAAAACGCTCATTTTCGCCAAAAAGTGCATTTTCTTTACCTTCCGCTTCCGCTCTGCTCCCGTACTGAATTATCACTGAATTTTATGTGAATTTCTATTTTTCTCTTATTCTAGCTTATAAAGCGAAGACTTAACGAAGGATGCCCTGCCTAAAATGGCTACCCCCAGATTGCGTAAATTGTTGTTTTGGTTCGCGTCCACAAATGCACATTCAAGCAAAAAGAAAAAATCCCCGCAAATAAAAACTTGCGAGGATTTTTTCGAATAAATATTTAAAATACGCTACTTACAAATTAGAATTCGTAACGACGATCTTTCATATCAGACTTGTTTGTAATGAGGTAACTAAATGCAGCCTGATAAGCACGCTGACCATTCATTTGAGCCACCTGATTCATTTCGGCATTTGCGTCGAACTTGTCAGCAGTTCTCTTCTGCGATGTAACCTTAGCTACATAAACAGCAGCTGCACCTTGCACAAGTCCGGTAGTTTTACCAACGGCAGTCTTAGCAATAGCACCTGTAAGCTTAGGTTCGGGAATGTTTACACCGTTAACCGTTGCATAGCCAGCCATAGTCTGGTTTGTAAGTGTTGCAACCACAGCGCCCTTGAGCTTCTGCATGTCGGTTACTGACTTCACATTCTTAGCCAAAGCCATAGCCTTTTCAGCCTTCTTCTGCTGCTTCACAACCTGAGTGAGGAAATCCTTCACCTGCTTGTTGTCCCAAGGCAAGTAGCCCTTCTTGTTTGTAGCAGTTACGCAAACCACAAGGAGGTGGTCGCCATTACGTCCGCACTCATAAAGCTTAGAAACCTCACCTTCTTCAGCACCATCGAAGATCCAACGTGCGCAGTCTTTTGCACCGCTACCACCAATACGAGTAGCAATCAAGTTCTGCATAGGAGAATAACCAGGGAGATCGGTTACAGCATAACCACTCTTGGCAGCATTCTTCTCGATTGAAGCAACGTCCTTGTTCTGAGCAAGGAAACGGTTGAAGCGGCTAAGTTCGTCCTCATAAGTCTTCTTAGAGAAGTTGAGGGGGCATTTTACAACAGCCACGTTATACTTAGTTTCTACATTCTTGCGATCGAGCACCTGAACTACAGCAGCACCCTGGTCGTTAGAAATTACCTGTACGCCGTTAGCACCAATCTTATAGAGTTGGCTGATGTACGAAGCAGTTTCATCTTGCATGCCGAAGCTTTCGTATTGTGAAGATGAAATCCAAACTGAGTCAGATGACTGACCATACTTCTTAGCCAAATCAGCAAACGAAGCACCACTCTTCAATGCATTGAGGATAGAGTCAGCCTGTGCCTTACGCTCTGCGGGGTCAGCCTTGATAGCTGCAATCTGACGATAGAGAATTGAGTCGGGAGCTTGCTCTTTCGCAATGAGCTTAATGGTGTTGATTGTGTTGTCTTGTGCGTTATAGTAAGCAGCCTTCACACTACCTACAGCCATCGAATCGAGTGCTGCTGCAACATCGGGCATGCTCTGGAAAGCCTTTTTGCTGAGCGCGAGGTTAGAATACTGCACTGCCGAGTTCGAAGAACGAATTACGTTAGCAACATCTGCACCATTCTGCAATTCTTGTTGAAAACCTTGTACCTTCTTCATCAACTCTGCGCGGTCACCAGCACTTGCCATTACGGTAACATCAATAAGCTTAATGTCGCGAGTGGGTACAGGCGAATAGAAGTTGTCCTTAAACTCATCGTAAGCAGCCTTCAACTCATCGTCGGTTACCTTAATGTCTTTATCGTCGATAGTAGTGTAAGGCAAAGCTGCAACTTCTACGTTCTTTTGAATGCTACGTTCATCGAAGTTTTCTTTCGCAGCGATGGGGTTTGACACAAAGCCCATTGCAAATGCCATGCTAAACTTGTTAGCGAGCAATTCATCTCGCAATTGCTTCTGTGCATAATCGCTAAGTTGCTTAATCATCTGAATCTGCTCAACGGCATCGCTATTCTGAGCTTGCTGAGCTTGATTAAGCGTTTTGTTGTAGTTCTTCAAGAAATCCTGAAGTTGTGCAAAGTCGAAAGCACCAGTTTGTTGGTTGCGGAAGATACCTGCCAAAATCTGCAAGCTCTGTGCATTACCTGTGCGATAAGCCTCTTGCACCTCAGCGTCTGTTACATAGATGCCAAGTTTGTTGCACTCGTGCTCGATAGTGGCTTTCTGCACAAACTGCTGCCACACCTGCTCGCGCAACTGTTCTGTTTGTTGGTCTGTGAGGTTGCCATCCTGACCTTGCATACGCATTTGCATTTTGGTTACCTCGCTAAGTTCATCTACCGCGGCCTGAAAATCTTGAATATTGATTTTCTCGCCATACACTTCGCCTACAATGCTCTTATTGCTGTTAGAGGTAGTCTCTAACGAACGAAAGAACTCTTCGGCAATGAAAGCAAAAAGGGCTAAGCCCAGCACACCTACAAGCAGTGCACCTTTGCTTCGGATTGTTTGTAATGCTGCCATTTAAGTTTTTTGTTATTTATTGTTTTTATTATTGTTTGCAGAGTTTTTCAGCGCACAAAGTTAACGAAAGTCGGCTACCCAAACGCATGCCACGCTCTTTTTTTCGCCTAACTTCTACTTTTTTGACGCATAAGTCATGCAAAGTTAGGTAAAAAAAGCCACGTAGACCGCACACTACGCACATTTTTTGGATTTTTGCCTCTATAAATACACGTGCGCACATACACGCATACGCGATATTCATGGTGTTTTATCATCAAACTTCATTCCGAAGACCCCAAAAACATAAGAATATGCATGATTTTCGCGCGATAACTCTTTTCACATATCGTCAGTCCTCAACCTCTACACCAAGAAATTAGGATATTACTCTTCTAACTTGCTGTTTTCTATTACTTTTTCTACTTTTGCAAAGTTCTCCACGCTCAGATAAAACTTTTTATCCATTCCTCGTAGCAAAATGCCACAAGCGAGCGTCTAACTGACCAAACAACACGCTGCCCCAGCGCAATACCCCACATGACCGAACAAGAATTTTCACAATTGGTTCACGAACACAAAAGTAGCATTTATACCGTTTGCTACATGTTTTCGAAAGATGAGGATGAGGTGAACGACCTTTTTCAAGAAATCCTCATCAATCTATGGCGTGGTATAGATTCCTTCAAAGGAGAAGCCAAACTCAGTTCGTGGATTTACCGCATCAGTCTGAACACCTGTATTTCGGCAGACCGCAAAAAGAAGCGCGCCCTAACCGAACGCCTCGACATGAACATTAATCTCTACGAGAACAATGATGCCGACACCCAACAAATTAAACTGCTCTATAAGCGCGTCCATAGGTTGCGCCCCTTCGATCGCGCCATTGTACTTTTATGGCTCGAAGGCATCCCCTACGACGAAATTGGAGCCATTACAGGCATCAGTGCCAAATACGTATCGGTGCGACTCACACGCATACGCCAAGAATTAAGAAACATGAAGGACTAACAAACGCTTTGCTATGGACAATACACTCAACGAAATGAAAGAGCAGCTACAACTGCTACACCATAAATTAGAACAACAAAACATTGTGAATGACAATTTGCTGCGCAAGGTCATCCACCACAACGTGCGTCGCATCAATCGCGACACACTTATCATGACAATCGTGTCAGTCATTTCTGTGCCCTATTGTGCTTGTTTATTTTGGTGGATGCACCTCTCGTTGGCATTCACATTGGTCACCATTTTATTTTTAACAATCGCAATAGTTTACACCCTCTATGCCCATCAAGGCATTCGCACCTCCTTGCTCATCAACAGTTCCACAGCCGAGGTTGCGCGTCGCATCGCACGCATGAAGATGCTTTATGCCCGATGGTTACGTTTTAGCATCCCCTTCATCGTTTGTTGGACGGCATGGTTTGCTTACGAGATTATGTCACTCGTTGGCATCAGTGCCCATGAGCGCAAAGGCATTCTGATAGGCGCAGCAGTCGGAGGCACCATAGGTGCTATTTTGGGCTATTTCACTTATCGACGCACACAACGCCTTGCTTCCCAAATTTTAGACCAAATTAAAGAGCAGCCCGAAGAATAATATCTCCCTCCCCCTCAAAAAGTGAATTGTGCTCTTTTTTCAACTACAAAACTAAAAAAGCGCACTTTTCTCACCCCCACGCCACACACCTATCTGCGCTAAGCATACTGCATATTTGAAAAGACAATATTACAATTATGCACATTTATACCTCTTTTTGAAAGAAAAACGCATTTTTTTTGAAAAAAGTTGCACAAAGATTTGGCAGATATACAAAAAGTTCATACCTTTGCATCGCTTTACAAGAGAAAGCAACACGATGGTGCTTATAGTTCAGTTGGTTAGAGCGTCAGATTGTGGTTCTGAATGTCGTGGGTTCGAATCCCACTAAGCACCCTACCGAAAGAGGTTCGTTGAAAATTCAACGAACCTCTTTTTTGCTTGATAATCAAAAAAAATAAGTAGCCTATCCTTCTGAAAATACAAAAGGATAGGCTAAGATAGTTAAGCGAAGAAACCGCATAAAAATTGAATCAAGGCTAGAAAATCTCCAATGTTGATTTCAATTTTAAGATAAGATTTGATTATCATAATGACCTCCTCTTTTTTTAATTAGTTTAATATGGGACTTCTCCTGCTAACAGATCTATACTGTACACTTAGTTAACCATACATGTACAGGAAGGCAAATATCTACTCTCCCACAAAATGCAGTACCATCGATGCAAACGAGCTTAACTTCTCTGTTCGGAATGGTAAGAGGTGTACTCCTCGTCGCTTAATCACCTTCATTTATTCAGTTTTGCATAAGATAAGCTGCGGTTCAGCAAAAATCAAACAAATTTGACGTTCTACACTCACCTAGCCCAATCTTTAGCATAATATTCAATATGATTGTGTTACTGTAATAGATTCATCAAAAGTTATTTGTGGTTCTGAGTGGTTTGCAGTCACCATTACAGATGTATCAATCGTATAATTTCTTGAAACTATATGGTCGAGATCCCACAATTTCACACAACCGCGTACTCTGTATTTTCCTTCTCCATCAAATTCTCTTTGAAGAAAGAAAGAACAATAACCATCTGAGTCCACTGCAGAAAAAGACAAAGCATTGTTAAACTGCAGTTGTTTGAATTTCTTTTTAAATGTTCGGCTAATTGCTGTTTCAACATCTGCCTGATTCATTTTTAAAGGAGGTATTGCCATAATTAGAGTAAGTTTTATTTTTTATATTTTTCATTAAAGGACAACCTTAAAAGTCTTTCCGCCTACATTTACAAGATAAGCACCTTTAGACAGTCCACTGATTACACTATTTCGTGACTTTGCAACTAATGCACCCTGTAAATTATAGACATGTACAAGAATATTATGAGACACATTGTTTAATATGATTGAGCCATTTTGGGTGGTTATTGCTATATCTTTGAGGTTGTCTGTTACATTCGTTATATTAGTTTCAGTAACCTCATATTCTTTAATTGTCCAAAATGTTCCCCATACAGGGTCATTACTATAAGCATCTTTGCAACCTTTGGGAACATATAGGGCAACATCTACATATACCTTGTTAGGAATATGATTACCATTTAACACTTCAGGAGGTGTAGTTGATTTAAATTCTATTGTCTTTAAACTATCCAAATGTAAACTATCTACATCAAAGGACTTAATCTTCGCTCCTAAAATTAATGTATCTACTTCTTGATAGAAATATGGATTTTCTGTACAAGTACCAGCAATCTCAAGCTTCTTTATGTGACCTCTGCTTTCTGAGCCTATTACATGATAATCTCCCCAAGAATGAATCTCAATCAAAGGGCGACCAACATAATAATAATTCAAGTCCAAATCAGCGAATGATGGAATAACACTATCTTCCTCCGATATACAAAATCCTCTTATAGCGAAGGGAGAACTTGCATCTTCTATAATTACAGTTTTAAGTCCTTGTAAATATTTTTTTACCGTTTCGGTATGAGAGGATCCACCATAATAATAATAACATGTGAGTGATTCACGTCTAAGATATGTGGGGAAAGGGTAATAGTAGCCTTTAATCACACTACTTTCAAAAGGAAGAGCATCTAACCCTTTCCCAATAGTTAATTTTGATATATTCGGACAATCCCAAAGAATTGAGGTAGAAAATTCTTTTACACTTGATGGAATTGTAAAACTTTCTAAGAAACTACAACCCCTGAAGGCATCCCGACCGATTGATTTTATCTCGCCAGTCCATCGGATATATTTTAAAGAGTCGCAATTTTCGAAACAAGATTCTGGTATATTCTCAACACCTACATCAATCTGACGAACTTTTGTATTTTCAAATGCACAATCTCCTATAGATGTTAATGACATAGGCAATTCAATATGGAGAAGTTCTGAATACATAAATGCTCCACTGCCTATAAATCTTAATGACTTTGGCAAATTGATTTCTCGAATTTTGGAGAAAGCAAATGCTTCGATACCAATATCACTTAACGACAACGGTAGTTTCAGTTCTTTTATCGAAGTTCCACAAAAAGATCTGTCTCCAATGGTTCTTACACTATCATTTAGTGTAACAGAAATAAGACCACTGCAACCTTCAAAAACCTCGCTATTTAAGAAATCAACCTTTTTGGGAATACGAATAGTCTTCAAACTTGTACATTTCTTAAAAGCAGCACTTCCTATAAATGATAAGCTATCAGGTAACACAACATCAGCCAAAAGTTCATCTTCCTCAAATGCAGACTCACCAATTGATAGCATTGTATTAGGGAATGATATAGATTGTAAGTTCTTATAGTTCTTAAAAGCCTCAGAACCAACACTTGTAATGGTTAAGGTCTTGTTTTTATAAACGACGGTTTGTGGTATAACTATTTTATCCGTGTCCTTATTTACAGCTCCATCTACACTTACAGTCAGGTCTTTAGGTGAAGTGATTGTAAAGTATAGACCATCTGCCTCGAAATCATAAGCTGACACCGATAAAAATGTAAACACACTCAATACGAACAAAACTAATTTCAATTACCTATGTTTCATAACGAATGATATTAAAGATTAAACTAAATACGGCTTTAATAGATTCACAACTTTCACTGAAGTATTGTATGTTACCTATAGTGCACTCTTTCCATGAAATTCTACGCTATCCACTATAGCCTATGCAAATATAAAGCAAGGCTAAAGCAGGTCTATTTATTGCCTAAAAATTCATTTTTTGTAAAAGATTTCACTTTCGACTACATATAATACATTGTGGTAGTGTTTACTAATTAACCCTCAAACGAAATATGAGTAATAACATCATAGGGCACCCCTATTTCACGCATCCAAGATATTCCTATCCTTTCTGCTTCCTTAGCATCAATGCTAAGTCGTAAAGTTAGAGGATTTTCCTTCGTAGACTCGCAGTAACCACAATAATGGCCTGAATAAACGTCTCCAGAAGTTACATGAACACTACATTTTTGTCCAATTTTTCCTGCTGTTTTAGTAAGTAACTCTATACTGTCCATAAAAATAAGATTTATTTGGTCAATAGCTCCCATATTGACATGATTAACAAAAAAATGATTTGCAATACGTATACAAAAAAGCGTGGGAGTCTGTATCCGCTACTCATCCCACGTAACCAGGTCTTCGCATTACCTTTCCCCGAGGACAAGCAACGTTTAGAAACCCACGCCGATATGCGACTTATAGAATACAATACGCCCAAAGTATCCGCGCCACAAGTGGCACGAATACAATAAGGGCTACCATACCTATAACAAAGTATGCATACCCGATGAGCATCTATCGTTGCAATGTTCCTAACGGGGATGAAGTTGCGAAGTTCGGTCACGTTCAGAACAAAGCGCAAATAAACGCTTTTCCATATATGGAACCCATACCCTGAAACTCCTTGAAAGAGCCATCGGCGTGGATTCAGCAACAAAGGTAAGGCTTTATCTATAAAATAGCAAAATAAAGACTAAGTTTTTTCACATATAGAAAATCACCCCATACTCACATTTTCTTTATAAAATAACAGACGGATAGGCGGATCTTTCATAATTCTGCATACCCACACATTAGAAGGACTTGGCATTTTTTGTCGAGCGCCCCTATCTTTTACTTCTGGTTCATCCGGAAAATGGAGTGATAAATTCAGTATAGAACAAAAGAAAACCGCTG
>OMCS01000789.1_pt1 | contig 15683 bp, 16 predicted proteins | sample 1674241 | NCBI WGS metagenome assembly OMCS01 (sample SAMEA103958153, study PRJEB25191) | human gut metagenome
ACCGAGATCTACACTCTTTCCCTACACGACGCTCTTCCGATCTTGAGTGTAAGGTGGACAGCCTGTTCGATAATGCCGAGGAAGCAGACGGCGTGAAGATCGCCTCTGCATACTTTACCGGTACCACTGGCGACACCCTCCGTGGTATGTGCGACAGCATCCGTGACAAGGCCGTGAACCCTGTGGTGGCTGTGCTGGTGGGCAAGGCCGAGGATAAGATCACCATGGCTGTCACCGTCAACAAGCTGGCACAGGAAAAGGGCCTGAAGGCTGGCAATCTGGTCAAGGAGATCAGCGCCATCGCTGGCGGCAAGGGCGGCGGCAAGCCGGACTTTGCAATGGCCGGCCTGAAGGACGAGACCAAGATCGACGAAGCACTGGCTGCTGTCAAGTCCATCGTGGAGAAGCAGCTGGTTTAAAAATAGTAAGCGTGCTTGCTCTTTCCGTCCGCACCCGCGTAAAATCGGGACGTCTAAAAGCTCACCCCTTTGGGAAAGACTCCCCCGACCGGGGGAGGTGGCACATTTGTGCCAGAAGGGGGATAGCTGTCGAACGAAGTGAGACTGAGAGGGCAAGTAGTTGATAGGAAAGGAGCAATTCCCATGGAAGATTGTCTGTTTTGCATGATCGCTGAGGGCAAGATCCCCTCGAAAAAGCTGTACGAGGACGATCAGGTCGTTGCTTTTTACGACATCAACCCGCAGGCAAAGGTGCATTTTCTGGTCGTGCCCAAGGAGCACATTCCCTCGGCTGCGGCGCTGACCGAGGAAAACGGCGCGCTGCTGGGACATATCTTCGCGGTCATCGCGAAGCTGGCCAAGGAGCAGGGCCTCGACAACGGCTACCGCGTCATCTCCAATGTCGGCGAGGATGCCGGCCAGACCGTGAAGCACCTGCATTTTCATGTGCTTGGCGGCGAGAAGCTGCCGGTCTGAGCCACCGAAAATCAACGGAATACAAAGAGAAAGGGAATTGTTATGGCTGAAACCTATACTCTGAACGTCGCGGGCCTTACCCGCGAGCTGACCATCTGCAAGGTCAACGACCATATGGATATCGCGGCCTTCATCATGCTGGGCGACACCGAGCTGACCGTGGCCGCTGCCGCCGAGTTGCTGAAGAAGTGCCCGGATTTCGACATCCTGCTCACCGCTGAGGCCAAGGGAATCCCTCTGGCCCACGAGATGAGCCGCCAGAGCGGCAAGCCCTACGTCTGCGCACGCAAGGGCGTCAAGCTCTATATGAAGGAGCCGGTCGTGGTCGAGGATCAGTCCATCACCACTGCGGGCAAGCAGAAGCTGGTCATTGACCGCAAGGAGCTGGACAAGATGAACGGCAAGCGCGTGCTGGTGGTGGACGATGTTATCTCCACCGGCGGCTCCCTGAAGGCGCTGGACGCACTGGCCGAGCAGACCAAGTGCACCATCGTGGGTCAGGCCGCTGTTCTGGCCGAGGGCGACGCAGCCGAGCGCAAGGACATCATCTTCCTTGAGCCGCTGCCCCTGTTCCTGCACTAAAATATGAGACGCCCGCTCTGCCTCTTTTGCGCCGGTGCGCTGGGGGTGGAGTTGGTGTGCGCTTTTTTGCCGCAAGCATGGCTTTTGCCGCTGCTTGCGGCAATTTTTGTTTCCGGCTTGCTGTTCGCACTCCTGCGCTGGAAAACCGCGCGGGCGGGTGCCCTCTGCCTTTTGCTGGGCAGTCTGCTGGGCCTTGCGCTGACGGTGCACACGGATGCAAAGCTGCAAGCGCTAGAAACGGCTTACGAGGGCAAAACCGCCACCCTGACCGCCGAGGTGGAGCGGACGGACAGCTCCTATTATCCGGGCGTCGTGGACGCGGTGCTGCGGGTGGAACAGGTGGACGGCGAGGCGGCAGACTTCCGCATCCGGTGCGCCGCCCTGCCCAAATGCCAAGCCGGGGAGCGGGTGCGTGGGAAGTTCACGCTGGAAGCACCGCCGGAAACGGACCGGCTCGACCTCTACGCGGACGGCGTCCCTCTGACCGGGGAACTTCTCAGGGATGAAATGCTGGAACGGCTGGGGGAGAGCAGCTCCTTCCGCGCCCGGACGGCCCGGCTCCAGCGGCGGCTGAGTGGGGCCCTGCGCCGGGGAATGGCCCATGACCCGGCGGGGGTTCTGGCCGCCATGGTCGTGGGCGACCGGTCGCATCTCTCCTCCGCGCTGCGCACTGCCTACCGGGGCGCGGGGCTTTCGCATGTGCTGGTGGTCAGCGGAATGCACGTCTCCATCCTCTGCGGCAGCTTCCTCGAACATCTGCCCACGGCAGGGCGCAGACGCAAGCTTCTGCGCCGCTACGCCCACCGCCGCGCCAAGGCCCTGCTCGGTGCCGGGATGGCGGTGCTGATGGTGGGGGTCACCGGGTCCACGCCCTCGGTGCTCCGGGCCGGTGTGGCCGTCTGGGTCAGCGCAGTGGGCATCTGGGGCTGCGGCCCGGCGGATGCCCTGACTTCCCTCGGCGTGGCGGGCGTCTGGATGACCCTCGGCAACAGCTACGCCGTCTGCGATATGGGCTTCGAACTTTCCTTCGCGGCGGTGGTGGGCACGCTGGCCGGGGCGGAACTGGCCCGCCGCAGCCAAGAAGCCCGGATCAGAGCAGAGAAAACCCGCAAAACGAAAAACGTCGCCCACAAACGCGGCGGCGTGTACCATAACATTCTGCAAAGGGGAAAACGACTGGGCGGCAGCGTGTGGGAAACGCTCTGCGTTTCGGGCTGCGCCTGTGCGGCCACCTTCCCGGTGCTGGTGGTCCGGGGGTTGAGCGCCAGCCTCTACGCCCTTGTTTCCAGCGTGGCGGTGCTCTGGCTCGTGGAGCCGATCCTGCTGCTGGGCCTTGGAACGGCCCTGCTGGGGCTGGCCCCTGCGCTGGCTCCGCTCCACCGAGTGATCTCCCGCTGCGCCGAATTTCTTGTTGACCTTCTGGACCGGTGGGCCCTCTGGGTGTCCGGCTGGCCGGGGGCACAGCTCTGGTTCGATACGGCCTATGCGGCCCTCATTTGCCTCTTGCTGGCGGGGCTGGGCTGGCTGGCGTTCCATTGGAGGCTCCGTCTGCGGGTGGCTCTGCCCGCCCTGCTGCTGACGGCGGCGGTCGCCATCGGGGCAGGGAACGCCCTCAGCCGGGACACCCTCCGGGTGGAGCTGGTGGGGACCAAAAGCGCCCCGGCGGTGGTCATCTCCCAGAACGACCGGGCGGTTGTGCTCTACCGCGGCGGCAAAACGACCCGGAACGCCGTGGAGATTACGCTGGCCCGGCGGAATGTCCGCACCGTGGAAGCTTTTCTTGACCTTCGGATAAACCCCTCCGACCACTATGCGCCGAAGGCGGAACGGACCCTCCGGGCGGCGTCCTGCGCCAAGGATTCCGCGCGGGTCCTCCGGACGGACATCGGGCGGCTGGAGCTTGTCCGCACCCGGACCGGCTGCGCGGTGCGGGTGACAGCAGCGGGCCAGACCTTCCTGACCCTGAGCGGGACCGTGCGGTTCGCCCAGCCGATCGAGGTGGACTGGCTGCTGGCCTCCATGGCCCGGCCCAACCGGGTGGTGTACCGGGAAATGTTGACAAAAAGCACGAATTACCGCTGGATGGAGGGCGATGGGAACATCGAACTCCAAACGGCACTGCGGTTCCGACCTTCGTCTTTTTGGAAGATCAGCCGCTCGCCCAGCGCGGGTAAGGCGAACCGTGCGGCGGGGTCCAGCCTGCGCAGGGCCGAAACGAACCGCAGAGGGTCGGCGGTGTTGCCCTGCACCATGTCGTAGTGGGTGGGGATGCTGCACCCGGCGCGGAGCCGGACGGCCAACTGCGCCGCCTCTTCGGCCTCCAAGTTGCCGATGCAGTTCCGCTGGGTGCGGAAGAAATCCTGCCCATTGATGGGGGCCAGCAGCAGGTCGGGCTGGGGCAGAGCCTCAAGGGCTGCGTAAAGGCGGGGCGTCAGGTAAGTGTCGCCGAGATGCACGACCGTGAACCCGCCGAGATCGAGCTGATACCCCAGCGCCATCCGGGGATCCTCCGCGTCGAGGACATGTTCCGGGTGGGCAGCGGAAAAGGCGCGGAGGTGCGCGGGGCCAAGCTCCAGCGCGGAACCTTCCTGCACCAACTGGATGCGCGCCTCCGGGACGCCGTACTCATGGGCCAACGCCCGGCAGCCGGAGGGAAAAATAAACTGTGTTTCGTCGTTCTGTGCAAGGCCGCGCAGGGTGTCCTTTGCCATGTGGTCGGCGTGGCCGTGGGTGCAGAGGACAAAGTCCGCCCGCAGCTGCCCCGGCGCAAAGGGGGCCGGATAGCGGCGGCGGGAGCCGTTGGGGCCGGTCAGGTCGCTGAGCACCGGGTCGATGCAAAAGGTCGTCTCCCCGCACTTGAAAATGAAGCCGCACTGCCCGATGTACCAGACGGCAAGCTGGGATGCGGGCAGGTGGGTGGCGGCGATCTCGTCCAGCAGGGCGGTGCCGCTGCGATGCCAATGTTCCATGGGGGTTCTCCTTTTTGGGCCGGAACATTCAGATGAACCGGCTCTTCAGCTCAAACATATGGTTCATGGGGCCGGAGCCGTGGCCGAGGTCGAGCATGGCGGATAAGCAGCCGGAAATGTAGGCTTTGGCCCGCTCCACCGAGGCGGTGAGGTCGTACCCTTTGGCCAGATTGGACGCAATGGCGCTGGAAAGGGTGCAGCCGGTGCCGTGGGTGTTGGGGTTCGCGATCCGCTCCCCGTGGAACCACTGGGCCTTGCCGTCCCGCCAGAGCAGGTCGTCGGCGTCGTTCACCTTGTGGCCGCCCTTGCAGAGGACTGCGCAGCCGTAGGCTTCGCTGATCTTCTGGGCCGCGGCCTCCATCCCGGCGGCGTCGGTGATGGTCAGACCGGACAGGATCTCCGCTTCCGGGATGTTCGGCGTCACGACCTCGGCCACGGGCAGCAGCTTTTCGGTCAGGGCGGTGATGGCGTCATCCCGCAGCAGCTTGGAGCCGGAGGTGGCCACCATCACGGGGTCCACCACGATGTGCTTGGCCTCGTAGAAGCGCAGCCGTTCGGCGATGGTCTCGATGAGGGCCGCCGAGGACACCATGCCGATCTTCACGGCATCGGGGAAGATGTCGGTGAAAACGGCGTCCAGCTGCTCGGCCAAAAAATGCGGCGTCGTCTCGAAGATGTCGGTCACGCCGGTGGTGTTCTGGGCGGTCAGGGCGGTGATGGCGCTCATGGCGAAGACGCCGTTGGCCGTCATCGTCTTGATGTCGGCCTGAATGCCCGCGCCGCCGCTGGAATCGCTGCCCGCAATGGTCAATGCAGTGTTCATGAAAAAAGACCTCTTTTCGCAAAAATTATTCAGCCAGTGCCGTCTGGATGTTGGCCAGCACCTTCTGGCTCAGCAGGACAAAAGCCTGTTTGGTGCGCCCGGCGGACACGTTCTGGCAGTGGACGTTGGGGCGGTCAAAGAAGCCGTCGGCAACGGGGCCCGCCGCCGCGCGGGTGTCGCAGAAGAAGTGGCTGCCCGGTTGGGTGAGCCAGTCTTCCAGTGCGGCGGAGTCGAAGCCGGGGCCGATGGAGGTGTTGAACAGCACCTTGCCGCTGCCCAGCTGTGCAAACTCTTCTTTGCCCAGCAGCAGGACATTCTTGTTCAGGCAGGTGAAGACCACCTCGCTGTCCTGTAAAAGTTGGTTCAGCGGCTTGTAGGTCATGCCCGCCTGTTCGGCGTCCGGCTTGCGGGTGCGGCTGTAGTAGGAGATGTCCGCGCCGAGGAAGGACAGCGCCTCGGCGATCATCCGGCCGGACACGCCGAGGCCCACGATGCCCACCTTCAGGCCGGTGATCTCCACCGGCTCGTCCCGCAGCATGGGCATCCCAAAACCGTGCAGCAGGCCGGTCAGCTCGTGCAGAACGTACTCCACAACGCCGCGGTCGCCGTAATCCCGGATGCCCAGCACCTGGATGCCCCGGGTGCGTGCGTAGGCAATATCCACGTTGGCGCTCTCCTCAGAGTACAGGCTGCAGCACATGCCGATATAGCGGATGTTGGGGCACTGCGCAATGACCTCCTTGCCCATGCGGGAGGTGTAGCTCAGCAGCACGGCGTCGGCGTCCCCGATGCGGCGCACCATCTCGTCGTCGCTGGCAGGCACGTCACGGTACAGCACCACCTCTTTGGCGTAGCGGTGCAGCTCCTCCTCGGCAGAGGGGATCAGGCTGACCGGCTCAATGGCAACAAGCTTTTCAAACATGACGGACTCCTCCTTATATTAGTAGAAGCAGACGGGCGAGGCCAGATTGCGCAGCAGGGAGACGGCGCTCCAGCCCGCAATGGCGCTGGTGGAGGAGCAGATATCTACCACAGCCTTCACGCCCTCGATCTCGGCGGTGATGCAGTGGTCATCGCCCACCCAGCCGGGCACCGAGTGCATGGTCACGCCGGTGATCTCCGGGCCGGTGGTGGCCAGCGAAGTGGCCACGGCCACATTGACCCGGCGGGGGAAGGTGGCAATGGCCTCCTTGGCGCTGCCGGTGAAAACGGTAGTCTTCTCGGTGTCGGTCAGCAGATGGTCGGCCCAGACGGGGGTGTTGCGGAAGCCCTTGGCTCCGGTGTGGGTCTCGATGCCCGCCGTTTCGGGCAGGGACTGGGCCTGTGCCATCAGGGTGACGGTCTGTAAGACGTCAAAGCCGCCGATGGCGCCGTTGGCGAGATGCACCTTTGCACCGCTCTCCCGTGCCGTCTGCTTGACCTGCTCATAGAACGCAGGGTCGGCAAAGGCACCGATGGAGATGACGACGAGGTTTACGCTCTGCTTCAGCACCGGGATGGCCATAGCGCGGACGGCCTCCACCGAAGCCGTCTCCACGATGTACTCCGGCTGGAGGGCCAGCAGTGCGTCCACGTCGTCGCAGACCGCGCAGCCGGTCTTCTCTGCCACGGCCTCCGCCTTGGCGCGGGTGCGGCTGGTCACACCCACCAGCTCGTAGTCCGGCAGAAGGCCCTTCCGGTAGGCATCCGCCACGATGCCGCCCAGAAAACCGCAGCCCACGATGCCAAATTTTGTTTTCATAGTGCGAATCTCCTTTTCCTGTCTTTTCTGCAGATGCAGAATACCAAGCTCAGTATACCATGTTCCGTCTGGAAAGAGAAGCAATCGGCCGCTTTTCTTTTGCGGGGCAGTGTGCTAAAATAGGGCGAAAAAGAAAAAATGAGGAACTGCGTATGAAAAAAATTTCGACCCTGTTTGGGACCTTTTTGAAGATCGGCGCGTTCACCTTCGGCGGCGGCTATGCTATGGTGGCCCTGCTGGAACATGAATTCGTCGAGGAAAAACAGTGGATGTCCAGAGAAGAATTCTTAGATATGGTCGCCATTGCCGAGTCCACCCCCGGCCCCGTGGCCGTGAACAGCGCCACCTACATCGGCTATAAGATCGGCGGCACGGCGGGGGCGGCGGCTTCCACCGCTGCGGTCAGCCTTCCGTCCTTTGTGGTAATCTACATCATCTCGCTCTTTTTTGATCGTTTTCTCAGCCTGACCGTGGTGGCGAATGCGTTCAAGGGCATCCAAGCCTGCGTCGTCTACCTCATCCTCTCGGCGGGGCTGAAGATGCTGAAACAATTGAAAAAGGACCCCTTCGACCTCTGCATTCTGGCGGCGGTCATCGCGGCGATGGTGGGCTGCTCGCTGGCGGCGGTGTCTTTTTCGTCCATCTACTACATCCTGCTCAGCGGCGCGGCAGGGGTGCTGGTGTGGCTTGTGAAGAAAGCGGGGGCGGGAAAATGATCTACGTACAGCTCTTTTTAAACTTTCTGATGATCGGTGCCCTCAGTTTTGGCGGCGGCTACGGGATGATCTCGCTGGTGCGGGAAGTCGTGCTGAACCATGGGTGGCTGACCGAGAGCGAATTTTTGAGCTTCATCGCGGTGTCGGAGTCCACCCCCGGCCCGCTGGCCATCAATATGGCGACCTTCATCGGCTCGTCGCAGGGCGGGCTGGCCGGGGCATTTTTTGCCACGCTGGGCGTTGTGCTGCCCTCGTTCTTCATCATCCTGCTCATCGCGGCGGTGCTCCGGAACCTGATGAAATATGCCGGGGTGGAAGCGTTTCTCTCCGGCGTGCGGCCCTGCGTCGTGGCGATGATCTTGGCCACTGCCCTGACCATGGCCCTTTCCACCCTGCTGGGCATCACCCGGCTGGGCGGCGGCGCGGCAGTGTCGGTGCGGTCGGTGGCCGTGTTCGGCATTTTGTGGGCGGTGCATTTCGCCTACAAAAAGGCAGCAAAAAAAGCCCCGTCGCCGATCGGGATGATCGTCCTCGCGGCGGGGCTGGGCATCGTATTCTGGGGCATCTGAGTCCGCTGTGCGGGGCGGGCTGAAGCTCCTGCCGGGTGTCAAGGATTCCCGTTCACCGAATTTCGTTTTTCTGCATAGAACAGCAGGAAGGGGGAATGCGGTTTGAACGGGATTTTTTTGGTTGCGGCGGTGCTTTTGCTCCCGGCGTGCTGTACGGCGGTGGGGGCCGCAGGGGTGTTCCTGATGCGGTCCACGCAGGAGCCGCGCACCCGGCGGATGCTCTGCGGTATGGCGGCGGGCATCATGCTGGCGGCAAGCGTGTGGAGCTTGCTGCTGCCCGCCATCGAGCGGGCGGAACGGGGGCCGCTGCCGGGGTGGCTGCCGCCCGCGGCGGGGCTGGTCATCGGGGCGGTAGGGCTGCTCCGGCTGGAACAGGCGGCGGGGCGGCTGCTGTGCTCCGGGGCCGGGCACTGCGGACGGATGGTGCTGGCGGTCACGCTGCACAACCTGCCGGAAGGCATGGTGGTGGGCCTTGCCGCCGCGCTGGCTCTGTCCGGTGAGCCGGACGCCGCAAGCGGTGCGCTGGCGCTGGCCCTCGGCATCGGGCTGCAAAACCTCCCGGAGGGCGCGGCGGTCAGCCTCCCGCTTTTGCAGAAAGGAGAGAGCAAGAAACGTTCGTTTTTCGCCGGGGCGGCCTCCGGCCTCGTGGAGCCGGTGGGTGCGCTGCTGGCCCTTGCGCTGGCGGGCTGGGTGAGCGCGGCGCTGCCGTGGCTGATGAGCGCCGCCGCCGGGTGCATGGTCTGCGTGACCGCGCAGGAGATGATCCCCGAAGCGGTGGAAAACGATGAGCCCGCCGGGGTCATCAGCGTGGTGCTGGGGTTTGCGCTGATGATGGCGCTGGATGTGGCCCTATGAAAAAACTCCCTCCGGCATCGCGCCAGCGATGACGGAGGGAGTAAATGAAAACCGGCTCAGGAACCGGATCTTTCGATGTAGACGCTGGTGGAGGGGAAGGCGAAATCGACCTTATCCTTCTGCATGATGTCCATGATGTTCAGGTTCAGGTCGTTCTGCTCCTCCAGAAAAACGGCATAGGCGTTGGTCTTGAGGTAGGCGGAAACGAGGATGTTGATGCTGGAATCGCCGAAGCTGGTCAGCCGGACGATGTTCGCGCCCTTTTCGGTGTAGGGGCTTTCGTCCAGCATCTTCTTCAGATCGGCCATCAGCTGCTCCAGCTGGGGGCGGGTGGTGTTGTAGGTGACGCCCAGCGTGAACTTATAGGGCCGCATGGTGCGCAGAGCTGCGTTCTGGACCGTGGACGAACAAATCTTGCTGTTCGTCACGATGCTGACCGTCTTATCCTGCGAGCGGATGCGGGTGGAGCGGAAGTTGATGTCGATGACTTCGCCCTCCACATCGCCGACGGTGATCCAGTCGCCTACCGCGAAGGGTTTGTCCAGCAGGATAACGATGCCGCTGAACAGATTGCTGGCGCTTTCCTGCGCAGCCAGCGAAATGGTCAGGCCGACCAGTCCGGCACCGGCGACGATGCTGCCGATGGGAAAACCGGCGATCTGGGCCGCCGTGGCCACACCGAGGACGACGACCAGCACCTTGTAGGTCGTGTTCAGCAGGGAGAGCAGGGTCTTGTTGGAGCGGATCTCCGGGCTGCAGGAGGCCAGCAGCAAATCGGCCACATCCGACGCCTGATACAGGCCCTTGCAGAACAGCAGGGTCATCAGGACCTTGTAGACTATAAGCAGGAATTTCGGAAGGCTGGCGATGGCCCACGGCAGACTGGCCAGCGCAAGGTAGAAGCCGGTGAAGACCGCCATCCGTTCCAGAGGGCCTTCCAAGCTCCGCAGCAGGATGGGGGTGGCGGCAAAATGCCATGTGCGCCCCCGCAGGGCGGGGCAGATCTTTTTGCGCAGCAGCAGGGAGACCAAAGACCCGGCAAGGAAGATCGCCAGTGCGCAGACACAGCGTGCCGCCAGCGCCAGCCAGCCCTCCAGCAGGAAGGGCCCCAGCTCGAAACCGAGGTCACGGATGGAAAAAATCATGGCAAAACTCCTCGAAAAAAATATTTTACGCCCCAGTATACCATAAAACGCGCGGAAAGGGCAACCGAAACAGGGGCTTGACAAGGGCCCGCTGCCGCGCTATACTCTGGCCAGAAAGTTCGTTTCAGGGCGGGGTGCGATTCCCCACTGGCGGTACAGCCCGCGACCACTCCCAAAGAGTGCTGACCCGGTGAGACTCCGGGGCCAACGGTATAGTCCGGATGCAAGAAACGGCAGACAAATCCGAAATTGTCTACGCGCCCTGTTGCAGTGTTTGGTTGCAGCAGGGCGCGTTTTTGGTTGTCTTCCCGGTTCCGATACAGCGCGAAAAGGGCTTTCCAATTCAATTTTGGGGCCGAAGCGCCCCGACGGGAGGATATTACCTATGAAAAAGAACACGACCCACAACCTGACCGTAGCCGCCATGCTCAGCGCGGTGGCCTTCATCCTGATGTTCATCGAGTTCCCCATCCCGATGCTCATCCCGTCCTTCGTCAAGATGGACTTCTCCGACCTGCCCGCCCTGCTGGGGGCATTTGCGCTGGGCCCGGTGTACGGCGCAGTCATCAGCTTCATGAAGAACCTGCTCCACATCGTCATCAAGGGCACCAGCACCGCGTGTGTCGGCGAGCTGTGCAACTTCATGCTGGGTGCGGTCTTCTCGGTCACGGCGGGCTGCATTTATAAGCACCACAAGAGCCGCAAAACGGCTATCATGGGTGCGCTGATCGGTGCAGCGGCTATGGCAGTGTTCAGTGTGCCGTCCAACTACTTCATCACCTATCCGGCCTATGTGCAGTTCTATCACATGCCGCTGGAAGCCATCCTCGGTATGTATCAGGCCATCCTGCCCTCGGCAGACAGCCTCATCAAGTGCCTTGTCATCTTCAACATGCCCTTCACGCTGGTCAAGGGCCTGTTGGATGCGGTGCTCTGCATGGTGATCTATAAGCCGCTGTCGCCCATCCTGCACGGCCGCAAGTAATCGAGGAATGAAAAATCTCCGGGAAGCAACGCTTCCCGGAGATTTTTTCAGCTTAGAGCTCCTTTTTCCTGCCACTTTCCGCGGGCGAGGCGGACAAGGAAGAGCAGCCCGCGGATACACAGCTCACAGCACATGGCGCTCCACACGCCCACCAGCCCGAACCGGGGCGCGAGGAAGAAGGCCAGCGTCAGCCGGATGCCCCACATGCTGACGAGGTTCAGCACGAAACAGGCGGTGCTGTCGCCCGCGCCCTGCATCGCGCCGCTGGCCACGATGCTGGCCCCGAACATAGGCTCGGCAAAGGCTTCGATGCGCAGCACCCGCGCGCCCAGCGCAATGACAGCAGCGTCGGCGGTGAAGATGCCCATCAGCGCGGGGGCGAACAGCCACAGCCCCATGCCGGACAGCGCCATGATCCCCATGCCGATGGCGGTGCAGAGAAAGGCGAACCGTTTGGCCATGTCCTTCCGTCCGGCACCCACGGCCTGCCCCACCAGCGCGATGGACGCATCCTGAATGCCGTAGCCTGCCATGTAGCATAGGCCCTCGGCGCTGACGCCAAGGCTGTTGGCCGCAATGGCCACCGTGCCGAGGCCGGAGACGATCCGCACCAGAAGCACCTGTGCGGAGGAGAGGGCCGCGCGCTCCGCTGCCAGCGGGGCACCCACCCGCCAGAGGTTCAGCAGACACGAGCGGGTGATCTTCCACGAGCCGGGCTTCCGGATGCAGAGCGGGCCTTCCCGCAGCAATAAGATCGCCAGCGCCAGCAGCCCACCCACCACGGTGGAAAGGGCGGTGCCCAGCGCTGCGCCCGGCACCCCCAGCCCAGCACCCCAGACCGTGAAGCGGGAGCCGAAGAGGGAGAGGGTGCGGGTGGGGTTGATCAGGAAAAAGTTGAACAGGACGTCCAGCATGCAGACCAGCACGCTGATGAGGCCGGGGGTCAGCGCGTCGCCGGTGGCGCGGAGCATGGCCGTGTACATCCCCATGGCCATGGTGAAGGGGAGAGCCGCCGACCAGATGGCGAAATAGGCGGACGCATTGGCTTGAAGTGAGACATCCGCCCCCAGCCAGCCGGGCAGAAAGCGGCTGATGCCGATGCCGAAGGCCGCCGCCCCAAGGCCCAGCAGCAGGTTGAAGAGCATGGATTGGCGCAGCACGCCGCGGGCGTCCTGCTGGCGGTCCGCGCCGAGGTATTGGGCAATCTGGATGGAAAAGGCTGTGTACAGCCCCACAAGGATGCCGTGCAGCAGCCATGTGCTAGAGCTGACGATGCCGATGGCGGCGGTGGCCTCGGCCCCGATGTGGCCGACCATGGCCGCGTCGATGTATTCCATGGCCGTTACGACCATCTGCTGCAAGATCGAAGGGATGCTCAGCGTCAGTACCACCTGCGCCGTCTCGCGCAGAGGAATGTCCTCGCCCTGCCGCATCCGGGCGGAAAGCTGTTCGAGTGAAAGTGTCATGGTTTCTCCTGTTGCAATAAAAAATGCCCCGCAAAGGGGACAGCTTGCCTTCTTATTATAGAAGGGCGGGAGCAAAATGTCAAACCGGCGGCTTTTCGGCGGGAACGATTGATTTTTTCTGCCGGGCGTGATACACTTTCCTTGCGTATGAGTGAAACAACAGGGGCGGCGCTCTGCCGTTCCGGGAAAGAGGAAAATATGCTGCAACTGTTATCGGGCAGTCAGCGCACCGTGGATGCGCTGGGATTTCTATTGGCCTTTGCGCTGACGGCGCTGATGGACTCGGTCTTCCGGGAAAAGCTCCCCCAAGACCATGGCCGCGCCTTTGCGGTGAACGGCGAGCTCTCCAAGGGCAAGGCCCGCGGTTCCGGCCTCATCTTCGTGCTCTGCATCGCGCTGGTCACGCTGGCAGTGGTGCCGCTGCGCACCGAGTATATCATCTATACCGTGCTGCTCATTGCCTCCATGCTCTCTGGCTATTTTGACGATGCTTCGGAAGTGGCGTGGAACGAATACAAAAAGGGCCTCATCGACCTCGTCATCGCCATCGTGGCGGGTGTGACCTACCTGAACTTCAACAGCACGGCGGTCCACTTCCTGAACTGGAGCTTCGCCATCCCGTATCCGCTCTACCTCGTGCTGATCGTCGTCCTGATCTGGGCCAGCATCAATGTGGTCAACTGCACCGATGGTGTGGACGGCCTGTCCGCCAGCCTTGCGGTGGTCAGCATCGGCACCTTCCTGCTGGCCTACGGCAAGGAGCTGGGCGATTACGCAACGGCGGCCATCGTCTTCATCGGTGCTCTGCTGGCCTACCTGTGGATGAACGCCAAGCCCTCCACCCTGCTGATGGGCGACGCGGGCAGCCGCGCCATGGGCTTCTTCCTCGCAGTGCTGGCCCTCAAGAGCGGCCATCCCTTCGCCTTCCTGCTGGCTGCGCTGGTCTTTATCGTGGATGGCAGCTTGGGCATCCTGAAGATCAGCTTCAAGCGTTTCCTGCACATCAGCATCCTGAAAAACACTCTGACCCCGCTGCACGACCATGTGCGCAAGCGGATGGGCTGGAGCGATGAGCAGGTGGTGGCCCGCTGGCTGATCCTGCAGGCCGTCGCTTCGGCATGGCTGCTTCTGCTGACCCGCTGACGCGAAAAAAGTGAATGAGCGACGCTCGGTGAACGGTTTCACCGGGCGCCTTTTTTTGCATACGATCAAAAAGAAACAGGAGAAACCCCATGGAGTCGATCTTCGACCTCGAAACCGGCGCGGTGCTGGCCGTGCTGATGCTGCTGTTCCGCACGCCGCTGCTGGCCGCAAACCGCGATATCCTGACGGGGAGCAGGGAAGCTTCCCGCTGAAATAAAAGAGACTGCCGCAAACTCCCTCCGGCATCGCTTACCGTTACGCCAAGGCTCCCTCCGAGAGGGAGCTGGCACGGCGAAGCCGTGACTGAGGGAGTTTTGCAACAGCCCGATTTTCTTTTGCTCGTCTTGGCTCAGTTGACCGCCGCCATAGCGTCCAGAGCGGCTTTCTGCAGGTCCTCAATCGAGATCGTGCAGAGGGCCATCAGGTCGGCGTCCGAGCCGTCGGAGGGGATGTCGGCCACCTCGGCGCGGGTCTTGCCCTTGAGGTAGCCGCAGAAGCCCTCGCTGTGCTCATACCACTCCTTGTCGATGGAAGAGGCCCCCCGCATCCCGTAGCGGTCGCCCTGTTCAAGCTTGGTCTCCACCATGTCCGGGGCCTTGATGCCGCCGTCGGACATCACGGTGAGGGCCGGTTCGGCCATGTCGGCCACGGCGCTGGTCACGCGGCCGTCGGCGTCCAGCGTCACGGCCACCATGCTCACGTCGATCTCCGCATTCACGTCCTTGTCATCGGTGGCGGTCACATCCGAAGTCGCATTCACGGCCTCAATGCCCAGCGAGACCCGGTCTCCCTTGGCCGCGCCCAGCGCCTTGGCGCTGCTGCACGCTTTCGAGATGGCATCCCGGTAGCGGTCCACTGCGATGGTGCACCCGGACAGCAGGTCCGCGTCCGTCGCCCTGCCGTCGTTGTCCAGTTTCAGCATGGACACCTCTTCCGGCGTTTTGCCGATGAGGTAATCCGCAAAGGCATCGGCCTGTTCTGCCCAGCCCTTTTTCAGGGAGGACGCCGCCGCCAGCGGGTAGTCGTCCCCTTTCTGGCGCTTGGTGCGGTAATCCTTGGGTAGGTTCACAGCGCCGTCGCCACCCGCAGAAAAGGTAGTTTCCAGCTCATCCAGCTTCACGCCGGAAATTTTCCCGTCGCCATCCAGCAGCACCGCCGCCGCCACCAACTCGATGCTCCCGGTGCGGTCCTCTTCCGATGCCTCGGTGATGACGCCGAGGCCGGTCTTCCATGCCGCCGTTGTCTGGGCGGCCGAGCTGCTCCCGCTGGCCGCCCCGCTCATGCTGCCGGAACCCGACGACCCTGCATTGTTTTTCCCGCAGGAAGTCAACATCAGCGCCGCCGCCAGCGCACAGCCCCAAAGAACCCTTGGTTTTCTCATAGATACGCTTCCTTTCCGGATAGGTTTAGGAATAGTATATCCGGTAAGGATTTTCTTATTCGTCAGCGGAGCTTGCCCTCGCCTTATCGAACGCAGTCGTAAACAAAGGCCCTGCTGCCCCGTCCGCATCCTCGCCCTCTCTGCCTTGCGGTACGCTGTGCTAAACAAAGGCGCAGCCTTCCCTCTGCCGGGCTCGCCCTCTCAGTCAAAGCCTGACGGCTTTGCCAGCTCCCCCAAAGTGGGAGCCCTTGGCAAAGGCGTGCAGTCTGAGCGTAACGCCTGACGGCTCTTTTTGTGGCAGCAGGGCGTAAAGTGTAGAACCGGAAACTTGGCGGACTGCCAAGGCCTCTCACTTTGGGAGAGGTGGCATCGC
>OMCS01000796.1_pt1 | contig 15651 bp, 8 predicted proteins | sample 1674241 | NCBI WGS metagenome assembly OMCS01 (sample SAMEA103958153, study PRJEB25191) | human gut metagenome
TCAGGCCGGAGTTGACAAAGCCGACCGCCATAACGGTGGTGGCACCGCTGGACTGGATCACTGCAGTGATGACCATGCCCAGCAGCAGCCCGCGCACCGGGCTGGCCGTCATTTTGGAAAGGATGCCTTGCAGTTTGCTGCCAGCGGTCTGCTCAAGGGCTTTGCCCATGAGGTCCATGCCGTAAAGGAACATGGCAATACCGCCCATCAGCGTGAACACATTAAAAATGCTCATACAGGGGGTTACACTTCCATTTCTCTTTTGTTATGTTTTCATTGTTGGGTGCAGCCGCACCCGGAGCAAAACCGAATCAAATCGTTTTGCACATGCCCACAATGGCATTATACCGTTACCTATTATAATAGAAAACAGGGCTTTATGAACACCAAAAGCCAGTAAAAGAATTGTAAAGACTGTGTAAAATGTCGAATCAACGCAAGAAAACTGCTAAATTTGGCACATTGTAAAAATTTGGCGTATTGATTTTGGACAACTTTACACAAACTTTGCAAAAGGAAAGTTTCCATTACCAAAGCTTTACCCGGATTGTACTGCACTATGGTCGATACGGAGGAAACAGCGCGGTACAATAAATACGCACTCAGGAAGAACGAATAGGAAAACACGAACCCCTGAGCGAATGTGTGAGATAGAATAACAGATACAATTAAGGGAGAAGAAAGTTTATGTTAAAGCGTAATGTTTCCGTTGCAGTTGCTGCTGCTCTGGCTCTCAGCCTGGCCGCCTGTGGTTCCAGCCCGGCATCCTCCGCTGCTTCCAGCGAAGCAGTTTCCAGCGAGGCCGTCTCCAGTGAGGCTGCTTCCAGTGAAGCCACTGCTGCACCGGATGCCGGCGATTTCGATGTCGATCAGGACATCACCGTGATTTCCCGTGAGGATGGCTCCGGCACCCGCGGCGCTTTCATCGAGCTGACCGGTGTGGAAGCCAAGAACGATGCAGGCGAAAAGGTTGACAACACCACCGAGGCGGCTGCCATCCAGAGCTCCACCAACGGCGTTCTGACCGCTGTTTCCAACGATGAGACCGCAATCGGCTACATCAGCCTGGGTTCTCTGAACAATGATGTCAAGGCTGTCACCGTGGAAGGCGTTGCCCCCAGCGCTGACACCGTGAAGGATGGTACTTACACCCTGGCTCGTCCGTTCAACATCGTTACGAACGGCGAAGCTGCCGACCCCGTTGCCGTGGACTTCATTGCTTACTGCATGAGCACCGACGGTCAGGCCCTGGCCACTGAGGAAGGTTACATCGGCGATGTTGGCGCTGATTACACCAGCACCCAGCCCGCAGGCAAGATCGTGGTTGGCGGTTCCTCCTCTGTTTCCCCGCTGATGGAAAAACTGATCGAAGCGTATAAGACCGTGAACCCCAACGCAACCCTGGAACTCCAGACCACCGACTCCACCACCGGCGTTTCCGGCGCACTGGATGGCACCTACACCATCGGTATGGCCAGCCGTGAGCTGAAAGATTCTGAGGTTGAGGGCGGCGCAAAGGCGACTGTCTTGGCAAAGGATGGCATTGCTGTTATCGTCAGCAACGACAACCCCACTGATAACCTGACCGTTGACCAGATCAAAGGCATCTACACCGGCGAGCTGACCACCTGGGCAGACGTTCAGTAATCCCCCTTTCTAAAAAAAACGGCTGTTGCGGCGGCAAAAGGCGGCAACGGCCGTTTTTTGAAAGTCATCGGTATATAGTTCCTGAGCAAAGACAGGAGAGTATGGGAAAATGAAAACAACAACTTCGCACCTGAAAGAGATCGTCATGCAGGGTGTATTTACCGCCTGCGCGTGCATCTCCATTCTGGCCGTGGCGCTGATCTGCATCTTCTTATTTGCAAACGGCCTGCCCACCATTTTTGAGATCGGCTCCCTCAAGTTCCTGCTTGGCACCACCTGGAAACCCGGCAACAACCTGTACGGCATCCTGCCCATGATCCTGGGGAGCATCTATGTCACCGCAGGCGCGATCATTGTGGGGGTGCCCATTGGGCTGCTGACAGCCATCTATATGTCCCGCTTTGCATCGCCCCGTATCAACAAGGTGCTGTTGCCGGCGGTACAGCTGCTGGCCGGTATCCCCTCGGTCGTGTACGGCTTCTTCGGCATGATCGTTATGGTCCCGGCGGTGCAGGCTATGGTCAAATCGGACTTTTTCAAAACTGTGCTGCATGTCAAAAGCGGCAAGGGCATGAGCCTGTTTACCGCCAGCCTGCTGCTGGGCATCATGATTTTGCCCACCATCATCACGGTCAGCAAAACCAGCCTGGACGCTGTGCCCCAAAGCTATTACGAGGGCAGCCTGGCTCTGGGGGCTACCCATGAGCGCAGTGTGTTTTGCGCGGTGCTGCCCGCCGCCAAAAGCGGCGTAATGTCCGCCGTAATCCTGGGTGTTGGCCGCGCCATCGGCGAAACGATGGCCGTTGTGATGGTTGCCGGCAACCAGACCTGGATGCCCAAGGGCTTGTTCCAGGGTCTGCGCACGATGACCTCCAACATCGTCATCGAGATGGGTTACGCTGCAGACCTGCACCGCGAAGCGCTGATCGCAACCGGCGTTGTGTTGTTCGTTTTCATTCTGCTGATCAATCTCTGCTTCAGTCTTGTAAAGGGGGGCGAAAAGAATGGCTGATTTTGCTGCAACCGCCGGTAAAACCGATGATATGACCCACGCAAATGCAAAAATCGTTCCCCCCGCCCGCCACGAAAACCGCATGGCGGCCCGCGCGTATGCCCTTGTCATGCGCTGGCTGGTGCGGCTGGCGGCCCTGATTACCGTGGCGATTCTTGTGTTCCTGATCGGCTATATCCTGGTCAACGGTATTCCCAACCTCAAGCCGTCCCTGTTTGAGTGGACCTATAATTCCGACAACGTATCCCTGATGCCCGCGCTTATCAATACCATTCTGATGACGGCGTTCTCGCTGGCCATTGCCACACCGCTGGGCATTTTTGCTGCGGTCTGGCTGGTGGAATACGCCAAACGCGGCAGCAAGCTGGTCAAGGTGGTGCGCATCACCACCGAAACGCTGCAGGGCATCCCCTCCATCGTATACGGTCTGTTCGGTATGCTGTTCTTTGTCATGCAGCTCAAATGGGGCTACAGCCTGATCGCCGGTGCCTTCACGCTGGCCATCATGGTGCTGCCGGTCATCATGCGCACCACCGAGGAAGCGCTGCTTGCAGTGCCGGATTCTTACCGCGAGGGCAGCTTTGGCCTGGGGGCCGGCAAGCTGCGCACCGTATTCACCATTGTGCTGCCCAGCGCCATGCCGGGCATCCTATCCGGCGTGATTTTGGCAACGGGCCGCATTGTAGGCGAAACCGCGGCCCTGATCTACACGGCCAGCACCGTTGCCGCCGTGCCCGCCAGCGTGTTCAACTCCACACGTACCCTTGCCACCCATATGTATCTGCTTTCCAACGAGGGCCTGCATATCAATGAAACCTACGGCACTGCCGTGGTGCTGTTGATCCTGGTGCTGCTCATCAACAGCCTGTCCAGCTTTATTGCCGGCCGCCTTGCCAAAAAGTAATGCCGAAAGGAACTGCATGATGAATAAATTCGAAGTTAAAAACATGGACCTGTATTACGGCAGCTTCCATGCACTGAAAAATATCAATATTGCCATCCCCGAAAAAGAGATCACGGCGTTCATCGGTCCTTCCGGCTGCGGCAAGTCTACTTTCCTGAAGAGCCTGAACCGCATGAACGACCTGGTGGAAGGCTGCCGCATTTCCGGCGATATCCTGCTGGACGGTGTGGATATCTATAAGGATAAGATGGATGTCAATGTGCTGCGCAAGCGGGTTGGCATGGTGTTCCAGAAGCCCAACCCCTTCCCGATGAGCATTTACGATAACATCGCCTACGGTCCCCGCACCCACGGTGTGCGCAGTAAGGCGCAGCTGGATAAAATTGTGGAAAAAAGCCTGCGCGGCGCTGCCATCTGGGACGAAGTGAAGGACCGCCTGAACAAAAGCGCGCTGGGCATGTCCGGCGGCCAGCAGCAGCGTTTGTGCATTGCCCGCGCCCTGGCGGTGGAGCCGGAAGTTCTGCTGATGGACGAACCGACCTCCGCCCTGGACCCCATCTCCACCTCCAAGGTGGAAGAGCTGGCTCTGGAATTAAAGGATCGCTACACCATCATAATCGTGACCCATAACATGCAGCAGGCCGCCCGTATTTCAGATAAGACGGCGTTCTTCCTGCTGGGTGAGCTGGTGGAAATGGGCGATACGGAACGCCTGTTCTCCACCCCTGTGGACAAGCGCACGGAAGATTATATTTCCGGCCGTTTTGGTTGATCGGAGGAGCAATACCATGCCTAGTGTGCGTAAATCTTATGATGAAGAGCTTTTGCAGCTGGATACCTTGCTGGCCCGCATGGGTCACGAAGCCGGTGCCGCCATTGAAAGCGCACTGACTGCCCTGCGCAATGATGATATTGAACTGGCCCGCAGCGTGGTTGCGCGGGACAGCCAGATTGACGCAGGCGAACACGAGATCGAACACCGCTGCCTGCAGCTGCTGCTGCGCCAGCAGCCGGTGGCTTCGGATCTGCGCAAGGTCAGTACAGCCCTGAAAATGGTAACGGATGTGGAGCGTATCGGCGACCAGGCCAGCGATATTGCGGAACTGGTGCTGCACCTGCACTCCAAATCCACCGATGCTGTGGGCGTGCTGGAAGATATCCTGAAAATGGGCGATGATGTGTTGAAGATGGTCAAGCGCTCCATTGCCGCCTATGTGCAGGTGGACCTTGCCGTTGCCGCGGAAGTGATCGCCCATGATGACGTCATCGACGCCTCGTTCGCGCGCATCAGCAGCGAAATTGCCCAGTACATTGCCGCCCACCCCACCGAAGCAGAGACTGCGCTGGATCTGTTCATGGCGACCAAATATCTGGAACGCCTTGGTGACCACGCCGTGAACGTGGCCGAATGGGTCGAATTCTTAAAGACCGGCATTCACAAATCCCGCAAGATCGTGTGATCTTGCCCGGCGGCGTGTGAGGCCGCTCCAAGGTGAACCTGAAGCCAACTGCTTGGATTTTGAATTTTCAGGTACACCCAATAACATTGCCATTCTCTTTTTTATGTTTTCCTATACCGCACCAAAGGGCCAGCACTGCACGCTGGCCCTTTGGTGTTTTTATGTGTAGACTGCTGGGAATGAAACCTGGCAGAAAAGTGGAAGAAGCAATGCAGAGTGTACATGTATTGAAAAATTCTATTTTATAACCCAAAAGCCCAAAGCGGCACGGTTCACTTAACCGGCAGCTTTGGGCTTTTGCTGTTTTATCAGAGAAAAAATTACGCGCTTACATCTTCAAACTGGCTGTTGTACAAATCGGCATAGAACCCGCCAGCGGCCAACAGGTCGTCGTGGGTGCCCTGCTCCACAATGTCACCATCCCGCATGACTAAAATCAGGTCGGCGTCCTTGATGGTGGAAAGCCGGTGGGCAATCACAAAGCTGGTGCGGCCGCGCATCAGGTTGTCCATGGCGGTCTGGATGCGCTGTTCGGTGCGGGTGTCCACACTGCTGGTGGCTTCGTCCAAAATCAAAATTTTGTTGTCCGCCAGAATGGCGCGGGCAATCGTCAGCAGCTGTTTCTGGCCCTGGCTCACGTTGGAAGCATCCTCGTTCAACTCCATCTGGTAGCCGCCGGGCAGCGTGCGGATAAAGTGGTCGGCACAGGCGGCCTTGGCGGCGGCGATGACTTCCTCATCGGTGGCATCCAGGCGGCCATAGCGGATGTTTTCCATAATGGTGCCCTGGAACAGCCAGGTATCCTGCAATACCATGCCAAAGCCTTCGCGCAGGGCGCTGCGGTCAAAGTCCTTTACGTTGTGGCCATCCAGCGTAATGGCGCCGGAGTTGACATCGTAAAAGCGCATCAGCAGCTTGACCATGGTGGTTTTGCCTGCGCCGGTGGGGCCGACAATGGCAACTTTCTGGCCGGGTTTTACATCGCAGCTGAAATCCCGGATAACAGTCTTTTCCGGCGTGTAGCCAAACTTGACATGGTCAAAGGTGACCTGGCCGTCAATGCAGGCGGGGTCTGCCCGGCAGGCGGGGTCAGCGTTCTGTTCTTCTTCCGGCTCACCCAAAAATTCAAACACGCGCTCCGAAGCCGCCGCCATACTTTGCAGCATGTTGCTGACCTGGGCCAGCTGCTGGATGGGCTGGGTGAAGTTGCGCACATACTGGATGAACGCCTGGATGTCACCAATGGTGATGATGCCGCGCGCGGCAAAAATGCTGCCGGAAACGGCCACTGCTACATAGCCCAGGTTGCCCACAAAGTTCATGATGGGCTGCATCAGGCCGGAAAGAAACTGGCTTTTCCAGGCGGATTCAAACAGGCGGTTGTTGGCTTCGTCAAAATCATTCAGAACGGCATCTTCGCGGTTGAACGCTTTGACCACATTGTGGCCGGAATATACTTCCTCCACCTGGCCGTTCACGGAGCCCAGAACTTTTTGCTGGGCGCGGAAATATTTCTGGCTGAACCTGACCACCAACAGCACCAGCGCCATCGAGACCGGCAGGATCAAAATGGCAATCAGCGTCATCGTGGGGCTGATGGTCAGCATCATGATGAGCACGCCGATCATGGTGGTAATGCTGGTGATCAGCTGGGTAATGCTCTGGTTCAGGCTCTGGCCCAGGGTGTCCACATCGTTGGTAATGCGGGAAAGTACCTCGCCCACGGTGCGCTTTTCAAAATAGGCAAGGGGCAGGCGGTTGATCTTTTCGCTGATCTGGCGGCGGAAGTCATAACACATCTTCTGCGAAAGCCCGCTCATGATCCAGCTCTGGCAGAAACTGAACGCAGCGGAAACCAGATACATGACCAGCAGGATCAGCAGGATTTTGCCGATATAGCCAAAGTCAATGCTGCCGGTGCCCCGCAGCTTGGCCACCCAGCCGGTGGCCAGGGCAGTGGTGGCTTTGGCCAGCACCTTGGGGCCTGCAATATTGAAAATCGTGGAAAGAACGGCAAAAACAATCACGGCAATCAGGCGGAACTTGTAGTGCCCCAGCTCTGCCAGCAGGCTGCGCATGGTGCCTTTAAAGTCTTTCGCCTTTTGGGTCGTCATTCGTCCGGGACGCGGCATCAGGCTTCCCCTCCTTTCAGGTCCAGCTCTTTGTTGCTCAGCTGGCTGCGGGCAATTTCCTGGTAAGCCGGGCAGCTTTCCATCAGCTGGGCGTGGGTGCCCTTGCCCACAATGCTGCCATCTTCCAGAACCAAAATCTGGTTGGCGTGCAGCACAGTGGAAATGCGCTGTGCCACAATAATCACGGTGGCGTCGCCGGTTTCGGCTTTCAGCGCGCGGCGCAGGGCAACATCAGTCTTGTAGTCCAGCGCGGAGAAGCTGTCATCAAACAGGTAGATCTTCGGGTGTTTGGCAATGGCGCGGGCGATGGAAAGCCGCTGCTTCTGCCCGCCGGAAACGTTGGTGCCGCCCTGGGCAATGGGGCTTTCGTACCCCTCCGGCTTGGCGGAGATGAACTCTTCCGCCTGGGCAATGCGGGCGGCGGTGCGCACATCGGCATCGGTGATATTCTCGCCGCCGAATTTCAGGTTGGAATCAATCGTGCCGCTGAACAGTACGCCCTTTTGCGGCACATAACCCAAAAGGCCGCGCAGGGTGCTCTGTGGCATCTGGCGCACATCCACGCCGTCTACCGTCACGCTGCCGCCGGTCACATCATAAAAACGGGTGATCAAATGCAGCAAACTGGTTTTGCCGCAGCCGGTGGAGCCGATAATGGCCGTGGTCTGGCCGGGTTTGGCGACAAAATCAATATCGTGCAGGGCGTCCTCGCTGGAGCCGGGGTAGGTAAAGTTGACATGATGGAATGCGACTTCGCCGTTCCAGTGGTGCTGATTGAGGTCAGCGGGGATGGCTTCCGGCACCGGGTCATGGATGGCCGGCTCGGTGGTCAGCACTTCGTCAATGCGGTCCGCGGCAACGCCGGCACGGGGCAGCATCACGGCAACCATCGTCAGCATCAGGAAGGACATCACGATCTGCATCGTGTAGGTGATAAAGGCAATCATGCTGCCCACCTGCATGGTGCCGGCATCAATCTGTTTGCCGCCGAACCAGACGATCAGCAGGGAAGTGCCGTTCATAATCAGGGTCATAAAGGGCATCATGGCGGCCATTACCCGGTTGGTGAACAGCTGGGTGCGCATCAGGTCGGTGTTGGCGGCGTCAAAGCGTGCTTCCTCGTGCTGTTCGCGGCTGAATGCGCGGATGGGCATAATGCCGGTCAAAATCTCGCGGGATACCAGGTTCAGCCGGTCCACCAGCTTTTGCATGATCCTGAACTTGGGCATGGCAAACTGCATCAATACCGTAATCAGCGCCAGCAGCAAAGCGACGGCCAGCACAATGATCCAGGTCAGGCTGGAACCCGCCTGCGCCACATGGATGATGCCGCCAATGCCAAGGATGGGGGCATACGCCACCATGCGCAGCAAAATTACGCAGGTCATCTGGATCTGCTGTACATCGTTGGTGGTGCGGGTGATGAGGGATGCGGTGGAAAACTTGTCCGTTTCAGAGGCAGAAAAGCTGACCACCCGGCGGAACACACCGCGGCGCAGATCCCGCGCAATGGCAGCCGCCACGCGGGAAGCAAGCAGCCCCACCAGAACCGCGGCGGCAACCATCAACAGGGTCAGCCCCAGCATCCGGCCGCCGGTCTGCATCAGGTAGTTCATCTGTACCGCATCGCTGATGCCAAGGGCCTGATATTCCAGCCCCACCAGCAGCACTGCCTGGGCTGAAAGCCCGCTCAGCTCACTTTCGCCGGCCTGACCCATGGCTGCGGCCAGCTGGGCCTGTACGGCATCCCGGCTGAAACCGGGCATCTGGGTCATGGCCGCAAACTGGGCGGTAACGGTATCCAGCGCGGCGGCATCCGGGGCGTTGCCCTCCCCGGCTGCCTGAGCGGAAGCCAGATAGAGCACAATATCCGGGGTGGAAAATACCTCCGCCAGCGTATTCCGGTCCGCATCGGCCCGCAGCAGGCGGACCGTATAGGGGGATGCGAGCTTTTTCTGTAAGCTGGTAGCGGAGGAAAGTGCGTTGTCGGTGCCGCCCGGCTGGGTGTAAGCGGCTTCCACCGCGGCGGCGTCCGCGTCCGTCATCAGCAGCTCCAGTACCTGCAGGGTGGAATCCCGCACTACTTCTGGCACAGCGTCCGCAATGCCGGACTGTTGGATGCCGGTATCCACAATTTTGCTGGTGTAGTCCGGCAGGGTCAAATCGCCGTATGCCTGCACCAACAGCAGGGCAATAATAACAAGGCAGGCCGCCCAGTGTTTGGCCAGATGTTTGAAAATTTTTGTCATGGCATCTTCTCCTTTTCGGCCAGCAGCTTTTCGTTCTGGCGCTCAATGGCCTGCAGCAGGGTTTCGGCATCCTTTGCAAACTGCTGGCAAAATTCTTCGCCCAGGTCATCCATAATGCCGGTGATGTAATCATTCAGACGGCTTTCGCAGATCAGGCGGGATTCCTCCCCTTTTGGGGTGATGCGCACCAGAGTGCGGCGGCGGTCATTGGGATCGGTCTGGCGCTGGGCCAGGCCATCCTGCTCCAGTGTGCGCAGTCCGCGGGAAATCGCCGGCAGCGGCTGCTTGAAAATCTCCGCCAGGTCCGAAACATACACGGCACCATCCTGGCCGCGCACCTCAATGGCGTGGTTCAGCCCTTCCAGAATGCCAAGATGCAGCTTGGGGGCGTTGGCAAGGCTTAAAGACGCCCCGCGGCGCACAGACTTTTTCAGCCGGTCAAGATAGCGCATCACGGCTTTGCTGCGCTGGTCACCAATATGTCCCTCCATAAAGGTTCTCCTTTCTGTTGCTATATGTAAATAGTTGGCATATGTTAAGCATATGGAAACAGTATAGCCCCGCAGCCGAAAAAAAGCAACGGCTGCGGGGCTGTGTTTTAAATTTGTTTACAAACTACTTATAAATCAAAGTCACCGGTAAACAGCTGCACCCAGTAGGGGTGGCCGTCCACCATGGTGTAGCCAACGCCGATGCAGTCATAGTTTTCGTTCAGGATGTTGGCGCGGTGGCCGGAGCTGTTCATCCAGTCGTTCATCACGATCTCCGGGGTTCTCTGGCCCATGGCAATGTTTTCGCCGGCATAGCCATAGTCAATGCCCAGGTGCCACAAAATGGTAAAGCATTCAGAACCGTTGGGGCGGGTGTGGCTGTATCGCTGGGAAAGCTCCTTGGCGCGGGCCGCGGCGGCAACCATCAGGCCATCGTGCTTGAGCAGGGGCTGCAATCCGCGGGAGGTGCGCTCCTGGTTGACCAGCTCGATCACGCGGTCTGCCATGGCTTCCTCGCTGGTCGTAATGCTGGCCTGCATCACGCCGGTATCAACATCAAAAAGGTACAGATTGCCGTCGATCGTCACAATGCCTTTGGCCATGGTGCCGTACACCTGGTCAAAGTAATAGGTGCCGTCATTGTTGGTATCCCAGCCTTTTACCATGTGGCCGTTGGCGTCATACCGCACCCACTTGCCGGTGCCGTCTGCGTTTTCGGCCCAGTCGCCGGCTTCGGATTCCTGGTATACATCCTTGCTGACGGCTTTAGCACCCTGCTGCACGTTATCCAGCCAGTACCAGGCATCGGAGGCCGGATCATAGATTTCTTTGCCGCGGTAGGCTGCATTATTGGGATCATAACCCTGGCGCTTGCCAGCCTCGTACCAGTAATCTTTGCCGTCCATGCTGTGCCACATCAGGTTGCAGCCAATGCCGGTGGTGGTATCAAAGCTGCAGGGCAGGTTGTCCACCACAATATCGCCCTTGGCCATGGCACCGGTGACAAGGTCAAAGTAATAGGTACCGTCATCGTTGGTATCCCACCCTTTGATCATATGGCCGTTTGCATCGTAGCGCACCCATTTGCCGCCGTTGGATTCCTGGTAGACATCCTTGCTGACGGCTTTTGCGCCGCCCTGGTCGGCGTCCAGCCAGTACCAGGCGTCGGAATCGGGGTCATAAATTTCCTTGCCGCGGCCAGTGGTGCCCTGCTTTACGCCGTTTTCGTACCAGTAGTCCTTGCCGTTCACGGTTTTCCAACCGGTATAGCCGCTGGCAGGGGTTGCGGTGGGTTTCACAGGGGTAGCGGTAGGTGTAGCAGTCGGCTTGACCGGCGTTGCAGTGGGGGTCGCCGTAGGCTTAACCGGCGTTGCAGTAGGCGCTGCAGTAGGCGTTGCGGTAGGCACAGCAGTCGGGGTTGCTGTGGGGACTGGGATATCCCTTGTCTTGATATACTGGCGCACATCCTGGTGGTATTCCTGCTGGCTTACGGCATAATAAATGCCATCCCACTGGGCCGCAATGCCGATGCTTTGGAGACTTTCCTTCTTTTTCTCGGTCACTTCATGGCTGGCCGGATCCAGTTCATATTGTTTGATCCAGCTGCTCTGCTCGCACGCTTGTTTGTCCGTGGCGACCAGCAGCGTTCCGTCCAGCGCAATACTGCCGGCAACCACACCCGAATCATCTTCAAGCGCCAGGTTGGAATCACAGTCGCCCAGGTCATCACGCCAGAAAAGGCGTTCGCCGGACGCATAGTACCAGTCGCCCCCGCACGGGAAGATTGCACTCTTTTTGTCTTTCCACCAGGTGTTTTCATAGGTATCGTCCGTGGCCAGGTTCACGATGTTCTGCGTACCAAGATTTTCAAGGTCAAAGGCAACGCTGTCATCGCCGTCATCGTTATGGTTGGTGTTCATCTCCTCTGTGGTACACAGCAGGTGTTTATGCATGCAATATCCCAGCTGATCCGAACCGTCCACCGGGTCATCCCAGGTGCAGTCCACCTGGTACCAGTTCCCGTCCAGCTCGACCATGTTCCACGCATGGCCGATATCTTTACTGGTTACCAGCACACCAGTGATACCCAGCTTGCGCAGGGTAAGGGCATACGTTTTGGCGTAACCGTCACAGACGGCAGACCCTTCCAGCAGGGCGCCGCGCAGGTTGTGGTCGTCCTGCACATCATCACTAAGGTGTTCCCGGTCATAGGCAATGTTCTGCACCAGCCATTCATGCACATAGAACACCTTTTCCAGATCCGTCTGGCACAGGGTGTTGGCCTGGTCCACCAGCTGGTCCAGCTTTACCTGCATGGCGGCAACATCCTGCGCCGTGCAGTATTCAAGGCCGATTGCAACCGCCAGCCCGGTATCTCTGCTATAATAGCAGGACAATTTGCTGATGGCCTCGCCGCCTTCCACACGCGCATTCAGGTCAGCCAGGGTGGAAAGCACCAGATCTTTATCCAAGTTCAGGTCTTTGATATTTACTTTCTCTGCTGTTTCCGTATGGTTCTTTACGGCATTGGCCACGCGCTCCACCATGGTCTGCGCCGCCTGAATGTTGTTGTCATCCTCCGCCAGCGTTGCCGGCTGCGCAGCCAGTGCTTCACGGGCAGCTATGATGTTTTCCAGCGTGCCTTCCACTTCCACCACGCTGCTGTCCGCCGTTTCCGGGGTCTGGGCCCAAACCGGAAGCGCAGTGGTGCCCATCATGGCCGCCGCCAAAACAAGGGCCAAAATCCGTTTATCTTTTTTCATTTTTTCCTCCCTGGAATACAGCCCAAAAAACGTTTTTGCCGCTGTATATCCTAATTTTAAATTTTACACGAAACAGAGGAGAAATACAATGCCAGACGCACCAACATCCTGCACAGAAAAAGTTTTCAGACTTTACATTTTTTAATAAAAAGGCTATCTTTTCGCGTGCAAAGTGGTGTATAATGATACAAAATATGGGGGTGTGTGTCCATTTTGGCACACCCCGGAGGCAGCGTGGGCGGAACGGTGTATCCGGCACGTTTCCACTGCCCGAACAACCGCCACCTGCCCTTGCCCCCCACCCGCAGCTGGTGGACAAAAGGAGGATGACTTTTTGATGGAACACAACATTCCCGAACTGGTTGCCCAGCTCACGCTGGAAGAAAAGGCCGGGCTTTGCTCCGGCGCGGATTTCTGGCACACCAAAGCCGTGGAACGCCTGGGCATTCCCACCCTGATGGTCTCGGACGGCCCGCACGGCCTGCGCACCCAGGACCCGGAACGGGACGACCCCAACCACAGCCGCAAGGCGGTCTGCTTCCCCGCCGGGTGCTCCGCTGCCGCCAGCTTTGACCCCGACCTGGCCCGCCGGGAGGGTGCGGCCATCGGGCGGGAAGCCCGCGCGTTCGGCGTTGGCGTTGTGCTGGGGCCTGCCATAAACATCAAGCGCAGCCCGCTGTGCGGCCGCAACTTTGAATATTACTCCGAAGACCCGGTGCTGGCCGGTGAGCTGGCCGCCGGGTACATCAATGGCGTACAGAGCCAGGGGGTTGGTACCTCCATCAAGCATTTTGCCGCCAACAGCCAGGAGTACCGCCGCATGAGCGCATCGTCCGACATGACGGAGCGTACGCTGCGCGAAATTTACCTGCCTGCATTTGAAACCGCCGTCAAGAAATCCCAGCCCTGGACGGTGATGTGCAGCTACAACCGCGTGAACGATGTATTTGCCAGCGAAAGCCGCATGCTGCTGACCGATATCCTGCGCACCGAGTGGAACTTTAAGGGCTTTGTGATGTCCGACTGGGGCGCTGTAGCTGACCGTGTAAAGGGTGTTGCGGCTGGGCTTGACCTGGAAATGCCCGGTTCCGGCGGTGTCAATGACGCCAAGATCGTGGCCGCCGTTAAAGCCGGCACCTTGAGCGAAGCCGCGCTGAACAAGGCTGTGATCCGCATTTTGAACATTGTGTTCCGCGCGGCGGACGAAGCTGCCGCCCCGGCCCCGGAGCTGGACCTGAAAGGCGACCACACCATCGCCGCAGAGCTGGCCAAGGAATGCGCCGTGCTTTTGCAGAACCGCGGTGTGCTGCCGCTGAAAAAGGGCAGCAAGGTAGTATACATCGGCGGCTTTGCCAAAACGCCGCGCTATCAGGGCGGCGGCTCCAGCCACATCAACACCATCAGGGTGGACAGCGCGCTGGAAATGGCCGAAAGCCATGGCCGCCGGGTGAGCTATGTGGAGGGCTTCCCCGCTGATCTGGACCAGCGGGAGGAGGAAGAGTTCCTGCGCGCGGTTTCCGCCGCAGCGGAAGCTGACGCGGCGGTGATCTTTGCGGGCCTGCCGGAATCTTTTGAAAGCGAAGGCTTTGACCGCAGCCATATGCGCCTGCCGGAAAGCCAGAACAACCTGATTGCCCGCGTGGCCGCCGTGCAGAAAAACACCGTTGTGGTGCTGCACACCGGTTCCCCGGTGGAATGCCCCTGGGCCAACGATGTGAACGCCGTGCTGTGCATGTATCTGGGCGGCGAAGGTGTTGGCGCTGCGGCGGACGCCCTGCTGTGGGGCGATGCCAACCCCAGCGGCCGCCTGCCGGAAACCTGGCCCCTGCGGCTGGAAGATACCCCGTGTTATCTCGACTTCCCCGGTGACGGCCGCCATGTGGAATACCGCGAGGGCGTGTATGTCGGCTACCGCTGGTACGATGCCCGCAAGATGCCGGTGCTGTGGCCGTTTGGGCACGGGCTTTCCTACACAGGGTTTGTGTACCGCAATGCCCAGCTGACGGCGGACGAGTTTGCCGAGGGCGACAGCGTGCGGGTACGGGTGAGCGTGAAGAATGTTGGCATGATGCCCGGCAAGGAAGTTGTGCAGCTGTATGTAGCAGACTGCACCGGCACCACCGGCCGCCCGCCCAAGGAGCTGCGCAAGTTCGTGAAGGTCAAGCTGGAACCTGGCGAGGAAAAGCAGGTAGAGTTCACCCTGACCGCGCAGGATTTGAGCTACTATGACGAAACGCTGGGCAGCTGGTACGCCGCCCCAGGCGAGTACAAGATTTTGCTGGGCCATTCCAGCCGGGATATCCACGCAACGCTCAGCGTGCGGTTCAGCACCCCGCGCCGCCGCCCGTTCGTGATTGACGAAAACACCACCATCGGCGAGCTTTCCAAGGATGACCGCACAGCTGCCATCATCCAGCAGGTGCTGGCACAGGCGGGCAATGCCCTGACCGGCGGCAACGCAGGCGGCAGCGAGATTGCCAGCAGCGAAGCCGTAGCTCAGATGCTGGATTCCATGCCGCTGCGCGGCATCGTGAACTTTGGCGGTCCCGCTGCAGCCGGGATGATCACCCCGCTGCTGGAAATACTGCGCGCCGCTATCCAGTGATTTGGGCCTTGGCGTAATCAAGGCATCCCCGAACCCCGCAAAAGAGAGTTGAAATATTCCGATCAACACATTTCGATCAACACATTTATAAAAGAAGTACATGCAGGAGGAATATCCCATGCAATTTCGTTTTCGCTGCGCGGCCGTTCTGACCGCCGTATTGCTGTGCAGTGCTGCTGCACTGCCCGCTTTGGCGGAAGAGACCGCCACGCCGGAAACCGCCGACAGTGTTTCCACCTACACCGGTTGGAAAACCGTGAACGGCAAGGATTACTGGTACGAGAACGGCGTGAAACAGGGTACCACCGGCCGCGGCAAAGAGATTTACGACCCTGATTCCGACGCCTGGTACTGGCTGGACGCCGACCAGGGCGGCGCAAAAGCCGTCA
>OMCS01000800.1_pt1 | contig 15590 bp, 8 predicted proteins | sample 1674241 | NCBI WGS metagenome assembly OMCS01 (sample SAMEA103958153, study PRJEB25191) | human gut metagenome
AGGCCGTGCAGGAGGTCTTAGGCCACGAGCACCTGAATACCACGGAGATCTACACGCATATCGACAACGAGGCCCTCCGTGTAGCTGCAAAGGCAAACCCCTTGTCAGACGTTAAAATGAAAGGAAAAATCGAAGATTCAGCCAAAAAGACGGAGGAATGATCCTCCGTCTTTTGCATTTATCCATCATATGCGCCCAGAATGTGCAGAACGCGGTACGACTCATACTCATAGCTGCTGAGCGGCCGCCAATCGGCATCACGCCCTCCTCGCTGATCTTCCGCAGGCCCGCCAGTTAACTCTGCGCGTTGACCTGGGGGTCATTCTCATCCTCAAACGCCTATACAGGAGTCACTGTTATTGAAATTGGGTCAGAGGCAAAGCGTGTAGGAGATGTCTATCACATCGAAAAACTAAATTGGCCGCGTCGGCGGACTTTGCCGCTGCCGCCGACGGTGGCAAAGCTTTACCATATGTTGAATGCCAACAACGTATAACTTCTCTTGCGTCTTCCGGGAAGTGTGCACCATGCGGCAAAAGGAGTTCTTCTACGGCTTGAATATCTTGGTCGTAAATCCGCCATTCCATTATAGAATCCTCCTATCTACACCGTTTCTCCTGCTGCATATTTGATGGCATTCACAATATAACTTAAAAACGGATCATTCTCAATCTCAGATTTCAATGCTGCCTTCTTATCCTCGTCGGTTTTGAATCCATACAACTCGAGATCGAACATCTTTTCTTGTGTCAGTCCATCTGGAACTATGGATATTTTCCAACGCAAAAGCGAAGCCAAGCACTGAGCAGTAATCGCTTTCAGACTGCTTTTTCCATCGCCATTAAGCATTAATTTCTAAATATGGTATGCCCTTTCAGCAAAGGAGACCCCATTCCACGCCTGCGCTTCTGCTTCGGCGTCACGATTTGCTTCATCAATCTTGGCATCAGTCAGTGAAATATGCTCTTGCGCATTCAGAATTTTCTTCCCGTAATGAACCGCCTTATGAAAGTCATCCGAAAGGCTGCTCAGGGCGATGCAATATTCGAGCGTCCATCGAGGTGAAGTAAATCCTCGGATAGAACCTGTTGTATACTTACTATTTTTTTCTTCTTGCTTCTGTACAGATTGAGTTTCTTTTGCGTTGAATTCCTCACTGCGCGTTACCGGATCGGTGTTATACTCCGGCTTTATATCACAATCTGTTACTACAGAAACTGGTATTCCAATATCGTTGCCGTCTTTTCTCTCCATAATTCTGCTATATCGAAGAAAAGCCGTGCTTCCAACATTTACAATAGATATTCCGTATTTCTCCAATGGATAGCCGAGAATATCTGCAATGGCAGGGATCAGTATATTCTCTGCATCACCCTCAACCATTATAATACCCTTAGCAAAAAACAGATTGGCCTTTGTTGAGTCGAGAAAACGCTGGAGGAACAGGTAATCCCCCTTTTGTAATCCGGTTCGCCCCTCGGCCAAATCATATCCGGTACCATTCTTCATTAAAATCAAGTTCTTGAGGTTGATTTTTGATGCCAAAATGGGGCTGTGTGTGGATATGATAATTTGGACATCATTCTCGTTATACTCGTTCTGGAGATAACTGATTAGTCGAAGCTGCGCTTGCGGATGCAAATGGGCTTCCAATTCTTCGATTAGAGCCAGTTTCAGGCCACCATCTGTATCATCCTTAAGGAGCAACAACTCCGCTGCAATAAATAGCAGATTCAATTCCCCAAGCCCAGGGTTGATCTCGGGAGCATTCAATGACAGGGACTCCAGTATAGCTTTAAGCTGAATATCCGAGGTTTTCAATTCTGCATTGCTGGCTTGGCCTTTATCACTAAATGACTCTAAATTACTGCGGATCGTCTGGAGTATGCGTTTCCCATCTGTATCATCTGTAAAATAATCCTCGATGCGTTGATTCGCATCTCGAAAAATATCGAGAACTGTATGTTCCTTTTTGCCTTTGAAAACAGGGTGATTGAGAAGTATCTGTGAGATTCTGGAACCACGTCCGGAACTCATTTCTCGTTCGGCATCACGAAGCGGTTTCAAATAAACAGCCTTCAGCAATTCTCTTGCTTTTCCATCAATCGAAATTCCATCGTCTATATCGCCCACACGCAATTCCTGATAGATTTTATGTCCTTCTTTCCATGCGCGATAATGAAGTTCAAGCGTATATTCAATGCCATTCTCCGTCTGGTTGAATGAAAGATATTCGATAAAGTTCTTTGCTTCGTTCTGCGTAAAATCTGAAATCGTACAATCAATCTTGAACTCTGAGCACGCATCTTCACCAACAGACTTATAAAAATCCTCATCTGACGGCCTGATATACTCATTGCTCTGTGTCAACAAGACTAGTTTTAATGCATCAATCACGGCGGTTTTTCCCGAATCATTTTCGCCAATCAGAGCGTTTAGACCTTTGTGAAAAGTGATTTTTAAGCCGGGAGTACTATACACAGATTTGAATTGGCGAAAGTTATATACTCTCAATTCGGATATAATCATTTTTTCACCCTCACTTCCAGTTACAAATTTGCAACGAAACTTAATGTATCAATTTACGATACAATTTCCCATTTTTGACCTTCGTATGTCGATATGAGCATTCAATGCAAGAGCAACGCTTATCCCTGCGCCAGCCTGTAAAGGCTGCGGATGGAATCCATAACCGTATGCCACGACAGATCGGCGGCACAGCCTTTATCATAGGAGTGCCTCCAAATACCGCCGAAGCAGTTTTTCAACACGGAACATCTGCGCATAGCGCATCAGCTTCCGTAAGTCCTTGTCTTTTCGTTTTGCGTATTGCTTGAGGGCATCCTGAAAGGTCTGCATCTCGATTCCACTGCGGCTGCGGATCAGATCGCAGATCGTGCGCTCCATATCATAGACGGGAACCGGGTTGCCAAAGGGCGTGTTCATTGTGACGATCCCCACATCATGCAATTCTTTCTTGATGGTGTAGACCTTGATGCCGTCTGCTTGCAGGCTGGCAGGATTGTAGCCGGTCTTGACCGTGATGGAATACGGATTCGGCTCCCGGTCGGTCAGGTCATGGAAAAACAGCGCGCTCTCATGGGAGAATACAGCCTGCGCACAACGAAGGTGCAGCAGGTACATGGCGTCCGTCCATGCATCTGGCGAAACATAAACGCCATGCGCGGCCTGCTCTACGCCGCGCTGCTTGGCGTAGGCGTAAAACGTGGACTTGGCAATACCGATTTCCAAAACCTGCGCGGTTTTGACGATCCCATTGTTTTGCTGAAAAAGCAGGTCAAGCCGTTCATAGGCGGTCATGTTATCACTTCCTTCTTGCTAATATTATATTCGAGATTAGCAAGAAAGTAAACAACGATTTTAGGAAAGCAAGCCGAGGCGTTCGCCCCGGCTTATGCTATAAAAGCCCGCGTCACGCCTGCACCCTATACTTCACACGATTCCCATACCGCGTTGAGGTCAGTAGGCCCAGCTGTTCAAACTTCAGCACAAAGCTGCGGATGGTGGCGTAGGCGGCGTTGCCGAAGTCCTTTTCCAGCTGCTTGGTGGAGAACTCGGCTTCCCCATACGCGGAGAGAACGAAGCTCCACAGCGCCTTTTCCTTCTCTGTGACCTGCCCTTGCGACAGCGCGGCCTGAAACGCCTCAGTCGTCCGGCGGGCAGGGATCGCTCCATTCAGCTTGTGATACACATTCTCAATGAAATACACCAAAAACGGCGTTACGTCCAGCACGCCGCTGATGCGTGCATTCTCCTCGGCCAGCGTATAGGCATCATAGTACCCCTTGCGGCTCTTGTTGACATACTCAGACAGCGGCACGAACAGGGCGGAGGAATACCCCTGCTGTACCAGATACCACAGGTGCATCAGCCGCGCCATTCTGCCGTTGCCATCAAAGTAGGGGTGCAGATAGGCGATATAGAAGTGGATCAGGGCCGCTTTCAGCAGGTCGTTGCTGTCGGAATCCTCGTGGATAAAGCGCACCAGTTCCCCCATGCGCTCCGGCAGCTGCTGCCACGGCAGGCCGGTATGCTCCACCTTGGAGCCGACCACGTACACGCTGTCGTGCCGGTAGAAGCTGCCGGGGCGCAGACGGTCTTCCTCCGGTAAATAGGTGCCGATGGCGGTCTCGTACAGCTGATGGATGGATGCTTCGGTGATCCTGTTGGCGGGATCGCTGATGAACTCCAGACCCTTCTTCATGCCATAGATGCGGTTCTCGCTTTCGTCCGCTGGAGCAAAGCCGGACAGGATCTTACGGACACTGTCGCGGGAGAAGTCCACCTGCTCGATGGTGAAGGTGGAGATGATCTCCTCCTCCATGGCCTTCGCGCCGTAAAGCTGTGTGCTGCTCTGCGGCGTCAGCAGGATCCGGGCGGCAGAGAGATGCACCTGCGCGACACTATTCAGATAGACAAGGGCCTGCCCGGAAAAGTCCTTCAGCGGCAGCGGATGATAGAAACCGTTTTTCAGCAGCGACACAAACTCTCCCATATCTGCCTGCGGATATTTGTAGCCCAGCTTCTTCAAGTCCAGTACACTTTTATCCGACAGCATTTTGGTAAACAACGCAGCGTCCATATAGCACCTCTTGTTGATATTAAATAGTATCAGTTTATATCAGTATACAGAAGTGTTTCCAGAAATGCAAGAGGGAATACCGTCATAGGCATGGAAGAATCCAAGGTCGAAATCCTGCGGCCCAAAAGTGATGAAATCAACATCAGGTTTCAGAGGAGCCTTCTTGAAGTGAATGTATTCACAAATTGGCAGAGATAGCTTTCTGCGTCATCCGCGCCTCGCCGGAGGACAGCGCATTGGCACCTTGCGCACAACCCCTCAAATTTGACCTCTCCCACGCCTGAATTGGCCCCAAAGCACCCTGATTACAGGTTAATTTTTTGGCTGATGCGCATGGCTGCTAAACCAGCAAACCTTTGCGGCACAAGGGCTTTAAGTCGTTTCCGGTTGCTCCACATCCCACTGGATGGGCTCCATGCCCATGGAGCGGATGGCGGAGATGACGTGGTCGTCGTACTCCCCGTAGGGGCAGCGGATCAGCGTGGGCGTCACGCCGCTGGCGGCGGCGATGCGCTCGTTGCTGGCGGTGACATCCGCGATGATCTGATCGGCAGAGAGGCTGTTGAAATGGTCATGGTGGTTGGAGTGGCTCATGACCTCGTGGCCTGCGTCATGCAGCGCCTTCACCGATTCCGGGTACTTCTCCGCCCAGTCGCCCACCACAAAGAAGGTGGTCTTGACGTGGAATTTCTCCAGAATGTCGATGAGCGTCTGGGTGTCCTCGTTGCCCCACGCGGCGTCGAAGCTGATGGAACACACCCGCTGGCTCCGCTCCACGGAATAGATAGGGAGCTGCCGCGTGGAGGCGGCGGTGCTGACGGAGGCCGGATAGCTCACCACATAGAAGATCGCCGCCGCCAGCACCAGCGCCGCGCCTCCCACCATGTACCAACGCCGCAGCAGGAATACCTTTACCTTTTTCATATCGCATCCGCGCCCCTTTCAGTTTTTTAGTGCCATTGTATGCCGCCAAACGCCCATCCAGCACCGGCATTTCTGTTGCCAAGCGGCGGGAATGGCGGTATAATCGTGGTACGCGGCACGCGGCGAAAGGAGTACGGCTTATGCACAACGAGACAGCTGCCCGCAAGTGGGCGTTCCGTCCTCTGACGGAGGGCGACATCGAGGCCTATCTGGATATCTACCTGAACGCCTATCCGGCGTACAAGGCGCTGGACGCCGAGTGCCGGCAGCACTACCGGGAGAAGCACCTTCTGGAGCTGCGGGAGGACAGGCAGACCCGCACGGTGGGGCTTTTCGAGAACGATACGCTCATCGGTACCATGAAGCTCATCCTGTTCTCCATGAATTTCTTCGGACAGATGCAGCCTGCCTGCGGCCTGATGGCGCTGGAAGTGCATCCGCTCCACAAGAAAAAGGGTGCGGCGCTGGCCATGGTGCGGTATTTTGAGGACTATGCCCGGGAAAACGGCGCGCTGCTGACGCTGCTGCTGCCGTTCCGCATCGACTTCTACCGCCGGATGGGCTACGGCTTCGCCGGGAAGCTCTACGAATACCGCCTGCCGACGGCGGCGCTGCCGAGGCCGGATGAGGAGGCGCGGCGGCATCTGCGGCTTTTGCAGCCGGAGGATTTCGACGCCGTGCTGGAATGCCAGCGACGCTTCGCGGCGAAAAACCACGGCATGGTGGAGAAGTTCGACGAGGAGGTGCGGGCCGCCAGAGACGATATACAGGTGCGGCGCATGGGCTGGTACGACGACGGCGGCACCCTGCGTGGCTACGCGGCGTACCGCTTTGAGAGCGCCAGCGACGTCAACTACACCCAGAACCGTCTCAGCGTAGAGGAGCTGGTCTATGAGAGCGGCGGCGTGCTGCGGGCGCTGCTGGGCGGCCTGCGGATGCAGGAGGATCTGGCGCAGACCGTGTGCCTGCGCACCGGCGAGGAGGACTTCCACCACCTGCTGGACGACCCGCAGGACGTGTCAAAGAACTACATCGACTACGGCTTTTTGCAGACCAACGTGTCCGCCGTGGGTACGATGTTCAAGCTGGTGGACGGCCGGCGCTTTGTGGAAAAAACCGCCTATCGTCCGTTCCCGGCGGGGACGTTGACGGCGGCGTTCCGCTACCGGGACGAGCTGGCGGGCGAACAGCGCTGCCTGCACCTTTCCTTCGCGGCGGGACGGTGGACAGTAGCCGTACCGGACGCGGCGGCGGATGTGACCGTCGACTGCCGGCAGGGGGATCTGGTGTCGCTTCTGATGGGCTCCTGTGGTCTGGAAGGGCTGCTGCGGCTGGGCGCCGCCTCTGCCGATGACGGGGAGAAGGCCATGGAGCTGGCGCGGCTGCTGCACTGGGGGCAAAAGCCGTGGCTCAACGCCGACTATTGAGCGGATTGTAAGTGCCCTGCCGCACGAGGCGGCGGGGCGCCTGCTGCCGGGAAATATTTTTGCACAAACTGAGCGCACATTTTTGTTGACATCCTGTTTTTGCCAACATATAATGATATGTAGCGGCGAAAGCCGTCGGCCAATTAAATACAAGATCCAAAGATGCTGTGCAGCCGCTTGCCGCAACGACTCCGATGGGGGGTCAGGCGGCGGCTTCAAAGGAACGGGGTGCAAGGCCCCACGCGAACGGCACTGTAAGCGCAAGAACGTACCGAGGCGGCGTGAGCCGCTGGGACGAAAGTCCGTCATTGCAGACATCATGTCTGTGAGAAGACAGGTCACGAACGAGGAGAGAGTTCTCCGCGGCGCGAGTCAGAAGACTTACATAGCAGAGGATCGCCAACAGCGGGCGCTCTCTCCGTGGTGTATGGATAGGCAGGAGTGTGCGCCGACGTTTCCCCTATGGGAAAACGCCGGTGCTTTTTCTGTCGCAGATCCCGCTGGTCATTCTCCGTGGAACGGAGGGGGACCGGCATTTTTTCTGCATATGGATAAGTCAAGTCGAGACGGTTTTTCCAGCCGTCTGCTTTCCATAAGGGCGGGAGGGGCGAAAGCCTCTCCCGCCTCCTCTCTTTTTATGGAATTATGGAAAGGACATACCTCCGCCGTATTGGCCAAGGGAGCCTTACTCCTTTTTCCGCGTATGCGTTAGAGATAGAGAAAATCCTGATAAGGAGGAGATCACATGAACCATAAAAGAAGCATGACCAACCGTGTATTGGCCATGCTGCTGAGTCTGGTGCTGTGCCTGTCTCTGGTACCGCAGACAGTGTTCGCCACGTCGGATGTGTCCGGCGGCGCGGCAGCCTGCGTGACCGTGAAGGACGGCGCCAAGACCGCGTATGAGGTGGCCGCAGGCGGCCTGCTGACCGTCCGGCTGGACGAGCTGTTTCAGGACAGCGGCAGCCATGGGTTGACCTACACGCTGGATGGCGGCGACTACGGTACGCAGACCAAGGTGACCACCGACAAGGACGGCAGCGCCATCCTGTCCTTCACCAACCCGACTGCGGGTACGTACACGCCCACCATCACCGCCACCTGCGCGGAGAAGGCTGCGGCGTCCGTGCAGCTCACCATTACGGTGAACGAGGCGGCCGACGGCGATGCAGCCCAGTACGGCTACGATGAGACGGACGCCGCCTCTGTAAAGGTCTATGTCACCGTTTCCCACGACGGCATCCCACTGGTGGGCAACGAAGGCACGGTGCTGTCCCATCTGGAGCTGGACGTGCCCTACTTCGATCTGGACAAGCAGGATATGTCCGAATTCTACCGCTACCATACGGAGAACGGACAGGGCGGCTATGTGGACGATCAGGTGGTAAAGCGCCCCACCGCTCTGCACCTGTATCTCTACCTGCTGGGTGTGTACTATCTGGGCCTTACGCCGGAGCAGGTCATCAACGGTGACGAGATCATCAAGGGTCACGACGGCGGCGTGGGCGTCACCGACATGAACGGCGGTCAGCCGTATGACGACAGCAGTCTGGCGCTGAACATCACCGGCAGCGCCACGTCCATGTATATGCAGCAGTTCTGGGGTCACGACGAGAACCTCATGTACTACCGCAACCATGTGTACCCGCTGATGAGCGCCGGCTGGGGCGCCACGGCGGACTATATGCTGCTGTCTGACGGGGACACCATCGACGTGGCCATGTTCAGCAATTGGAGCTTCTGGCAGAGCGGCGCCTTTGCCGCCTTCGATCGGGACAGCTACGCCGTCAAACCCGGCGGCAGCCTGACCGTCCAGACCCAGAAGTACGACACGCGCTCTGTGGCGGACGGCGGCACGGAGAGCTTTGAGCCCATCACCGGCCTGACCGTGAAGGTCTATGATGCCGACTGGCGGGAGGTGGGCGAGGTCGCGGCGCACAGCAGCGACCGCAGCAGCTACACCTATACGTTTGAGAAGGAGGGTACCTACTACCTGCTGGCGACGGATCCCAACGCCGGTACAGAGGATGCCTGCTACGCACCGGCCACCGCAAGAGTGACGGTGGGCGGCGGCGCGAAGCCCTTCGACCCCAACGAGTACTATAAGGATTTCGACTTCGCCAGCGTCTCCCTGGACGCGGAGGGGACGGACTACCTCTACCACATCGCGGAGAGCACCATGGAGGTGGCGCACTACAGCAACCCCGGCGAGAAGAAGGTCTACACCGTCACCGTTCCCAAGGGTACAGAGACTGTGTATGTCACCTATCCGGCGGACTTCGAGACCAACATCGCGGCGTACTGCGCACTCTTCAATGCCGACGGCGAGGTGGACTGGAGCTACTACGCGGGCTCCGACTACGAGTACACCGTAACGGAGAACGGGGACGGCAGCCATACGCTGGCGCTGCCCGCCGCGTTCCTGCTGGAGAAGGGCCTGTACATCGCGGCGGAGGACAACGACAATAACTACGAGTACTTTAACTGCTTCAACTTCGTGGTGGGTGACAACACCAAGCCCGGCGGCACCGCCGGTGAGGTGGCGGTTACCGGCGTAACGCTGAGCCATTCGGAGCTGACGGTGGACCGCAACGCCACGGCGCAGCTGACGGCTGCGGTGGAGCCTGCGAACGCCGCCAACCAGAAGGTGACGTGGCGAAGCGGCGCACCCGCCGTGGCGACGGTGGACCGCAAAGGTCTGGTCACCGGCGTTGCCGAAGGAACGGCGCTCATCACCGTGACCACGGATGACGGCGCGTACATGGCTAAGTGTACCGTGACGGTGACGGATGTCAACAAGCCCGCACAGGCGGAGGACGGTTACTACGAGATCGCCACCGCCGGACAGCTCAAGTGGTTCGCCGACGAGGTGAACAGCGGCAAGCCTGAGCTGAACGCCCGTCTCACCGCCGACATTGACCTGCGCGGCGTGTGCAGCGCGGCGGCGCCCTGGACACCCATCGGCGATCGCGCCAACAATCAGGACTACCGCGGCACCTTCGACGGGCAGAACCATAAGATCACCGGGCTGTATCTGGAGAACAAGGGCAGCCTTGCCAACGTCAGCAGCTACTACACCGCGCTGTTCGGCCTGTGCGACGGCGCCGCCATCAAGAACGTCAGCGTGTACGGCGAGGCCAAGGCCGTCACCCGCTATGTGGCGGGTATCGTGGGCCGCGCCTGTGGCATTTCCACCAAACGCACCTGCACCATCGAGAACTGCCACAACTATGTGACGCTGACCGGCGAGCCCACCAACGATCAGATCTACGGCCATGCCGGCGTGGCGGCGAGCGCGCAGGACACGGTGATCCGCGGCTGCTCCAACAACGCCGACATCACCGGCTATCAGGGCTATACCGGCGGCATCGTGGCGGACGCCTCGTATGGAACGACGACCATCGAGAGCTGTTGGAATACCGGTGCGATCCTGCTGCGCGGCTGGCACCATCAATTCCGCGGCGTCGGCGGCATTGTCGGCAACGCCAGCGCGGAGGTCAACATCACCGACTGCTACAACACCGGCGCGATCAGCTTCTATTACAAGACGCAGAAGATCCAGCAGGCCGCCGGCGGCATCGTGGGTCTCGCGGGGGAAAGCAGCCACGCCAGCACGATCACGCTGACCAACTGCTACGCCACCGGCACTGTCAGCGGTCAGTATGACGATCAGGCCAGCATGGGTGCGCTGGTCGGCGAGGTCACGGACAACGAGAAGACCACCCTGACGGCGAACAACTGCTACTATCTGGACAGCGCGGTGCAGACCAGCGGCGCGTCTACCACGACCGTCACCGTCAAGGGGACTGCCTTCACCGCGGCGGAGGGCCTCAGCGCCGAGGCGCTGGGCAGCGCCTATGTCGATAGCTGCCCCGCCCCCGTCCTGAAGGGCCAGACGGCGGCGGAGCACAAGGACGGCAACAACGACGGCAAGTGCGACACCTGCGGCAAGAGCGATGCCCCTGTGCCTACCCGCAAGGAGGGGTATCCCGCAGCCTCTGAGGCCACAGTCCAGACGGGCATGGCGTATCTGCTCAGCGATTTGCAGGCGGGCAAGATCTTCGCGCCCGTGGACGGCCAGACGCTGAACTACAAGAATTACTACTACCAGCGCTCCACCGACGGCGGTCAGACATGGGGCGCCATGCAGAGCTTCTCTGAGGCAATATTCGGCGCTACCACCATCCAGCTTACCGAGCTGGAGGCGGGCGACTACACCTATCGCTTCTGCGCCTCCCACGACGGGAAGCACTTCTCCAAGGACACCTGGACGCTGACCCTCCATGTGGAGGACGCGCCCCGCATGAACTTCACATTCTATGTGAGCAAGGACTACACCGGCGGCTATCCCGTCATCAAGCTGTACAGCGTAACGACGGACGCGCAGGGCAGCGAGGTGCTGGGCGAGGAGCTGAAGGACTGCTTCCTGTACAGCAGCTTCACCGACACTCTGCCGGAGGGACAGGAGGCCTATGAGCCTGCCAACGGCCAACTGGTCGACGGCTACCAGACGTTTTACGCCAGCCTTACCGCCGGACGCTACGCCTACCGCGCCTTTGCCAAGAACGCGGAGACCGGCGTCTACGATGTGGAGCTGGGCGGTATGACGCTGGAGCTGCCCACCGACAGCAACGTGGACGGCGGCGCCGGCGGCGGCACCAACGTCTACCTCCAGTGCAACTCCTTCTATACCAACAGCCGCAAGACGGACAACACCTATTTCACGGCGGAGGAGTACCATGTGCAGGTGGACTGCCCCATCATGAAGACCTCCTGTGTCATGGGTACGCCTTATGTCCGGGGCAACTACACCTATTATCCCACGGTGCTGTACGCGGCCGGCAACGCCTGCCTGTACAATACCTATGCCTATCCCGACATTGATGGCTACATCTTCACGCAGTCCATCAACCAGACCTTCCGCGCCAGCTCCAGCGCCGGTACCAAGGGCCTGACCATCAATACCGGCGTGAAGCTTACCGTCACCGTACCCGCCGACGCTGCCTTCGGCCTGTACTTCCAGTGGAACAACTTCAACACCACGGAGGTGGAGCCCATGGGCGTGACGGAGAGTGACGACGGCTGGCGCATCAGCGGCGATACCAAGTCCGCCGACTACTTCATCTCCAAGAGCAGCGGCAACTACACCTGGCGTCTCAGCCAGCCCGGTCATGTGACCCGCGCCGGTTGGGTCAGCGGCTTGACCGCGGATCGGGAGCTGAACCTTACCGCCAGCACCGCGACGGATCGCCTGTCCCACGACTTCAGCCAGCTGGGTACAGCCACCGCCACCCGCGACGAGGCCGATCTGCAGGTGAATCTGGATCCCAGCGGCTTTGAGGTGCTGGACGGCACCACCCGTGTCCGGGCCTACCGCCACTGGCAGATCATCAACTCCGACGCCGGCAACATCATGGTGGAGCCCGACTTCCACTGGAGCGTGATGGGAGACGGCGACGCCCGGATCCAGACAGTCAACGGCGGCAATACCACCGCCAACTGGGCGGATGTGACCCCCGGCACGAAGGATTCCATCATCACCGTCTACTATGACAGCGTGGATGTCACCACGGCGAACCCCAATGACGGCACGCAGAATGTGGGCAGCCACGGCGGCCTGTATCCTGCCACCCAGCCCCAGCGCGTGGGCGTCATCGTGGTGGGCGGCACCGGCGTGACCCACGGCAGCGCCGACGCGGACGTGGACTTCAACATGGCGCCTGGCGTCACCACCACCCGCTCCATGGAGTGGGACTACAACTACGATACATGGTACTACGAGGCCGGTGAGACCGATCCCGCCCTGCGCTTTGCCGTCGTGAAGAACACCGGCAGCGTCATGGTGGAGTATGCCTTCGTCGCCACCAACGCCGCCATGGTGACCAGTGTTTCCGCCTTCCAGACCGCCTCCGTCGGTGAGGATGGCCGGTACATCGTGCCGCTGGGGGCATTCAACAACGCCGGCAACGGCATGGGCGGCACCGTCATCCTCCGGATGACCGACGAGAGCGGCGTCAGCTACCGTCTGGTGCGGGTGGCCAAGGTCACCATCACCGCGGAAAACGCCAGCCACAAGGGTGAGGACATCATGCCCGGCGATCAGGTGAAGCTGACGTTCAGCGGTATGTTCCGCGGCGTCAACAAGATCTCCGGTATCTTCAACCCCACCCTGTTCAAGCCCACCTATCACAACGGTGAGAGCAAGTTCGACGGAACGCTGGGCCAGTACCAGCGGATGGACAACTCCTCCGTCACCGTGACCGTTCCGGAGGATCTGCCCTTTGCCGAGGGCGCGGACACGGCGGCGTGCGTATTCACCAACGGCTACACCTACGGCAGTATGTATTCCGCCGCCAACCCCTTCGCATTCCTGTATGGCATGACGGATACCGGCGTGGGTACCAACTTCAACGCTGTCACCGTCAACTACTACATGAACCACTACGCCGACGCTGCGGTCACAGTCTACCGCAAGGTGTTCTTTACCGTGGCACTGCGTATCTCTGATGATGCAGGCAGCGTGCTGGACGGCGTGGCTGTCACCATCACCGACAGCAGCGGCAAGGACATGGAGCCCGGTGCGGACGGACGATTCCAGCTGGGCTACGGCACCTATCTGTACACCCTGCGTAAGGACGGTTATGCGGTGGAGCGCGGCAGCTTCTCGCTGGGCAGCGCCGATGCGGACAAGGTACAGGACGGCGTTCTGACCGTCATGGCCTCCATGCAGACCGTCGGCGCCGATCCCTGGGACGGCACGACCAAAACCGAGCCCCAGAAGGATGACAACGGCGTCTACCTCATCGGCACCGCTGCGGAGCTGGCATGGTTCGCCGCCACCGACGGCAAAAGCAGCGCCAAGCTCACCGCCGATATCGAGCTGGCGGGCTATGATTGGACACCGCTGAAGAAGTTCTACGGTACCTTCGATGGACAGGGTCACGTTATCCGCAACCTGTACATCAACAGCACCAGCTATCCCGCGGGCCTGATCGGCTATCTGCAGGGCGGCGCCTCCGTCACGCGGCTGGGCATCACCGGCAGCGTGACCTGCACCGCCAGAAGCAACGCGCAGGCGGGCGGCATCGTGGGCTATATGTACGACAAGGCATCCATTACCCAGTGCTGGAGCGCCGTGAACGTCACCAGCAACAAGCACGCAGGCGGCATCGCGGGCTACACCGCCACCGGCGCGGTCATCACCGACTGCTACGCCACCGGCACGATCCGCAGCAGCGCCGCCAATGAGTGCTATCTGGGCGGCATCTGCGGCTCCGGCTTCAGCAACACGGCGGGCGCCACGCTGACCAACTGCTACAGCGTCGGCAAGGTCGTCGGTACCGGCGGCAACGCCTCCTATGTGGGCGGTCTGTCCCCGGACAAGACGGCGGCGCACTATGTCAACAGCTTCTATCTGACGGGTACCGTCTCCGGCGAGAGCCCCAAGTACGGCATCACCGGTCTGGGTACCGCCAAGACCGCCGACGAGCTGAAGGCGCTGGCCTCCGAACTGGGCAGCAGCTTCGCGGCGGATACCAAGGGTCTCAACGACGGCTATCCCATCCTGAAGTGGCAGGCCGGTGCAGAGCCGGTGCTGACGGGTCTGAAGATCACCGCGCAGCCTGCAAAGACCGCGTATCTTGCGGGCGAGGACTTCGATCCCGCCGGTATGACGGTGGTGGCGGTGTATGACGACAACACCGAGGTGGAGATCCGGGACTACACCATGGAGAACGATAAGGCGCTCAAGGCGGAGACCACCGCCGTCACCGTGAAGTACGGCGACTTCTCCGTCGAGCAGACCATCACCGTGGCACAGAAGTATAACAAGGGCGATGTGAACAACGACGGCATGGTGGACGATGTGGACGCTGCGCTGGCCTACGCCATTGCCAACGGCAAGCTCACCGCCGACCTCAGCCAGCAGGACGCCGCCGATATCAACGGTGACGGTCAGGTGACGGCAAAGGACGCGGAGATCATCTATGCCTTCTATCTGGGGGAGCTGACCTCCCTCACCGCTAACAACTAAGGAGGGGAAAGACATATGAAAAAGCTTGTATCTTTCCTGCTGGCGCTGGTGCTGACGCTGAGTCTCACCACCGAGGCGCTGGCCGCCGTTGTCAGCCCCAAGGCGGACGCGACCGAGATCACGGCGGATCAGACCGTCAAGCTGACGGTCACGGCGTCCGAGGACGAGAAGCTGACCGGCATTGTATGCCTGAACTATCGGGTATATTTTGACCCTGCATTTTTTGAGCTGGATACAGATGCATCCGTCGCCAAATTTGAGGGCGCGAAGCTGACGGCGCTCAAGACCGACGACCGGGGCAGCTACTACGCCGTGTCCCTGCTGGATACCACCAGCGCCGGCCTTACGGTCAGCGGCGATCTGTACACCCTGGCCTTCAAGGTCAAGGACGGGGCAAGCGTGGGGGATACCTCCAAGCTCACCCTCGTCAAGGCGTATGTGTATACCATTGAGGACGGCGCCATGAAGCCCATGGACAACGGCGCGGTGGAAAACGGGGAGGTCACGGTGAAGATCGTGGCGTCCGCCGCACCCGCCAATGTGACGCTTGGCAGCGCCAAGGCGGTCAGCGGCGGCATTCAGGTGACGTGGCAGGCAGCCAGCG
>OMCS01000806.1_pt1 | contig 15531 bp, 19 predicted proteins | sample 1674241 | NCBI WGS metagenome assembly OMCS01 (sample SAMEA103958153, study PRJEB25191) | human gut metagenome
TGATCCTCAACGTACACGCCGACCATCTGGACTTCTTCAAGGATCTGGCGGACATTGAGCACTCCTTCCACGACTTCGCCGCGCTGGTGCCCCAGCGGGGCTACATCATCGTCAACAGCGACGACGAGGGGGCGCGGGAATCGGTGCGGGGTCTCGACCACCCGGTGTTCACCTTCAGCGTGAAGGATCGCGGCGCGGACTGCTACGCCGACAACGTGTCCTTCTTCGACGGCTACGGCGACTTCGACGTGGTCATCGGCGGCGTGGTCTACGCCCACGTGTCGCTCCACGTCCCCGGCAGCCACAACATCTCCAACGCGCTGGCGGCGGCGGCAGCAGCCTACGTGCTGGGCATCCCCGGCGACGCCGTGACCTCCGGTCTGGCGTCCTTCACCGGCGCGGGACGGCGTTTCGAGCACAAGGGCACCTTCCGCGGCGCGGAGATTTACGACGACTACGCCCACCACCCCGACGAGGTGCAGGCTCTGTTGAACGCCGCTGCTTCCCTGCCCCACGAGCGGCTGATACTGGCGTTCCAGCCCCACACCTACACCCGCACCGCCGCGCTGTTCGACGACTTCGTCAGCGTACTGCGGCAGGCTGACCGTGTGGTGCTGGCGGAGATCTATGCCGCACGGGAGAAAAACGATCTGGGCATCTCCTCCAAGGATCTTGCCGCCCAGATCCCCCACGCCGTATACTGCCCCACGCTGGAGCAGGTGGCGGATCAGCTGGAAAAGCTGGCGCAGCCCGGCGACCTTATCATCACCGTGGGCGCGGGCGACATCTACCGCGCCGGTGAAATGCTGCTGAAGCGAGGCGAAACGAAATGACCATATCCCCCGTATACCGCAACAGCCGCCCGGAGGGCGTGCTGCCGCCCCAGGAGGCGGCTGCCTTCGACCTGCTGGACAGTCTGCATATAGACTATGACCGGGTCAGCCACGAGGAGGCGTTCAACATGGAGCTATGCGCGGACATCGGCAGGGTGCTGGGCGTCAGCGTGTGCAAGAACCTGTTCCTCTGCAACCGGCAGAAAACCGCCTTCTATCTCCTGTGTATGCCCCCGGAAAAGCCCTTCCACACCAAGGATCTCAGCGCGCAGATCAACTCCTCCCGTCTGAGCTTCGCCCCGGAGGACGCCCTGTGGGAGCTGCTGCAATGCCATCCCGGCTCCGCCACGGTGCTGGGTCTTGCCAACGACAGGGAGCACCGGGTACGCCTGCTTATGGATCGGGAGGTCTATGACGCGCCGCATTTCTCCTGCCACCCCTGTATCTGCACCAGTACGCTGAAGCTGAAAACCGCCGACGTGCTGGAAAAGCTGCTGCCCCACACCGGCCACGTGCCCACGGTGGTGGAGCTGTAAATCTCCGAACTCCCGCGCCCGCCGTCCGGCGGGCGCATTTTTTTCGCACTTTTCACAAAAAGCACTTGAATCCGGGAACGTTTTCAGCTATACTTCCAGTATTCCCACCGCTGCGCGGCACTCCACTTTATGCCGCCCAGCGGCAAATGATAAGGAGGAATGACCGCTGTGGCTGGCGGTGCGGCAATGTGGAGACTTGCCGTAAGGCACCACGGGCTTCGCCCGGTGCAAGACCGTTCCCTGCGGAGGCAGAACGGTTACAGCCAAGACGTATGGCAAAGGTGATTTTGAAGGACATCAAGAAGATCTACCCCAACACCGAGAAGAAGAAAAAGGTCAAAAAGGGCGAGGAGCCGGAGAAGAAGAACCATTTGCAGATCACCGACGAGGGCGTGGTGGCTGTCCAGCAGTTCTCGCTGGAGATCGCTGACCGGGAGTTCATCGTGCTGGTGGGTCCCTCCGGCTGCGGCAAGTCCACCACCCTGCGGATGATCGCCGGTCTGGAGGACATCACCTCCGGCGAGCTGTGGATCGGCGACAAGCTGATGAACGATGTGGAGCCCAAGGACCGCAACATCGCCATGGTGTTCCAGAACTACGCCCTGTATCCCCACATGACCGTGTATGAGAACATGGCGTTCTCCCTGAAGCTGAAAAAGCTGCCCAAGGACGAGATCGACAGAAAGGTGCGGGAGGCCGCTGAGATTCTGGACATCACCCAGTACCTCGACCGCAAGCCCAAGGCACTCTCCGGCGGTCAGCGGCAACGCGTGGCGATCGGCCGCGCCATCGTCCGCGACCCCGCCGTGTTCCTTATGGACGAGCCCCTGTCCAATCTGGACGCCAAGCTGCGTAACCAGATGCGCGCCGAGATCATCAAGCTGCGCCAGCGCATCAACACCACGTTTATCTACGTCACCCACGACCAGACGGAGGCGATGACGCTGGGTGACCGCATCGTCATTATGAAGGACGGCTTCATCCAGCAGATCGGCACGCCCCAGGAGGTCTTTGACCACCCCGCCAACCTGTTCGTGGCGGGCTTCATCGGCACGCCCCAGATGAACCTCTTCGATGCGCGGCTGGTGAAGAACGGCGACGGCAAGTACGCCGTGTCCATCGACGGGCTCAACGTGGTGCTCTCCGACGAGAAGCAGGCGCGGCTCCACGCCAAGGACGTGCCGGAGCAGGACATCGTGCTGGGCGTTCGCCCCGACCACATCATGCTCTGCGCCGACGGCGTCAAGGGCACCGTGGACGTCAGCGAGCTGATGGGCTCCTCCGTGCACCTCCACATCTCCACCCACGGCCATGACGTGGTGGTCATCGTGCCCACCAACGGCAACGCCGCCCACTTCCCCATGGGCAGCGAGGTCAACCTCATCTTCGGCGGCAACGTGGCGCACGTGTTCAGCAAGGAAACGGAGCAGAATCTGGAGTGGTGACACCAAGGGTATAAAAAGAGACCGGCTTCGCCGGTTTCTTTTTATCTGTCATTCCGAACCAGTGACCGAAATCACTGGCGTGGGAATCCGTCCCCCAACAAAAAAGAAATCCCTTTCGGGATTTCTTTTTTTGTGCTCTCAAGATTTCTTCTTACTCACGTAGACCATCCCGGTCAGAGACAGCACCGCACTCACGGCATACACTCCCACGCCTGCATCGAAGGTCTTGGGTGCGTTGATCTTTTCCTCGTCCTCCGTAGCGGTCGTGGTCTTGTGATAGGTGCGGCGCGTTTCCTCTAACGTCGGATACTTGTGCTCCGGCAGAAGCGGCGTACCATTAGAATTAAACCGATAATTGCCGCCAGCAGCAGTGATTTCATTAAAGAAATCCTCAGTTTTCATATATGCGAGGGTCTTTGCCGTACCAGCTCCCGTATACTTACTGCAAGCGGAAACATTTTCCGTTTCAATGAAATAATTGTTCTCAAAAGCCGGTGTATCAGAAGAAACACCGCCTGCAATACCACCCAAACGCTTATAAGGTGTAGTGGCAGTATATTGAGATAAATCCACTTCACCAGCGAAATAGCAATGTCTGATTTCCGTGCCAGCTCCAACTGCGCCTGCAATGCCGCCGAAATCCGTAGTTCCATTGCCAAGAGGAACCATTTTTCCGGTGGAATAACAATTTATGACCCTTGCGCTCCCAATCAGCTGCCCAACAATTCCGCCGGTGTGGGGTGTCCAAGAGGTCATATCGCCCGTATTGGCGCAATACTGTACGGTACTGTTTTCCGCAAGACCTACGATACCGCCCATCCAAAATTGGGTGGTATCCGCCATTATTGAAAAATTCCCCTTGTTTTGGCAGTATTCAACCGTGCTATTTATCGCATATCCGCACAAAGCCACGGTACCGTTAATATATTTATCTGTATCCGTGAATGATACATCTGAAACGCAGTCAGAAATTTTGCTATCTGCTGCAACGCCCGCAATCGTACCAAAAAGGGTATAGTTGGCATTAGAAACAACAACTTTTCCCTGAACGGTCAAGCCAGAGACTTCCGCACCATAAATCTCACTGAAGAATCCGAAAGACGGATACTCTGCTTTTCCGTAGTTTTCGGAAAAATCTAAATTGGAAATCGTATGCCCGTTTCCGTAAAATTTGCCGCTGAAGTAATGCAGCAAATTCCCGTCGCCGTCAAAGACGCTGCCGATCGGTGTCCACGCAACGCCTGCTAAATCCAAATCGGCATTGAGCGACACGACTGCATCTGTTTTGTCATCATATTCGCCATTGTCCACAGCTTTTGCAAATTGCAAAAGCTCATCCACCGTGGTAATGGTCGTCTTTTGCTCTGCAAAAGCAGAAACGGGCACCATCGTCAAGCACAGCACCACCGCAAAAAATATACCCACTACGCGTTTCTTCATTGTACAGTCCTCCTTTTAATTTTCCCATAGCATACAGGCGGCATCATTCCGTGGGTACCCACGGAATGACGGGAGCTCCCGTCGCCGCACATATCAATGCTACTGGTCGTATTATACCTGCTTTTCTGCCAAATGTAAATTCAAAATTTGTGCACCTTTGGTGGAAAAGGAAATGAGAGGGACGGCTCACAGCAGCTTTTCCAGCTCGCTCTCGCCGTAGACCTTGATGCCGTTTTCCTTCAGCAGCGCCGCCGTGACGCCGTCGCCGTCCGTCAGCGTTCCGGTGAACGTTCCGTCATAGATGCGCCCGCAGCCGCAGGAGGGGCTTCGCTCCTTCAGCACGGCGGCGGTACAGCCGTACAGCCGCGCCAGGCGCAGCGTCTCCTCCGCGCCCCGGCGGTACTCCGCCGTCACGTCTCGGCCATCGTTCATCACCACCCGGTCCCCCCGGCGCTCGGAGGGGTTTCGGGGCGTAGGCAGCCCGCCCAGCTGCTCCGGGCACACCGGCACCGCCAGTCCACGCCGGGCCAGCTCCTGCGCCAGCGGGTTGGGCTTGCTCTGCCCGTCGTAGCGACAGGCACAGCCCAGCAGGCACGCGCTCACCAGGATCATACCGCCAGCTCCTTTCCGTTCAGAGCGGCATACACCAGCGTATCGCCCGCGTATTGCAGCTTCATGGAGAAAAACGGCGTGTCCGGCTCGTGGATCAGCGCCAGAAACAGCTTGTCCCCCTCCCATTGGGGCAGCGCCGCCAGCGCGTCCTTGTGCAGCCATTCCAGCACACCTTCATCGCATTCCCGCAGCGTTCCCGTCCAGCCGGTGGCGGTAAACAGGTGCATATATTCCCCCTCCCAGATATCCGACACAAAGGTGATGACGCCCCGGTACCGATAGTCGGTCAGGGTCAGGCCCGTCTCCTCCAGCGTCTCGCGGCAAACGCACTCCTCCGGGCTCTCGCCCTCCTCGCACTTGCCGCCCACGCCGATCCACTTGTCGTGGTTCAGGTCGTTCTCCTTCTTGATGCGGTGGAGCATCAGGTACTCGCCGCAGGGATTTTCAATATAGCAAAGGGTGGTGTTCTTCATGGCCGCTCTGTCCTTTCGATTTACAGGCTTTGACACATAGTATATAATGCGGACAGAGACAATGCAAGCCATACTGGGGAGGAAAACATATGTCGACAGTCAGACCCGGGCGCTACCGCCACTTCAAGGGAAACGAATACGAGGTCATCGGCGTCGCCCGCCACTCCGAGACGCTGGAGGAGCTGGTGGTCTACCGCGCCCTGTACGGCGACGGCGGCCTGTGGGTGCGTCCCGCCGCCATGTGGACGGAGCAGGTGGAGCGGGACGGCTACTGCGGCCCCCGCTTCCGGCTGGTGGAGGGGGACTGATGGCGGATTACACGGTCATCCGCTCCCGCCGCCGCACCATGGCGCTGGAGGTGACGCGGGAGGGCGCGGCGCTGGTGCGGGCGCCCCTCCGGGCATCGGAGGCGGACATCACCCGCTTCGTGGAGGAGCACCGGGCGTGGCTGGACAAGCACCTTGCCCAGCGGCAGGCGTATCTGGCGGCGCACCCGGCGCCGTCGCCGGAGCAGATCGAGCTGTGGCGGCGGCAGGCCAAGGCGGTGCTGCCGGAACGGGTGGCCTACTGGGCGGCCCGCATGGGCGTGGAGCCCGCCGGTATCACCATCACCGCCGCCCGCACCCGCTTTGGAAGCTGCTCCGGCAAAAACCGGCTCAGCTTCTCCCTGTACCTGATGGACTATCCGGCGGAGGCCATCGAGTATGTGGTGGTGCATGAGCTGGCGCATATCCGGCACCACGACCACTCCACGGCGTTCTACGGGGAGGTGGCGCGCTATCTCCCGGACTGGCGTTCCCGCCGTGCGCTGCTGAAAAAATAGGGAATTGCCCGGCAAAGCGGGCAATTCCCTATTTTTCTTCTGTGTCGGACAGGTACAGCGCCTCCGCTTGCTGCTGGGCGGCGGCTAACCGGACGGCAGCCTGTTCCACCGCGCCGTCGGCAAGGTTTTGCAGCGCATCCGTGATGGCGTTGAAAAGCAGCGTGTACATTTTCTGATAGGACATTTTATCACCCCTGTTGCGTCAAAACTTCGTCATTCGCACATAAAAGTATACTGCTTCGCTATTATTTTGTCAATACTTCGTCATGGAGGCGGCAAAATGAAGGATCCGTTGAGCAGATACACGCTGCGCGTGGAGCAGGCGCTGCTGGATAAGCTGGGCTATATCGCGGAATATGAAGGGCGCACCAAAAACCGCGAACTGGAGCAGATGATCAAAAAGCGCATTGCGGAATTTGAAAAGGAACACGGCGAGATCAAGCCGGAGTGACAAAAAGAGACCCCATCCCTGCGGATGGGGTCTCTTTATCGCAGATATGTTACCACTCCAGGTTCTTTTCCGTCTCCTTGCTGAAAACGTGGGCCACGTTGCCGCCGAAGATCATGTTGACCTCGCTGCCCATGGGGAAGTGGGCGGCATTGCCGTTGGTGGGGACGATGACCACCACGTCGTGGCCGTTGGTGGAGATGTGCAGATGCACGGACGAGCCCATCAGCTCGCTGACGTCCACATTGCCCTTGACGCCGTCGGCGCACAGCACGATGTGGTCAGGACGGACGCCCAGCACGATGTCCTGCTCCGGCACGTCCTTGGCGCTGAGACGCGCCTGCTTGTCGTCGGCCAGCTCCACGGTGATGCCGTCCAGCGTCACGGCATAGCGGCCGTTCTGCTTGATGAGACGGGCGTCGAAGAAATTCATCTGGGGCGTGCCGATGAAGCCCGCCACGAACAGGTTGGCGGGGTGGTCGAACACCTCCTGCGGCGTGCCGATCTGCTGGATGAAGCCGTCCTTCATGATCACGATGCGGTCGCCCAGCGTCATGGCCTCGGTCTGATCGTGGGTCACATAGATAAAGGTGGTGTCGATGCGCTGGCGCAGCTTGATCAGCTCGGCGCGCATCTGGTTGCGCAGCTTGGCGTCCAGATTGCTCAGCGGCTCGTCCATCAGGAACACGGCGGGGTCGCGGACGATGGCGCGGCCGATGGCCACGCGCTGGCGCTGACCGCCGGACAGAGCCTTGGGCTTACGGTCCAGATACTGGGTGATATCCAGGATCTCGGCGGCCTCCCGCACCTTCCGGTCGATCTCGTCCTTGGGTACCTTCTTCAGCTTCAGGGAGAACGCCATGTTCTCATACACGGTCATGTGGGGATACAGGGCGTAGTTCTGGAACACCATGGCGATGTTGCGGTCCTTGGGCTCCACATCGTTCATCAGCTTGTCGCCGATCCACAGCTCGCCGGAGGTGATGTCCTCCAGACCGGCGATCATCCGCAGGGTGGTGGACTTGCCGCAGCCGGAGGGGCCCACCAGCACGATGAACTCCTTGTCCGCGATCTCCAGACTGAACTGCTGGACGGCCACCACGCCCTCCTCGGTGATCTGGAGGCTGCTCTTTTTCTCCGCAGACTCCTCACCCTTTTTGGCCTTTTTCTTCTTCTCGGTGTTGGGGTAGACCTTCTTCAGATCCTTCAAAATGACCTTTGCCATACATCTTGACTGTAGCTGCCCTGCCTCCGCAAACGACAGCCTCACGCGGGGCGGAAAATGTCCCTCGCGCCTTACGGCAAGTCTCCACATTGCCGCACCGCCAGCCACAGCGGCTCATTCCTCCTTTTCATTTGCCGGTACGGTGCAAGAAGTGGAGTGCGCCGTACCGGTGGGGATAGATAGTAGTATAGTACACGAAAACGTTTCCGAATGCAAGCACTTTTGTGAAATCTGTGAAAAAAAGGAGCGCCGCACCCACAGCAGAGAGGGCGCGGCGCGGTATCATAGATCGACGATCACGGGCGCATGGCCCATGGCGGGCAGCAGCGTTTCCAGCACATCGGCGGTTTTCAGCCGCAGGGTGCTGGTGCAGATGCAGGGGTGGCAGGAGAAGCAGGGGGCGTCATAGACCTCCCGGTCAATGAGCAGCTGCACCCGATTTTCCCTGTCGTTGGCAAGCCCCAGCACCGTGGCGGAGCCGGGGGTGCAGTGCAGCAGCTCCCACAGCAGCTCCTCCGGCGCAAAGCTCAGCCGGGAGGAATTGATCTGGGCGCTGAGATCCTTGGTGTGGAACGGCTTGTCCGGCATCATGCACAGCAGATAGAACGCGGTCTTTTGCCGGTTGCACAGGAACAGGTTCTTGCACACGCTGACGTCCAGCGCACGGCCCACCTCGGCGCACAGCTCCATATTGAAGGCGGCATCGTGGCTCACCCGGTCATAGTCGATGCCCAGACGCTCCAGCAGGTCGAAGGCGGCGGCCTCCTGCTCCGGCAGCACGCCGGCCGGACGGGTATTGTGACACACAGGGGAGAGGGTCATTCCGCGTCACCTCGCTCCAGCAGCATTTCACCGGCGCGGTAGATGTCGCCGGCGCCCACGGTGAGGATCATGTCCCCCGGCTGGGCCAGCCGTGCCAGCTCGTCGGCCACCTGCTCCAGCGTGGCGCAGTACACGGCGCCGGGGATGCGGGCAGCCAGATCGCGGGAGGAGATGCCCAGCTCGTTTTTCTCGCGGGCGGCGTAGATCTCCGCCAGCACCACCTTGTCCGGCTGACGCAGCACCCGGACGAAGTCATCGAACAGCGCGGCGGTGCGGGTATAGGTGTGGGGCTGGAACGCGCAGATCAGCCGCTTGTGGGGCAGGGGGCGCACGGCGCTCAGAAGCGCCTCCACCTCGTCGGGATGGTGGGCGTAGTCGTCGTACACCTCGGCGCCGTGGTAGACGCCCTTATGCTCGAACCGGCGTCCCGCGCCGGTGAAGGCGGCGAGCCCCTCCTCCACGGCCTTGCCGTCCACACCCAGCAGGTAGGCGGCGGAGGCGGCGGCCAGCGCGTTGGACACGTTGTGCTTGCCGGGAACGTGCAGCGTCACATGGGCGTAGCACTGTCCCCGGATGACCACATCGAACGTTCCGAAGCCGTCGAAAAACGCCACATTGTCAGCGCAGCAGTCGGCGCTGTGATCCTTGACGCTGTAGGTGAACACGGGGCGATCCAGCCCCTCCACAGCGGCGCGAGCGCCCTCGTCGTCCAGATTGACCACGACCTTGCCGGTACCGGCGGGCACCAGCTGGGCAAATTGGTGGAAGGAGTGCTCGATGTCCGCCAGATCCTTGAAGAAGTCCAGATGGTCGGCGTGTACGTTGAGGATCACCGCCACGGTGGGGAAGAAATTTAAAAAGGAGTTGCAGTATTCGCAGGACTCCAGAATGATGGTGTCGCCCCCTCCCACCCGGTAGCCGGCGTGGAGCAGCGGCAGCGTGCCGCCGATCATGACGGTGGGGTCCTTCTGCGCCGCCATGAAGATATGGGTGGCCATGGACGTGGTGGTGGTCTTGCCGTGGGTGCCGGACACGCACAGGGCGTTGCGGTAGCCCCGCATGATGCCGCCCCACGCCTGCGCCCGCTCGTACACGGGGATGCCCCGTGCGATAGCCCCAGCAATCTCCGGATTGCTGTCGTGGATGGCGGCGGTGCGGATCACCGCATCGCAGTTTTTCAGGTTTTCGGCGGAGTGACCGATGGCTACCTGGATCCCCAAGGAGCGCAGGTGCCGCACCGTGTCGCTCTCCGTCATATCAGACCCCTGCACCACAAGGCCCATGCCCTGCAATACCTCCGCCAGCGCGCACATGGACACGCCGCCGATACCGGCCAGATGGACGCGCTTGCCGGGCTGTAACAGTGTGCGGATATCCGCAGCGGGATGCATCATAAAAAAGACCTCCAAACGGCGCGGATGCGCCGGAATAAGCTGTACGCAAATTGACAATTCTGAAAAATATGCTAATATCTATCCTGTATGCAACGATTCATTATAATACACGCAAAGACGAAGTGCAACCGGCTTTTTAGGCGGTTTTCGGGAGTTTGGCGCGAAAGGAGGCGGTGGATATGTTTCCCCAACAGATCGGCGTGATCCTCACACGGCTGGAGCAGGCCGGCTTTGCGGCCTACGCCGTGGGCGGCTGCGTCCGCGATACCCTGCTGGGCCGCGTGCCGGAGGATTGGGACGTGACCACCGCCGCCCGTCCGGAACAGGTGTCCGCCCTGTTTGCGGGACACTGTATCCCCACCGGCCTGCGCCACGGCACCGTCACCGTCCGGCAGGACGGCCTTTCCGTGGAGGTCACCACCTTCCGCGCCGACGGCCCCTACTCCGACCACCGCCGCCCCGACGCCGTGTACTTTTCCGATTCGCTGGCGGAGGATCTGGCGCGCCGCGATCTGACGGTGAACGCCATGGCCATGGATGTGCGGGGGGATATCACCGACCTGTACGGCGGCAGGGACGACCTGCGCCGGGGCATCCTGCGCTGTGTAGGCGACCCGGACAAGCGCTTTGACGAGGACGCCCTGCGCATCATGCGGACGCTGCGGTTCGCCTCGGTGCTGGGCTTCACCGTAGAGGCGCGCACCGCCGCCGCGCTGCATCGCTGCGCCCCGCTGCTGCGGGATATCGCCGCCGAGCGGCTGCTGACGGAGATGGATCGGCTGCTGTGCGGCGGGTATGTGCTGCCGGTGCTGCTGGCGTACCCGGACGTACTGGGCGTATTTTTGCCGGAGCTGCTGCCCTGCGTGGGACTCGACCAGCGGAACCGCCACCACCTCTACGACGTGTGGGAGCACACCGCCCGCTCCGTGGCGGCCATTCCGCCGGAGCCGGTGCTGCGCTGGGCCATGCTGCTCCACGACGTGGGCAAGCCCGCCTGCTTCACCGTGGACGGACAGGGCGTGGGACACTTTTACGGCCACCCCAAGGTGTCGGCGGTGCTGGCGGAGGAGATCTGCCGCCGCCTGCGGATGGACAAGCGCACCGCCCATGAGATCGTGACGCTGGTGCAGTGGCACGACCGGGACATTCCCCGGACGGAGAAGGCCATTTCCCGGGCCGTCCACCAGTTGGGGGAGGACACGTTCCGCCGCCTGCTGGCGATAAAGCGGGCGGACAATCTGGCGCAGCACCCGGATTACCGCGGCCGCCTGACGGAGATCGACAAGGCGGAGGCGATACTGGACGGGCTGCTGGCAAAGCAGGCGTGCTTCTCCCTGCGGGATCTGGCGGTGAACGGCGGGGACCTGCTGGCGCTGGGACTGCGCGGCCCCGCCGTGGGACATACGCTGAACGCCTTGCTGGAGCAGGTGCTGGACGGTACGCTGCCCAACGAGAGAGAGACGCTGCTGGACGCCGTTCGGCGGCTGCCGTAAAAAAAGAGTACCGCGCGAACGAGCCGCGCGGTGCTCTTTTTCTATGCCTTCAGCCGGAAGCTGCTGCGGTAGAATTCCAGCAGGCCCTCCCGCTGCATCCGCCCCAGCTCCCGGGACAGGGCGCTGCGGTTGACCCCCAGCACCTCCGCCATCTCCTGCCGGGAATAGGGGAGCCGGAAGTAGTCGCGGCCCGCCTCCTCCCGGCAGTCCCGGAGGAACAGCAGGATGCGCCGCCGCAGCTGCGGCTCTGTCAGATACGCCAAGCGCCGCCGCAGCTGCCAGAACTTCCGGGATGTCTCCGCCAGCAGATTTCGCCGCAGCGCGATGTGACAGGCACAGCCCCGCCCGCAGTCGGACAGGATGCCGTCCAGCGGCAGAAACAGCACCTCCGCCCCATTGGAGGAGGCCACCAGCGACAAAGGACTGGCCTGTCCCGCCGCCATCAGCAGGTCGCCGAACACGCCGCCCTTTTCCTGCCGCGCCGTCAGTGCTGCTGCGCCGTCCTCGCCGTACTGCACCGCGTCCACACAGCCGTCCAGCACGATGCCTGCCATGGATACGGTATCCCCGGCGTGCCATAGAAATTCGCCCCGTCCGTATCGCCGTACCGGACAGTGGAGACAGTCCAGCAGCCGCCGGATATCCCCATCCTCCATGCCCTGAAACAGGGCGGTCTGCCGCAGCAGACCGGTATCCACGTCCATGTGCGTCCTCCCTTCGTTGCCGTGGCAACGTAATTCTCTGCCGGACATGATATCATAGAGAAAATCAAAAGGGAAGAGGTTTCTGATATGAAAAACAAAACATACTGGATCGCTGAAACGGCGGTGATGATCGCCCTGCTGGTGGCGCTGCAATGGGCCACCAAGCCGCTGGGCCAGTTTGTCACCGGCTCCTGCGTCAATCTGGTGCTGGGCGTGTCTACACTGGTGGGCGGCGTATGGTGCGGCGCGGTGGTCGCCATCGCCAGCCCGTTCTGCGCGTTTCTGGTGGGCGTCGGTCCCGCCAAGCTGCTGATCGTGCCGTTTATCGCCGTGGGCAACGTGGTGCTGGTGCTGCTGCTCCACTTCATCGCCGGCGGCAAGCCGCTGGGCCTGCGGAGCTATCTGGCGGTAGCGGCGGCGGCCGTGTGCAAGTTCGCGGCGCTGTTCCTGCTGGTCACCAAGGTGGCCATCCCGGCGCTGGGTCTGCCAGAGGCGGCAGCGGCCACCCTGTCCGCGTCCTTCTCCTGGCCTCAGCTTGTTACGGCGGCCATCGGCGGCGTTATCGCCGTCACCATCGCCCCCGTCGTCCGCAAGGCGCTGAAGCGGTAACAAAAAAAGAGCTGTACCCCCACGGGGTACAGCTCTTTTTTATGATGGGCTCTACGCTTTACCGCACCAGCAGCCACACCGCCAGCGCCATCTGCGCCAGCAGAATGAGGGGGATGCCCCAGACGAAGTACCAGTGCTTCGTCTTGTGGTGGAACACCCGCATACCGGCCAGCGCACCGACGCTGCCGCCCAGCAGGGGCAGCAGGAACAGTGTTTTCTCCGGCACCCGCCATGCGCCCTGTCTGGCACGGCGCTTGTCGACGCCGTACACCGCGAAGGTGGCTGCGTTGATGCATACCAGCCACAGTGCCAGCGCCCCGGTAGGGGTGGTCAACAGCTCCTGCACCGTCAGTCCGCCTTCCGCAGCTTGCTCAGCTCCACCGCCGTGGCGGCAGCCAGCCGTGCGTTGTTGTACACCAGCTGGATGTTGGCGGCCAGACTGTCGCCGCCGGTGATATCCTTGATCTTGGCCAGCAGGAAGGGCGTGGTGGCCTTGCCGTGGATGCCCTGTGCCTTGGCCTCTTCCACCGCCTCGTCGATGGCCTTGTTGATGACATCCGCGTCCATGGAGTACGCTTCCGGGATGGGATTCGTCACCAGCATACCGCCCCGCAGACCCAGCTCCCGCTTGACGTGGAACGCCTCCGCCAGCTGGGCGGGGGTGTCCAGCCGGTAATCCACGGCGAAGCCGGACTTCCGGGTGTAGAACGCAGGCAGCTCCTCGGTCTGGTAGCCGATGACCGGCACGCCGTGGGTCTCCAGATACTCCAGCGTCAGACCCAGATCCAGGATGGACTTGGCGCCGGCGCACACCACCATCACGGGGGTCTGTGCCAGTTCCTCCAGATCGGCGGAGATGTCCATGGTGGTCTCCGCGCCGCGGTGTACGCCGCCGATGCCGCCGGTGGCGAACACCTCGATGCCCGCCATGGCGGCGATCATCATGGTGGTGGTCACGGTGGTGGCGCCGTCACGCTTCTCCGCCACCAGAATGGGCAGGTCGCGGCGGCTGGCCTTGGTGACGCCTGCGCCGGTCTTGCCCAGATAGTCGATCTCCTCCGGCGTCAGGCCGGCCTTCAGCCGCCCGCCGATAATGGCGATGGTGGCGGGCACGGCGCCGCCCTCCCGGATGAGCTTCTCCACGTTCAGCGCCGTCTCCACATTCTGAGGATAGGGCATACCGTGGCTGATGATGGTGCTCTCCAGCGCCACCACGGGCTTTCCGGCGCGGATGGCCTCCTGCACCTCGGGTGCAACGTCCAAATAACGATTCATATCAAAGTTCCTCCTTGTCAAGAATATAGCGTATGTTTTCCCAGCTCATGCCGGGGTGGATGGTCTCGGAAGCGGTGCAGGCCAGTGCGCCGGCGCCCATGGCCAGACGCGCCGCCTCGGTCAGCGGCTTGCCGTGGGCGATGCAGGCGGCCAGCGCCGCCGCTGCCGCGTCGCCGCCGCCGGTGGCGTTGGCGACCTGTATCTTGGGGCAGGCTACGCGGGCAGTATGTCCCTCCCGGTCGGCGGCGTACAGACCGTCGCTGCCCAGCGAGATGTACACCTGCCGCAGGCCGGTCTCCAGCAGCTTCTCCGCCGCACGGGCAGCGTCGGCGTCTGTCCGGATGGTCACGCCGCTGAGCAGCTCCGCCTCTATGCGGTTGGGCTTCAGCGCCGTCAGGCGGCCCAGCACCGGCTTGAGCTTGGGGGCCTTAATGGTGGATACGGGGTCGGCCAGCAGGGGGGCGGTGCAGTGCTTGCACAGCCAGTGCAGCGACGGTTCCGGCAGATTCGTCTCCACCACCACCAGATCGGCGTGGTTGATGTAATCCAGCCGCTGACGCAGGAAGTCCGGCGTCATGTGGTCGTAGATGGCCATATCGTTGACCGCCAGCGCCATGTCACCATCGCTGTCGTCGATGAACAGGTAGGTGCCGGTGCGCCCGTCGGGGATGACGGCGCTGTGGGTCAGGTCGAGGCCGATGGCGGCGGCGTTCTCCCGCACGCTCTGGGCGAAGCTGTCCTGTCCCAGCACCGTGACCATGGAGACCTGCTCGCCCAGCAGACACAGGTTGTGGGCGATGTTGCGCCCCACGCCGCCCAGCGACGTGGTGACCCGGCCGGGATTGGAGTCCCGCGCCACCAGCGGCGCATGGGACACCGCGCCGATGTCCATATTCACACCGCCCACCACCACGATATACGGGTCGGTGCGCAGCAGATAGCCGCGCCCGGCGATGTAGCCCTTTTTCATCAGGCTGGAGATGTGTACCGCCGCGCTGGAGCGGGTGATCCCCGCCTTTTCGGCCAACTCCTGCTGGGAGATCATGGGGTTTTCCCGGATCCACTCCAGCAGCTGCCGTTCCCGCTGGGTCATGGTATCGCCTCCTAAACGAAACTTAACTTTCTAATCATGTGCTTATAATAGCGCGGCGAAAGAGGTTTGTCAAGAGGAAAACTGCCCTTGTAAAATGCGGCGAGGCAGTGTATAATATCAAGTCACAGCGCAAGACCCCGAAATATCAACAGAAAAGGTGAAAGACTATGGAACGAATGAGAATCGCAGCGATCTTCGCCGACCAGGAATCTCTGGGCGGCAAAGAGGTCACCGTCTGCGGCTGGGCGCGTACCATCCGCGACATGAAGACCTTTGGCTTCATCGAGCTGAACGACGGCTCCTGCT
>OMCS01000816.1_pt1 | contig 15394 bp, 14 predicted proteins | sample 1674241 | NCBI WGS metagenome assembly OMCS01 (sample SAMEA103958153, study PRJEB25191) | human gut metagenome
TATCTTTTTGCATGTGCCCTCACACATCGTCCGTCACTTACGCTGTGCAAGGGTAATTTCTGCAAAAAAAGTAGTCACATTTTTCTGCAAAATGTATATCGTAGAAAAGAGGTGATGAATTTGAAAAATATGAAAAGAATTTTTCCTACCAAAGTAAAACGTGTCATTGCGGTCATTACAACACTATTATTGATCATCGCACTGAACATGGGAAGTTCCAAAGCTGGTGCCGGTAATTATCTGGCTTACAACCCCTTAGATAAATCTAACACTCTCAATACATCTTATACACCCCAGAATCATTTTGGCGGAACCGCCTACTCTTCTCCCGCATTTGATTTCCACATTTTTGCAGAGGAAGTTACACTTGGTGGACACACAAATGGTAACATTGCCACGAATCAGTTATATGCAAATACGCATACCTTTGGTGCAAAACAAAATAATCATTTAGGAAAACGTGAGGACAATTACATAGGACAATACGCGGAAGCGCTTTCTAACATTAGCAGTAACGGCTACATCGTATTAGGCAGAACCATCAAAACCAATATTTCAAATCAGGAAGGTCGAATCAGCATTGGACGCAACAGTAATTTCTTTGATCAGCAGACCAGTACAAAAATATACCGGGAAACAAAATCTTCTTCCCCTTACATCAATGTTGCGGCAGAGTTAAGTAACCTTCGAAAAATATCTACCACGCTGTCCAGAATCAAAACCTCCGAAGATGTCACTTTAAGTAAAGTATCCGGAGAACACCAGACCATTACCGTTTCTGGATCCGGAAAGAATCATTATCTTAATGTCACGGCTGCCGAGATCAGTGCCGGTAACCAGAAACGTATTCTAAACATTACAATGCCTGCCTCTACCACATTAATTATAAATGTGGATATGAAAGGTTCCAACATTCACAGTCTTGCTAACTTAGTTACTTGTCTAAATGGTTATAATAACGGCGAGCAGGTAATTTCAGATGCCTGTGGTCTTATGTGGAATCTGTATGATAGCAGCAACACAAATCATCAATTTGTGACATGTGATTATGCATGTGTTGGCTGTAGTGATTATTTCTTTGGAACCATTTTAGCCCCTTCTGCTCAGATTCGTTATGGTGCTGTCAATGGAAGTATCATTGCAAAGAAAACATATCAGGATGGAAAAGAAAGTCACAGATTTGATTTCACCGGTTACACAGAGCCGGAACCTCCAACAGAAGAACCAACCTCCGAAAAACCGACCACGGAAAAGCCGACTACAGAAAAGCCAACCACGGAGAAACCAACCACGGAAAAGCCAACTACCGAGAAACCGACTACTGAGAAACCAACTACAGAAACTCCTACTACCGAAAAGCCGACTACCGAAAAGCCGACTACTGAGAAACCAACTACAGAAAAACCAACTACAGAAACTCCTACTACCGAAAAGCCGACTACCGAAACTCCTACTACCGAAAAGCCAACTACCGAAACTCCTACTACCGAGAAACCAACCACAGAAAAACCGACCACGGAAGAACCAGCCACGGAACAGCCAACTACACAGCCTGTTATTCCAAACACCATTGTTCCAAACACACCAGTCAACATTTCCATTCATGCCCAAAAGATTCTCAAAGATCATACTTTATCCGACAAACAATTCACATTCCGTATTATGGATGCTAACAACAACACCATTACAACGGCACAAAATGATGCCTCCGGTAACATTTCTTTTGATCCAATCACATTTGAGAATGCCGGATTCTACCTCTACTATATCGTAGAGGTCAATGATGAACAGACAAATATACACTATGACGATTCCTGCTATCCGGTAATCATTCAGGTAACACGTTACGGAAATGGTACTATGACAATTCAGGCAGAATATGTAGAAAATCCTGTATTTACCAACCTATATGTTAAACAGAAAGCTGTTACAACGACACAACAGGCAACCACCGCATCTGCCCAGCCGACCACCACATCTGCAAAGACCGGTGACGAAACCAATCCAACCATCTACATGGTCGGTTTTATCACATCAATAGGACTTCTCACCAGCTTATATATCTATATCATAACTTCAAAGAAAAAGTCGGATGAATCATAAATAATTACACAAAAAGCTGCTACATTCGGACGCTCTCCAATGCAGCAGCTTTCTCTTATTCTTTCTTCTATTGTCTAATGAACCGTAACGTATACCGGTTCCGGTATCATTGCAAGCTTACAAACATGCAATATCGCAAATGCAACTTTTGAACAAATGCCTACAATATACTTACAATCTTCCTCCACTGAATGGGTTCCTCTGCGAATGTATCGACGATGCTCCTCTTTCAGGAAATCGCAAATATCTGCAACACTGGTAAAACGGTTGAGATCATCCAACTGCAGACCTGACCACCAACGTTTCATGTCTCTTTCATTCAGATTGCCAATGTATTCACGCAGTTTATGTTTCAACTGTCCTTCATATACACAATGCTGCTTCATAGTTCCTGGATATTCTTTATTATGCGGAAATGTAAAGTAATCCGCAATATAATGCATCACTTCACCAAGCTTGGTAAAATACATCGTTGACAACTCATCCATCCGATGATACCCCTGTGTCAACTTATACATACCTTTCTCAACTAAATCAAATGTTCCCGTAATCTCATGTCTCTTCGTCAAAAAGGATGGTTTGCAATCCGGCAAGATACTTCCAATGTAAAATGCCTTCTTATGTTCATCAAAGTTCTTGATATCCGAAATCTGTACAATATGCTTTGCCAATGAAATATGTGACTTCTTACGCATAGCGTCCTCCTTATCAACACTTACACTCTCCACTCCATGAATAGTGTAATACGTTTTCGTAAAAAATACAACAGAAATATATACAAAAAAATATGTAAATTATGTTAAAAAAGAAAGCCATCCATGATGACTTTCTTATATACATTATACATTTCCTATTATATTATCGATATCATTTGCAAAATCCGTTCCTACTCCGCCAGCTCTAACATCTTCTCCAATGGCAGTTTTGCTTTGTCCATAATGTCATCCGGCAGGATTACTTCCGGTTCCATCACCTCAAGTGAATGTAATACCTTATCTAAGGTTACCAGTTTCATATTCGGACAGAATTGTCTGTGTCCTACGGAATAGAACTTCTTATCCGGATTCTTCTGCATCAATTCAAAAAATACACCCATCTCGGTACAGATAATAAACTCTTTGGCCTCACTTGCTGTTGCATAATCTATAATCTCAGAGGTACTTCCGATAAAATCAGAAATCTCCAATACATCCATTGTACATTCCGGGTGTGTCAACACTAACGCATCCGGTCGTGCCTTCTTCGCCTCTTGTACAGCTTCCTTGGAAATACTTTTATGTACATGACAGAAGCCATCATTGAATATAAAATGCTTGTCCGACAGTTGTTGTGCCACATAACGGCCTAAATTGTTATCCGGAACAAAGAATATATTCTTCTGCGGAATCTTCTTCACTACACGCAACGCATTCGATGAAGTCACACATACATCCGAAACTGCCTTGATCTCTGCTGTCGAATTCACATAACAGACAACTGCAACATCCCCGTCATACTCTTTACGCACTTCAGCGATCCTCTCTACCGTTACCATATGTGCCATCGGACAATCCGCGTTCTCGTCTGCCATAACAACTTTCTTACCCGGATTCAATAACTTAGCACTCTCACCCATAAAGGATACACCACAAAACAGGATGTTCTTCTCCTTTACTTTCGTAGCCACTTTTGCCAGATAATACGAATCACCAACATAATCCGCCAACTCCTGTACCTGTCCATCTACATAATAGTGTGCAAGAATGACAACATCCTTCTCTTCTTTCAGTTTCTTAATCTGTTCCACCATATTATCTGCCATGGTATTCTCTCCCTGTATACAAACAAATTTTCATTCTATTCCATGAGCATAGCTCATGACCGTATTCAACAACTCACTCTTGCAAGCAAGCGAATTGCTACCATTGTATCATATCGTTTCATGAGTTGCAATGTTGATATTCCGCAAGCAGATTATAAAATGTTGCTTTCTTCAGTCCTGCACTTTCCATAAACTGCTTCGACGATATCTTTTTCTGCTCCCATTCCTTGTACAATTGTTCCCAGTTATCCGGAAATGCAATCTTCTTTCTCCCGGCATTCGATCGTCTGTGTTCCCGAAATGGCAAACCACCTGTTCCATATAACGACTGTCGGATTGTAGCAAGCACTGCCTTATTCACCGGCTGCCCGATTCCATATTGATACGTGGATGGTATCGTACAGATGATCAAACGGATCGATTGCCGGATAAACCATTCCAGTTGTGCATCTATCTCCGTATCGGTCGCTCCAAGTGCAGATAACTTGTAAATAATAATTCCATCACTATAATTGCAGGTCTGCTTGACTGCTTCTAACTCCTTATGACTTCTCGAACTTTCCGTTGAATAATATACTGAATCCTCTCTATCAACCACCATATTCACAACGTTTTCAAACAGTAAGACATTTTCCTGATCTTTTGCGTAGATATAGTAATTCAAAGCGTTTCTCCTTTGTCTAAAAAATAAATATAGACACATTTTACAGCATGTCTATATTTATGTCAATATTTTTAGACATCGATTATCTTTAGTATCCCAGCTCTTCTCCTACAAGAATCACCTTGATTCTTCCCGGAACTCTGGATGCTCTGGTCACTACTATCTGACAGCAGATCGTATCATTGAGACAATTACCGCACTGCCCGATCTTTGCACATGGTGTATCACAGCCTAACCGTACGGTATTCGGTGGTGCAGCAAAATTGCGGGAACGGGCAATCCCTTCTTCCACATTGCTAACCACTTTGTTCATACCTGCTACTACAATCACTTCATTTGGTCCAAATGACAAACAGGCAACCCGGTTACCGGAACCGTCAATATTTACCAGCTCCCCATCTAATGTAATTGCATTCGTACTCATCATGAATACATCCGCAAGGGTCTGTTTTGCAAAGCACTCTCTCTTCTCTTCCGGTGTCACATATTTCTCACGGCGTAACAGATCGTGTCCGGCTTCCTCGACCGCTTCTTTCACTCCGATCTCATCAAGTGACATGGAACCGCCATAGGTTACAACCTTCTTATTCGGTCCGATCAACTCTAATACTTTGGCTTTCGCAGATTCTTTGTCCGGGCAATAATATCCTTCCATCTTCCTTGCCTCTAACTTGTGAATGATGGACTTTGCCTGATTCTCATAAAATGTCTGTTTCGGTGTCATACGCTCTTTCCTCCTAACATGTATCCCTACTGCTTATACTATCATTTTTTGCTTCCTTGTCAAACAAAAGAATACAAGGGTGCCTTTTACCGGCACCCTTGCAGCTTAAATAATATCACTATTTCACTTCTGTAACTTTATAATCTTTTGCTTCAACAGTCTCTTTCAAAACATCATCAGCCACATCGGCATTTAACTTCACAATTGCAGTTCCCTTCTCATGGCTTACAATCGCCTCGTTTACACCATCAAGCGCCTCTAACGCTTTCTTAACGGCTGCCTCGCAGTGACCACACATCATTCCTTCAATCTTCATCGTCTTTTCCATTGTCATGTCCTCCTTATGATTTGCTTCATCTGTATCCTCTTGTACTCCACGGAGCACAGATACCGACATTGCATATTTTGACTTTATTTTGTGATCCCTCCTGGAATCATATACCTTGCACCAGTTAAGCCGCAGCGCATTCGTTACCACACAGAAGCTGGACAGGCTCATCGCTGCTGCTCCAAACATCGGATTCAATTGCCAACTGAGTAAATGAATATACACACCGGCCGCTAACGGAATACCGATCACATTGTAGAAAAATGCCCAGAACAGATTCTCATGGATATTACGGAGCGTTGCCCGGCTTAACCGGATAGCAGCCGGTACATCCCTCAACTCACTCTTCATCAGCACGACATTCGCGGCATCAATGGCAATATCGGTTCCTGCTCCAATCGCAATTCCCGTATCTGCTCTGGTCAGTGCCGGAGCATCATTGATTCCATCTCCTACCATTGCGGTTCTTCCCATTTCTTTGAGGGACCGGATCACGCTTTCCTTGCCCTCCGGCAGAACTCCGGCAACCACCTCATCCACACCGGCTAATCTTCCGATTGCCTGTGCCGTCCGCTCGTTATCACCGGTCAGCATGACCACATGAATTCCCATATTTTTCAGTTCCCGAATTGCCTGCGGACTGTCTTCCTTCATCGTGTCTGCTACCGCGATCACACCAAGCAGCCTGTCATCTTTTGCAAAATATAACGGTGTCTTGCCTTCCTCCGACAAGGATTCTGCCAGTTTCCGAATCTCTTCTCCAATGACTGCCTTCTGACTGATAAAGGAAGCATTTCCTCCGAAAAGAATTGCACCATCTAGTTTACCTGAAAGACCATTTCCCGGCAAGGCTTCAAATTCTTTTACTTCCAGATCTGTTGCCTGTTCTATTATATCCGGCTGCTGCTCTATATACCGGACAATGGCTCCTGCCAGTGGATGCTCACTCTTACGCTCTAATACATATGCCAGTGTCAACAACTCCTGCTCAGATATCCCTTCTGCCGGAACCAGATCGGTGATCTCCGGTGTTCCATTTGTGATCGTCCCCGTCTTATCCAATGCCACGATCTGAATCTTTCCGGTCTGCTCTAAGGAAGAAGCTGTCTTAAACAGGATACCATTCTTAGCACCCACACCATTTCCTACCATAATCGCAACCGGTGTCGCTAATCCTAACGCACAAGGACAACTGATTACCAATACGGAAATTCCTCTCGCCAGTGCAAATCCAACACTCTGTCCAACCAACAGCCATACTATAATGGTAATCACGGCAATTGTAATAACTACCGGAACAAACACGCCGGATACCTGATCTGCCACCTTGGCAATCGGTGCCTTGGTTGCTGCCGCATCACTCACCATCTTAATAATCTGGGATAAAGTCGTATCTTCTCCGACTCTGGTTGCTTCACAGGTAAGAAAACCGGACTGATTGACCGTTGCCGCTGATACGCTGTCTCCTGCTGCCTTATCCACCGGCACACTCTCTCCTGTCAACGCCGCCTCATTTACCGCACTATTTCCCTCTATAATGATACCATCCACGGGTATATTCTCACCCGGACGTACGACAAAATGATCGCCTTTCTTCACCTGATCGATATCCACGATCTGTTCCACGCCGTCTACTAACAATGTTGCTTTCTTCGGTGCTAACTGCATCAGTCCCTTCAGGGCATCGGTTGTCTTACCTTTCGACCTTGCTTCTAACATCTTACCAACCGTGATCAGGGTAAGGATCATCGCTGCCGACTCAAAATAGAATTCATGCATATACATCATGACGGCATCCATGTCACCCCGCACCTGTGCCCCTGTCATGGCAAATAAAGCATAGGTACTGTAACCAAATGCCGCACCTGCACCAAGGGCAACTAACGTATCCATGTTTGGCGCACGATGGATCAGACCTTTCACACCGCTGATAAAGAACTTCTGGTTGATCACCATAATAATGATCGTAAGCAGCATCTGTAATAATCCCATTGCCACATGATTTCCTTCTAAAAAGGACGGCAATGGCCAATTCCACATCATATGTCCCATAGAAAAATACATAAGTATCAGCAAAAATCCTACTGACCAGATCAGTCTCTTCTTAAGAACAGGCGTTGTCTTATCTGCCAATGCATCCTCGGATTCTGTATGACCAGCTTCTGTACTCGCCAAACTGCCTTTCACCGAAGCACCATATCCAGCCTCCTCTACTGCTTTGATAATTGCACTGTCACTTGCGCTGCCTTCCACGCCCATTGAGTTAGTCAACAGACTGACAGAGCAGGAAGTAACTCCATCCACCTTTGATACGGCTTTCTCTACACGGGCACTACATGCTGCACAACTCATTCCTGTCACTGTATATTGTTGCATCGTGTTATCCTTCTTTCTCTATTTCATTAACTTCTGCAACAGCTTCACCAATTCGTCCACTGTCTCTTCCTTCCCCTCTTTGATATCGCGGGTCACACAGCCTTTGATATGATTAGCCAGCAACACCTTATTAAAGCTATTGAGTGCTGCGTTTGCTGCCGCAACCTGAACTAAAATGTCCGCACAATAGCAATCCTTCTCCACCATTCCTCTGATACCACGAATCTGTCCTTCGATCCGGTTCAGACGATGAATCAGATCCTTATACTCCTTCTCCGAACGTTCCGTTGTTCTCTCACAACAACACTTTGGACATGATTCCTGTTCCTTATTATCTGCGTTCTCCATAACCCTATACCTTTCCCTATACATTTCATAACAAACTTCATATCTATAGTCGTCATTATATACCCCCATAGGGTATATTGCAAGTAAAAATATAAAAAGCAGAGTAAAAAAATACCCTGCCTTATTCTCATGTGCATTTCCTATCGCATACTATTTTCCCTGTGGTGCATCCGGATATTTGATCAGGTCATACAATTTACCATGTTCTCCGCAATCTCTTGTTCCTGCTAACTGCATACCAAGATGCATATATTTATCACATTTTGATTGTGCATCTGTATCCAGAATGACCGGAATCTGAAGCCGGTTGCCCTCCGCAAAAGCCATCTCCATGACTTTTCTCATATACCCCTGTCCCTGATATTCTTCTGTCACACAGACCAGACCAACAAAGATATATGGTTTCTTTTCCTTATCCATCCGGCTTTGAAGCCCTGCACCACCTTGCGACATAGCGCGAAAGAAATGCACCATTTCCGACATAGTCATGGATTGGAAAAATGCCTTCACTAATTCTATTCCGGCAGAAAGACTTATCTTCTGACCCGGAACCTTATAGGCAATATAGGCTTCTCCTTTCTCACTCGTTGTATGAAGCATGCCTGCTTTTACCGCCATTCGGACATACCCGTTAATATAGACTGCTGCTGCTTCCTGACTGCGATAACAGGATACCAGACCTTTTTCCTTTCCGTAATCATAATATCCAAATGCATGGCCAATCTTGCCAACCTTCTGCTCATCCAATTTCTTTACTATCATATTTTCCTCTCCTATATCCTCATTAATTATATTGTTATGCCCAATGTTAGTCTTAACTAACCAATATGTCAAGAAAAAAGAGATTATTTTATCACAAATAATCCCTTCTTCCCATCTACAACCGAATATATCTCTCAGCAGAAGTGGCTGCATTCGCACCATCTGCAACTGCCGTAATAATCTGCCGAAGTTCTTTCGTTCTGACATCTCCCGCTGCAAAGAAGCCCGCTGCTGAGGTCTTGCCTGTCTCATCTGCAATGATATAACCATTGTCATCCATAAGAACAATACCCTGTAACATACTCGTTGCCGGCTGCATGCCAACCGCCACAAATACACCGGATACCTCCAATGATCTGCCATCCTCTAACTGCAACGCCGTCACAACCTGCCCGCCTTTCACCTCTTGCACCTTTGCAGGAACGACCAGTTCAATATTCTCTGTCTCTTTCAGCTTAGTCAATGTTGTCGCATCTCCACGGAACACATCCCTTCGGTGTACGAGATATACCTTGTTACAGATATCAGACAGATAAATGGCATCATCCATAGCGGTATTGCCACCACCAACTACTGCAACATCTTTTCCTTTGAAAAATGCACCATCACATGTTGCGCAGTAGGAAACACCCTTGCCGGAAAATTCTTCTTCTCCCGGTACACCTAAGTGTCTGTGTGCGGCCCCCGCTGCATATACCACCGTCTTACTCTCTAATGTCTCACCATTTTTCAAATGTACATACCAGCGATCGGCTGCTTTCTCAAACCGGATCACTTCGCCATCCTTAAATTCCACACCCAGGCCTTCCGCATGGGAACGGAACTTCTCGCCAAGCTCATATCCGTTAATACCCGGTATTCCCAGATAATTATCTACATGGCTGCTCTCTGCTACCTGACCGGTTCCGTAATATACTTTCTCGATCACAAGTACCGACAGACCAGCCCTTTTTCCATATACCGCAGCCGACATTCCTGCCGGACCGCTTCCTACTATTATAATATCTACCATCTCTTACCTCCATTAGTATTCATCCAGAAAATGATGTTTCACGCCATCCTTCTTATACGCAATAATCGTATTCAGATTCACATTTTCCACGCTTCGGAAGATATTCTTCTCAATCACATCACTCCGTTCGCTGAGCATCTTAATCAGCTCTTTGATCTCTGCACGCTTCGAACCCTTTTCCGTTCCTCCGCAGGATGCACAGCTTTCGGTAAACCGGCATGCACACTGAATAAAATGCAGTTTGTTATAATCACGCCAGTGTTTGATATCATCCTCTCTGATCAGATACATCGGACGGATCAATTCCATGCCCTCAAAATTCGTACTGTGAATCTTCGGCATCATTGTCTGAATCTGTCCTCCATATAGCATACCCATAACGATCGTTTCTATTACATCATCAAAATGATGTCCTAATGCAATCTTGTTACAACCTAACTTCTGTGCCTGGCTATAGAGATGTCCCCGGCGCATTCTTGCACACAGATAACATGGCGAACCTCCAATATCATCCTTTGCCACTGTATCAAAGATATCGGATTCAAACACGGTGATCGGCACCTCTAAGAACCTTGCATTATCTAATATCGTCTGATAATTGATGTCATTATATCCGGGATTCATGACCAGATATTCCACCTCGAAATTCTTCTTTCCATGCCGTTCCAACTCCTGAAACAGCTTTGCCATCAGCATGGAATCCTTGCCACCGGAGATACAGACCGCAATCCGGTCACCATCCTGAATCATATCATATTCATTAATTCCTTTTACAAATGGACGCCATATCTCTTTGCGGAACCGTTTGACAATACTGCGTTCCACATACTTACAGTTGATCTCCGGCTCTTCGCCCTGTTCCATCATGCGTTGTAATTTTAACCGCAGATAAGCATGAAAACCATTCTGAATACTATATGCCTCATATCCCTGTTCAACCAGATTCTCCGCTATCTCATCACTCTTCTGTCCGGTATAACAAATGAGATAGACCGGCTTATCTTGCGCAATCTCATCCTTGTGTTCTTCTAATTCTTCCCAGAACAGATTCACAGCCCCCGGATATGTGTCTTTCTCATATTCTTCCGGGCTTCTCAGATCAATGATCTGTTTGTCCCGCTTATCCTGTTCTATCTCCTCAATCTTCTTCCTGAACATATCTTATATTCCTTCCTGCATGATCTCCAAAAACACTGATTCATTCATACCACTGACTTTTTTCTGCCTGACGCGATCCATACCGTAATTATCGAGCCTGTACACCGCCAAGATCTTTGATCACTTCTGATGCAATGATAAGACCTGCAACTGCCGGCACAAATGCGGTCGATCCCGGAATATCCCGCCGTTCATTACAGGTTCTCGCTGCTCCCGGCGGACATACACAATGATTCCGGCAGCTGATCGACTCATCTTCAATCGGGCGGATGGCTTTCTCCTTCGAATATACCACCTTTAACTTCCTGACACCACGTTTCTTCAATTCCCGGCGCATTACCTTTGCAAGCGGGCACACGGAAGTCTTATAGATATCTGCCACCTCAAATTCTGCCGGATTGAGCTTATTGCCTGCTCCCATACTGCTAATGATCGGCGTGTTCGTCTCTTGTGCCTGCATCACAAGCTGAATCTTTGCGGTCACTGTATCCACCGCATCTACGACATACGAATATGCCGTAAAATCAAACTCATCTTTATTCTCCGGAAGATAAAAACAATTATGCACTTCCACCTTACAATCCGGATTAATATCCAGAATCCGTTCTTTCATGACTTCCGTTTTGTATTTTCCGATCGTCTTTCTCGTTGCAATGATCTGCCGGTTGAGATTGGTCAGACATACCTTGTCATCATCGATCAGATCGATCGCGCCAACTCCACTCCGCACAAGTGCTTCCACTACATATCCACCTACACCACCGATTCCAAACACGGCAACTCTGGCCTGTGCCAACCGATCCATTGCTTCTTTTCCTAATAATAACTGTGTTCTCGAAAACTGGTCTAACATATATACTCCTCTAACATATCTGCCTTATTATGAACTGCTAATCATCATACCACACAAACCTGTATTCGTCACCTACAACCATACCACGTAACGTCGAAAAAAGGTTACCTGTAATCTGGTAACCCTTTTTCATTTCGCAATTATAATTAATATACCCAGGAAGAACTATTCTATTTACTGAATTGCCTTAAATGCCTCGTCAAGATCTTCAATGATATCATCGATATTCTCTGTTCCGATTGAAAGACGAATGGTATTTGGCTTAATACCCTGATCTAACAACTCAGCCTCGTTGCACTCTGAATGTGTGGTAGATGCCGGATGGATTGCTAATGACTTCACATCTGCAACGTTGGCAAGCAGTGAGAATAACTCTAACTCATCAATGAACTGCTGTGCTTTCTTCGCATCCCCTTTGATCTCAAATGTGAAGATAGAACCACCACCATTTGGGAAATACTTCTTATAAAGTGCCTGCTGCTCCGGATCTGTTGAGATAGAAGGATGATTGACCTTCTCTACTAATGGCTGGTCTTTCAGATACTGTACAACCTTTAATGCATTTTCTACATGACGCTCTACACGAAGAGATAATGTCTCCAAGCCCTGAAGGAAAATGAAAGAATGTACCGGTGAAATCGTTGCCCCTGTATCACGAAGCAGGATTGCACGAATATATGTAACAAATGCTGCCGGAGCGCAATCCTTTGCAAAGGAAACTCCATGGTAAGATACGTTTGGCTCTGTCAGCCATGGGAACTTATCACTTGCTGTCCAGTCGAATTTACCACTATCAATGATAACACCACCGATTGTTGTTCCGTGTCCACCAATAAACTTAGTTGCAGAATGTACTACGATATCTGCACCATACTCAATTGGACGAACCAGATAAGGTGTAGCGAATGTATTATCTACAATCAATGGAATGCCTGCTTCATGTGCGATGTTTGCAATCTTCTCGATATCCACAACTTCTGAATTCGGATTACCTAATGTCTCAATCTCAATTGCTTTTGTATTGTCCCTGATTGCTGCCTTAATCGCATCATAATCAAACGGATCTACAAATGTTGCTTCAATTCCGTAATCCGGAAGTGTATGGGCTAACAGGTTATATGTACCACCGTAAATGTTCTTTGCTGCTACAATATGATCGCCTGCATGAGCAACACCCTGTAAAGCATATGTCAATGCCGCTGCACCGGAACCAACCGCTAAGGCTGCTACACCACCCTCTAATGCTGCGATTCTCTGCTCGAAGATATCTTCTGTCGGGTTTGTCAATCTTCCATAAATGTTACCTGCATCACGAAGACCAAAACGATCCGCTGCATGCTGGCTGTTATGGAATACATAAGAAGATGTCAGATAAATTGGAACTGCTCTTGCATCTGTTACCGGATCCGGCTGTTCCTGTCCTACATGTAACTGTAATGTCTCAAACTTTAAATTTCTTTCTGCATATGATTTCTTACTCATAATCGTACCTCTTTCTGTGGTCCTGCCACTCTGTATTTTTATTATTAAATGTTTCCTTAATTCACTATTGTATTCTTACTTGCTGCAACACCTGCACATCGAATGATACAGTGCTACACGATCATTGAATTTCACGAATCTCATAGTTTTCACTCTCCATTTCTTATTTCCTACCTGTTTACAAGGTTTATACTACCACGGTATTTCCTACTTGTCCACTAGGAAATTCAAATATCCAGCTATAGGCAATTCCTATAGCTGGCTATTTTTCTCTTTTCTTCAATTATATTTGCTCCTGCATGATACCATTGTCTAACTCATATACCCTATCACACAATATATGAATATCCTCTTTATTATGACTGGCAAGCAATATTGTTTTGCCCTGTTCTTTCAAATTCTTTATCAGATTCCGTATCTCTACAACCCCTTGCTTATCAAGCCCATTCATCGGTTCATCAAAAATATATATTTCCTTTTCTTCCATTTATCAAGGAAAAGAAAACTCATAATCTGTAACTTTCATTCAGTAATATTTTTATTTCCGATAGCTTTTCCCCTCCAGATTCGGTATAATAAAACATATTGCATTATACATTTTGAAATAAGGGAGAACACATATGAAAGTAACATGTCACAATTGTGGGAAACGTTTTGACTACGATACCTACACAGGTCTTTGTCCGAAATGTTCCACATATTACCGGTTAGATACTCCGGCAGAAGATGTAACAGATATCTACACCAGCGGAACTGATTTTGAACCAGACGAGGATTCTTATACAGAGGAGACAGAGGATTATTTTGAATCTATTCCTGCCACGGAAGAAAAGGAAGAAGCTGCAATTCACACTGCCGCCTGGACTGCCCAAAACGACTCCCGGATCTATCGTTTCAAGACCAATCACACACTTACCATTGTTTTACTAACTGCCATTGTACTTGTATTTGCAGTGCCATTTTTCAGCATGAACTATCTCATACGTTCAAAAGAAAAACAATACAGTCTGTCTGAAATCATTTCCCCTGCTCCTGCAAATATCGGAGAAACAATTTCATTTCACACAGATAACAGTCAATATGATCTGACGATTACCAACTTATCCAATGTAACGGATTCATCTATGAATACACAGTCCCATTATGATCCTGTTCGCAGCCGCCAGCGCATTGACCGTAAGCATCCCCAACGAGGGCTGACAGTCAATCAGGATATGGGAATATTGTCCCTTCAGTGTGTCCAGGTATTGCCGTAAAACCGTTTCACGGCTCATGGCGTTTACCAGAGAAACCTCCATACCGGAAAGCTGAATATCCGCAGGCATCAGGTCAACGCCTTCTGCATGATGCAGAATACCTTCTCCGGGGCGTATAGGCTGATCCATCAGAATTTTGCCCATTGCATCCGACAGTGTAAATGGCAGCTTGTCCGGTTGCGGATTTCCCAAGCTGATTGTCAGGCTTCCTTGTGGGTCCCCGTCGATCAGAAGCACTTTCTTTCCGGCCTGTGCCAGACCTATTCCCAAGTTCGCACAGGTTGTTGTTTTGCCAACGCCGCCTTTCTGGTTGGCGATGGCGATGATTTGTGTGTTCATGACTTCACCTCATTTCTGATTGTTGCTGTTGTTTCTGGAAATAGAAAAAGCCGCCACTTCAAAATCATAAAGTGACGGCCCTTTCTAATGCCGGAATCTCTGAAACAAAAAAAGCACCCAGTTATTTGTTACTGAGTGCCTGCATTAGAATCGTATTTAATTGTTCAGATTTGGTCAGATTATGCCAA
>OMCS01000822.1_pt1 | contig 15304 bp, 13 predicted proteins | sample 1674241 | NCBI WGS metagenome assembly OMCS01 (sample SAMEA103958153, study PRJEB25191) | human gut metagenome
AAACCCGGAGATCATGAAGAAGGGCCGCGGCGTTGCCATCGTCCTGATCTTCCTGATCGCAGCCATCATCACCCCGCCGGACATCGTGTCCCAGTGCTTCGTGGCAGTGCCTATGTGTCTGCTGTACTTCGTCAGTATCTTCCTGAGCGGCATTTTCTACAAGCCTAAGACGGACGAGGATGACGAGGACGACGAAGAGGAAGAGGACTCCGACGCGGAGTGAATTCCGGCTTTTTTAGGAAACTGAAAACGCGCTCTGCCTTTGCGGCGGGGCGCTTTTTTATGTGGAGGAACGGGCAGATTGCAAACACTCCGGCAATATGCTATACTGTTCACAAGGTAAAAATCGGCGGGAGACCGCTGCGAAAAAAGGGGTAAATGAATCATGAAAGAATACGCATTCGGCATCGACCTCGGCGGCACCACCGCGAAGGTCGGCTTGTTCACCACCTCCGGCGCGCTGCTGGAAAAGTGGGAGGTGCCCACCGATACCTCCAACGCCGGTGAGCACATCCTTGAAAATCTGGCCAACGCCATCCGGGGCAAGATGGCCGAAAAGGAGATCCCCGCCGAGCAGGTCGAGGGCGTGGGCATCGGTGTGCCCGGCCCCGTGCTGAACTCCAGCGTGGTGCCCATCGTCTGCGCCAACCTCGGCGGCTGGGGCGAGCGGAATGTTTCGGCCCAGCTGTCCGGTCTGCTGGACGGCCTGCGGGTCCTCGTCGGCAACGACGCCAATGTGGCGGCGCTGGGCGAGATCTGGATGGGCACGGCGAAGGGCTGCCGCAGTGCGGTCATGGTCACGCTGGGCACCGGCGTCGGCGGCGGCGTCATCGTCAACGGCAAGGTCGTTGATGGCACCCACGGTGCGGGCGGCGAGATCGGCCACATCACGGTCAATCCGCACGAGACGGCGGTCTGCGGCTGCGGCAAGCGCGGCTGTCTGGAGCAGTATTCCAGCGCCACCGGCGTTGTCCGCTGCATGAAGAAGCTGCTGGAAGAGAACCCGGATGCGGACTGCGTTCTGCGCGGCAAAGAGTTCGAGGCCAAGGACGTCTTTGATGCGGCCCGCAGCGGCGATGCTCTGGCGGCCCGCGAGGTGGAAGAGATGTCCAACACCCTCGGCATGGCGCTGGCCAACATCGCTTCCACCACCGACCCCGAAATGTTCCTCGTCGGCGGCGGCGTGGCCCGCGCAGGGGATGTCCTCTTTGACCCGCTGGTCAAGCACTTCAAGGAGTATGCCTTCCGCTCCTGCCGCGAGACGCCCATCAAGTCCGCGAGCCTCGGCAATGACGCCGGTATCTATGGTGCAGTGCGCCTGATCGTGGGAGAGTAAGGCTTCATTTTCCACAAGAAAAAGCGAAGCGGTTGAAAATTCAGCCGCTTCGCTTTTTTATGCGTTGATTTTAAGTTTTACAGCGTATCCTTGCCCGGAAGCTGGTTCCACAGGCGGTAGTAGACGCCCTGTTTTGCCAGCAGCTCGTCGTGGGTGCCGGATTCCTCGATGCCCTCGGCACCGAGGACGAGGATGCGGTCGTAATTCTTGATGGTGGTCAGGCGGTGGGCGATGGTCAGGGTGGTGCGGCCGTGGGCCAGCTTCTCAAGGCTGTGGCCCACCAAGATCTCGCTCTCGTTGTCGAGGGCGCTGGTGGCCTCGTCAAGGATGAGGATGGGAGGGTTCTTGAGGAAGACGCGGGCAATGGCGATGCGCTGCTTCTGGCCGCCGGAGAGCTTGACCCCGCGCTCGCCCACGTAGGTGTCGAAGCCGTCCTTCAGGGCCAGAATGAACCGCTCCGCGCCCGCCAGACGGGCCGCTTCAACGATCTCCTCGCGGGTGGCACCGGGTTTGCCGTAGGCGATGTTCTCCGCCACCGAGCCGCTGAAAAGGTAGACGTCCTGCTGGACGATGCCGATGTCCTGCCGCAGACTCTTGAGGGTGACGTGCTGGATGTCCTGCCCGTCGATGTAGATGTGGCCGCTTGTCACATCGTAGAAGCGGGGGATCAGATTGCACAGGGTGGTCTTGCCGCCGCCGGAGGGGCCCACCAGCGCCAGACGCTCGCCGGCCTTGATGTCAAGGCTGACGTGGTGCAGGACCTTGTTGTGGTCATCCGGGTACTCGAAGCTGACGTCGTCGAACCGGATGGCACCGGGGCCGGGCTGCAGGGGCTTTGCGTCGGGGGCGTCGTGGATGGGCACGGGGGTGTCCATGATCTCAGCGAAGCGCTCGATGCCGGTCATGCCGCGCTGGAACTGTTCGGCGAACTCGACGATGCGGCGGATGGTGGCGATCAGGGTGGAGACGTAGAGCACGTAGGCCACGAGGTCGCCCGCGCTGATCTTGCCGTACACCAGCGACAGGCCGCCCGCCAGAATGACGACGAGGTACATCAGGCCGTCGAACAGGCGGGTGGAGGTGTTGAAGGCGGCCATGGCGTAGTAGCCGAGGGTCTTGATCTGCTCAAAGTCCTTGTTGCCCTGCAAAAACTTTGCCCGCTCCTGCTCCTCGGCGGCAAAGGCCTTCACCACGCCCTGACCCAGCAGGCTGTCCTCGATGGTGGCGTTCAGCTCGCCGATCTGGACGCGCTGCTGGCGGAACCGGGCGCGGAGCTTCTGGTTCAGCTTGACCGAGACGATGCCCATCAGCGGCACACAGGCGAAGACCGCCAGCGTCAGCGGGAAGCTGGAACGGCAGAGGATGAGGAAGGACGCCAAGATCTTGATGAAGGCGATGAAGAATTCCTCCGGGCAGTGGTGGGCGAACTCAGTCACGTCGAACAGGTCGTTGGTGATGCGGCCCATGATGGTGCCGACCTTGGTGTTGTTGTAGTAGGTGTGGTCCAGCAGAAGCAGGTGGTCGAAGGCGTCGCGGCGCATGTCCGTCTCGATGTGGACGCCCATGATGTGACCGATGCCGGACATGAAATACTGGGCGGCACCGTCGATGATGCGGAGCACGAAATAGAGCCCGGCCAGCTTGAGCACGATGCCCGCCGTCAGGGTGATGCCCACCCCCATGGCGGAGTTGGTGATGGTGCTCATGATCTTGGGCAGGATGATGTCGCAGAGCGTCGTCAGCGCGGCGCAGAACAGGTCAAAGAACAGCACGCCCTTGTACTTGGCCAGATACGGCAGGAACCGCCGGATCAGTGCGCGGCTGCTGGTGTGGTGGGCACTGGGATCTTGGATGGGTTTGGTTTGATCGTTTGACATGGTTTCTCCTCTTTTACTCCCTCCGTCACCTTCGGGGAGGTTTATTTTTTTGAATAATCCCGCTCCCCGTAAATGGCGGTGCCGATGCGGACGAGGGTGGCACCCTCGCGGATGGCGTTCTCGTAGTCGCCGCTCATGCCCATGGAGAGGGTCTCCATCTTCACATTGGCGTAGCCGCGCTCCCCGGCTTGGACGAAGAGCTTGTGCACGGCGGCGAGATAGGCGCGGTTCTGGGCGTCATCGTCGTTGACAGGGGGGATGGCCATCAGGCCGCAGACGCGGAGGTGCTCCTGCGCAGCAGCAGCGTCCAGCAGGGGCCAGAGCTGCTCCGGCGAAACACCGGACTTCGACTCCTCGCCGCCGATATTCACTTCCAGCAGAATGTTCTGCACAAGGCCCGCCTTGGCGGCTTCCCGCTCGATGGCGGCCAGCAGGTGCTCGCTGTCAACGCTCTGGATCAGGCTGGCGCGGCCCAGCACCTTTTTGATCTTGTTGGTCTGCAAATGCCCGATGAAATGGCTCGGCTTGCCGCAGTAGGCCCCGGCGTCATAGTTGGCGCAGAGCTCCTGCACGTGGTTCTCACCGAACACATCGATGGGCAGGGCCGCGCTGGCGGCCACGGTCTCCGCCGTGCGGGTCTTGCAGGCGGCGCAGAGCTGTACTTCAGCGGGGGCGCGCCCGGCTTCGCGGGCGGCAGCCGCCATCTTCTCGCGGATGGCGGCAACGGCCTCCCGCATCTCTTCCAGTGTCTTTTCAGCCATAAAAACTCAGTCCTCCTCGGTATAGCGGGCGCGCTCGCCGCCGATCAGCTTCGGGCGGGTGCGGGCGCAGAGAATGTTTGCTTCGCCGATTTTGGAAAGGCTCAGCCGGACCGGCACGGCCACCCGGCGCAGGTGCATCCCGATGAGGGTGCCGCCGATATCGATGCCCGCATGGGCGCGGATCTCCTCCACGGCGATGGGGTCGCGGAACTGCTTCCAGCAGGTCGTGGCCCAGCTGCCGCCCGCATGGGGGCGGGGCACGACGCAGACTTCCTCCCAGCCGTATTTCTCGGCGGCTTCCCGCTCGATGATGATGGCGCGGTTCAGGTGCTCGCAGCACTGGGCCGCCAGCCAGATGCCCTGCTGGGCCAGCACGGGCGCGATGCCCGCGTAGACGGCTTGGGCGGCTTCCAAGCTGCTGTCCTTGCCGATGTGCCCGCCGACGATCTCGCTGGACGAGCAGCCCACCACAAAGACATCGCCCCTGCGGAGCTTGGCCTGTGCCAGCAGCTCAGTCACCGCCTGACGAGCCTCTTCTTCGATTTGCTGTTTGAATGCTTCGGTCATGATTTTTCACCTCGTGACTTTTTGGAAAGTACTTGATTTATTTTGAAAAAGTGGTAAAATTAAACAATTGACATTTAACGGAAGAATGATATAATATAATTGAACCACTGAAAAGGCGAATGCCTCGTAGGTGGTGTTTTTATTTGGGATAGACGACAAAGCCATAGGGATGGGAGCTGCTGCTGGCTTTCAGATTTAAGGTGTTGCCCTGTTTTAGGGTGGCCATTACGCTACGTATGAAATCGGTATCGATTACCCTGCTGACACGGATCGGCAGGGCTTCTTTTTTATCAACAGAACGGTAATATAGATCGACAAAATAAGAGACAAAATCGCAAATCTGAACAAAGTAAGATTCGGCAGAATCCTTTTCCATGATATCTTCCACCATGCCTTTAATGGGCTGATTGGTATAACCACCAAAATGCGATTGCACAGGATTGTAAGCGCGAATGGCACGAGCTGTTTTACGCATAGGAGCTAAGCGGCCTTTGTCCGTAATGGCCAGATAATTCCATTGGCCGTGGCTGTCATTATCGATCCGCTGAATGTTGTAGGTAAGGGCCTTTTCGAGAACACAATAATCTTCTGTCCGTATTTTCGTTTTATCAATGATGACATTGATGATTTTCAGGTCGAGGGAAGCAATGCACTTTGTGAAAGCAATTAGAATGTTTCGACGCTGCTGGTCTGTCCAGCCATAGGAGCGGTAAAATCCCTTGTCCCGGACAAGATGCTTGGTATGGATCTCTTCGGAAATATGGAAACCAAAACGACCTTTTAATTCTTTGCGGCAATTGCGAATTTTGTTAAAGTTCTCCTGCCATGCGTCTGTTTGCATGTAGATGCTTGTAAGGACGAATTGATTGCTGGACAAGGTGTTTGCACCGTCGTCACCTGTTTCGTCAAAATATACGAGACATGTATTCATAATTCCACTCCTGTACGTTTTACAAAGATGGTCATATCCTTACCCAATTCAATTCTGTTTCCCCGGAAATAGCCAGATACACCCGGCTGCCCACGGGGCAGAGCGCGGTGGTGCTGCCCGCTTTTTTGCCGGAAATGGTCAGCCGCCCGCCGCCGGGGGCGGCAGCTTCGGCCCGGATGCTCCCGGCGGGCAGGGAGAACAAATTCTGCTGCATCGTCTGGCTCAGCCGGAGGGCGGCTCCCCGCAGCAGGGTACTGTCCGCGTGGTTTTCCAGCCAGTCGGCGCGGGCCCAGCGATAGCTGATATACAGGGTGCCGTCCTCGTCCAGCGCCAGCGCACCGGGGTATCCGGGCAGACCGGTCAGGGCCGTCCCGCAGTTCCTGCCCCCGGCGGTCAGGCCGCGGGCCGAGGCCTCCACGCTCCAGACGCAGCGGGTGCCGAGGTCGGAGACGTAGAGGGTGCCGTTTTCATCCAGCGCAAGGCCGGAGGCTCCGGCTGCCCCGGTCAGCACGGTCTGCACCGTGCGGGCGGCGGGGTCGTAGACGTAGACGCTGCCGGTGCCGGTGTGAGCGACCAGCTCCGTGCGCAGGGCGCTCTCCACGCCGTGCTTCGGCGAGACGGCGGCGGCATCGGTGAAGTAGACGCTCCCGTCGGCCCCGACAGCCACGGCGGTGGGGCAGGAGAGGGCGGTACCGTCGATCTGGGTCACGATCTGTTCGGAGGCGGCACCCCAGCCGTCGTACCCGGCGCGGCAGAGGGCCCCGCCGCTGGCGGTGACCACGGTGTACCAGATGTCGCCGTCCGGGTCAAAATCGAAGCCGGTGATCTCGCCCTCCGCCGTCAGGATGGAAGAAAGGCCGCTGCCGTCCTCCCGCATCCGCAGCAGCGCGGCCCCACCGGCGCGGGTGTCAGCCTGTGCGGCGAAGTAGAGCCAGCCGTCCCGCTCCCGGATGCAGGAAATATCCCGCCAGCCGGTGACGGAAAGGACGTCGCCGCTTTCGGCGGTGGGTCCGGCGTCCGGCATCAGCTGGATCTCCGGGGCCGTGTAGGGCGTAACGGTGACGTCAATGGGCCGCAGCACCAAGCCCCAGACGAGGGCAGCGGCGGCACAGAATACAAAGACGATGCTCAGCTTCTGGAAGCGCTGGAGCACTTCCTCCCGCTCGGCGGCGCGCTGGGCCTCCTGCGCGGCCCGGCGGCGGGCGGCGGCTGCCGTGGAGCGCTGGGCGCGGCGCATCCAGCGCTCCACCCAGAGGGCGGCGCTGGGGCCGATGGACAGGGTGGCGATGAGCAGGATGAGCAGCAATTCAACAAGTCCGATCCGCATGGAAGTATGGTCCCTTTTTCCTTAAAATGTGTGTGGTTTCGTATCGTTTCAGTATAGCACACTTGTGCACAAAAGCGCAAGCCGCGCCCTTCTGGATTGCACCGCCGGAATGTGGTATACTGAAAGAGGGGGTTTTTCCAAACCCTTCACCCAAACTTCACAAAAATTTCCAAACTTCGCTGTATGATATCCTCAGAAAATCAGAAATTATTCCGTGAGGAGGGAGCCACTGATGGCAAAAATTCTGATCGTTGATGATGAACCCCGGATCCGGGAGCTGATCCGGGAGCACCTGCAGTATGCGGGCTATGTCTGCGAGGAAGCGGGCGACGGCTCGGCGGCACTTTCTCTGCTGAGCGGCGGCGGATACGATCTGGTGATCCTCGATCTGATGATGCCGTTCATGGACGGCATGACCTGTCTGCGGGAGATGCGCACCCGCCACATCAACACGCCGGTCATCATCCTGACGGCCCGCGGCGAGGAATACGATAAGCTGGCGGGCCTTGAAGGCGGCGCCGACGATTATGTGGTCAAGCCGTTTTCCCCGCGGGAGCTGGTGGCCCGCGTCAAGGCGGTGCTCAACCGCACCATGCCCCGGAGCGAAAGCGCCGACGGAACCATGACCTTTGGCGAATTGACCATCGACACGGCCAGCCACACCGTCCGGGTGAGCGGCGAGGAAGTCAGCCTGACGCCTAAGGAGTTCGACCTGCTGGTCTTTTTGGCGTCCAACAAGGGCATCGCCCTCAGCCGCGAGAAAATTTTGCAAAAAGTGTGGAACTACGATTATTTCGGCGAGGACCGCACCGTGGATACCCACGTCAAGATGCTGCGCGGCCATCTGGGCAAGTGCCGGGGCTACATCGCAACGGTGTGGGGCATCGGCTATAAGTTCGACCCGGACGCGGCGCGATAAAACGGAGGAGCGCAGTTGATGCGGCAACAGGAAAAAAAACGGCGCTCCATCGGCATCCGGGGGCAGTTGATGTGGTTTCTGTGCCTGATCTGCCTTTTGCTGCTGGGGATGTTCTGGTTCCTGAGCACGCAGCTGCTGGAGCCGCTGTACACCAAGCACATCCAGAAACAACTGACCGAGGAAGCCGACCTCATCGTGACCAAGATGGACGAAGCCATTGCGTCGGGCACGACCCTTTCCTACTGGGCGTTCGGCGGCATCAAGGTCACGAACGAGGAGTTCTTCAGCCAGCTCGGCAGCGAAATCTATTCCGGCGGGGAGCTGAGCAGCTTCTGCGTCGATATCTCGGACGCCACCCTCCGGACCATCAAAAAATACGAGAACCTGTCCTACTGCAGTCTGCATCAGAAATCCTTCCCGGATACGCTGGACGACGACGCGTTCTATTCGACGGCCCGTCAGGTGCGCCAGTACTGCCGCGAGAACGGGGATTTTGCCCGCGTGCTCCCGGCGGCCAAGCCCTCGGCCTATAATCAGCTCGTTGTGGGGCGGATGACGTCGGACGGGGCCTATACCGTCCTCGTCAGCACCACCCTGATGCACGTTTCCGAGGCTGGCACGGTGCTGAGCACGGTGCTGCCGCTGGCGGCGGCGCTGATCTTCGCGTTCTCCATGAGCGCGGCGTGGCTGTTCAGTGAGTGGTTCACAAAGCCGCTGCGCCAGCTTTCCGGCGCGGCGCGGCAGGTGGCGCAGGGCAACTACGCCGTCCATGTGGAAACGCGGCGGAACGACGAGCTGGGCGACCTTGCTGAGGACTTCAACCATATGGCGAAAGAGGTGCAGCGTGCCTCCCAGATGCAGCGGGACCTGCTGGCCAACGTCTCCCACGACCTGCGCACTCCGCTGACCCTCATCAAGGGCTACGCGGAAACGGTGCGGGACATTACCGGCGACGACAAGGCCCACCGCGACGAACAGATGAACATCATCGTGGACGAGGCCGACCGGCTGACGGCCCTTGTTTCCAGCGTCATGGAGCTGAGCAAGGTGACCAGCGGCGCGGAAAAGTGCGAGAAGGTCCACTTCGATATGGCCCAGCTCTGCGACGAGGTCAGCGAGCGGTACGATGCCATCTGCACCCAGAACGGCTGGCAGCTCCGGCTGGAACTGCCGGAGGAGGAACTGCCCGTTTACGCTGACCCCAACATGATGCAGCGGGCTTTGCACAACCTGCTGGGCAACGCCATGCACCACATCGGGGCCGACGGCGTCTTCGTGCTGCGGGCGGAAAAATGCGCCGAGGGCGTCCGGGTCGAGGTGGAAGACCACGGCCCCGGCATCGCGGCAGATGACCTGCCCTATATCTTTGACCGGTATTACCGCTCCCGCTCCGACGCGGGCAGGCAGGGCACCGGCCTCGGCCTGTCCATCACCAAGGCCATTTTCCAGCAGCACGGCTTCCGCTTCGGTGTCCAGAGCACTGTGGGCAAAGGCACGACGTTCTGGTTCCTCATGACAAGCAGATAAACGAAAAGACTGCTGCACACTCCCTCCGTCACGGCTTCGCCGGGAAGAGAAGTTTGCAGCAGTCTCTTTTTTTATTGGATCAAATTCAAGCGTCGGCAGAGCGGTAAACGCCGAGGCTGTTGTCGGGCTCCGGCATCTTGACGCGGGAGGCGCGGTCATTGACCGCGACCAGCATCCAGCCCATGAGGGCTAGCACCACCACGATGATGAGCCATTTGACAGCATTGGGGAGTTTTTTCATGTTGACGTTCCTTCTTCGTTAAAGTTCCGGACGGCAGCGCTCGCGGGCGCGGGCCAGCAGGGCGGCGGCATCCGCAGCGGAAGGAGCGTGGACCCACGCGGGGCGGGGCGCGGCCCCCTCACCGGAGCTGCCCGCCTCCACGAACTGCGCTAAATCGGTATCGGTGCGGTCGTTCCAGCCGACGAAGCCCTCCGGCGAAATATGGGCCCCCAGCCGGCAGTCCAGCACGGCGGTCTTGCCGGTGGGCCGCCACGGACGGCCTAAGTAGATGGTGCCCGCCGGGCAGTCCGAGACGAAATCGCAGTCCCAGAAGACGAAGCCGAGGCCGTCGGCCGGGCCGGAGGGGGCGGTGATGTAGCTGTGGGGGATGTGGTTGTCCACCGTGCGCAGAGTGCACTGCTCAAACAGCGCGTCCGCCCCGCCGAAGATGAAATCGATGTCACCCGCGATCTCGCAGTTCTGGTAATACTGGGCGGTGGCGCGGCGGGGCGCAAAGGTGCGGGGGCCGAGGAAGCCGTCCTTTTCCCGCTCTTTTTCGGGCAGCGGGGCGCAGAACAGGGTGTCCTGATTGCCCAGCAGCTTCACCCGGCGGAAGACGGCCCGTGCGCTGTCCACATAGGCGGCCACGGCCTGCCCCACGACACTGCCCGGCCCGGCGTCGTTCTCAATGGTCAGATCCTCCACGGTGAGCTGTTCCCCGCTGAAAAAGGCGGTGTAGCTGCGGAAGGTGTGGGTGGAGCGGCCATCCGGGTGGGGCAGTCTGCCGCCGTCGCCCCAGACAAGGCGGGTGGCGTCGGCTCCGGCTCCCCGCAGGGTGATGCGGCGCTTTTCGCAGACCAATTTTTCCCGGTAAACGCCGGGGCCGATGGTGATCTCGGCTTCCAGCTCATACGGCACGGCCAGCACAGCTTCGGAAATGGAAGCGTAGTCGCCGCTGCCGTCCTGCGCGACGGTGAGGTTTAACATAGAAAATATCCTCCAAAGATGAAGTTTTTCTTTGTACAACCTCTCAGTCTCGCTGACGCTCGACAGTCGTCCCCTTCTGGCGTTTACACGCCACCTCCCCCGGCCGGGGGAGTCTTTCCTAGTAGGGGAGCCTCTGGCGAAACCGGGAACTTTGCGAGGACTGCCAAGGCCTCCCCTACAAGGGGAGGTGGCATTGCGAAGCAATGACGGAGAGGTTGTACAGAGCAGATGCTATCATTATAAGCCCCGTTTATGAACAAGTCAACGCCCACAGCTTTCCAGCCGCAGGACGGCGGCGGTGATATCGTCGGGGCGGCCCGTTGCTTCGGCGCGGGTGCGGGCAGTTTCTACCAGCGTTTTGGCCAGTTGTTCGGGCGGGTCGGCAGCGGCAGCGGAGAGTTCCAGCTGCTTGAGCACCCAGCCTGTGCCGTCCACGAGGAGGCCATCCGACACGAGCACCGCATAATCCCCGGCGGCGAGGTGCACCACCCGGCTCTGGCCGTTTACCCCGCCCAGAATGCCGATGGGGAGGCTGGCGTCCCCCACGGGCCGCGCCCGCCCGCCGTGGACGAGAAAGCCCGGTGCGGCCCCGGCCTTGAACAGCCGGGCGGTGCCGGTGTAGAGGTCCACGCTGATGAGGTCCAGCGTCGCGCCGCTCTCCTCGTCGCTCTTGAGGGCCAGCGCCACATTGACCAGCCGCGCCGCCAGTTCCGCTGTGAACCCGGCCTTCAGCAGCCGGGCCGTCAATTCGGCGGCAAGGTTGCCGTCCACAGCGGCGGGGCGGCCGGTGCCCATCCCGTCACAGAGGATCATCTGAGCCGCCGCTGGGCTGCAGAACTGCTGAACTGCGTCGCCGGAGATCGTCCCCCGCGCGGCGCTGGCCGCAAAGCCGAAGACGGCCCGCAGCGCGGGCTTTTCGGAGAAGAGCAGGGTGGTCATTCCCTTGCAGGAGAGGACCTGCGGCGGCTCAAAGGTGCGGCGGCAGAGCCGCCCGACCTCCTGCGCCAAGGCCGAAAGCTCGGCGGCAGCAAAGCGGGTGCGGGGCAGGGTGACCGCCGCCCGCGTCCGGCCAAGGTCGTCCAGCGAGACGGCGCATTCCAGCGGCGGGGTGCCGAGACTCGAAAAGAAGTCCGCCACCCGCCCGGATTTGTAGGGCTCCGGATTGCCGGGGCGGCCAAGCTGCTCGCTGAGCACCCCCAGCGCATCGGCCACGGCGCTGTACTGCTCCGTTAAGGCGGTGCGCATGGCTTCGGCGTGGACGCGGGCCTCCTTCCGGCTGCGGTAAAGCGCGAAGGACTTGTTCGCCGCCGCGCAAAGAGCCGCCGGGTGGATGCAGCGGGACAGCGCACCGGGCAGGTCGCTGGTTTCCAGATGTCCGTTCTGTTCCAGAATGGGGCGCAGTGCGTTCATCCCGTCCAGCGTGGCGGCGTATTCCTGTTTCCAGCAGCATTCCCGCCGCCCACAGTTGAAACAAAGGCTGTCGTGGGTGTTGTCGATGACCCAGCGGAAGCTTTCGCACCGGTGGGGCAGGGCGTCGTAGACCTCGTTGACCGTCTCCGCCAGCGAGGACAGGCTTTCCGCCACCGCTTCCAGCCGGGTAGCCGCCGCCGAAAAGCGGGGCCGCTCCTCCGGGGCAGCAGCCTCTGCGGCGGGCACCGGGGCCAACCAGTCCTTCGGCAGAAGTGCCGCCGCTGCCAGCCCGGCCCCGGCACTGAGCAGCAGGGAAAAGGCATTTCCGGGCGGCTGAACGCAGAGCACCCCGGCCACGCACCCGCCCGCGTAGGCGGCGAAGGCTTCGATGCGTCGGCCCGGTGCCAGCAGGGCCCCGGCGGCACTGGCGCAGGAAAGCCCGGCTGCTGCAGGGCCGAGGGAAGGGTCTGCGGCACAGAGGGCGGCCCCGGTCACAGCGCAGTACGCGAGGGCGGCGGTGGGCTGGCCCCGGCAGCAGAGGGCAAGCTCGACGGCGGCACAGACCGCCACGCCAAGGCAGAGCAGCCCCAGCGAAACGCTGCCCAGCGCTGCCGCTGCCCCGGCCGCGACCAGCAGCATCCCAACGCCGGGCGTTTCGGGCGGGAACCGCCGCAGCGCAAAGCCCAGTGCCGCCGCCAGCAGAGCATCCGCTCCGCAGGTCAGCAGGAGATCGACCCCGCCGCCCGTGGGGCCGAAGGCAAAGCAGACGGCTCCCAGCCCCAGCGCCCCGCAGCCCGCCAGCGCGGCAGGGCGGAACCGGCCCGGCCAGAGCCACCGCGCAGCCACGGCGGCCCCCACCGCACAGAGCAGACAGAGGCTGTCCAGCGACAACGCCCCGAACCCGTGGAGCAGGAGGCCCAGCAGGGCCCCTGCCGCCCCGGCGGCGAAGCAGTCCTCCGCGAATCCCAGCGTCAGCCCCAAGCCGAAGGGCATCAGCGCGCCGTACAGCACGGCCCACCCGCCGAGGAACCCGGCCAGAAATGCCGATCCCTGCCGCAGCGCCGGGCGGACGGCGGCCCGCGGCATCAGCGCCGCCGCAAAGGGGTGAGAAACATCCGTTTTCAGAACTTTGAGCATGAAAAAATCCCCGCTTTCCGGCGGGGATCTTTTGCAATGTTCTGTTTCCCGCGCCCTTTGCATATACTGTAGCGCGGCCGCAGGGCATTTTTTGGGGGCGTGCGGGGAAGTTTGCTAAATCAGCAGAAATACCGCACCTCACCGAAGAAGTTCTTCCATTTGGCAATGACTTCTTCGCTTCGGGCTTCAATGATCGCCATGATGTTCCGCAGCACACGCGGCGGAATGCCTGAATCGTTGTGGCATAGATAACATTTTCCGGCCCGTGTGATCCAGATCTTCGTGGCATTGCTGCTTGGAGCTCCCTGCGATACATGCACATGAATGGGTTCTAGCGGGTCGTGGTCTCAAGGAATTTCTGGTAGCGCCCGATCTCTTCGGGGGTGAAGCCGCTGATATCCGTCCATGTATAGTCGGGCAGATAGCAGACAGCAGAATGAAAACAATCCTTCGCGTCCGGTTTTTCAAAGTAGACCTTTACGCGCTGGTCCGGAAGCATTTCTGAATGAACGATCTCGGTGTTGTCGTCCAATGTCATAAACGGATACATCATGAAAAATCCCTCCCGGTATTGTTTCCTTAAAAATGGGGAAGCAACAAAAACTTACCCGTTCAGCTTCTCGATGGCGGCCTTCACGCGGGCGAGGGTGGTCTCGCGGCCCATCATGCAGGCGAGGTCGGTGCCGCCGCCGGGGGTACGCTGCTTGCCGGAGAGGGCGATGCCCAGCGGGTAGAGCAGCCAGCCGTTCTTCTTGCCCAGCTCCTCGGCCTTAGCCTTGCAGGCGTCGAAGACGGCGTCGCGGTTCGTGAAGTCCAGAGCTTCGTCGCTCAGCACGGGCAGCAGGGCCTCCAGCGCCTCCTTGGCGGATTCGGGGGTGGTTTTCTGCTTTTTGTTGGTGTACAGGCTCACATCGTACTCCGGCATGGCGTCGAAGAAGTCCAGCTGCTCCGGGATCTCGCCCAGCACTTCGCACCGGGGCTGGAGGTTCGCGCAGAGGAGCTTCTTGTCGATGGGGGCGTGCACGGCCTGATCGATCCACGGCTCGGCGGCGGCGAGGAAGTCCTCCGGGCTCAGGCGGCGGATGTACTCCGCGTTGATGGCCCGCAGCTTGAGGGGGTCAAAGATGGCGGGGGATTTGGAGATGCCGTCCGGACTCCAGACCTTGCGCAGCTCGTCGAGGGAGAAGATCTCCTGCTCGGCGTACTCGCCCTTGGGGCTCCAGCCCAGCAGACAGATATAGTTCAGGATGGCGGCACTCAGGTAGCCCTTGGCGCGCAGATCCTGATAGCTGGCATCGCCGTTGCGCTTGGACAGCTTGTTCTGGGCATCCTTCATGACCGGCGGGCAGTGGATGTAGGTGGGGATCTCCCAGCCGAAGGCCTGATACAGCAGATTGTACTTGGGGGTGGAGGACAGATACTCGCTGCCGCGGATGACGTGGGTGATGCCCATCAGGTGATCGTCCACGACGTTGGCGAAGTTGTAGGTGGGCAGGCCGTCGGACTTCAGGAGGACCTGATCCTCCATCTCCTTATTTTCGACCGTGATGTCGCCGAAGGAGGCGTCGTGGAATGTGGTGCTGCCTTCGTGCGGGATGCGCTGCCGGACGACATAGGGCTCCCCTGCTGCGACGCGCTTTTTCGCTTCTTCGAGCGGAAGGTCGCGGCAGGCGCAGACGTGCTTTTTGATCTCCTTGCCGGTTTCTTCTTCGGAAGGCTCCTCGTCCGATTTCTGGCAGAAGCAGTAGTACGCGCCGCCCTTTTTGCACAGGAGCTTGGCGTATTTTCCGAAGAGATCCCGCCGCTGCGACTGGATATACGGACCCACGGGACCGCCGACATCGGGACCTTCGTCGTGGGTTAAGCCGCACTCTGCCATGGTCCGGTAAATGACGTCCGTTGCGCCTTCGATGAGTCTGCCCTGATCGGTATCTTCAATGCGGAGAATGAACTTGCCGCCGTAGCGCCGGGCAATGAGCCAGGTGTAGAGCGCCGTCCGCAGATTGCCGACGTGCATGTAGCCCGTGGGGCTGGGGGCAAAGCGGGTGCGCACCTCACCCTTGGGAATGCGCGCTTCCATTTCTTCAAAAAAATCCATCGTGGATTCCTCCATTGCTTTATTCTTATCCTCCATAATATATAGTTTTTTTGGGCATCCGTCAATGACTGATTGCGAAATTTGCAGGTTTGTGATAAGATAACCTCAACTATGGAAATTTACAGAAAAGAAGGTATTACCATGGAACAGAAAAAGCGTATTTTTTCAGGCATTCAGCCGAGCGGTGATCTGACGCTGGGCTCTTAT
>OMCS01000831.1_pt1 | contig 15169 bp, 9 predicted proteins | sample 1674241 | NCBI WGS metagenome assembly OMCS01 (sample SAMEA103958153, study PRJEB25191) | human gut metagenome
GCGTATCGCACTCGTAAAACTCCTCTGTTCCCTCAATAGGCTTGTTATGCTCGTCAACCTGAGCGAGAGTGATGCCCTCCACACGCTCCCTGCCCTTTATATCAACCACTGTGTGGCTGAGCTTAAGCGGGATATTAAAATCATCAAGGCACTGCACAATATTACGCTTCAAGCCTCCTGAATACGGCATGAGTTCTGCAACCACCTGCACCTTGGCACCCTCCAAGGTCATTCTTCTTGCCATGATAAGACCGATATCTCCTGAGCCAAGTATTACTACCTTTCGTCCCGGCATGTATCCCTCTATATTCACCAGTCTCTGAGCTGTACCCGCCGAGAAAATTCCTGCCGGTCTGTAGCCTGGTATGTTTAGGGCACCTCTTGCTCTCTCTCTGCAGCCCATCGCAAGTATTACTGTCTTTGCAGCGATATGGAAAAGTCCGTCTGTGCGGTTCATAGCTGTAACTATTTTATCGTTTGCCTCATCTTTTATCTTTACATCATGCCTGTCATCCGCCCCGTTTTTGAACTCGTCACCGGTTGAGATGTCCATGACCATAGTATTGAGCCTGTACTCTATGCCAAGCTCTTTGACCTCTTTGATAAATCTTCCGGCATATTCAGGACCTGTGAGTTCCTCCTTAAAGGTGTGCAGGCCAAAGCCGTTGTGTATACACTGATTTAAGATACCGCCAAGCTCACAGTCTCTTTCCAGTATAAGTATTTTATCTATTTTATTTTTCTTAGCGGAAGCTGCTGCCGCAAGACCTGCCGGGCCGCCTCCTACTATCACAATATCGTAAAATTCCATATTGTCCCCCTATGTTAATCTGATATTAACCCAATATCAATCTTTCGTTACCTGTCTCTTTGAAGTAAGACAGACTATCCGCGATTCTTGCTCATTCCAACAACTATCTTTGACTTTCCACCGCTTTTAGTGATGTCAAGCTGCGAAATGCCTCTCTCCCTGGCGATAATCTCCATAGTTCTCGGAGAACAGAAGCCTGCCTGGCACCTGCCCATTCCGGCTCTGGTGCGTCTCTTCACACCATCAAGCGACTTTGCGCCTAACGGTCTGTTTACCGCATCCATTATCTCGCCCTCCGTAATCATCTCACAGCGGCAGATTATGTTACCATACTCAGGCTTTTCTTTTATCAGCTCTTTATACTCATCCTCTGAAAGCTTCTTTGGATTTAAAATACCTTTTCTTGTCTCGATAAAGTCCGCATTTTTAGAAGGATTAAAAAGCCTCTCAACTATTGCTGCCACTCTCTCACCGATAGCCGGTGCACTTGATAAGCCCGGTGACTCTATACCTGCACAGTCCACAAAAAATGGTGCATCTTTAAGCTCCTCGATGATAAACTCATGTCCGTCCTCATGTGCACGGTTTCCTGCAAACGATGTGATGACCTGACGCATAGGAAGTGACGGCACCGAACGTGTGCCGGATGTCGTAACATGCGCTAAGCCCGCTCTTGTTGTATTTGTACCATCCTTGTCATCATGATCATCTGCTGTAGGTCCGATTAGGATATTTCCGTGTACTGTCGGGGTTACAAGCACGCCCTTGCCGTATTTTCCCGGAAGCTGGAAGATTGTCTTGTCAACGATACCACCGGCTGCCCTGTCTAATAGCTCGTACTCTCCGCGCCTTGGTGTGATATGGATTTTGTTTTCACTCACCATGTTGTGAAATACATCAGCATATACACCGGCTGCATTTACAACGCAGCGTGCATGAATTTCTCCATTTTGAGTAATGAGAATATAGCCTGCCTGCTCCTTTTGTATCTCCTTCACCTCGGTGTTAAATAAAAACTCCACACCGTTTGCCGCAGCATTCTCAGCAAATGCAATATTCATGCCAAACGGACATACAATGCCTCCTGTCGGGCAGTAAATAGCTGCCACCACCTCATCAGACAGATTCGGCTCCATCTCATGTGCTTTCTTTGAATCAAGAATTTCAAGTCCCGGCACGCCATTTGCGATTCCTTGATTGTAAAGCTCCTTAAGCCTTGGCATATCGTCCTCGCTAAAGCACAAAATCAGCGAGCCGTTTCTTCTGAACTCAAAATCAAGCTGCTTCGAAAGCTCGTCCATCATCTCATTTCCACGGATATTCATCTGTGCCATAAGTGTACCGGTCTTACAGTCAATTCCGGAATGGACAATAGCACTGTTTGCCTTTGAAGTGCCACAGCACACGTCCTCCTCCTTTTCCACCACGCAGATGGACAGGTTATATTTCGATAGCTCTCTTGCACAGGCACTTCCCGATACTCCCGCTCCTATAATTACTACATCATACATGTTATTTTCTCCTACCAATTTCCATATATATTTTTACTTTCAGTCATCCTTCGCCCAGTTAAATGCGCAGGCGACAGCCTTTTTCCACATTTTAAGCTTCTTTTCTCTCATATCATCCGCTATCTCCGGCTCAAACACACGGTCAATAGCCCAGTTTCTCTTTATATCATCCATGCTGTCCCAATAGCCCACTGCAAGCCCTGCGAGGTACGCTGCACCCATGGCTGTAGTCTCCACGCACACAGGCCTGTTGACCGGTGCATTGCTGATATCAGCCTGCATCTGCATGAGCAGATTGTTGGCACTGGCGCCGCCGTCCACCCTAAGCGAGGTGAGATTGATGCCTGAATCAGCCTTCATTGCCTCAAGCACATCATTTACCTGAAATGCCATTGATTCCAGAGTGGCTCTTATGACATGGTACTTGTTTACACCTCTCGTAAGCCCCACAATGGTTCCTCTCGCATACTGATCCCAGTACGGTGCCCCAAGCCCTGTAAATGCCGGCACCACATAGCAGCCGTTTGTATCCTTTACCTTTCTCGCCATGTACTCTGAATCAGTTGAGGAATCGATAAATTTCATCTCATCGCGGAGCCACTGTATTGAGGCTCCTGCCACAAATATTGAGCCCTCCAGCGCATATACCACCTTGCCGTCTATGCCCCAGGCTATTGTGGTTACGAGTCCGTTCTTTGATGAAACAGGCATCTCACCTGTATTCATGAGAAGGAAGCAGCCGGTGCCATATGTATTTTTGGCTTCTCCTGCCCTAAAGCAGGTCTGTCCAAAAAGCGCTGCCTGCTGGTCTCCTGCCGCTCCCGCGATAGGAATCGGACCGCCGAAAAACACAGGATTCACCTCACCATATACACAGCTTGACGGCATTGGCTTTGGAAGCATGCTCTTTGGTATATCAAGCTCCTTAAGTATCTCATCATCCCACTTTAAGGTATTGATATTAAACATCATGGTTCTTGAAGCATTGGAATAATCCGTGACATGCACCTGTCCCTGAGTGAGCTTCCATATAAGCCATGTCTCGACTGTTCCAAACAAAAGCTCGCCTCTTTCGGCTCTTTCCCTCGCTCCCGGCACATTGTCAAGGAGCCACTTGAGCTTAGTTGCCGAAAAATAAGCATCTATCACAAGCCCTGTCTTTTTTCTGAAGGTCTCGGTAAGCCCCTTTTCCTTCAGTGAATCCGCATACTCTGCCGTGCGCCTGCACTGCCATACTATCGCGTGATAAACCGGCTCTCCCGTATTTTTGTCCCACACAATCGTGGTCTCTCTCTGGTTAGTAATGCCTATCGCACATATGTCGGCAGCCGTAGCCTGTATATTGGCCATTGCCTCCTTTGCCACCTCAAGCTGTGTGGCCCAGATTTCCTCTGCATCGTGCTCCACCCAACCCGGCTTCGGGAAAAACTGCGTAAATTCCTTCTGTGCCACACTGCACATCTCGCCCTTCTCATTGAAAAGTATACATCTGTTGCTGGTAGTGCCCGCATCTAATGCCATAATATACTTTGCCATGTAAAAATCCTCCAACCAATTATTCGGTACCTAAATACTATTATTATTATAGCATGATATTTAAGCTATTTCCATAAAATCAGTACTCACAGACTTCGATTTCAAGCATATGTCCTAAAATCTTTAATTCATCTGAACAATCTCCGTAAATCACCACAAAATGAGGCTCCCAGCCATCCTTTACACTTTGATTTACAATATCATAGCTCTTTTTGTCTGTCCTTACTACAATTGATGTTCCGCAAAACTGCTTAGGCTTGTCGAGAGCACTTCCTGTTGTGACAAAAAATCTAAAGCTTCCATCTGCTTTTTGTCCTACTCTGAACACTGTGACTTTGTCAGCCGCCTTACAGCCAAAGTCCATTACAGGGCCAATCTTTCTGTTCGGATGCACTCCGATTGTTGCACCTGTATCCTCTCTTGCGATAGAGCATGCAGCTGTTCCGCAATGCCAGAATGTAATGGTATTTTCACTCTCATCAAGAGACACCGGATCTCCGAAAAATACCGCCTGCTCAGATAATTTCATTCCCATATACATAGAGAGTGCTCCATATGTATCAGCCTCACAGCTTGCAGCAACCCCCATATCATTTAGCATAGCAAGCACGCCACAAACAGGTGTTCCAAACGCGGTAAAGAAATCAGGCCAGCATCTTGAAGATAGTGCTCCAATATTATTTTCATCTACATACTCCTTATAGGCCTTGCACAGTCTCGCAAAATCCTTTCGATTATTGTCAGGAGTCTTGTCAAGACCAACAGTACACTTAGTCATTTTATCGAGATATTCACTGCACTCATCATCGGTATAGCCCTTTGCCATATCAATAAGCTCTCTCACCTCAATTGACTCAAGTGTTGCTCCGAATACCTTTTGCATGTCAGCATCCATTGCACGTCCAAATCCAAATCCCTGCGGTGTATGTCCGACTGAGGCAATCCTTAGATTTTTAAGCTCATTTTTAAGCCATGCTGCACGAATACAGGCACTAATTGTTTTCTTTGTCCTCTCCTCCTGTGGAGCTCCAAAGATATATTCAAAGTTACCATCCCTAAACGCAGCCAAAGCATTTCCTGCCGAATATGCTCCCGTCAATGAATTTAATCTCAACCGGCCTCCATCTATAACCGGCTCGCGAAGCGTCCAAAGCAGTACCGGACACGAGAATCTTTTAAGAACCTCACTCGCATAAGCTGCATTTGCAAAGGTTATATTCTGTAAAATTATCAGGGATGGCTCTATTGTATCAAGAAAATTAGTTAAATCCTGAATTGATAAAAGCATTTTATCCGGTACAATTGCAGCATCCGTTATTGTATTTAATAAGTCTATTGATTTTTCAAATTCCTTCTGTGCGCTCTCCAAATGAAATGTCGGAACCCCGACCGGCACATATGCCACCTGAAATTTTGTCATATATTTTACCTCCAATAAAATTTTCAAAAACTACTTAACCATAAGCAGTATTCCTGATATAAAAAGTAATATGTAGGTGAGCTTCATAAATATTTCCTGGCTCATCCTCTTTACAAGCACTGAGCCTGCTGCCATTCCCGCTATCAAAAACGGAATCGATATGCATTGAGTCATAACAAGCCCTGCATTCCACATTCCCGCACATATATCCTGAACAAGTATCATCGAATTTAATATAATCCAAACAGTAGAAATAGTTGCTCTAAAGCTTGTCTTTTCCTTTATCTCATTGGATAAATACCCTATCAGAAGCGGTCCGCCTGACACAAACATACCATGAACTATTCCCGCACCAATAAGTAACAGCATTGATTTCCATGATGATTTTTCTTTTGTATCACGCTGCCTTTGCCCATATATGTTGTAAAACCCATGTATTGCAAGAAATATCACAAAAATCCCCAGAAACTTGTATAATACTGCATCATATCCTGCAAGTGCGTTCTTTAGAAAAAAGCCGCCAAAGATTCCTATAGCCATGACGATGACTACCTTTTTCAACTGCTTCCAGTCTACATGTTTCCATTGTGTAACAAAGACATACACTCCGGCAAGAATACCAAGCACATTTAATATCGGCTTAGCGACATCATATCCCACCAGAATTAGGCTTGGAGGCATTGCGAGTATGGTCCCCGCAAAGCCTGTAATACCCTGAATCACATTTGTCAGAAAAATTATTATGTAAAATAAAACAGTGTTCATTTATTTGACTCCATATTTTTCTCTGATTTCTTCGAATATATCAGCAAACCCACTATTTTTTCTGTAGAAGGCAGGTGTATAGCCAAGCTCGGCTGATACTGTTATTTCTCCGCCGTGATACTCTTCGCCTGTCCACAAATGTACCCATTCATCCTGTGGCAGATACACATCCCATTCATGTTTATCCTGCTCATAAACAGGTGCTATCAGCATATCCCTTCCAAAAAGATACTCATACTGTATGTCATAAGCTTTCTCATCATACTCATAATGCATGAACAAAGGTCTTTGCACCGGATGTCCACTGTCTGCATTCTCTTCAACAAGTGTCTTTGTATACGGTGCAAGCATCGTGTATACATCAACGAGTCTCGCCAGCCGCTCCATGGTATCCTCATCATCGTAATACTGAAAATTGGTATCAGGTCTGTTTCCCTCATGTGTCCTCATAAATGGTGTAAACATCGCCATCTCAGCCCATCTGAGAAACAGCTCCTTTGTACGAGTATTATCAAAAAGCGATGTATAGCCTCCAATATCACTATGTGTTAGCCCACATCCCATCATTCCTGCACTAAGTGCTCCGCAGATAACAGATGCGAGTCCATCATGTATTGTAAAGTCAACCGACTGATCGCCGGCCCACAGCAATGTGCAGTATTTCTGGCTTCCTGCACCTCCGGCACGCATGAAGTAAACCACATCTCCAAGCTTTCCTGACTCTTTTACTGCCTCATAGTTACACTTTGCCCATAGCACCGGCCAGTGATTGTGCTCAATCATAGGTGATTTGCCGCTGTATAAGCATATATCATCTGTAGGCAGATACTCTCCAAAGTCTGCCATCCAGCCATCAATGCCTATACCAAGTGTGTATTCTTTAATAATATCCTTAAACCACTCGAATGCCTCCGGGTTTGTGAGATCCACAACTCCACAATAAAATTCACCAAAATCCACGAGATAATCACTGCCATCTGCCTTTGTTGCAAAATAGCCTTTTTCCTTGCCTTCCTTATAGAGCTCACCATCATTTACCAGATATGGATTAACATATCCCAAAAATTTGATGCCCTTTGCATTTACCTCTTTAATCTTCTTTGGCAGATCCGGATACATTTCCTTGTGGTATTTCCAGTCCCATTGGAGTCTCTTTCCGAATGATGTCACTCTCTTTCCGCACCAATCCTGGCACCATATGCCAGCTACCTTGATGTTCTTATCAAGGGTTTTATCAAGCAATCCAAATGACCTTTCATTTCCACCCTGAACACCAATTATGAGCCCATTGTATACCCAGTCCGGGAGCTTTGGCTGTCTTCCAAAATATGCTGTAAGTCTCTCAAGCAGTTTGAGATATGTATCAGCACACTCTATGCGGATCTGCTTAGGTACCTCCCATATCTGCAGCTCATGAAAGCTGTCATTTCTGAAATCAAAATCAGCATATGCTGTTGAATCCACATGCAGATAATATTTATTTGTGGAAACAAAGGTTGGCTGTGGATAATTTGTGTTGTAATAGTCTCCTCCAGCTTTATTTTCTACATCCGAACGCCATGTAACGTAGGTTGTCTTATCACGTCCGACACCCGGTTCAGATGTCCAGATAGGAAAATTTCTTCCACGCAGATTAAAGTAAGACATCTGCTCACCGCAGCCATAGCATTTTTCCTCTTTATCCGCTGCTACCCTGAACCAGAATCGGTTAATCCTGTCATCCTTTTGTTCGAAATCAATGGTACACAGATTTTCGTCACATTTAATTTTCGCAATGATATAGCTTTCAAAGCATAGTCTGACTGTATCAGCTGTCTGAATCACATCTGTGAGCTTTAGTGGAAAACGCTCGGTAACATAATCTGTTATCTTGAAGTTACCTCTGTACATATCAACATCTTCCTGTCCTACTCCGACATAAATCATCGGTCTTTCTTTGCTATGCTCCAGAATCCTTTTTTCTCCCACAAAAAGCTGAAATTCATTATCATTTACTTTAATCTGCATTTAATAACCTCCCTAAGCTGTCTTTTTACGCTTGTTCATCTCTTTCACAATCAGAACAATTGTCTCAATCACAAGTATTGCTGTTACAATAGCAATTCTTACTACATTTTTGTTCTCTGTTGCAATTCCTGCAGGCGAGAAAATAAAATACTCATATACCAGGAATGAAACAAGCCAGATTGCAAAAGCATTTTTATGCTTCCATGCTGTCATATCATAGCCATCATTTCTTGAAGCACTCTTGTCAAATACCTTTGTATTTGGTGCAATCTTGCTGCATACAAAGATGATTACAAGCATGATAACAAATGAGATAGCGTATATATACATATAGTTAATTCCACTAACAGCATTTGTGAATGGTGTGTCAATATGTGGGAAGATAAACTTGTAGCATGCGTAGAATGCAATATGGAATATTGTTGCACATATTGCTCCAAGCTTAGAGCCTTTCTTTGAGAACATTCCTACAAGCACCATTGTAATGATAGGAATATTATAAAAACCTGTAAAGCTTCGTCCGAAATCATAAAGTCCTGTGCTAAGCACATCAAGGAATGGTGTAAAGATAATGGCAAATGCTGCAAATCCCCATCCAATTTTCTTTGCAAGTTTTACAGTAGCTTCCTCTGAGAGATTTGGGTTAAAAATCGGCTTATAAATATCAATCATAAATACGGTACTAGCGGCATTGAGGAATGAATTATAAGTTGAGATAATTGATCCAAACAATGCTGCACAAAACAGTCCTACAACCGGCCATGGCAATGACCTAGCTACAAGTGAAGGATATGCAAAATCCTTGCTTGTAAGACCTGGTACAAGTCTTGCTGCGATTACTCCGGGAATAACAAGAAGTACTGGGACCATCATCTTTAAAAATCCTGAAAGTAAAACTCCCTTTTGTCCTTCCTTTAAGTTTTCAGCACCAAGTGCTCTCTGAATAAGTACTTGGTTAGTACCCCAGTAAAACAGATTTGCAAGCAGCATACCTGTAAAAATACATGCAAATGGTACAGGATCATTCTTTCCACCAATCGCATTGAGCTTTGCCGGTTCAAATGTAATAACGTCCTTCACACCGACAATAAATCCACCTCCGCTTAATTTTCCAACAGCTATAAAACCAAAAACGACTACAAGCACTGAGCCTACAACAAGTAAAATTCCATTGATTGTATCTGATACCGCTACTGCTCTCATACCTCCAAGTACGGCATATAGTGCACCAATAATACCTACAAGCACTATAAGAATTGTAAGTGCCATACCCTCGCTGATTCCAAATACTGTAGCAAAATCAAAAATCTGCTCAAATGCTATAGCACCTGCGTACAGACATACAGGAATTCCGATTACTAAATATCCAATAAGAAATAGGATAGAAACCATACGGCGTACACCAACGCCATATCTCTCCTCCATAAACTCCGGCAGCGTTGTATATCCTTTTCTAAGATACATCGGCAAAAACACAAAAGCCATAATAATTGTGGCTATAACCGCTGTTGCTTCCCATGCCATACCTGACATATTAGCTGCATATGACTGTCCCGACAAACCCACCAGATTTTCTGCCGACAGATTCGTAAGCAGCATTGAGCCTGCAATGAAAAAACCTCCAAGTCCATTTCCGGCAAGGAAATAACCCTTTGCCGTTTTCTGGTCATCGCTATTCTTCACTATCTTTCCTGAAATAATTCCAACCAGTGCTGTGAAAAGCACAAATGTCACCAAAGTAAATACTAAATGCTCCATAAAATCCTCCAATTTAATAGAAAAAATATACATCGATTTGTTGAAACTAACTATTCACATTCAATCTCTCACATGATATACTTTTTCTGAAAATTATTTCCCACGCAACCGAAAGTACAGTAATATGTCCAGTATTCAGTCTTTCGGTCACGTGGTTTTTTTAATAATAAAGTTCCTTATTCTCTCCAAGCAATCCAGGATATGCCCCTTGTTTTATCAATGGTTCTCTATCGGGATGTGCTATTACCCACTTATTTTTTTGCAGGAGCAGTCTCTCTTCTCCTATAGCAGCTTCATCTGCTCCTCCATTATTGAGTGGTGTATTGGTTCCCCTTGGAAGAATCACAATATCCTTAAATCCAATATCTGACACCCTGCATGGTGATAGATGAAGTGTCGTCTGGTACATCTCTATTGCTGTACCCTTTTCCACAAAAAATACCTTTGCATCTTCAATACGATATGTATTGTCTTTTATCTCCCATGTATGTCCCAGCACCAGCATAAAGTCAGTTACCGCTATATTGATTTCACTGCCCTTATGATACTCAAAACCATTGTATGTTGTGTTTCTGCCGTTACAGTAGCCTATCTGTATAGGCATCTCTCCATATATACAATTTTTAAAAAACTCTGCTATATGTGTACGTTCAAGCTCTTCTACTGAAGCCACATATATATTTCCTTTCTCAGGAATTACAGTATTTTGTTCCATAAATGAAATAAGTTCGTTGCAATTGATATTTGAAATCACCCTTCCGTAGGTTTCAAAACATGGATCAGTGGCACTGTATATAGTCACATCATTTTTTTCATTCAAATGTTTTAACATATTTCCCCCACTTATCTTTGCATTGCCTTGACAGCCTTTATAGTAGCGCAGAAATCTTCTTTTCCAAAGCCAAGCTCCATCGCCTTGTCATATACCTGCTTTGCAGCGTTTTCTCCTTGAAGCTTTAATCCACTCTCCTTTGCCATATTCATGCAGATATTCACATCCTTATACATGTTTTCAATCGAAAAGGCAGTGGTGTAATCCTCATTTTTGATTGGCACATTTTTGGAATCCAGATAAAAGTTCTGTCCGCCGCCATATGAGATAGCTGTAGTATAGCTTTCTATATCTATTCCATATGCCCTTGCAAGTGTCAGTGTCTCATTTACACCATTTTGAATCTGTGATACAAGCGCGTTATGGCAGATTTTCATAACCAGACCTTTTCCGTTTCCGCCCATCCTGATGATATTTTCTCCCATATAGGAAAGAATCGGCATAGCCTTCTCACATGCTTTTTCATCTCCACCGACATATATTCCGAGCTTTCCTGCAATAGCAGCAGGCTTCGATTTCACAACCGGTGCGTCCACAAACTCTGCGCCCGTCTTCTTTACCATTTCAGAAATCTCAACAGAAACAGATGGATCTATCGTGCTCATATCAATACAGAGCTTCGTATCATCAAGTGCCGGTAAAACCTCCTTATAAACAGCCATCGAATGTTCTGACTTTGGAACCATTGATATAATTACGTCTGATTTTTCTGCCAGCTCAAGCGAACTGCTACAGCCGATTGCACCCTTGCTCTCCAGTAGCTCTACCTTCTCCTTTACGAAATCAAATACATATACCTCATCATCATGCTTCTTCACTATATTCTCACTCATGGACTCCCCCATGATTCCGAGTCCTACAAATCCAATTTTCATTGCTTATCAGCGCCTCCCTGTTTCATCTATTCTGTAACTGTATTATCCCATGCATTCTGGAATGTCTCAAGTCCCTGTCTGGTATATGCATGCTTGATACTGTCCTTGTATACTGCAAGACCTGTTGTAACGATATCTGCTCCTGCAACCGCACAGTCTACAATCTGCTTAGGTGTACGGATAGCCGCACAGATAATCTGTGTCTTTCCCTTATATCCGTAATTGTCATAGATATCTGAAATAGCCTGAATGTACGCTTTACAATCCTCTCCATTTGCCTCTTTCCAGCCGATGAAAGGTGAAACAAAAAGCGAATTATTCTTTGCCGGCAGAATAGCCTGTGCTGGTGAGAATACGAGTGTCACATTTGTTCTGATTCCCTCTGCCTCGAGTCTTCTTGCTGCCTGAATACCGGCCTCTGTGCACGGAATCTTGATAACAAAGTTGCTGCAGATAGCTGAAATCTTTCTTGCCTCTGCTACCATCTCATCTGCATCATCAAGGTGTGGGTTGATTTCAACGGAAATAGGGAATTTCTCGTATCCCTCGATTCCTTCCGCCTTAACCCAGTCTGCCATCTCACTGATTACAGTAAGGAAAGGCTTTCCGCTTACCATTATGTGGCGTGGATTTGTTGTCACTCCATCAATACCAAATGTATGGTAGGCCTCCTTGATTTCTTCGATTTTTGCACTGTCCAGAAAATACTTCATGATTGCTTCCTCCTTGATAGTTAGTTAAATTTGTTAATTAATTGTTGTAAAAAATATAAGCCGTTATGTTTTTCTCTTGGCTTCTGTTTGTATTATATTACTATAGCATTGACTTTTCAATAGTATATAACGTTGCAAAAGCATTTTCAGCTATTTGTTTAAATTTATTAATCATTTTTTGTGCAATATGCAATAGCCATAAAAAATAAGCAGATAAAACTACTTTTTATTATAAAAAACCACCCGGAACTTTTTTTGCGTTCCGAGCGGTTTTTTAGTTAATCCTGTGATTGTACAGCTCTATCCTTATATGTCAGCTATTATTATCTACTTGCTACAGCTCTTCCTCTACCATGCTCTTCTCTCTGTTGAACGCATCATAGATACATGGAATTACTATAAGCGTAAGGATGGTTCCGTATACGAGACCTCCTATTATTGCGATTGCCATCGGCCTTATCATATCTGAGCCATCTCCGATACCTATCGCCGATGTAAACATTGCAAGTATGGTGGTCATCGCTGTCATCAGTATTGGACGAAGCCTTGTACGGCCTGCGTCTATGATTGCCTCATGCTTGCTCATGCCCTCTCTCCTGGCCTGATTTATGTAATCAATGAGCACGATTCCATTATTTACAATGAGGCCTGCCAGCATGATAAAGCCAAGCATTGATATGATTCCGAGCTCATTTCCCGTGATGAAAAGAGCTATAAAGCCTCCTGTAAACGCAAGAGGTATACAGAACATGATAATAAACGGTGAAAGCAATGACTGGAACTGCGCCACCATGATAAGATAGATAAATATCACTGCAAGCACAAGCATAAGTCCAAGCTGACTCATTGACTCATTTATTGTCTCATCCTCGCCCTCCATGTCTATTGAATAACCATCAGGAATGCTAAGTTTATCAATTTTTGATTTAATTTTATTGCTTAGTAATGTTACATTATGGTTTTCATCAACCGCACCTGATACTGTAATATATCTTGTCTGAGCATCTCGATGAATGGTACTTAATGTCTGTTCCTGTGAAATAGTGCAGATATCACTGAGCGGAATCTCCTTTTCACTGCCATCATTATCCTTATAGGTAAATGTAAGGTTTTTGATGTCGTCCACAGTCACATCAGACTGCTCTGCAGATTGTAAGTATACCTCATAGTCCTTTATGTCGGTCGTAATGGTTGTTGCGCTCTTTTGAGATGATATCTCACCGGATACGAGCTGGTATACCTGAGCCACCGTATAGCCATACTTTGCTGCTTTTTCCTTATCCACAGTTATCTTAAGCTCATTGATTGTATCTCCAAGACCGTCATCTATATCTGTCACTCCATTTGTGTCCTTAAGGATATCTGCCACATCACCCGCAAGCTTCTGCAACTTGTCTATATCATTACCCTTAATCCTGACAGAGAGACCACTTCCGAAAAACTCTGATGAGTCCATAGCCTGCGAAGATGCTGTTACCTTGCAGTCCAGATTCTTTGTGCGTTTTTCAATTTCATCTATTACCTTATCCGATGAAACATCCGACTTCTCATCAAGCAATATATACATGCTCACGCTGTCGCTTCCTGAGCTCATCAGGTTCATGGTCGAGCTGCCGCCTGCTGTAGCTCCTATTGTGTCTATGCCCTTTATATCAGATATTTTGTCCATGACCTTATCAGACAGCTCTGTAACCTGCTTGAAGTCAAGCTTTTCGTCACCCTTTGCCTCTATGGTAAGTGAAATCTGATCTGACTCCATATCCATATCCATAAATGTCATTCCCCTTGACATGCAAAGTGCGCCACTGCCGACTAAAAGCACTACTGCCGCAATAAATACCACCGGCTTAAATCTAAGACATGTGCCGAGCACATTTCCATACCAGTCCTTAAAACGGTCAAACCATGGATGCTTTATATCCTTCGTCTTTTTGAGCATGCCTGAAGCAATTGCCGGTACAAATGTGAGTGCCACTACAAGAGATGCCATAAGTGTAAATGCTACAGTAAGTGCCAGGTCTACAAAGAGCTGTCTCGTGATTCCATCAGTAAAAATGATTGGCGCGTACACACTTACCGTGGTAAGTGTAGAGGCAAAAATTGCTCCTGCCACCTGATTTGCACCCTCAACAGCCGCCTTCTTTACCGAATATCCCTCTCCCCTTAATCTGTAGATATTCTCGATTACTACGATTGAATTATCCACCAGCATTCCTATTCCAAGCACAAGTCCCGACATAGAAATGATATTTAAGGTGATATCCGTAAAATACATAAGCACCACAGCCACAATAACCGATAGCGGTATAGATGCTGCGATAACAAGTGTCGGCTTTATATCCTTTAAGAACAAAAGCAATACGAAAATGGCAAGTATTGCTCCAACTATCATATTTTCCATAACACTCTTTACTACCATGTCGATGTATACGCCCTGATTCATGAGCACTGTGGTATGTAATCCGTCATTTTCCTTTTCCAGCGAATCAAGCTTGTCCAAAAGACGGTCTGTGACGTCTCCTGTAGAGTAGCCGGTCTGCTTCTCCATGGAGAGCATTATTCCGGGATTACCGTTGACTATCGCATATGTCTCATCCGAGTTGTCAGTCATCTCAACATCTGCCACATCACTGACATGAATAGGAGCTATTCCATCAAGCTTCATATCCATGAGCACAAGATTTGTTAAATCCTCAATTGATTTTATCTCATCTCCCACCTGTACTATGTACTGCGTGCCATTTGAATCATTTACATAGCCTGCAGGCATATCAAAATTCTGAGCGACAAGCAGCTGCGAGAGTGAGTCAATTGTTAAAACTGCATTTAAGTTTGACTTGTCAAGTGCATCATCCTTACTCTTTTCAAGCTCCTTCTTTGAGCTGTCAAGAGATGCCGCTGCTGTTGCAAGCTGTGCCGACTGCTGTCCTATGCTTATCGA
>OMCS01000843.1_pt1 | contig 15088 bp, 13 predicted proteins | sample 1674241 | NCBI WGS metagenome assembly OMCS01 (sample SAMEA103958153, study PRJEB25191) | human gut metagenome
AGCTTGCTGCCCGCGAACAGGAACAGGCGCAGGTCATTACCAGCCTCACGCTGCAAAATGAGTGGCTGCTGGAGCAGCTGAAGCTGTCCAAAAAGAAGCTGTTCGGCCGTTCTTCGGAGCAGGCGGAGCAGATGGTCATGGAGCAGCTGAGCTTTACTTACAACGAAGCGGAAGTCTATGCCTCTGGAACTAAAGCCGCCGCGGAGAAGCCTGTTGCTGTGAAGGCGCACGAGCGCAAGCGGCAGTCCGGCAATGTGCTGGACGTCGTTCCGGAGGAGACTCGCACTGAGGTGGTGGAGCACCGTCTGCCGGAGAATGAGCGGATCTGCTCTGCCTGCGGCAGCGAATTGGTTGAGATCGGCAAGGATGTGCGCCGGACGCTGCAGATGAAGCCAGCGTAGTTCTGAATCTGCGAGGACGTATACTACACCTACGCCTGCAAGAACTGCGAGCAGGAGACTGGCGAGGCCAACATTGTAAAGGCAGCGAAAGAGCCCGTGCTGCTGCCCGGCAGCTTTGCCTCTGCGGAGGCAGTGGCGTATCTGGCAGCACAGAAATTCGTCATGTACTCGCCGCTGTACCGGCTGGAACAGGAATTCAATCGTCAGGGCTTGAAGCTGTCCCGGCAGACTATGGCCAACTGGCTGCTGAAGGCTTCGGAGAAATGGCTGCGGCCAGTCTACGATGCGCTGCATAAACGGCTTTGCAAGGAGCCGGTGCTGCACGCGGATGAGACGACCTTGCAGGTGCTGAAAGAGCCGGGGCGTTCCTCCACCAGCAAGTCCTACATGTGGCTGTACCGCACCAGCGGCTGCGCGAAACAGGCGGTTGTGCTGTATGAGTACCAGCCCACCCGAAAAGCGGAGCATGCGGAGGCTTTCCTGAAAGGCTTCTCGGGCTGGCTACACGCGGACGGGTATCAGGGGTATCTATATTTCGATGTTCTGCCATGGCTCAATCTATTTCTGCGGTTTTGTGACGATTGGAGGTGCGGTATGCAGTGCAAAGGATGCGCCGAAACTGGCGCTGGGTGTTGCGCGGATGGCCATCCGCGCCGCCATTCTCCGCCCATTCGTTGTGGGCAGTGAGCAGCTTCTGATTTACATTCTGCTGGATGCGGCAGCCATCAGGCAGCTGATTCCGGAACGCGCGTGGAGCGTTGCACTGCCTGTCTATTATCTTGCTGCTGCAGCGTTTGTGCTGCTGGCCATCCGCGGCTTTTTCCGCAGAAATCAGGAGCAGTACCGCAGATTCTCCGCTGTGCAGGCGGCCTGACGGAGCGGCAATCCCAGGACCGATATGATGGTTATAGGCCGTGCAGCTTCGGCAGATCCGAAGCGGTCTATTTATATCCATATGGAAAACCGATTGACCTACAGATAAACAGGAAAAAATCAAATTTAATCAGCAAAATACACAATGTGAATGACTGCAAATTATCGAAACCGACAAAAAAATTTTTTTGGCGCTTGCATTCTTGACAAAACAGACCGCAATTACTACACTATATAACAACGGATATGATAATCGATTGTCATATCGGAAAACACACAATCAATCACATGAAGATCAAGGAGGAACCCATGAAAAAGATTATTGCAGTCATCCTTGCGCTGACCATGCTGCTGGCACTGGCAGCCTGCACAGCCAAGACAGAGACAACCACGACGGACACGGCCGCCGACGCAGCCACCACCACAGACACAGCGGCAGAGCAGCCGGCAGACACTGAAGCGGAGCAGCCCACGGACACCAATGGTGATGTGACCACCATCACGCTTGCCATGCACGTGTCCAACACGCAGGAGCAGGAGCCTGCCGTCTATCAGGCGATTCAGGCTTTCCAGCAGGAGAACCCCGATGTGAAGATTGAGCTCGTTGAGCACCTGACCGAGGAGCACAACAAGCAGCTCAAGCTCTGGGCGCAGTCCGGGGAACTGCCGGATATCTTCTGGTGCCAGGAGGGCGACGTGCTGGAGTATGGCGAGAACGGCTATCTGCTGCCGCTCAACGATTTCCTCAGCCAGAACCCCGACATTGACAGCGCAATCCCCGATGCCATCAAGAACTGCTATGCTGGCGAAAACGGCGAGATCTACGGTCTGGCTTACACCTCGCTTGTGACCGGCTTCTATTACAATAAGGCTATCTTTGCAGACAACGGTCTGCCCGAGCTGACAAATGAGACGACATACGAGGAGCTTCTGGACATGGTCAAGACACTGCACGACAACGGCGTAACGACCTTCGCACAGGGCGCTATGACCAACTACAGTGTCTGGGGTTATCTTGGCAGCCTGAACCGCTATGGCTATGCGGAAAACATTGCGGCAATCGCCGATGGCTCGCAGAGCAGCGCGGTATTCTCCAAGCTGTTTGACAAGCTTGCAGAGCTTGGCGCCGCCGGCGCATATCCGCAGAACATGGCAACCATCGACTATTTCGAGGCCAAGAACCTGTTCACGACCGGCCAGGCGGCTATCTTCACCTCCGGCCAGTGGGATGCCGGTGAAATCGGCGAAGCACTCGGCGAGAACGTCGGCTTCTGGTGGGGCCCGACCTATACGGATTCCGATTATTCGCAGAAAACCAGCAACCAGTTCGCAAACTGCCCGTTCGTTGTGAGCGCGGACGTTGCAAAGGACGAGGCCAAGCAGGCTGCTGTTTATCGTTTCCTCGCGTTCTACTTTGGCCAGGAAGGCTCGTCCATCCTGTTTGACAACTCCAACATTCCCATTGCCACCTATGCGGATCTGCAGATGGAAAACACCAACCCGGCCTTTGCCGCAATCTCTGAGGCACTGGCTACCGGCTATGCAAGCACTACAGCCAGCAACCCGGTCGCATCCCTGACTGCATCCGTCAGCGAAACCTTCTATGACGCGATGAACAGCCTCATGCTCGGCAACATCACCACGGAGCAGGCGGTTGCGTCCATCGACACTGCCTTTGCCGAGGCCGCACAGTAAAACAAGGCAGGATCCAATGGCGGGATGATCGCAGACCGGCCGCCAGGCGGATACGCCGGAAGGAGAGAATATGCAATTACTCAGTACAAAAAAGAATAAGCTGCTACTGCTTTTGCCGACCTGCTTGGTGTATGTGGTCTACATCATCCTGCCGATCCTTGTTTCGCTTTACTACAGCTTTACCAAATACTCCGGGATCAGCAAGCCGCGGTTGTACGGACTGAAAAACTACATCCGCCTGCTGGATGATCCGTATTTCTGGATCGCGCTGAAAAACACAGCGATTATCCTCGGTATCTCCATCCTTCTGCTTGGCATCGGCGCGTTCTTTGTGGCGATGCTCCTGAACCAGCCGATGCGCGGCGTGAACGTGTGCAAGGCGCTGATCTTTGCGCCGGCCATCATCGCAAGCATCATTGCGGGCGTTATCTGGGGATACCTGCTCGACCCGGTGACGGGCCTTGTCAACAATGTCCTGCGGGCCATCGGCCTTGACAAGCTGGCGCTCGAGTGGATCGGCGGCAAAACGCTCTCGCCCTACAGTATTGCGTTCGTCTATTTCTGGCAGCAGGCCGGCTATATTGCGGCTATCTATCTTGCCGGGCTCAAGACGATTCCGCACGAGATGATGGAGGCGGCAGCTGTCGATGGGACAAATTTCTGGCAGCGGCTGCTGCATGTGACGATTCCGGCGCTGCGCGACACGTTTGTGTCGGTCGGCATCCTGATTATCACCGGCTCGATGAAGATTTTTGAGACGGTGCAGCAGTTGACCGGCGGCGGCCCGACGCATTACTCAGAAACACTCGTGACCTACGCGTACAACACAACGTTTGCCCGGGGAGAATACGGCTACGGCATGGCGCTGGCTACAGCGACGTTCCTGATTTCGCTGATCCTCATGGGAATCTATACGCTGCTGCTGCGCGGGAAAGATTGAGAGGGCCTGCCATGAGAGTAAGAAAAAAGCTGGGCGTGTGCTACGTCCTGATGGTGCTTCTGACAATCGCAATTGTGATCCCGATCATCTGGCTGGTCTTTATCTCTATGAAGCCGAACAGCGAGATCATGAACAATCCGCTCTCGCTGCCGAATGCGCTGGACTTTGGGAACTATGTATCCGCGCTGCAGACGCTGGATCTGTTCACGCTGTACAAAAATACGGCTTTTATCGCTGTCTGCTCGCTTGCTGTGGAGATCGTCATTACGTTTTCCAGCGCCGTGGGCCTGACCCGGCTGTATTACCGCAGTGACGGTGTGCGCAGCGGCCTGCAGGGATTTTTGCAGCTGGGACTTGCGGTCAGCCCGTTTATCCTGCTGTTTCCGATCTATAAGATCAATAAATTCCTTGGTTTTAGCCAGCAGCTGTCGCTGATTCTGCCGTATATCGCAACATCCATTTCCTTCAATACGCTGCTGTTTACTGCCTATCTCCGTACCGTACCCAAGGAGCTTGACGAGGCGGCGCTGATGGACGGCGTGAGCCTGTGGCAGCTGATGACGAAGATTCTTGTGCCGATTGCAAAGCCGGTTCTGGCAACGGTGATCATATTCAACCTGCTGTATATCTGGAACGAATATCCGTTCGCCTCCATTATGATTGAAAAGCCGGCCTATTACACCATTTCGCGCGGCATTGCGGCATTCCAGGGGCAGTACAATATCGATTATGGCGGCCTGGCCGCCTACAGCGTCATGGTGCTGCTGCCGGAGCTCGTATTCTACGGGATCTTCCAGCGCCATGTGGTCGACGGTATGACCGTCGGCGCCGTCAAGGGGTAAACCCCAACACATACGCAAAGGGGATGCTGCCTTGGCAACATCCCCTTTTTGTTCAGGGTGTATCTGAAACCTGTCTATGCATCCTTCAGCCGCAGCGTGTGCTGTCGCGCTCAATGAGCCTGACGCCAAGCGTCAGGTGGTACGAAGAAAAGCTGGGATCGTCGATCATTTTGACGATGATATCTGCTGCTGAACTGGCGATTTTTTCTGTGTTCTGCCAGACGGTTGTGATGGACGGCGTCACGATTTCTGAGAGAAATGTCCCGTCATAGCCGATGATTTTCAGCTGTTCCGGTACGCGCAGCTGCAGGGACATGGCGGCGTTCAGCACAGCTGCCGCACAAAGATCGTTGCAGAAAATGCCGTCCGTTTCCGGATGCTCACGCAGAAGGCCGAGGACGATCTGCCGGTAATCGTGGAAGGTGTGCGAGTCACGGACCTGCTCATAGGAAAAGCAGTCCACCTGGTGTTTTGCCATGATATCGCGGAAAACCTGATGGCGGATATTCCAGGGTGCGTCGTCCTCGAATGAGCCGCCGATCTGGATCACGTGCCGGCAGCCGCAGCGCAGCAGACAATCAGCGGCCAGTGTGCCGCCCTGCACATGGTCGGAGGCGACATACGACGCCTCGTCGCGGATATGGCGGTCAATAGAGACGATCGGGAAGGAGAGGCTAGCGTAGTCCTGTTCGGTAAGCTTATAGTTGAAAATAATGGCTCCGTCGACACGATTGTTGTTGAGGAGCTTGATATAGTCCTGCGATGCACCGGAACTGAACGATGTGTTGCACAGCAGGATCTTGTATCCGCTTGCCTTGAGGAATTTCTCAAGGAAGGAAATCATTTCGGAGTAATAGGGATAGGTGATGGTCGGCACGACGACGCCGATCATGCCGGAGCGGCGCTTGAGCAGGTTGCGCGCATTCTCGTTGGGGTAGTAGTTGAGCTCCTTGACAGCGGCCTCGATGCGCTCGCGCGTCTGCTGGGAGATGTAGCCGCGATTGTTGAGCACGCGCGAGGCGGTTCCCTTGGACACGCCGGCGAGCTTTGCAACATCATCTAATTTTACCATATTTCATCCTCAATTCTCCGATGAATTATCGATTGTTATAGTATTATAACATACTTTTTTTGCAACTTCAATATGAAACCCTGCTGCGGCGGGGGGAAGAAACGGAGGCGGCGCCATGCAGGAGCTGCTCATTACGAATATCCAGCGCATGTCGTTCCATGATGGACCCGGCATGCGGACCACCGTGTTTTTGAAGGGCTGCAATCTCCGCTGTGCCTGGTGCCACAACCCGGAGACACAAAATCCGCAGCCGGAGCTGATCTTTCGCGCGCAGCGCTGCGTCCGGTGCGGAACCTGCGTGCACAGCTGCGCGTCCGGTGCGCGGACGATGGGGCCGGAGGGTCCGGTGCGGGATACGGCACGCTGCGTGGGCTGCGGCCGCTGCGCACAGGCCTGTCTCACCGGTGCCATTGATGTGGCGGGGCGCAGGATCTCCTGCCAGGAGCTGACAGAGCTGGTGCTGCGTGACGAGAAGATCTTCCGCACGACAGCCGGCGGCGTGACATGCTCCGGCGGGGAGCCGCTGCTGCAGGCAGACGCCGTGGCGGAGCTTCTGGGCGGGATGCATGCGCGCGGCCTGCATACATGCGTCGACACGGCGGGAAATGTCCCGTGGGAAGCCTTCGAGCAGGTGCTGCCGGTGACGGATCTGTTTCTTTATGACGTGAAGGCATATTCGCCGCAGACGCACCGGCAGTGGACAGGCGTGGGGAACGAGCGGATTCTGGAGAACCTCCGGCGGCTCGCTGCACGCGCGGATATCTGGATCCGGATCCCGTTTGTGCCGGGCGTCAACACGGAGCAGATTGAGGACATCGGAAGGTTTTTAACACAGCTGCCGCGCGTGCGGCGGGTAGAAATTTTGCCATATCATACACTTGGAGCTGAAAAAAGCGCCGAGCTGAACCGCGTACAGCGGCAGTTTCCGGTGCCGGATGCGGCTGCCTGTGAAACTGCGGAGCAGACGCTCCGGATGCTTGGTCTGCCGGTGACGTCCGGCAGAGCACAGAAAAAGGAGGATAAGAAATAGAATGAAGGGTCTTGTAGTAGAAGCGGCGGGGAAGATCTGCCTGCGGGAGGATCTGCCGCTGCCGGAGATAGACGCATATCAGGTCCTGTGCCGCAATGTGGGCTGTGGGATCTGCAATGGGACGGATATGCAGCTCATAAACGGGCAGATGCCGTTTATCCAGTATCCGTTCGTGCTGGGGCATGAGGCTGTCGGTCAGGTTGTGGCTGTGGGGGAAAAGGTGCGCAGCTTCCAAGAGGGGGACTATATCCTCCGCTCGGCGCTGCCTGGTCTGCCTGGCTATCACAGCTTCTGGGGTGGTTTTGCTGAGTACGGCGTGGCGGATGATTATGCTGCGCGTCTGGCCGATCACGCAGGCGCGGATATTGAGACGAGTACGCGGCAGCTGGTGCCGGCGGGGATAGATCCCGTGGAGGCAACCATGCTCATCACGCTCAAGGAGGTTGCCAGCGCCCTGCACCGGCTGCGGCTGCAGCCGGGACAGAACGTTGTGGTGGCAGGCTGCGGGCCAGTCGGCATTGCTATGGCGGCGCTGGCTAAATGCATGGGTGCCGGGAAGGTCGTGCTTGCAGGCCACCATCCGGCGCGCATCGCGGCGGCAAAGCGTCTGGGTGCGGATCTTGCCTTTGACACGCGGGAGCAGCCGCTGGCGGACACTGTGCGCGGCTATATGCCGGAGGGTGTGGATCTGTATATCGATGCGGTCGGCAACCCGAATCTTCTGATGGATGGGATGCGCCTGATCCGGCAGGAGGGCACGATCGGCCTGTACGGTCTCGGTCTGCGGGCGGACGCGGCGATCGACTGGTCACTGCTGCCGCACAACTGCATCCTGCAAACGGTGCAGTGGCCCATTGCTGCGCAGGAGAGCGCCGTGCACGACGAGGTCTGCGGCTATGTGACGAGCGGCAGGCTGCCGCTTCGCGAGTTCGTGACGCACAAGATCCCCGTGGAGGACTTCGCGGAGGGCTTACGGCTCGTCCGCGGCAGAGAAGGTATCAAGATCGCGCTGACATTCTGAGGGAGCACTATGAACGACTGGAAACAAACGCAATTTGGAAAAGAATATGACGCATTCCGTCAGGAGTTGGACGACTATTACGCCGCTTACCCTACGGACGTAAGCGCGCTGGAGCAGGAGCTGGACGAAAAAAGCCGCCTGCAGCCGCAGGCGGGCGCCATGGAGAAAAAAACGTGGATTTATGAGCTGGCAGCCGAAAAATGCCGGGTGAAGCTGTTCCGGCACTGCCCGTTCTATTTTGAGGTAGACACCGGTGCGCCGCGCAATCTGGCGGGATCGTGCTTTCCGCCGATCCCGGGGCTTGGCAGCTGGCTGATGCGCCGCGACACCTCCGGGCTGGAGCAGGAGTTTCAGAACTGGATCGCGCCGTATGTGCAGGAGGATGCGCTGAACTCGACGATGTACGTGGACTGCGCGCACCACGCGATGGGCGTCGGCAACGTGTTGCGCTATGGTCTGCGCGGACTGCAGCGGCAGGCGCAGGCACGCCTGCAGACGGAGACGGACGTGGAAAAGCAGACATTTCTGCGCTGCGTGATCCGTGCGGAGGACGCCGTGATGCGCCTGTGCGCACGCTTTGCCGATGAAGCGGAGCGCCTGTGCGGCACGGAGCGTGACCCGGTTGTCCAGGCTCGTCTTGCAAGGATTGCAATCAGCGCACGGCGCTGCCCGGCCGAGCCGGCAGAGACGTTTTTTGAAGCACTGAATACAATGCTGCTTTTAAAAGAGCTTGGCAACGGGCTGGAGTCGATGGGCTTTGCAATTCTGGGGCATGTCGACCGGGTGCTTGCGCCGTATTACGCGCGCGATGTGCAGCTTGGCAGATTGACCGCGGCGCAGGCGCAGGAGCTCGTCTATTGGTTCTGTGCCATGACAGATGCCAAGTGGGATCTGTCGCAGGCACTCTATGGAACAAACACGGCTATGAGCATCGGCGGCTGCGATGAGAACGGAACGCCGGTTTTCAACGATATCACAAGATGGGTGCTGCAGTGCTATCTGGACTGCGGACTGATTAACCCCAAAGTACAGGCACGCTTCGCGCCGGACGCGCCGGAGGAATACTATCAGCTTGTGGCGCAGCTTGCGGCCAGTGGCCGGAATGTGCTTTCAGTGTTCAATGACCGCACGATCATTGCCGCGCAGATGCGCATGGGCAAACAGGAGGCTGACGCCAGATTGTATCTCAATGGCGGCTGCCAGGAGGTTCTGCTTGCGGATACGGAGGTCAATTCACGCGCAACGTGCTATCTCAGTCCCTGCCGGTATCTTGAGATGATGCTGGAGCCGGATGGAACGGTTTTTTTTGATCGGGAGCATATTGTTTCCTACGATGTGTTGGCTGCGCCGGATTTTGAGACGTTCTATCACCGTGTGATGCGGAACCTCTCTATGATCGTCAACGCTGTGGCCTGGCATTATAACGGCTTTGAAAAGCGCTGGGCAGCTTATAATCCGTGCCCGTTCTTTTCCTCGACAATCACCGGCTGCATCGAAAAGGCGCAGGATGTTTCGCAGGGCGGGGCAATCTATAACAACAGCGGCTTTGCGCTTGTCGGTCTTGCAGATTTTATTGATTCGCTCTACGCGATCAAAGAAGCGGTTTATGAGCAAAAACGCTACACGCTTGCAGAGCTGACCGCCATGCTGCGCAAAAACTACGAGGGCTGCGAGCTCGACCGGCTCTATCTACAGAACAAGATTCCCAAGGTGGGGGCGGATACGGCGCAGATGAACGCGTTTGTGCGCCGCGTCACGCAGGATATCGCCGAGAGCATCAGCTGGATGCCAAATGGCCGCGGCGGCCGGTATGAGGCGTCGATCTGGTCGTTTTATGGGTATGAGTGGATGAAAGCACACTGCGGCGCGCTGCCGGATGGGCGTCTGCGTGGACAGTCGCTTTCCCGCGGGCTCAACCCGTCAGAGCGGACACCCGCAGAGCTCAGTGCCATTCTGCACACGATGGACGGTGTGGATTATGCGCAGTTCCCGCAGTCTGCGGTGGCGTATTTCTGTATGCCTGTTTCACTGGCGGACGACAACGTGCAGATCTGTGCAGGTCTGATCCGGTGCTTTTTGGCCTGCGGCGGCAGCGCGGTGGATTTTGACGTGTTGGACAGCGCCGCAATTGCCGACGCGCTGGAGCATCCGGAGCGCCATCAGCAGCTTGTCATCCGCGTCTGCGGCTACAGTGCGCGTTTTGTCGATCTGAGCCGGGAAATGCAGCTGGAGATTGCAGGCCGCGCCCAGAGAGCTGTGTAAGGAGGGGCCATATGCGAAACGACGGAACGTATCTTGCGCAGCTGCTGCAGGAGCAGCAGCGCCCGCATCCGATGCATATGCGCCAGCAGTATCATTTTATGGGCGGCCCGGGCTGGATCAACGATCCGAACGGCCTGGTCTGGTACAAGGACGCGTATCACTTTTTCTATCAGTATAACCCGTTTGGCCTCACTTGGGGCGAGCCCTGCTGGGGTCACGCGGTGAGCCGGGATCTGCTGCATTGGACGCAGCTGCCGCCGGCGCTTGTGCCAAGTGAGCCGTATGACATGTATGAACAGGGCGGCTGCTTCTCCGGCAGCGCGCTTGTTGTAGGGCAGAGGCTGTATCTTCTGTACACGGGCGTGTGTGAGAAGGATGGACACTGCGTGCAGGCGCAGTGTCTGGCCTGGAGTGACGATGGCGTCACGTTTCAAAAATATGAAAATAATCCGGTCGTCTGCGCGCCAGTGGGCGTTGATCCGGCAAATTTCCGCGATCCAAAGCTCTGGCGCGAGGCAGATGGGACAATCTATTTTGTCTGCGGCGCAAGCCTGGAAGGGGATGGGGCAGCGCTGCTGTTTTCCTCACAGGATCTTTTCCAGTGGCAGTATCAGGGCGTGCTGGCCCGCAGCGAGGGGCGCTTCGGCACGATGTGGGAGTGTCCGGATCTGATTCCGCTTGGCAGGAAGCATATGCTCTGCGTTTCCCCGATGCATTGCCCGGCGTACCGCAATGTGTGCCTGGTCGGGACATTTTCACGCGAAGAGGGGAAGCTTCTGAATGTGGAGCCAGTCTGCCCGGACGCGGGGCCGGATTATTACGCGGCGCAGTCGTTTGTCGATGATCGGGGACAGTGCGTGCAGGTTGCCTGGGCCAATGGATGGGACTGGATGCCGCAGTTCCGGCGCTGGGGAGTGGCGGAGCAGGGCTTCTGGCGTGGCTGGTTCACATTGCCGCGCGTTGTGACAGAGGGCGCGGACAAACTGCCGCGGTTCCAGCCGCATCCGCAATTGGAAACGCTGCGCAAAAAGGCAATTCCGTGGGGCCGGAAGGAACTGACCGCACCATGGACGCTGCCGGATGCGGCAGAGACGGCGTGGGAGATTCTGCTTGAAATTCCGGCGCAGCAGCAGACCGGCGGGCTGCTGCTGCAGGTCGGCAGCTGCTTTGCCCTGGAGCTCACGCTGGCGTCCCGGACGCTGCATGCGTATGTCAAAGATACCGGTGAACAGACAATGCAGGACTGCGGCACACTGCAGTTGGTGCCGGGCGCGCCGGTGCGGCTACAGGTGTTTTTGGATCGATGCTCTGCAGAAATTTTTGCAGATGGAAAATGTCTGTCTGTAAATGTTTTTGACACAGCACCGCTGCGCCCCGTCAGTCTGATCCCGCAGGGCGGGACTCTGCCGCTGCAGCTGCTGCAGGTGTGGCAGCTGCAGCATGTGATGGAGCCGCAGACCTGATAAAAATTAAAAAAACGGAACAAACGATGGAAACGGCGCCGCAAATTGGCACTCATAACGCTTGTGCATCCGGCAAAACTACGGGTGAAGGAAATCGAATCCGGTTTCCAAAACAAATTCAAGGAGATGCAAGAGTAGCCGAACACGCCATAGGTATGACCGAGAATTGCGCAGTCTTTCGCGCTGAGTGTATGGAAAAGCTGCTCCAGTTCCTCCGTGCAGACCTGCCGGTAAACCGCCTGCTCCGGCGTGAGAGCGTGCTGGTCGAGCAGCAGCCACGCAAGCGGATCATCGTCCGGATCGTCACCCGAAAGCGCAGAGACAGAAAGTGACTTCGTTTTGCAGCCAATCAACTGCGCAGCTTTTTCAGCGGAAACGTTGAGTGACTGTGCGACTTCATCCAGAGGAAGCTTCTCCTCCTTGTGCAGCCGCTGCGCCTGCTTCACACGCTGCATTTCATCCTTGGGCAGTGCTATAACGCCGACGTTCGCCTCCAAATAGCGATACATCTTCCCGCGCAGAAACGGATGCAGATATGTGGTCAGTTTTCCACGTTCCTCGTCATACTCCCCGGTGGAAAGGCGTTCACAAAGCTCTAACGCGCCTTCGGCACACAGTTCATCCAGTATTTCTTTGTCCGAACAGCCGAAGCTCTGCGCCGCGTCCTTTGCCACAGAAGCAATGAACTCCTGCATTTGCAGATAGAGCTGCTCAAAGGCTTCCGTGTCGCCGCTGAGATATTGCCGGTACAGTTCTTCGTTCGTCATAAGCTGTCACCTCCTCACGCAGCACCGTCAGTTTTGCTTTCTTGGGCGTCCTACGGGTTTGCTTTTGCGCTGCACACCGCAGCGCGGATAGAGATTCCTGGTTGCCAGGGATTCGTTGAAGGCTTCATAGGGCATACCTGGCTGTGTTCGTGCTTCGTGGTAAAGCTCCTCAGCCTTTGCACGAAGGCGCATCTGCTCCTCTGCTGTGATAATTCCGCGTGCTTTATCCTTGTCGATGCGCTGATAGCAGCGGGAAAGCGCCTGCGTCAATGGGCTGTCCGCTGCCGCTTCTTTGACGCCGCGTATCCGATAACCGAGCTGCGCACAGGAATAGCGCGGGTTATCCGGATTCGGAGAATCGCAGTATTTTGTGTGATAGCCCTTTTGCAGCAGAAAGAGTCTGCCGCATAGTTCACACTTCCGAATCAGATGCCCAGCTTCCAGCCCTTTATAGAAATCCAGCTTCAAAAGCGTTTGTAAATGCTCTGTTTCATAATATTCAAAAATCCTGAACTGCCTTGAATCCGGTGCTGTTTCCCGTGGCACAAGATGGATTCTGACATCATCAAAGAGCGTATAATTGCCGCTGCCCTCTATCGGATTGGCGATCCACTTGTGCCGGAATTCCGGAAAGAGAAACCCATTTAGAGCCGCGATATATTGATTCGGCGACAGATGTTCAAGTCTGGAAAGCGACTCCCGAATAAACGCACGAAGCGTCTGACAGACGGAGGCGACATCTTTAAGCACCTGCGCATAATTCATACAATATGCTTTATACATCTGCCACTTCAAATCCAGCGACACGGGCGCGATCAGCAGCGCCGGGGTTTTCGCTTCCGGCTTCGGCGGAATGGGCGGATACAAGTTCAGATACCATTCCCGCTGCGTCTCGCTCAATTCCTCCGGATTTTTGATTCTGCCGTATTTCTTCGGATTTTCCAAGTAGTCTTCATATGCACAGATCTGACGTAAAATCTCGTGGTCGTGCGCATCCATTTCAAGTGGATCACCCTCTGCAATCGGCATTTCTGTGAGCTGCTTCGCCTCTGTCAGAATATATGCGTCCGTCTGAATCAGACGAAAAATACGGCGGCGACAGAGCACTTCATTCAGCTGGAGCATCTGCTCATTGGCCTGATGCCAGTCGGTCAGCGTGTGTGTTTTTTCATAACGCGCCATACCTTCCATTGCAGATTGCAAGCGGCTGTCAAGCGCTTGATATTCCTCCGGCGTGATATTCAAAACCTCTGTTGTCAGTGCTCCAAGCGGAAATTCTTCTCCGTAAATACCGAGCGTTTTCCCTCCGATATAAAATGTGATGGACTGAAACATTCGCTTCTCCTTTGGAAACCTGTCCACAAATGATTTTTATTTGTCTGCTATTACTCTGAGTGTATCAGAAAAATCTCCATACTACAAGTAGAAAGGTGCGTGCCGCGAAAAACGTGGTACGCACCTTTACTTTTTGATTCGGAGGAGATTTTTTGACAGGAAACACACCATTAAAACTGATTTCCATGAGCGAAATCAACGCGGAGGAGGTGCAATGGCTCTGGTATCCGTACATCCCGCTGGGCAAGCTGACGATCCTTCAAGGCGACCCCGGCGAGGGCAAAACGAGCTTCATTCTGGCGGTCATTGCAGCGCTGACGCGCGGCGAGCCGCTGCCGGAGTGCGAACGGGCAGCGGAGCCGATGAACGTGATCTACCAGACCGCCGAGGACGGTCTGGCGGATACATCAAGCCAAGGTTAGAGAGCGCAGGCGCAGACTGTACGCGCGTGCTGGTCATCGATGAGGGCAAACGGGAGCTGACGCTCTGCGACGCAAGGCTGGAAGAAGCGATCCGCAGGACAGGGGCAAAGCTGATCGTACTCGATCCGTTGCAGGCGTACCTCGGAAGCGATGTGGATATGCACCGCGCAAACGAGGTGCGTCCGGTACTCAAACGACTTTCCCTGATGGCGGAGCGCACACAATGCGCCGTCATTCTGATTGGACACATGAACAAGGCGCAGGGCTTGAAATCCGGCTATCGCGGTCTCGGCTCTATCGACTTCCGCGCTTCAGCCAGAAGCGTTTTGATCGTCGGGCGGCTGAAAAGCGGCGATACGCTCCGCATTGTCGCGCAGGACAAGAACAGCCTTGCACCGGAGGGCGCAGCCATTGCATTTGAACTTCATCCGGAGCATGGCTTTCAGTGGAAGGGCTTCTGCGATGCGACTGTTGACAACATTCTGAACGGCACCGGGCAGGTGCAAACAAAGACCATGCAGATGGAAGACGAGCTGCGCAGGTTTCTGACGCAGCCAAGACCAGCCGAGGAAGTCCTTGCGCTTGCAAAGCAGCTCGGCATTTCAGAGCGGACGCTGAAAATCGCAAAGCGAAATCTCGGCATTCTTTCGGAGCGCCGCGCCGACCAATGGCTCTGGCGCTTGCCGGAGCAAGAGGGTAAGGGGGTAACACCTTGAACGGTTTGCATCCTTGCACCCTTCCACAGCGGGCACCGTTCGCCGCCGTGAGGCGCGTGTCGCCGCTGTGTGCGGCTTTCTGCCCCGACAGCGAGTGTGTGTGCGGCGCGGCAGAAAAAGCCCACGTTGCGCCAACGTGCGCAAAAAACACAAAATCGCAATCCAGCAACGCGATTGCGATTTTGAGAGGAGGCGCAGCGGAATGGACGAGACCTGCCGCTTGCGGCGGGGCGAGGGATATGGAGCTTG
>OMCS01000848.1_pt1 | contig 15013 bp, 9 predicted proteins | sample 1674241 | NCBI WGS metagenome assembly OMCS01 (sample SAMEA103958153, study PRJEB25191) | human gut metagenome
CCTCTATGCCGTTTTTCTGGTATACTGTATGCCGCTGAACCCCGCCGTGGTGCTGGTCGGGCGGCTGAAGATCATCTCGGTGCTGGCGGTATCCATCTCGCTGTTCGGCATCTTTCTGCTGCTGTACGAGATGTACCGCGTTGCCCGGGAGTTTACCCGCAATGCCCGGCTGGACCGGGAAAACCAGCTGCTGGCCATGGAATCCCGCCGGTACATGGAGTTACAGACCTATCTGGACAACACCCGCCGTCTGCGGCACGACTTCCGGCAGCATCTGCATGTGATTGCCGGACTGACCGAGACCGGGCAGCTGGAGGAGCTGAAAAGCTATCTGCACCAGTATGAAAGCGAGCTCAGCGAGCACCGCCCCAGCCTGTGCGCCAACGCCGCCGTGGATGCACTGGCCGGATATTACGACCATGCAGCCGGGCAGCAGAGCGTTCCTGTGGAGTGGAAGCTGGCACTGCCTCGGCAGCTTCCCATGCCGGAGGCCGACCTGTGCACCATTCTGGGCAATCTGCTGGAAAACGCCCTGCACGCCAGCCAGAAGCTGCCGCCGGAGCAGCGCCGGGTGCAGGTGATGGCGCAGATGCTCAGTCCCGCCATGCTGGGGCTTGTGGTGGAGAACCGTTACGACGGCATGCTGAAAAAACAGCAGGGCATCCTGCGCTCCACCAAGCACGAGGGCACCGGCATCGGGCTGGTATCTGCCGAGACGGTAGTGCACAAATATAACGGCAATCTGCATCTGGAGACCGAGGAGCAGATCTTCCGGGTGAATGTTCTGTTAAATCTGTAACCACCGGCAGGCCAACGTGAAAGCGTTCACAAAAAAAGCAGCGCCGTCCTTTGCAGAGAGGTTTCTCTACGAAGGGCGGCGCTGTATTATTTTTCAAGCTTCTCCGTGCTTTTTTGTGCGGCTTCCAGCTCGTCCACCCGCTTTTGCAGGGCGGTGATCTTATCGTCCATTTTCAAAAATGTCCAGACCAGAACGGCCAGCACCAGCGCGGGAGGAACGACCATCCACAGGGACTGCTGACACCAGAGCAGCAGCGAATAGCCGCCGAATACAGTAAAAATAAATACGGCAAACAGGCTTGCAGCCAGTACAGCAAAAAATCCCATACAGAAAGTCTCCTTTCAGTTATTCTTCCGTTTCTTCCTCGTCCGGGTCCAGCTCAATGCTGAACACGGCTTTTTTCAGCTTTCCGCAGCCCTGCGCCTTCAGGCCGGATTTATACGGTTCCCCTGCCAGATACAAGGCAAAGCGTCCCTCGCACAGCATTCCGGCAATGCTGGTACCGGCGGTGCCTACGGTGGTGTCGGCGGCTTCATCGGTGGGCTTGGTGGGCGTCAGCTCCGCAAGGCTTACCTCAAACAGCTCACTGCCGTCCAAGTCAGTCTCCAGCGTAATGTGATTGTCGTGCCGCTGGAACAGTGCCTTGTCGGAGGTCTGGGGCGTGACGGTGCTCACGGTGACCACCGCCTTGTCCCCATCGATGCGGGTGCGCCCGGCAGGCAGGGTGGTGATATCCCGCGCCATGATGTACTCGATCACGGTGTCCAGATTGTCGCTTACGCCCAGATAGTTGGGCAGGTTGTTCAGGGTATCGTAGATCATAGAAAAAGTCCTCCGTCTGTGTTGTTTCAGTTACCTGTATGGTATCACAGGTCAGGGACAGATGCAATATGTGTGCGGGCAGATGTCGCGAGCCGCGCAGAAAAGGAACCCGGGTCGCGGCTCCCAGCGGCTGCATCGTGCCTTGGGCGGCACGCGCATCCTGCTGGCCGCAGCCCCAACAGCTCCTCCCTGTTTCTGCCGCTGGCAGCGGTCGTCGCTGTTGCACAGGGGCTTTCCCCCGCCGGACTATTCGGCGGGTCGATGCTGTTCGAATCCACCCTTGCAGCCCCTTTTCAAGGCAGATAAAACAGAAACTCCAGTACCCGGTTCGGATACTGGAGTCCTTGGTGGGCGCGTGTGGATTGCGCGAGCCGCGCTGCTAAAAACAGCCCACTGGGCTGTTTTTGCGCTGTCTTCTGCGACAGCGCCGCAGCTGTTCGAATCCACCCTCGTGGGTGTGACTTAAGATGCCGGGCAAAACAAAAAACCAGCGTATTTTCTACGCTGGTCTTTTTGGTGGGCGCGGGTGGATTCGAACCACCGAAGCTGAAAAGCAGCAGATTTACAGTCTGTCCCCATTGGCCACTCGGGAACACGCCCAGATTCTGTTCACGCCCGTTGCCGGACGACTTGTTTATTTTAGCAGAGTGGGGCGGATTTGTCAACTGTTTTTTCGTATTTTTTCAGCTTGTTTTTCAAGGCTCAGCGTTCAAGGTGCTTGCGGCGCTCATAGTCGTGCAGGGCGGCGATGGCCTCGCCGGAAAGCGGGTAGAGCGCGATGAGGTTGAAGATGGTCATCAGGCCGATCCCGACATCACCGAGGTCCCATACCACCGTGTAGGCCTCCATGCCGCCGATCAGCAACATGACCAGCGCCAGCAGCTTGTACAGCGTCTGCCAGAGCCAGCGGTCGCCGAAGAGGTAGGCCACATTGGAGCGGGCATAGAACAGGATGCCGAGGAAGGTAGAAAAACTGAACAGCGCCAGCGTGACCGCAATGAAGATGACGCCGAAACTGCCCAAGTGGTACTGCACCGCCGCTTGGAGCAGATCCATGCCGGTCAGGCCCGCCGTGACGGATGCCGGGGCGAGAAGCATGACGAAGGCCGTACAACTGCAGATCACGATGGTGTCGATGAGGACGCCCAGCGCCTGTACCAGCCCCATCTTGACCGGGTCATCGCAGGAGGCGGCTGCCGCCGCGCAGGGGGCCGAACCGCTGCCCGCTTCGTTGGAGAAGAGGCCGCGCTTGATGCCGTTCATCAGCACGGCACCGAAGCCGCCCGCAGCCGCTTGCCGCAGACCGAAGGCTTCGGAGAAGATCCGGCCCAGCACCGCCGGGACATGGGTGATGTTGGCCGCGATGACGAAGAGGGTCATAACAAAATAGCAGACCGCCATGATCGGCACGATGACGTCCAGACTTTTGACGGTAGCATTCTTGCGCAGGACGATGACCGCCGCCAGCACCACCAGCGCAACGGTGGTAACGATGGGCGGGATCTGGAACGCATTTTGGAAGGCGGAGCTGACCGAATTCGAGATGACCTGACTGATGCCGCACCAGCAGATGAGGCCCGCCAACGCGAACAGCACGGCCACCACCGAGCGGCGCAGCTTTTTCCCCCGCTTGCGCTCGGCGAGGACGTGGATATAATAGGCCGGACCACCGCGCTGGCCGCCATACAGCGGGTCAGGCTGCCGATACTTCTGGGCCAAGGTGGACTCTACAAAGGAGGTGGAGGCCCCCAGCAGGGCCGTGACCCACATCCAGAAGACTGCTCCGGCACCGCCCGCCGAAACCGCCGCCACGACGCCCACCAGATTGCCCATGCCCACGCGGGTGGCCGTGGAGACCACGAGGGTCTGGAAGGACGAGAGGCTTTCCCTATTCTGGTTTTTCTCGCAGACGGCGGAGATCATATCCCGGAACAGGCGGACCGGCAGCAGCCGGGTACGCAGGGTGAAGAACACCCCCGCCGTGAGCAGCAGCACCACCATCAGCGAGATCCCCACGCCGCCCGCGATGGGCAGCACGAACCAATCGCCCCAGAGAAAACGGTAGACCACTTCGATCAGATGAACCAAATTCGGATTCCTCCTATGATTTTTTACTTCATTATAATACAGCGGTTCAGGTTTGTAAATCAGAAAAAGCAAACAGCCCGGCGGCCAGCCGGGCTGTTTGCTTGATATATGGAAGGAGAATGGGTGATTGCGTAGAAAAAGCTCGTTTGGTCTCATGTGCGGGAAACGGAAGCAGCGCCCTCTTGCGGTGCCCTGCATCCGCTTCGGCCCTTGAACGGGCCTCGCGTCTTGCAGACCGCTGCGCCAAAAATTTCTCCCTGTTTCGGCCACTGGCCGCGGTCGAAATTTTAGCCTTTCACGCCACCCAGCGCCACGCCGCGGACGATGAACTTCGAGAGCAGCAGGTAGACGATGATAACGGGCAGGATCGCGATGGCGACCATCATGTAAACTTTGCCCATATCGAACTTCAGGAAGTCCGCGCTGCGCAGCTGTGCGATCAGGATGGGCAGGGTCTTTTTGTCGGCGGAGTCCAGAACCAGAGCGGGGATGAAGTAGTTGTTCCAGCTGGACACGAAGGCGAAGATGGCTTGAACGGCCAGCGCCGGCTTCATGATGGGGAGCACGATCTTGTTGAAGGTGTAGAACTCACCGGCACCGTCGATGCGGGCCGCTTCCACGATCTCCATCGGCAGACTTGCGTCGAGGTACTGCTTCATGAAGAAGAAGACCGCCGGTGCTGCGATGCTGGGGATGATGAGGGGCAGGAAGGAGTTCTTCAGGCCCATCTTGGTGATGAGCTGCAGGAAACCCAGTGCGGAGACCTGCGTGGGCATCGTCATGATGAGCAGGATAATGGCGAAAGCGGCTTTCTTGAACCGGAAGTTATAGGCGTAGATGCCGTAAGCCGTCAGGGCCGAGAAATACACGCTGAGGGCCGCCGAGCAAGCCGAGACGATGAGGCTGTTGCGCACACCGGTCAGCACCGGGATGTTCGCGTCGTTCAGCACGTTTTTCAGGTTGGTCATCAGGGATTTGCCCGGAAGCAGCGAGAAGCCTTTCTGGATCTCGAAGTGGGTGCGGGTGGAATTGACGATCAGCACGTAGAAGAAGAACAGGCACAGAAAGCTGATGAGGACCAGTGCGATATAGCAGCCGGTACGGCGGGCAGCCAGTGTGGCTTTTTCCGACTTTGTCTTAGCAGTGTTTGCCATTACTTCTTTCCTCCCTTCAAAGCCTTGCGCTCCGCTTTACTGCGGCCGTCGTCTTCCTTGGTCAGGCTCATGTAAACGATGACGCACAGCACCGCGCAGACGAGGAACAGCACCACGGAAACGGCACCGGCCATGCCGTAGTTCTTACTGAACAGATGGTTGTTCAGGTACATGATCATGGTGGTGGAGGTACGGTCCGGGCCGCCCTTGCCGTTGGTCAGGATCTGCGGCACATCGAACATCTGCAAGCCGCCGATCATCGAGGTGATCATGACGTAGACGAGGATGGGGCGGATGAGGGGGATGGTGATCTTCCAGAACATCTGGTTCGGGGTGCAGCCGTCCAGCTCGGCGGCCTCATACAGGGTGGGATCCACGCCCATGATGGCGGCCATCAGCATGATGGTGGTGTTGCCGAACCACATCAGGAAGTTCATCAGGCCGATCAGCCCGCGGTTGCCCCAGACGGTGTTCAGGAAGCTGAACGGCTGTTTCAGGATGCCCATGCCGACCAGCACCGCATTGACGGGGCCGTTGTCAGAGAAGAGGGCAAAAAACAGCATGGCGAAGGCCGAGGCCATGATCAAGTTCGGCATATAGATGACCGTCTTGAAGAAGGTCTGGCCCTTCAGCTTCAGGCGAAGGTCGGTGAACCACGCCGCCAGCAGCAGGGAGACTGCGATCTGCGGGATGAACCCGATGATCCAGAGCAGCAGGGTGTTGCCGAAATACTTCGGCAGGTCTGTTGCAAAGAGGGTCACGTAATTCTTCAAGCCCACGAAACTGGGTCCGATGACCTTCAGGCCGCTGCGGTAATATTCAAAGAAGCTGTAATAAATGGTGGATGCCAGAGGGATCAGCTGAAATACCGCGAAGATGATGAAGAACGGCGCAATGAAGATGTAGCCCCATTTCGCGTAGCTGATCGACCCTTTCTTATTCGTTTTTTCTCCCATGTGACTGCCTCCTGACGGTTTTTCAGGAAAAAAAGGGGCGGGCGAGACACAGCGTCCGGCCCGCCCCCTTTATTTCAGTTGTTTATGAGGTCGTCCCAACTCTTATGCGGGCCAGACAACATCGGTCAGCTCAGGATACTTCTCCTTGATGGCAGTCTCGAAGTTTGCCTTTGCGGTGTCCTCATCGACATTGCCGGTGAAGTAATCCTTGAAGGCGTTCTGGAAGCTCTCGTTCAGGCCCTGATCGTAAGGACCGGCGTTGGACATATCGATCTTGGTTGCAGCTTCTGCAAACAGAGCGATGTGGTTCTGGCCGCCGAGGAAGTCGGACTTATAATCGCTGTTGGCGATCTCGTTCATGGCCTTCTCGTTGTTGGTGTAGTCCTGCGTGTCGAGGGTGATCTGCTTCATGATGGCTTCATCGCAGGTCAGCTTCTGCATGACGTCCTTGATGGTCTCGATGTTATCGGAACCTGCTGCGCCGCAGATCCAAGTGCCGCCCCAGTAATAGGGCTGAGGGCCTTCGCAGACCGCGTAGTCGCCGTAGATGCCGTTGCCGACTTCTTCCTTGCCGCCCTCGGCGGTAGGCGTTGCCAGAGAGTTGCCCAGCAGGGTGAAGTTGATGCCCCAAGTGGAGTAGAAGAAGCCGAAGACCTTACCGGTGGGGCCCTGATCGGATGCCCACTGAGAGTCCCACAGGCTCGACTGGTTGTTGTAGCCCTTGTCGGTGTACTCCTTGGTCTGATCGACCCACTTCATGATGTTCTCATCGACGGTGACGGTGGTGCCGCTGACCCAAGGTGCTGCGACGTTGTTGGAGAAAGTGCGGTATGCGTCATCGAAGCCGGACAGCATCTTGTAGCCCTTTGCGGCTGCCTGTGCGGCGACATCGTTGAACTTATCCCAGTCAGACAGGTAGGTCTGCACTTCGGTGGGATCATCGGTGCCCAGAACATCCTTGGCGATGCTGCGGCGGTATGCGAACAGGCCCGGCGTTGCCTGCCAAGTGGTGCCGCGCTGGCTGCCATCGACGGTAACGATGTCCTTGGTGTACTGATACTGGCCAGCCAGATCGGAATCGGTCAGGCCGATGTCCTTCTTCACATCCAGAACGTAATCGGAATCGACGTACTTCAGGGCGTAGTCGGCCTCGATCAGGAAAATATCGATCTTATCATCATCGGCTGCGGAGTCCTGATTCAGCAGGGCCTCGTCCAGCTTGTTCTGATAGTTGTTGTTCTCGTTGGCGTTGATGGTCCACTTGACGACGGTGCCATCCTTCAGGGTGGTGGTGGACTTATCCGCGGCGACCTCGGAGACTTCGGGATAATAGTCGTTGAAGCGGCCTTGGAACTCATCGTTCCAGCACCAGATGTTCAGGACCTTGCCCTCAGCGGCTGCGGACTCAGAAGCTGCAGCAGAAGAAGCGGCGGTGGAGGATGCGGTGGAGCCTGCGGTAGAAGAAGAGCTACCGCCGCATGCGGAGAGCGCTGCGGTCACTGCGACTGCACCAGAAGCCAGCAGGAAATTACGACGCGAAATCTTTCTCATAATGAAAAACCTCCTTCAATGGTTTTCTCGTTCATCCTAAATCCATTTTTTCTAAACTCCGGTCCGCCCGGAGCTTGGGAACTAAATTTGGGGCGGCCGGCCTACCGAGCTGCCATCCAGCAGCTTGCCGGTCACAAGGAGCTGTTCGGCCAGCGTCACACGCGGGTGCTCGACCATCTGCACCAGCTTATCCGCTGCGGTGCGTCCCAGCATCATGGTGTTCTGCTGGTAGGTCACCAGCTTGGGGCTCATGACGCGGGAGAGGTAGATGCCATCGTAGCCCATCACGGAAATGTCCTGCGGGATGCGCAGCCCTGCCTGCTGGATGGCGCTGTAGCCGCCCATGGCGGAGAAGTCATCCGGGAAGATGATGCAGGTGGGCCGCTGCGGCAGGGCCAGCAGGGCTTTGGTCTCCTGTGCGCAGCGGGCGGCGTCGTGGTAGATGCCCTCCCGCACATACGCATCGGGAACTTCCAGCCCCAGCTCATCGCAGCTCTTGTAGAAGCCCGCGAGGCGGTTCTCGGTGACGGCGGTGCGCTCGCCGTGGATAAAAGCGATGCGGCGGTGGCCTTGGGCGTACGCCGTCCGAACCAGAGCCGACAGGCCCATAACGTTATCGGACAGGACCGCCATCCGGTTGTTGAACACATGGTCGATGGTGACCACCGGCACATCGCTGTTCACCAGCTCGATGACCTGCGGATCGTTGAAGTCCACACAGGCGATCACGGCTCCATCCACCCCGCGGTAGTGGCAATGCTCTAGGTAGGTCATCGTCCTGCCGCCGAGGTTGCGGTTGATAAAAGTGATATCGTAGCCCAATTGTTCGACCCGGACTTTGAAGCTGTCCAGCACAGCGGAGAAATACTCGTGTGCCAAGCCGCTCTGCTGTTCGTCCACGAACAGGACGCCGATGTTGTAAGTACGGTTAGTCTTCATGGAGCGGGCCGCCATGTTTGGTACATAGCCCATCCGGCGGGCCGCCTCCCGGACACGGGCGCGGGTGGCTTCGGAGATGTCGGGCTGGCCGTTGAGCGCCTTGCTCACCGTTGCCACCGAGACCCCGCATTCCTGCGCCAGATCTTTCAGGGATGACATTTCGTCGTCCTCCTCTCAGGAACCGGTTGGCTCTGAACGAATCCTAAATCGTTTTCGCAACTTCAATATAGCGCATTCCGTACCAAAAATCAAGCTCAAAGTCAAAAGTTTTGTGCTAAACAGAGTCATTTTGGCGGTTTGCTCGATTATGCCGGGGCCAAATTATGCAGTTTGCTCCATTTTCGGTCAGTTTCGCTGTTTTTCGAATGAAATTTCGTTCCGGTGTTTCGTCAATGGGCGAAGCAACGGCTGGATTTCTATAATTACTTTATATATGGGAAATTTCTTTCCCGATTTGCTGCTTTGGGCGGTTTTGGCTCCGGTTTCCTCTCCATCGGATTTTTGCCGCCCCTCCCGCCTTATGAGAAAAAAGTTCGTTGCTTCCTTCAAAATAATTACAAAATTCTTACAAGCTGACCAAAGAGCGTGTTTCGTCGGGTGTGTTGTATATTTCATAAACCCCCTTGCATTTCGGCGCGGAATCGACTATGCTTAAAGCAGCGCAATCGTTCTCTTTCTCTTTGCGGCGCGTTCTCAATCGTTTTCGCTTTTCTGATGGTTGCAGCGCGTTTCCTGTTTTCAGCAAAGGAGGAACAGATCTTATGAAATTCGGACATTTTGATGATGCACACCGGGAATACGTGATCGACACCCCGCGCACGCCCCTGCCGTGGATCAACTATCTGGGCAGCGAGGACTTCTTCAGCCTCGTGTCCAACACCGGCGGCGGCTACAGCTTTTATCGGGATGCTCGGCTGCGCCGCATCACCCGCTACCGCTACAACAACTCCCCGCTGGATATGGACGGCCACCGCATCTACATCAACGACGGCGGCACGATCTGGAACCCCGGCTGGCAGCCCACCAAGACGGAGCTGGATTCCTACAGCTGCCGCCACGGCCTCGGCTACACCATCCTGACCGGTGAGAAGAACGGCATCCGCGCCCAGCAGGAGCTGTTCGTGCCCCGCGGCGATGCGTGCGAGATCGACCGCCTGACACTGGAGAACAAGACGGACGCCCCCCGCACGCTGGATGTGTTCAGCTATGTGGAGTTCTGCCTGTGGGATGCCATGGACGACAGCTCCAACTTCCAGCGCAACTTCTCCACCGGCGAGGTGGAGGTGGTGGGCAGCGCCATCTACCACAAGACCGAGTACCGCGAGCGCCGCGACCACTACGCTGTGTTCTGGGCCAACACTCCGGTCACCAGCTTCGACACCAGCCGCGACGCTTTCTGCGGCGTGTACGGCGGCCCGGCAGAACCCGAAGCCGTCAAGGCAGGGCACTGCTCCAACAGCGTGGCCCACGGCTGGGCCCCCGTCGGCGCCCACCACTTCCATCTCACGCTGGAAGCTGGGGAGACGAAGACCATCCTCTTCGGGCTGGGCTACATCGAGAACCCCGTGGCCGAAAAGTTCACCGCCCCCGGCGTCATCAACAAGGCCCGCGCCGAGGCCATGATGGCCCGATACGCCACCGACGCGCAGGTGGACGAGGCCCGCAAGGCGCTGGCCGCCCACTGGGACGACCTGCTGTCCGCTCTGCAGCTGGACTCCGGCGACGAAAAGCTGGACCGGATGGTGAACCTGTGGCACCAGTATCAGTGCATGGTCACCTTCAACATGAGCCGCTCGGCCAGCTACTTTGAAAGCGGCATGGGGCGCGGCATGGGCTTCCGCGATTCGTGTCAGGACCTGCTCGGATTTGTACACATCATTCCGGAACGGGCGCGGGAGCGTATTCTGGACATCGCCGCCACGCAGTTTGCGGACGGCAGCGCCTATCATCAGTATCAACCGCTCACGAAGAAGGGAAATCTTGCAGTCGGCAGCGGGTTCAACGACGACCCGCTGTGGCTGATCGCAGGCGTGGACGCTTACTTGCGCGAAACAGGCGACTGGTCGATCTTAGAGGAAAGCGTCACGTTTGACTGTGACCCGGACAACGCCGCGCCGCTCATGGAGCATCTGCGCCGCAGCTTCCGGTTCACCTGCACGCATCTTGGGCCACACAAGCTGCCGCTCATCGGCAGAGCCGACTGGAACGACTGCCTGAATCTCAACTGCTTCTCCGCCCACCCCGGCGAGAGCTTCCAGATCACCGGCCCCAGCGAAGGCCCGGTCGCGGAGTCCGTGTTCATCGCCGGGATGTTCGTCAAATACGGCAGGGCCTACGCCGATATTCTTCGCCATCTGGCGCTGACCGCAGAAGCTGCAGCGGCTGATGCCGCAGTCGCAGAGATGCAAACAGCCGTGCTGGATGCGGGCTGGGACGGCGCATGGTTCCGCAGGGCCTACGACGCGTTCGGCGCGCCCGTCGGAAGCAAAGACTGCGCCGAAGGGCAGATCTTCATTGAGCCGCAGGGCATGTGCGTCATGGCCGGCATCGGCAAGGAAACCGGCGAGGCTGCACAGGCGCTGAAAAGCGTGGAAGATCGGCTCGACAGCAAGTTCGGCATCGTCCTTCTGCAGCCGGCCTACACAAAATATTATCTGAATCTCGGCGAGATCAGCTCGTATCCGCCCGGATATAAGGAAAACGCGGGGATTTTCTGTCACAACAATCCCTGGATCACCTGCGCGGAGGCCGTCCTGGGGCGCGGCGCACGCGCGTTTGAGACCTATCGGAAGATCTGCCCGGCCTATCTGGAAGCCGTCAGCGAGGTTCACCGCACGGAGCCGTATGTCTACAGCCAGATGGTCGCGGGCAAGGACGCGCCGACGTTCGGCGAGGCCAAAAACAGCTGGCTGACCGGCACAGCCGCATGGACATTCGTGTCGATCTCGCAGGCCATTCTCGGTGTGCAGCCGGAGCTGGACGGGCTGCGGATCGACCCGTGCATCCCGCCAGAATGGACGCTTCTGACACTGACGCGGCGCTTCCGCGGCGCGCAGTACCGCATCACGGTCGAAAATCCGGACGGCGCGGAGCACGGCGTGCGGGAGCTGTATGTGGACGGCGTACAGCAGACCGGAAACCTGATCGCGCCCGCCGCGCCGGGCAGCGTTGTTTCGGTGCGCGTGGTTCTGGGAGACTGAGATGGCGTTTCGCGAGGATTTCGTCTGGGGTGCAGCGTCAAGTGCCTATCAGACCGAGGGCTTCCCGTCCGCGGACGGCGGCGGCGAGAGCGTTTGGGACGTTTTTTGCCGCAGGTCGGGAACCGTTGCAAACGGAGACGACGGCTCTATCGCCTGCGACGGCTACCATCGGTTCGCGGAGGACATCGGGCTTCTGGCATCGCTCGGGCTACGTGCATACCGCTTTTCCACGAGCTGGGCGCGCATTGACCCGAACGGCGACGGCCGGTGGAACGAGGCTGGACTCCAATACTACGACCGCGTGGTGGACTGCTGCCTTGCAAACGGCGTTACGCCGTGGATGACACTCTATCACTGGGAGCTGCCGCAGGCGCTGGAGGAAAAAGGCGGCTGGCAGAATTGCGAGACGGTGGAACGCTTTGCGCAGTTTGCAGGCATGATGGCGGCACATTTTTCCGGCCGTGTTTCGCATTTCATCACCCTCAACGAGCCGCAGATCGTGCTCAAGCTCGGATACGCTGACGGTATTCATGCGCCCGGGAAGCGGCTTTCTCTTCCGGAACTCCTTTCGTGCTGGAAAAACCTCATGCTGGCGCACGGGCTTTCCTTCCGCGCCATCCGGAACGCTGCGCCGGAAGCTGAAATCGGCATCGCCTCCACCGGCAAGCTCTGCTATCCGCACAGCCCAGCAGACGAGGACGCCGCACGGCAGGAAACCTTTCGCCTGACAGATGCCGACTGGATGTTCACGCACCCGATCGTTTTAGACGCCGTATGCCTAGGCCGCGTCAAACCGGAAGCGGGAGCGCTTCGCAAACTTTTAAGCGAAGTTACGCCGGAGGAATGGGACACGATGCACGCTGTCCCGGATTTCATCGGCGTCAATTCGTACAACGGCAGCGAGATCGCCGCCGGGCCGGATGGCGCGCCGGTTTATCTGCCGCGGCCGCAGGGCTTTGCCTGCACGGCGCTCAAGTGGCCCATCACGCCGGAAATTATGGAGTACGGCTATGCGTTCCTCTATGAACGCTACCGGCTGCCGCTCTATGTGACGGAGTGCGGACTGAGCTGCAACGACCACATATTCCTGGACGGGCAGGTCCACGACGCGGATCGGATTGATTTTCTGCACCGCTATTTACTTGCGCTTTACAGAGGATGTGAACGGGCAGACATCCGCGGCTTCTTCCACTGGTCGCTGACCGACAATTTTGAGTGGCACAGCGGCTATGCCGAGCGCTTTGGCCTGATCTATGTCGACTATCCGACGCAAAAACGGATTTTGAAGGACAGCGCGCGCTGGTATGCGCAGACCGTCCGGGAAAACGGTAAAAATCTGCAGCGTCTGATTTCAGCAGCGCAAACGCACTGAAACGTACAAATGCCCCGCGATCCGGATGGAACGCGGGGCGTTGGTTTTGGTTTCTTACATTCTTTCCGGTGCGGAGAAGCCGAGCAGGTCGATGCACGTCTCCAGAACGCCGCGGGTCAGGTCGATAAGCGCGGCGTAGCTGGCCTGCCTGCGCTCGTCCGGCTCTGTGAGGATCTTGACATCGTGATAGAACTTGTTCGCGGCTGTCGCAAGCTCGTAGATATACGCGCAGACGGCGTTCGGCGCGGAATCGCGGTAGGCCGTCCAGAGCGCGTCCGACATACGGCTGAGCACGAGCATGAGCTGCTTCTGCTCCGCACTCTCAGGCGGCAGGAGCTGTGCGCCCGAAACAGGCTTTCCGTATTTCGCCAGAATGGACTTGATACGCACGATGGTATACAGAATATACGGGCCGGTGTTGCCCTCGAACGACGAGAAGCGGTCGAGGTCGAACACATAATCCTTCGTCGGCAGATTGCTGAGGTCGCCGTATTTGAGCGCCGCCATGGCGATGCATTTGGCCGTCTGCGGAAGCTCCTCGTCGGATACGGTCTGGTTCTCTTTGATCTTGCTGGTCACGTAATCCGTCACGTCCGCAATGAGCGTTTCCAGACGCATGACGCCGCCCGCACGGGTCTTGAAGGGCTTGCCGTCCTTGCCGTTCATCGTGCCGAAGCCGATGTGGCCGAGCTGCGTGTCCGCGCTGACAAGCCCGGCCTTCTTCGCCACGCGGAAGACCTGCTCAAAGTGCAGGTTCTGCCGCTTGTCAGTCAGGTACATATATTTCTGCGGGTGATAATCCTGCTCACGCTGGACGATGGTGGCAAGGTCGGTCGTGGCGTAGAGCGTCGCGCCGTCGGATTTGACGAGAATGCAGGGCGGGACCTCCTTCGCGTCCGTCTCCTCCTGCACCGGCACGACCAGCGCGCCCTCTGATTCCACGCAAAGCCCCTTTGCCTTGACGGTTTCGAGCATCTGCGGGATATACTTCTGCGCGTCGCTCTCGCCGAGCCACACATCAAAGCTCACGCCGAGATTGTCATAGTTGCGCTTGAGATCCTCAACAGACACGCGCAGGATATGCTGCCAGAGTGCGCGCTCGCCGCGTTCGCCGTGCTGGAGGCGGAAGGTCTCCTCATGCGCGCGGGCGGCGAAGGCTTCGTCCTCCTTGCTGCGGGCGCTGGCGGCGGGGTAAATGCGTTCAAGCTCGGAGATCGTGAACGGCGCTTCGGCGGGGTATTCGCCGGTGTAGTCCGGGTCAAAGTACGGAAGGCCCGGCTTTTCATCCTGCAGCTGCGCCATGATCAGGCCCATCTGCAATCCCCAGTCGCCCAGATGGATATCGCCGATCACATGATTGCCGAAGAACCGGTAAATGCGCTTGAGCGATTCGCCGATGATGGCGCTGCGCAGATGGCCGACATGCAGGGGCTTGGCCACGTTCGGCCCGCCGTAGTCCAGCACGATGGTGCAGGCGGCAGGATCGTCCTGTGCGCCGTAGTGCGGGGCCTGCGCCATTTCGCGCAGATAGGAAGCCAGATAGTCCTCGGAGATTTTCAGATTCAAAAAGCCGGGCATGACAGCTTCGGCGCTGGAAAACATCTCGTTTTCGCCCAGCGCGTCCAGAACCGCGTTTGCGATCTGGATAGGGGCCTTGTGGTACTGCTTCGCGGCAGCCAGCGCGCCGTTGCACTGGTACTCGCAGAGGTCGGGGCGGTTGGAAAGCGTCGCCTTGCCGTAGGCCGCGTCGAATCCGGCCCGCTCAAACGCGCCCGCCAGCTGCTCGGAGATCAGATCGATCAGAAATTTCATGCGTGTCACCTTTATCCTGTCATAATTTTTTACATTATAACAGACGCCGCCGCGGTTGTACAGAGGCAAAAACGGGCCGTGCCGCCCTTACGGGCGGCACGGTTTGTATTCGGGGAATGACGGAGCTTTGCGCTGCGGATCAATCGTAAACCAGCAGGGCGATCTTTTCGTCGTCGATGTTGGAAGCGTCATACCACTGAGCGCCGGTGTCGACGTCTTCAACAGCTTCGCCGTTGGCAGCCGCGACGGCCAGAGCAACAGCCTGGTAGCCGATCTGGTACGGATCCTGGGTGACGGAGCCGTAGAACCAGCCCTGACGG
>OMCS01000859.1_pt1 | contig 14897 bp, 16 predicted proteins | sample 1674241 | NCBI WGS metagenome assembly OMCS01 (sample SAMEA103958153, study PRJEB25191) | human gut metagenome
CAAGGAACGTCAAGAGGAACATTCTTTCATTCCGGCTCTGCAAGTCCTGTAAGAGGTTCTTCGCTTCGCTGCCGAACGTGGCAAGGTCGGACGGGATTATATCCATGTCGTAGCCGCTGCGTACCGCTTTTTTCTGTTCCTCGATTTTCATTTTGTCAAGGTCGGTGATTTTCCGCTTGATTGTCTTTATGGCTTCGGTCTGGTCGATACTGTGGATATGCAGATTGACGATAACGCCCGTTTCCAAGTCCAGAATGTCAGATAAGATACGGTCGTTTAATTCCGGCGCAAGGATTTCAAGGAATGAAACCGCGCCGATTTTGCGCCCCATGCGGAAATAACGCCCCTCGCCAAAACGGAAAGAGGACGGGGCGATAAAGTCCTTTGTGGAAAGCCCGGACGGGGCAAGCCATGAAAAATCAAAGGCAAACTGCCCGCCCTCCGGGTGGAAAATGCCATGCAGCATTTTAAGGCGTTCATAGCCTGTCATGGGGCGGGCAGACACGCCCAAGAGCTTAAAGTTGTTGAGTACGTCCGTTTCGATACGGGCAAGGCGGGATTTCGCCGCGCCCAGACTGTCGGCTTCAATGGCAAAGGTGATATATTTTGCTTTGACAAGCCCGTTGTTGCCCTTTGCAAGCTGGTTTTTCAGCATATCCCGGTATTCTGTGCGGATAGAATTGAAAGCGTCCTCCTGTGCCGGGATATTGACCGCCTTTTCCGCTTCGCCGCGCTGCGTCCCTTGATTGATGAAAGAAAGCTGCACCGAAACGGAAGCGTCAAAGTAGTTGAGGAAGTCGCACCAGTTCTCAAAAATGGCGGTCTTGTCGTCTGCCTGTGCAAGCTGATAGTTAATATCTTCAAAGGCGACGGTCTTTGAGTATTTCCGTCCCGTAACCTTGCAGATACCGTCCGGGTACATCTGGATATAGGGGATTGTCTGCTGCGCGGTGTGGGCTTTCCCGTCGCCCTTTGCCTGTCTGATGATTTCCGCAATCTGCTTTTTCTCGGCGCGGGTGAGCTTGCGGGGCGGGTTAGGCTTTGTGCTTCCCGCCGCGCTGTTTCTTCGTGTTTCCTTTTGCAATCGCTGATACCTCCTTTTCAAGTTTTCTCTGCCGTTCTAAGACGGAATAAAAGTTGTCTGTCCTGTATGGTCGTTCTTTGGGGGCTATGAATTTCGTCCGTATGATGTTCTTCACCACCACTTCAAGGGGCTGTCCATGCTTTTCATACATGGCGAACAGGAAACAGGGCAGCATGACGGCAATCATAGCCATAGACGCAAGGCTTGTGCCTGTGCTGTCTTTGAGCAGAAAGAAAAGCGGAAGCCCTAACAGGAGAGCTACCGCAAAACATACAATCTGCCGTTTGGTAAGGTTGAAAGCTACTTTTGTCTTGACTTTGGATAAGTCTTTGGGTACGGGTACATACGCCAAGTGGAAACCTCCTTTCTCTGGGTTTTTTGCTGCTGTAAGTTCCCATAGGGGTAATCAAGGCAAAGGTCAATTTCTGCCCTTTGCCCGTCCCTATTCTATGGGGTTTTCCCGCGTCAAGGTCGGGTAGTATTTTCGCCGCTTTGCTCTGAAAATCTCCACCCTACCCTTGACACGCCGCTAATGCGCGGAGAAAATCGACTTCGCCAGTGCGCCGGATTTGAACAGGGAGAAACAGAGGATAACGGTATAGGCTGCAAGGGAGAATATCGCGCTGTGCAGATTGTCCGCTATTATCATGTTGTTTACCAGAACCGCGTAAATGCCGACGCATATCATAATGAGGAAGCCTTGAAAACCGATAGCGAACAGGGATTTTAGGTAGTTGTTCCCTATCTGTCCCCATTCCCGATTAGTCATTGTTGCGAACGGGATAGGCGATACCGAACAGTAAAGGTAAATTTCTATCATTCTGCCGTAGAGGATAACGGTTATCAGTACGGACATGATTTTCATGCACAAGCTCACAAGGCTTGTTTCCATGACAAGTAAGAGCAGTTCGGGGATTTCCATAGCGTCAAGCCCGCTTTGCATGGAAGCAAGGGCGGCGGCAACATCAATCTCTGTGCTGCCGCCGATTACCCCCGCCGCGCCGGAAACAACGTGCTGCGCCATATCGAACACCGCCATAGTGATGTCAAAGGTGTGCGTCACAAGGTAGACTGCCACAAACGCCTTGAACACCCACTTGAAGAACATGGAAGTGTCAACGTCGTGCATATTGTTCTTTTCCGTTACCATGCTGATAAGCTCATAGCATAGGACGTAGGTAATGACAAGCCCCGCAATGGGTACGATTACATTCTCACTAAGCGTCTGTATCATGGAGAATATATTTGCGTTCCACCCTTGCGGGGTCTGCCCTACCTCTGCGGCGATAGTGCCGACTTTCTCGTTTACGTCCCCGAACATAGTTGACAGATTACCGTTTATGGCTCCTATGAGGATTTCCTTTATCCATTCGTTAATCGCGTCAAGTATGCTCTGCATAAGCCTTTACCCGCGCTTCTTAACCGAACAAGCCGGAAAGCAGCGGTACAAGGGTCATGCCGATAAGGGCAACGCCGCCGCCCGCCATAAGCTGCTTCATGCCCTGGCTCTTTGCTCATGTGAGATAAAGAAGTAAAAGAAGTGTAAAAAATTTTGCCGTTCCCTGTCCGGCTGACTGCCGGACGGGTCGGGCTTTAGTCGGGCAATTCTACCTTGCCGACAAAAGAGTAATAGATTTCGATTTCCTGTCTGCGGAGTTTCCCCCGGCGTTTCCCGTCAAGGGCTTCCGATTCGTGGATAACGATTTTCTCCACAAACTCCCGTAACAGGGTAGGGGTGAGTTCCTCAAAGCTGGTGTACTTGCGTACCACTTTCATAAACTTTTCAGCGTTTGCCGTGGCTTCCAGCGTCTTGGAAAGTTCGCTCTGCAAGGCGGCGGCTTTCTCTTTCAGTTCCTTTTGCTCGGCTTCGTAGTCTGCCGAAAGCTCCGTGAAACGCTCGTCCGATATGCGCCCGGTCACGCTATCCTCATACAGCCGCTTGAAGATGGCGGAGAGTTCCGCAATCCTTTTTTCCGCCGCTTCCAGCTCTTTCTTCTTGGCGGCGTTCCGGCGTTTGCTCCCGTCCTCGGTCTGCTCGGTCAACAGCTTCATAAACCGGGCTTCATGCTTGGCGGCGTAGCTGGTGACTTTCCGTAGGTTCTCGGTCACTCCCTCGGTCAAGAGGTCGGTGCGGATAAAGTGCGCCGTACAGTCTGCCGTGCGCTTCTTGTAGCTGCCGCATATGTAGCAGTCCTGCCGCCGTTTGTCCGTCTGGTATCTCTGCTGGTACATGACGCTGCCGCAATCGGCACAAAAGAGTATGCCGGAGAACAAACCCACTTCATCATAGCGGTTGGGGCGTTTGCGCTGCTTGCGTAGCTCCTGCACACGCTCCCATGTTTCCCGGTCAATGATTGCTTCGTGGTGGTTCTCAAAGATTGCCTGTTTTTCCACGGGGTTCTCTTTGCTCTGCTTCACCTTATAGGACACTTTCTCGGTCTTGAAGTTCACAAGGCAGCCCGTGTATTCCCGGTTTTCAAGGATATGCGCCACGGTGTTTGTCGCCCATCTGCACTCATAGCCGGGGTGGTAGCGGCGGGTGCTTCCCGTCCGGCGGTATTCCAGCGTTCCCGGCGTGGGGATTTGCTGCTCGGCAAGCATACGGGCTATCTTGGTCGGACCGTTCCCGGCAAGGCATAAGCTGTAAATCTGCCTTACTATCGGGGCGGCTTCTTCGTCAATGATGAAATTTTCGTCCTCGTCCATGAGGTAGCCATACACGGGCTTGCTTGTGACGGGCTTCCCACTCATGCCTTTTGACCGCTTCACGGCTCTGATTTTCTTGCTCGTATCTCTCACCAGCCATTCGTTAAAAATGTTACGCAAGGGGGCAAAATCATTGTCGCCCTGTGCGCTGTCAACGCCGTCATTGATGGCAATGAAACGGACGCCGTTCTGTGGGAAAATCATTTCCGTGTACATTCCCACTTGCAGATAGTTTCGCCCTAACCGTGACATATCCTTTACGATAACCGTTCCCACAAGCCCCGCTTCAATGTCGGCAAGCATGGACTGGAAGCCGGGTCTTTGAAAATTTGCCCCGGAGAATCCGTCGTCCGTGTACCATTTGAGGTTGGAAAAGCCGTTCTGTTTTGCGTAGGCTTCCAGAATCCGCTTCTGGTTGCTTATGGAGTTGGATTCGCCTTGGAGCGTGTCCTCGTGCGACAATCTCGGATAAAGGGCGGTAATGAGTTTTTGGGTGGTCTGTCTTGGCATAATGTCCTCCGTTTCCGACAGCCAGCCCCACTATTCCGTAGGTTTATTATACCATAGGGCGGGGCTGTCTGTACAGTCTTTTTTGCTTCTTTACCGCCCGTCAAAATGACGGTTTTTATCTGCGGGTTGTCATGCGCTGTAAATCAGCTTGTGTCCGGTTGCGCTTTCCGCTTCCAGCACTTTCATCATCTTGTCGGCGGCGGTGGCGGTAGTGCCTTGTTTGAAGTAGCCGGAAACCACAAGGACGGTGTTCCCCCGGCGTACTTCTGTCACGCAATCCGGGCGGCGGGTGGTAGTGGCGGTGCTTTTCTTGGGCGTGTCGGTCATAGGCAAATCTCCTTTCCGTTCAGCAGCTTTTTAAGGCGTTCCATTTTCTCCCGTGCTTTGGCTTTTCTGAAATTCTCCCCGGTAATGCGGACGGGGGTACACATTTCAATAAGGCGGTCATATATCCGAGCATGGGCGGTGTCCTCCGGGTTCTGCAATTCCTCTAGCGTCAAGTTTGTTGTGACAATCAGCGGCTTTTGGCTGCGGTATCGGCTGTCAATCACGTTATAGACTTGCTCTAAGCCATATTCCGTGCCACGCTCCATGCCGAAATCGTCAAGGATAAGCAGAGGGAAGCTGCAAAGGCGGGCTATGTACTCGTTCCTGTCCTTGTAGCTGGCGACAAGGTCGTTGAGTATCAAGGCAAAGTTTGTCATGCACACGGAAACCTCTTTCTCCATAAGGGCATTGGCAACACACCCGGCAAAATAGCTTTTGCCTGTGCCGACATTCCCCCACAAAATCAATCCATAGTTCCCGGTGCTTACCCGTTCCCATTGCTCCACATAGGAATAGGCTTTGTGCATTTGGGGGCATTTCCCGTTGTCGTTTTCAAACGTCCATTCCCGCATAGCCGGGTCTGTAAATCCCTTTCTTTTCAGCCGTTCCACTTCCTCCCGGTGCTTGTATTCCCGGTGTCTGGCTTCCAGCGTTTCCCGGCGTTTGCGCTGGCAGTCACATTCTTTGGGGTGGCGGTCACGTCCGAAAAAGGTCTTGCCCTCCGGGAAATAGGCTTCTTTGGGCTGGCGGCAGCTCCCGCAATATAAAAGCCCGTCCTCCCCGGTGTAGTCCTCCGGCTCTGCTTCCTGTGCCGTGGCAAGCCGGAAAATGGCGTTATCATAATCACACATAAAATCGTCCTCCTTGTTCATGGTCTTTTACGCCCTGTTTACGGGGCGTTGTGTCTATGCGGTCAAAGGCTCTCGCCCTCTTTGCAGGAATAATCGGGGATTCCTTTTTTCGGCTTCCCCTTTGCCTTGTCATCAGCCGCCCAACGCCGGATAGTGGCGGCATGGTTCTTGTAGTTCTTCCCGCTGGAAGCGATATAGCCGGATAGACGGTCAATGTAATACTCCCATTTGCCGGGAAGCTCCTCTTGCAGCTCCGCAAGCTCTTTTTCTGACAGAAAGACGTTTTTGTATCTGCCAAAAGGGGCGGGGGTGGTCTGTCCTTTCTTTAGCTCTCCCTCTCTCTTTATCTCTAACTCTATATCTATCTCTTTCTCTATCTCTATCTCTGGTGGACAAATGTCCGCCCCGTCTGGTGGACGTTTGTCCGCCACGGCTTCCGGCAAGGCTTTCTGTTCCTGTAAAGCCAGCCTTGCACGGCGTTTCCGCTCCCCCTCGGTAGAGGACTGACCGATTAAGAGTTCTATGTTGCTCATGTACAAAGCCCCGTTCTGCAAGGGTTCTACAAGCCCCAGTTTCATAAAAATCTGCAAAGCCCTTTCCACTGTGCCGACTTGCTGGCGGGTGATGGTGGCTATCATCTGTGCGGTGTAGGGGATATTCTCGGCAAGCTGGAGCTTTCCCCCGTTTTTCAGCGATTTTAGGTACATCTTCAAGAGAATGTTTGAGTAGAGCATACCGTCCTGCATACTTTCCAGCAGCACGATAGCGTCCTCGTCAAAATAACTCTCTTTCAGCTTTAGGTAGTAATATTTGCGGTTGTCTGCCATTCGTTCCTCCTTTGGTCTGTTTTGGGCTTCTGTTACGCTTTAGAACGCCGTTTTCGGGGGTAAAGGATATAAATATCGTCTACCCGTTGAGGGCGGTCTGAAAAGCCTTGATTTACGGGGGTTTGGAATATCCTAAAGCGTGACATTTATCCCTCTGTTTCCGCTTGCGCTGTGCGGCTTTGATTCTTTTCATGCGTCCGGCGCAGTCCGGGCAGTATTTCCCCCGGTTTGACTTGGGGAGAAAATACCCGCCGCACTCGGTACAGCGTTTCCTGTCTGCCCGGTGGAGTAGGGCGGCTTCCAGTTTCCCGTCCAGCGGCAGCACGGCTATCCTAAACCAGCGGCATATAAGCGAATAGCTGATACTCTGGACGCATACGCAAGGCTCGCCGTTATCCAGCAAGATACAGTTGCCGTTATCGTAGTTGCAGCACTCATGCACAAGACGGCGGGCGGCTCTGTACTGTGGGTAGTCCATGTAGGGGCGTTTACCGTTCATTTTCCCGCCCCTTTCCCCGTTCCGGCTCACGGCGTAATATTTTGTCAAGATTGCTTTTCACGGTCTGCAATTCCCGGACGTTCGCTTTCTTCTCCCGGTACTCGTTGTAAAGGGCGTTTTTCTCTTTGGTAAGCTGCTCAATCTCCGTTTGTAGGGCTTTGGACGCTGGCAGCTTGGAGATTCCCTGTGCCTTGAAATACCGGGCGGCAGATTCGGAAATGATAAACTCGCTTTCGTGCTGCTCCCGGTAAGCTCTCCGGGCTTTCTCCGTTTTCTGCGCCCGCAATCCGTCACGGGCTGGCTTGGTCTTGATGTACGCCAATAGCTGTTTCTGCAAGTCCTTTTTCTCCCGCAAAGTGCTTTCCACGGCTTTCAGTTCCGCATGGACGTTTGACAGCTCTGCGCTGGCGGCAGCAAGGGCGGCTTCCAGTTCTTCCGGGGAAGAAAAGCCAGATTCCTCGTAAATGCTCATGGTCGCCGCCATTTGCTTCAGATTGTGCAAACTCGCCCACTTCTCGTAGCCTTTCCCTTTGCCCTCGGCTCTCTTGGCGGCTATGTCTACCATGCGTTGTACTCCGTCATTTTTCGGGGCGTTTATGGCGGCTCTGTTACGCTGTAAGCGGTCTTTTATGCTGTGGGGGTATTCCTGTTTGGGTGCGGGTGTTTCGGCGGCTCTGGCGGCGTTCTGTGCGTTTATGGTGAGTGCTTCCAGTATGGCGGCACGGTCAAAATCATCACCCAGTTTCCGGGCGGTGATGGGCTTCGTCCTGTCCGGGGTGAGATAGGATAGCCGCCCCCGGCTCTCCTTGACGGTCACGCCTTGCTGTAACAGTTTCCCGGAAAAGTCCTCAAATGAGATAGCAGAGGACAGGGCGGCTCGGATTGTGCGCCTTAATTTCTCCTTGTCGGTTTCAAATTTTGTAAGTTTGGGCGGTTCGCCTGTGGCGGCAAGGGAAGCGTTCTCTTTATCCAGTGCGGCTTGTCCTTTCCGCTTTGCCCAATACTCACGCTCGGTAATGCGGTTCTTGCTCCCATGCAATAAGTCAATCTGATAGAGGTTTTCCCGGTGGCACATCTCCATGACTTCCGCTTTGAAATACTCCATAGCTGCGTCCGTACAGCGGTGCTTGCAGCCCTCCCTTGTGTCAGCTGGTCTTTCCATGTAGGGCAGCAATGGCACTTCCTCAATCCGCAATGAATTGATTACGATATGTACATGGATATTTCCGCTGTGGTTATGCCCGTCTGGGTGGGTGCATACAAGGGCTTGGTGTCCGGGGAAATGTTCTCTGCAAAACTGCTCGCCTAACTGTTGCGCCCGGTCAACCGTCAAGCCGTTGTCGGGTGCGTCACGGGGGTCAAAACTGATAATGTAATGGTGGCTTTTCACGTCCTCCCGTTTCTGGTTCTTGCCGTATTTCAGATTGGAGCGCATACACGCTATGGCGAAATCTTCCCCGCCGCAATTCAGAGAGGAAATGCGGTAATCGTCACGGGGGAGAAGCCGCCCATTTTTATCAAGGGTGGGCTTCATGGTAAACTCGTCATGCTCAAAAGTTAGGTACTGCTCGGCAGCTCCGTAATCGGCATTTTTAGAGCTGATATGTTTGAATGTTGCCAACGGCTTCACCTACTTTCTGCAAGACTTCAAACTTCAAAGCGGCAAGCTCCGCTGTGGCGGCTCGTACCTCTTGGGAGAGGGCGTTATAGGGTGCGCCGTACTCATTCAGACAGCGGGCAATCTGATTCAGATTCCCGCCGATTTTCCCGTACTCGGCTGTGAGTTTCCCAACGGCAGAAAGCAGTTCATCATTGACCGGGGAAACAGTGATAACCGGGCGTATGCTTGACTTAATGAGGGCTTGCCGGATAAACTCGGCTTGGCTCATTTTGCAAAGGGTGACACGCTCGGAAAACTCGGCGTATTCTTCCTCGGTCAAGCGTGTTTTGATTACCCGGTGGCGGTGGGGCGTGTTGTATTTTCTCATGGGCTTTAACTCCTTTCTTTTTATGTTTTGTCCTCTCACCAATAGGAGAAAAACAGGGGCATAAGCGGAAGTGTTTTTTGAAAAATCCGAAAAATTTTTTCGGGGATTTTTCAAGCGGCGCAAGCCGCAAAAAGGCGGGCTTGGGGTGGCAACCCCAACAAGATTCCCGCAGGACAAAATGAGCGATTAGCGAAATTTGGTACTGTGGTAGAATCTTGCTCTTAAAAAGTGGCGGCTTCCTCTGTTTGGGCTTCCCTCAATACCTTTAGTGCCGCAAACGGGGATTTTGCCAAAGCTGCGGAAATATTTCTCCCCCTACTACCTACAACACCACGCAAAGCAAAAATGACGGTGATTTGCGAAAATTTCTCTCTATTCCTTACAAAACCACGCAAGCCAGAATAGGCGGGAATTTGTGAAAAATTCTTTTCGCCGCCCTCCACGGACAACCTGCGGATTTGCCAAATGGGAGAGGGAATTTCTTTCTATCCCCTTTGCACGGCATAATACTGGCGATTTTTCAAAATGCCAAAAATGGGCGCAAAAAAACAGGAAACCTTTTCTTGATTTCCTGTTTTGGTGTGCCTTTTCTATATAGGGAAATTATTCAGTTTTCTTCTGACTATAATTCTGCAAATAATAGGTTATGGCGTTATGACTGGCTTCCCCTCCTTATCAAGCAAGGGGGTCAATCCTCCTGCGTACCCGTCTTTACGAAAAATATAATTTACACCCGTTTCTGTATCAACCCATATTTCAATTAAATTCATCTTACCTTGTGTATAGACTTTCTTAAAACGTTCCATAAGTATTCCTCCTAAACTTGATTTAGCGTTGCTATATCATAAATCTATTTCCCTAAAAAGGCTCACACTTTCTTATACTTCCTGTTTATCAAAACGGAACTTAAACAGGGCAGCGACAAGCCGCTGTTTTATGCTGTCCTCGGTATCCCTGTCGATATGCCCGTTTTCAATGGCAGCTATCCGGATGCGCTTGCTGTAATGCCGCAAAACCTCGTCCACGGCTTCCGGCTCTCCGCTGGTCGCCCGGACAATCGTTTCATAAGGCAAAAGGTTCGGATTCCCCATGCGAAAGCACCTCCATTTTCCTTTGCAGGAGTTTTAACGTCCTGCGGATTAGATACCCGGTCGTACTCCGGCAGCGTCCGTACATTTCCCCGATTTCCTGTTGTGTGTAATCCCCGAAAAAGTAAAGGAATATGATTTCCCGGTTTCTCTCCGGCAGGGATAACAGGGCGGCGGCAAGCTCCCCATTGGTGAGGATAACTGTCTGACCGCATACCGTTATAGGGTGTTCTTCGTAGGGTGCTTCAAAATATTCGTCTGTTGTGCCTAAAGGGTAAAATTTTTCTTCTGTGAGGTATTCAAGGGATATTTCTTTTTGCCGCCGTCTGCTCCTGTCACGCCATGCGTTGATAGCCGCAAAGCGTATGACGGTCTTGCAAAAGCCATTGAACGTATACATGATGTGTTCTTTGTATGCTTCTGTACAAGGCATAGTTGATTCCCCCTTTCTCCCACATAGGGCGTTGCATGGTTTATGGTTACATATATAGTTCAGAGGAGCGGCAGTATTAAACTGTCGCTGCTTCTGTTGCGTTATTTACTTTTTTCTTTTGTTAAATTTTTCTTTTGCAAAATCATAAGATTCTTGTATCATCACCTTAAAATCCTCAAAAGTCTTATCAGAGGGATTTAAGACGCATACCCAGCCCATCCATGCGTAAACAGGGTGCGGAATAATGGTATCTAAAGCGGTAAAGTCATAATCCATTTTCACAATTTTTCCGGCAGACGGACGTTCAGGAATATACCCAAATTTTTTAATAAATGTCTGTTTTCTTAAACCAATATTTACACGATATACATTATTACGGTTCAGCATAGAGCCTTTATCATTATCGCCGTCTTTTTCTTTAACAGTTAAAACATATACTCCCCGTTTCAGAACTCCGTTAGGGTTATAAAAAATACCTCTTTCTCCCCAGCTCTCTACCAGTACAACATCTTTTAAGTTAGAAAGACAGTAGGAAAGAATATCATTGGGTGTCATGCCATTTCCTCCAAATGAAACATCATTGTTCCCTCGTCTATCAAAGTGGAACAATATTTTTGAAATTCTGATATTTGTGGTAACTTTTCCAAAGCTGCTTGTGCTGCTTCCATTGATTCCCAGCAAATTATTTCTACCCATTTATTCTGTCTTAAATCTTTTGTTAATGACCTTTTTATAAATCCGGCAATATCTTTTTCAAGAACTTTGCTTAATTTGTGATACAACTGTAAAAAGTGTTCCTCCGTCACTTCCGGGCTTGTTTGAAAAATAACCATTTCAATCACATTTTTGCTCATAAAATATTTTCCTTTCGTTTTTAGTGTCATATTGCATTTGATACATGGATAGTTTATCATAGAATGGTGACAAGGGCTGTCACCATTCGGGAAGGAGTCTTAAAAATGTCAAAAGCAGAACGGCTTATTGAAATGATGATAACAATAAATGCCAAAAAAGATTTTACCGTAGGCGAATTAGCAAAAGAATTTTCAGTGTCAAAGAGAACAATACTTCGTGATTTACAGGAATTAGAACAGGCTGGCTTCCCACTCTATTCCGAAGTTGGAGCTGCGGGTGGGTATCATATATTGAAAGAGCGTATTTTACCGCCTATCACTTTTTCAGAAAACGAAGCAAAAGCTATATTCTTTGCTTGTCAAGCATTACAATTTTATCACGATTTACCTTTTGAGCAGGAAACTATATCTGTTTTGAAAAAATTTCTGAATTGCCTACCTTTGGATATACAAAACAGTATCACGCAGATTCAAAATAAAGTTGTATTTTGGATTCCAGATAGGCATTGTAATTCTCCATTTCTTAAATCAATGTTTCATGTTATCATAAACCGTCATTCAGCTACAATACGATATTCGTCAACACATTCTGAAAGTGTACGCACGATTATACCTATTGGGTTATATGCTATGAATGGACTTTGGTATTGTCCTGCATATTGTACAGCGGTAAATCAAATCAGAGAATTTCGTATTGACCGTATTAAGGAGATTATAGAGGAAAAGCCCTATCCTAAAGGAGAATATCCCATTCCTACGTCCATTCAAGAGTATCTTGAAAAATTAGAAGTTGGAAATGATTACCATATAAAAATTCAACTGACAGACATAGGTGCTAAACGCTGCGAGAGTGAATTTTTATTAGCAAGGGGATTAAAGCTATTCCCAACAGGCGGCGGAATAATTGACATGGAAATTCGTCATGCAACATTGGAATGGGTTGCCGATTATTTCCTGTCATTTGGGAACAATGCAACTGTATTAGAGCCAATAGAGCTGATAGAGCTGATGAAACAAAAAATATGCGAATTACATCAGCATTATTGCAAATAAAATAAAAAATATTGATGTATGAATGAGGGGGATTCCGTAGTAGTCGGCATTGTGGGAATGTGTATAACTGGCTGTCTTATGGAATTGTGGGTAACTCTGTTTGCAGGACGTGGGAAAGCTGCACTTTAGCTTTTCCATGTGCTGTGAATAGAGTTATCCATGATTCCATAGCCAGTTATGCACATTTCCACAATGCTTGTCTTTTGGTCTTTGGTTTCTTTGGTTCGGAATAGTGTGGTGCTGGCGGTCTATCTCTTGTTTTCGGTTGCTTGCTTCTTTACCGTACATGAGCATTTGCGCCCGGATTGTCATTGCCGTAGCCCTCCATCAGATTGATTACGCCCCAGATACCAAGCCCGGCTCCAAGTGCTACAACAAGGGTCTGCAAAACGTCTACTGCGCTATTGAAAAATGCCATAAATATATCCTTTCTGCCGCGTCTGCGGCTGTCCGGCAAGCGGACAAAAGGCGGTCAGCGTATGGTCGCCGCCGCATAAAAAAACCGCCCTCTGGTAAAGGCGGCTGTCCCCGCGCTGCGTAAGTTCTGCGGCGCGGCGGTATTCAGTTGTAAGGGGTGCGGCTCCTGCCGCTGTGTACTGCGCCGGAAAGTGGGGGCGCGTATCATGTAGCCGGTATGGATAGATGTGATTGCTTCAATCGCTCCTTTCTGTGTCCCGCTGTGCTGCCGGACGTTTTTTTCAGACTTGCGGGAAGTGAATAGCTTGCGTAGCAAGGTGTTCGCTTCCCGCAAGTTCACAAAGGGGTAGCTGCCGCAAGGCAGCGTAGGGGAAGTGTAGCTTCCCCTGTCCCCCGGCGGTCTGCCATGCTGTCACTGTTGCGGGATAAGCCCCCGGCGCGTGACATACTCCGTTGCAAAACGGCGGTGTTCCGCTTCCTTTTCCCGCCAATACTCCCATAATGCAGCGTCGGCGGCTTCCGCAACATTCATTAAAAACCGTTCAAGCTGCTTTTGTTTTTCCTCTGCGCTACGTTTCCTCATGGTCTGCGTCCTCCTGTAAGTCTGCCGCGTCAAGCTCGTAATAGTCAAAAACCTCGTCGGGCTTGACAATGGCGGGGCGGCGTTTAAGGTGCTTTTCCATGTCAAAGGCGTTCTTCGGGTCTGCGTCGGACAGGTACTTGTATTTCGGGTGCTTCGTTATGTCGAATTTGTCCGAAAAGAACGGGCGCACCCCGCGTAGCTGCAAGATACATTTCCCTCCGTCCATGACTGCAATTTCATCTTCCGTCATAAGCTGCTTTCCCAATTTCTGATAGTTCAGCCCATGCGAAAGCTCCCGCCCTCTGGTTTCGGAAGTGTTGAAGCTGTCTATCGTTTCCTTGCCTAAAATCTCCGATATTTCTTTGAGGGTGGTTTTCTCCTTGCCGCCCAAGAAAAGCGTGGTGTCGCAGTTGCCGACTATGGTATCGGCGTTGTCCTTGTAAATGGCTTTTAGCTGTGACTGGCTCTGCAAGATGATTGACGCGGATATTTCCCGGCTCCGTATCGTTGCAATGAGCTTTTCAAACTTTGGTATCTGCCCGATATTCGCAAATTCATCAAGTAAGCACCTAACATGGACGGGAAGCCGCCCGCCGTATTCATCATCTGCCTTGTCACAAAGCAAGTTGAATAGCTGTGTGTAAAGGATTGAAACGACAAAGTTAAAAGTGTCGTCGGTGTCGCTGATGATGACGAAAAGGGCGGTCTTTCTGTCGCCTATGGTGTCAAGCTCCATTTCGTCGGTTTCCATAAGCTCCCGCAGCTCCTTAATGTCGAATGGGGCTAACCTCGCGCCGCATGAGATAAGTATGCTTTTTGCGGTCTTGCCCGCCGCAAGTTTGTATTTTTTGTACTGCTTGACTGCAAAATGCTCCGGGTCTTTTTCTTCCAGACGTTCAAACATGAGGTCAACCGGGTTCTGGAAGTCCTCGTCGTCCTCGCGGGCTTCCGACGCATTTATCATTTCAAGCAGCGTCGTGAAGTTCTTCTCGTCCTCCGGGGCTTCATACCAGATATAGCCGATTAGCGCGGTGTAGTAGAGCTTTTCCGCTTTCACCCAGAAATCCTCGCCGGATTTTTCCCCGTCGCCTTTGGTGTTGGCGATAATGGTATTGACTAACTTCAAAATGTCCTTTTCGCTCCGCAGATAGGCAAAGGGATTGTATTTCATGGATTTTTTGAAGTTAATCGTATTTAGCACTTTGATACGGTATTTGTACCGCTGTAACATTTTCCCGGTTTCCAAAATCAGTGTTCCTTTCGGGTCAGTGACGATATACGACGTTGGAAAATCCTTTGACGTACATTGCATGAGCGACGGTTTCACAAAGAACCGGGTCTTGCCGCTGCCGGAACCGCCGATTACAAGGATATTTTTGTTTCTTGCGTATTTCGGCTGCTTCGGGCGGCTGTTCATGGTGAGCCGTTCCGTCTGCGTTAAGGGGATATTGTTCTCAAATACCGGGTCGGTGTACGGCTTTATGTCGTCAGCCCCGCCCCAACGCGCCGAACCGTATTCTGTCCCGCGGCGGTATTTCTTCGCGTTCTTGCCTTTGGTGTAGATAATCAGCCGGACAATGACCGCCCCCGCAATGCCTAAAGCTAAGTCTGCCGGGTGGAAGCTCGGCGCGATACTGGAAAAGGCGGCGGTAAAACCGTCCCCAAGATGTAGCAGCT
>OMCS01000862.1_pt1:5000-14849 | contig 14849 bp, 10 predicted proteins | sample 1674241 | NCBI WGS metagenome assembly OMCS01 (sample SAMEA103958153, study PRJEB25191) | human gut metagenome
TTTTCATCCAGACTGATATGAATCTCTTGAGAGGTTTGTTCGACTCCAGAGATAAGAAAGTAATCTAATATCTGCGCAGGCAACACGAGGCTGGCTAGCATGTTCAAATAATCGTTTTTCATAATGCGAAGTAAGCAATACTTCACGAGTATAAAAAATAATCCCCGCTAAAAATCTACTGAGCCATAAACCCCACTAATCTTTTAAGAGTGATCCACAGTCTCCTCACATAACATAATTTCTCGGATGAGCCGAAATTTAGAGAGTAAATAAAACTTGAGAAGATAATCCACTATGGTCTATAAAAAACTCCCTGTCAACATTTCGCCAACAGGGAGTCCGTTAATCATTTATGGGGCAAAGATTACATCATGCCGCCCATGCCACCCATTCCGGGAGCACCCATCGGCATTTCTGGTTTATCTTCTTTCTTTTCCACAATTACACATTCTGTAGTCAGGAACATACCTGCAATAGAAGCGGCATTTTCCAAAGCTACACGAGTTACCTTAGCAGGATCTACCACACCGGCAGCGTGCAAGTTTTCGTAAACGTCAGTACGGGCATTGTAACCGAAGTCACCTTTACCTTCGCGTACTTTCTGTACTACTACTGCACCTTCCTTACCTGCATTGGCAACAATCTGACGAAGCGGTTCCTCGATGGCACGCTTGATAATTTCGATACCGGTTGTTTCGTCTTCATTATCGCCCTTCAGGCCTTCCAATGCTTCAGAAGCACGGATGTAAGCTACGCCACCGCCCGGAACGATACCTTCTTCGATAGCTGCACGAGTAGCACACAATGCATCATCCACACGGTCTTTCTTTTCCTTCATTTCAACTTCAGAAGCGGCACCTACATAAAGAACAGCTACACCACCTGACAACTTAGCCAAACGTTCCTGCAACTTTTCCTTATCATAATCTGAAGTAGTATTCTTTATTTCAGCTTTAATCTGATTGATACGTTCCTGAATGTTTTCTTTTGCGCCTGCACCGTTTACGATAGTAGTATTATCTTTAGAAACAGTTACCTTATCGCAAGTACCCAACATTTCAAGAGTAGCTTGTTCCAACTTCAAACCTTTTTCCTCGCTGATAACGATACCACCTGTCAATACGGCAATATCTTCCAACATAGCCTTACGACGGTCGCCGAAGCCCGGAGCTTTCACAGCACAAATCTTCAACTGAGAACGCAGACGGTTTACAACCAACGTAGTCAATGCTTCACTGTCTACATCTTCTGCGATAACCAACAAAGGACGTCCGCTCTGTACAGCCGGTTCCAGGATAGGCAAGAAATCCTTCAAGTTAGAAATCTTCTTATCATAAATCAGGATGTACGGATGTTCCATCACACATTCCATCTTTTCTGTATCAGTTACAAAGTAAGCAGACAAGTAACCACGGTCGAACTGCATACCTTCTACCACACCGATGGTAGTATCCGTTCCTTTAGCTTCTTCGATAGTAATCACACCATCTTTAGAAACTTTACGCATAGCGTCTGCAATCAACTTACCGATAGTAGGATCGTTATTGGCAGAAACAGCAGCCACTTGTTCAATCTTGTCATAGTTGTCACCTACCATTTCGGCCTGAGACTTGATAGATTCAACCACTTTGGCAACAGCTTTATCGATACCACGTTTCAAATCCATCGGATTTGCTCCGGCAGTAACATTCTTCAAACCTACCCCTACGATTGATTGAGCCAGCACAGTAGCAGTAGTAGTACCGTCACCTGCATCGTCACCTGTCTTTGAAGCAACAGATTTCACCAACTGTGCACCGGTATTCTGAAATGCATCAGCCAATTCCACTTCTTTAGCTACAGTCACGCCATCCTTAGTGATATGAGGAGCACCGAATTTCTTTTCGATAATCACATTACGACCTTTCGGACCCAGGGTTACTTTCACTGCGTTAGCCAATTCGTCTACACCCTTCTTCAATTCGTCACGGGCATCAATGTTGAATTTAATATCTTTAGCCATAATTCTATTTACAATTTAATGATTTACAATGTACTATTTAATTATCCCAAAACAGCGAGAACATCGCTCTGACGCATGATAAGGTATTTCTTACCGTCATGTTCCAGTTCAGTGCCCGAGTATTTGCCATACAATACCTGATCACCTACATGCAACACCATCTCCTCATCTTTTGTTCCGTTACCTATTGCGACAACTTCACCTTGCAATGGTTTTTCCTTTGCTGTATCAGGAATAATAATACCACCGATTGTTTTTTCTTCTGCAGGAGCAGGAAGAATCAATACTCTGTCTGCTAATGGTTTAATGTTCATAGTTCTTAATTTTTATATGTTATACTTTTAATTATATCAATTATCCGTCATCTTTAAGCAGTGACGCAAAACATCTTGCGAAAAACGTGCCAAACATGAAAAAGGAGAAATTGACAGTTTTATTCTGCCAAATTGGCACAGCTATAACATATCTTTCACTAAAATGGTTTCCTCTTCCCCTGCCATTATCAGTTGCTTTTACGAAATTTATTATTTTTACCTACAAAGATTCATATATAAACCAGTCGGCTACATTCCACAGCGACAGAACGAATCTGAATATAAAAAGAGAAAAATGTGATTTTTCTTTTTTTAATATTTCCATAGGACACAAACTATCACTATCTTTGCAAAACCTAATAATTAACCCCTTTAACTATATGGCATTTACGAACAACATTATGATTGTCCGCCACAGATTGCTGACAGAACTTGTAAAATTGTGGAAAAACGGAGAACTGACAACAGACAAAATAGACCGTCTGCCATTAGAACTCAGCCCCCGACGTTCAAAACATGCAGGGCGTTGCTGCGTACACAAAGAACGCGCTGTATGGAAATACAAATCCCTTCCTCTACTGGGGCTGGATATGGATGATGAAACCGATGAGCTCACTCCACTATCCGAATATGCCGCACGTGCTATAGAACGTGCAAACAATGGAAAGCCCAAAGACAACATTATGTGTGTTATAGACGAAGCATGCTCGGCCTGCGTACAGATCAATTATGAAATCACCGACTTATGCCGGGGATGTACCGCCCGCAGTTGCCAGTACAATTGTCCCAAAGGAGCCGTACATGTACATGCCGACACCGGCAAGGCATGGATCGACCATGATACCTGCATCAGTTGCGGCATCTGCCACAAAAGCTGCCCTTATCACGCAATCGTCTATATTCCCGTTCCCTGCGAGGAATCTTGTCCTGTCAAAGCGATCAGCAAAGATGAACACGGTATAGAGCATATTGATGAGAATAAATGTATTTATTGCGGTAAATGCATGAATGCCTGTCCTTTCGGGGCCATATTTGAAATATCCCAGACATTCGATGTGCTGCAACGCATCCGTAAAGGAGAACAAGTGGTAGCCATTGTCGCGCCATCTATTTTGGGACAATTCAGCACAACTATCGAACAAGTATATGGTGCATTCAGACAAATCGGTTTCACCGATATAATTGAAGTAGCACAAGGAGCCATGTCCACCGTAGAACATGAAGCGCATGAACTGATAGAAAAACTGGAAGAAGGACAGAAATTCATGACTACCTCATGCTGCCCGTCCTATATCGAGCTGGTGAACAAATACATCCCCGATATGAAAAAATACGTTTCCGGCACAGGCTCGCCTATGTATTATGCCGCACGTATAGCCAAAGAGAAGTATCCTGATGCAAAAATCGTATTTGTTGGACCATGTGTAGCCAAACGTAAAGAAGCTCAACGTGACGAGGCTGTGGATTTTGTGATGACATTCGAAGAGATTTCCTCTATTTTCGATGCTTTCGAGATTAACCTGGAGATTGTACAGCCATACGCTATGGAATTCTCTTCCGTTCGCGAAGCGCATGGATTCGCACAAGCCGGCGGCGTGATGGGAGCCGTAAAGGCATTCCTGAAAATGGAAGCGGACAAAATCAATACCATACAGGTATCTGATTTAAACAAGAAGAATATCGGAACATTACGCGCCTACGCTAAATCGGGCAAAGCTCCCGGACAATTCATCGAAGTGATGGCCTGCGAGGGTGGTTGTATCACAGGACCCAGTACGCACAGCGGCAGCAACAATGGAAAACGCCAATTGGTACAGGAACTGGCAAAACAGAAAAAAACATATTAAAGGTATGCATGAAGCGACTGATTGACAAATTACGTCACTACCATAGCCTGACAGGTGAGGAATATGCCAACCTCCTCTCCTGTCAGGATACCGGCACTTTACTGTATTTACAGCAACAGGCCAGGGAAGTCACTTTGGCACATTTCGGGAATGGGATATTTATCCGCGGACTTATCGAGGTGAGCAACCGATGTCGTAACAACTGTCATTATTGCGGAATAAGGAAAGGAAATACCGCCATTACCCGTTACGCATTAAAGCGTGAAACCATTTTGGAATGTTGCCGTGAAGGATATGCACTCGGATTCCGCACCTTCGTGATGCAAGGCGGTGAAGACCCTGCCTTAACAGATGAATGGATAGAAAAAACCGTTGCCGCCATCCACTGTGAATTCCCCGATTGTGCCATCACCCTTTCATTAGGAGAGAAATCACGGGAAGCATACGAACGTTTCTTCCGTGCCGGAGCCAACCGTTATCTGCTCCGACACGAAACACACAACGAAGAACACTATAGGAAATTACATCCTGAGGAGATGTCACTAAAGCATCGGCTCCAATGCCTGCAATGGCTAAAAGAAATTGGATATCAAACCGGAACAGGAATCATGGTAGGCACTCCGGGACAAACCCTGACACATCTGGTGGAAGATCTGTTATTCATAGAGCAATTCCAGCCCCAAATGATCGGTATCGGTCCATTTATCCCCCATCATGACACACCATTCGGAACAGAGCCGGCCGGAAGTGTAGGAATGACCCTCAAACTGTTATCCCTTTTCCGGTTAATGCACCCGTCCGCCCTGATTCCATCGACCACCGCCCTTGCCACCTTGTCACCGGACGGACGGGAAAAAGGAATATTGGCAGGAGCTAATGTAGTGATGCCCAATCTCTCCCCCAGGGAGCAAAGAGAAAAATACACCTTGTATGATAACAAAGCCGCCTTCGGTGCCGAAGCAGCCGAAGGTTTACGAGCTTTGGCACAACAACTGGAAACAATCGGTTACCGGATATCGACAGATAGAGGTGACTATCACTAACCCCTAACAAACATGTATAAAGCAGATTCTAAAATAGCAGAAGAATTCATAGACCATCAAGAGATACTGGATACCTTGGAGTATGCTCACAACAACAAAAGCAATCGTGCCCTGATAGAGCAACTGATTGACAAAGCTGCTCAATTCAAAGGACTGTCCCATCGTGAGGCAGCATTACTGCTGGAATGCGACCAACCGGATCTAACAGAACGCATTTTCCGGCTGGCACAGGAAATCAAACATAAGTTTTACGGCAACCGTATTGTAATGTTCGCCCCTCTATATCTTTCCAATTATTGTGTGAACGGATGCGTCTACTGCCCTTATCATTTGAAGAACAAGACCATAGCACGCAAAAAGCTGACACAAGAAGAGATACGTAAGGAGGTAATTGCCTTGCAAGACATGGGACACAAACGCCTAGCACTGGAAGCAGGAGAAGATCCGTTGCGGAATCCTATTGAGTACATACTGGAATCTATCCAAACCATTTATAGCATCAAACATAAAAATGGGGCTATCCGCCGGGTCAATGTCAACATTGCCGCCACTACCGTGGAAAACTACCGCAAGCTGAAAGACGCAGGTATCGGCACTTATATCCTGTTCCAGGAAACTTATCATAAAGAAAATTACGAATCCCTGCATCCCACCGGTCCGAAAAGCAAATATGCTTATCATACCGAAGCGATGGACCGTGCCATGGAAGCGGGAATTGACGATGTAGGACTAGGTGTTTTATTCGGGCTGAATACCTACCGCTATGACTTTACAGGATTATTGATGCATGCCGAACATCTGGAAGCTACCTTCGGAGTGGGACCACATACCATCAGTGTTCCTCGCATCTGTCCGGCAGATGATATCTCCACGCAAGATTTCCCGGATGCCATTTCAGATGATATATTTTGTAAAATTGTGGCGGTAATCCGTATCGCTGTTCCTTATACAGGTATGATTATCTCTACAAGGGAATCGGCTGCAACCCGACGCAAAGTCTTAAACCTGGGAATCTCACAAATCAGCGGAGGCTCCCGGACCAGCGTAGGCGGTTATGCCATTCCGGAAACACCGGAAGAAAACTCAGCACAATTCGACATCAGTGACACCCGTACCTTGGACGAGGTAGTGAACTGGCTGCTCGACTTGGGGCATATCCCCAGTTTCTGTACAGCATGTTATCGGGCAGGGCGTACAGGCGACCGTTTTATGTCATTAGTCAAATCGGGACAAATCGCCAACTGCTGCGCCCCCAATGCATTGATGACACTAAAAGAGTATCTGGAAGATTATGCGGCACCGGATACACGAGCCAAAGGAATCCAACTGATAAAAAAAGAGTTGGAACATATTCCCAATCCGAAAATAAAAGAAATAGCAATTCGTAATCTGAAAGAGATAGAAGAAGGGAAACGAGATTTCAGATTCTAACCGCTCATGCGTCAAGCAACCTTTTCAATACAGATAATGAACCTAATTCAAGCCCAATAAAATATGAGTCTAAACAACACTCCCGCTGCCAACCGGCTACATATCGTCCTGTTCGGAAAACGCAATAGCGGCAAGTCCTCTCTAATCAATGCCTTGACCGGACAAGACACCGCCCTTGTATCGGATATTCCCGGTACAACAACAGATGCTGTCAGCAAAGCGATGGAAATTCAACATATCGGTCCTTGTCTCTTTATCGATACTCCCGGATTTGATGATGAAGGGGAATTGGGAGAAATGCGCATAACCCGTACGTTGAAAGCCATCGAACGGACAGATATTGCCTTACTTCTTTGTGAAGACGGCAATTGCGAGGATGAAAAACAATGGATGGAGCAGTTAAATAAAAGGAATATTCCGGTTATCCTGATACTGAACAAAGCTGATATCCGAAAAGACATAGCATCCACAAGGGATTGTATAGAAAAAGAATGCGGTCAAAATCCTCTCATTATCAGCGCAAAAGAACAGACGGGCATAGAGAAAATACTTCAAGCTATTCTGGAAAAGTTACCGGCAGATTTCGGGCAACAGACCATTACCGGAGATCTGGTTAAAGAAGGAGATTTAGTGCTCTTAGTCATGCCACAAGACATACAGGCTCCCAAAGGCCGACTTATTCTTCCACAAGTACAGACGATGCGCGAATTATTGGACAAAAAATGTCTGGTAATGAGCTGTACAACCGATAAAATAGCCGCCACTTTGCAGGCTCTGTCCTATCCTCCGAAACTAATCATAACCGACTCCCAAGTTTTTCATACCGTTTATGAGCAAAAACCGGCAGAAAGCCTTCTCACCTCTTTTTCCGTTCTGATGGCAGGATATAAAGGGGATATACTCTATTATATGGAAGGAGCCTCAGCCATAGACCGCCTCACCCCACAATCACGGGTATTGATAGCAGAAGCCTGCACTCATGCCCCTGCCACCGAGGACATAGGCAGAGTAAAGCTTCCACGTATGTTGCGTAAAAAGATAGGTGAAGAGTTGCAAATAGATATCGTTGCAGGTACAGACTTTCCGGAGGATTTGACACCCTATCACTTAATCATTCATTGCGGAGCCTGCATGTTCAATCGCAAATATGTACTAAACCGGATTGATAATGCCCGTAAGCAACAGATTCCCATGACTAATTATGGAGTGGCTATTGCACACTTGAACGGGATATTGGATAAGATAGCGTATTAAAAAGACATCTGTTCTTTTTTGTTTCCATCACCACAAACCATTTATCTTCAAAGGTTTGTGGTGTAAAAGGTTCCGTAATTCCCCTTAACCGGTATGTATGTGTCTTTTTACCATTGTTTCTGAAGGCTCATAGATTTTCCTTCTTGATGTGTCCTGTATGATGGTTCATCCATTTACTTCATTTACAAATACTTATCGTGCAAACACTTTGTTGCATTATAGTTTCACCAAGGTGAAGCAAGCGTATCACTTGGGTGACTACGCCTCTCCACTTAGATGCCAATGTATTGTCACCTAGGTGAAACCACAAAAGAAGACAGACAAAAGATAAGCATCCGGGATTGTGCGTGTTTTTTCCAGTCATAACAAAGTCAAAAGCCTAACGTACTTCGTTTGGCTTTTGATTTTATAACAGCTTGAAGAGAAATACACAAGAGGCCGAATGCTTACAATTCTTCCATAAACTTGACCAACGAGTGAACAATGCTTCAATCCATATACACCCACGCAGGGTGTGACTATGGTTGTCTATACACGTATTCACCTCGTCATTGTTTCAATCCACACACCCACGCAGGGTGTGACTTAACAGCCTTTCATAATCGATTTTATTCATAAGTTTCAATCCACACACCCACGCAGGGTGTGACTTTGCGGAGCATTTTTACCTGTTGTCAATCAACCGTCCTCAAAAAGTATATGCGATAGTTATGCAGCTCGCCAATGATACCGGAGAAATTGGAGGATGATACTACAAATTCCATAATCTATGCTGTTTTAGCCGGTATACCTCCCCATGGATACACACAAAGATACTTTCTTTCTGCTACTTTCCCAACAATTGCAACTTCTTTTTGTTTGGCCACACAAATTTAGCCCTCTATGCTCACGCCCACAGGCTATCGTTTTCCGTAACGGCAGAAGACAAACAAGTGGAAACAGGATTCTTCGGTCTTTTTCCTGAAACTTATTGCAAATTATCCATATTTGACCTACATTTGTCAAATCAACCAAAAGAACACAAGCGTTTCTAACATCTATATATGTCTGGTCTGCCCTGTAATGAAAGGATGGATTGTACCCAATGCCCTAAAGCAGTGGAGAACAGCATCCATTACACACATAACAAAAAAGGTTTCCACTTACCCCCACATAAGTGTGAAACCAATATTTTATTTTTCTTACTCAAAGGTCAAATATTAATCAATAGTGAAGAATATGCCGGAACCATCATCAATTCCGGAGAATTTGTGCTGCAAGCTATCGCATCAAAAGTGGAAATACTGGCCATGACAGACTCGGAAGGTATTCTGTACACATTTGATGACCCTAAAGCCTTCTGCTATGACCGCTATACCTATATATTGAAAAACGTGCTTCCGCCACTCATCTCCGAGCCACTGAAAATAAAGCCCGAAATAAAGCTTTTCCTTGAAGGGGTTGCTTCCTATCTGAATGCAGACAAAATTTGTAAAGAGCTGCTCGAATTCAAGCGTAAAGAACTTTATTATCTGTTGGCGCACTATTACACAGACTATGAGCTATCTCCTGTTGTACACAGCCTATCCCAATACACCAGCAGTTTTGAATATTTCATATTAAAGCACCACAAACAAATAAAGTCCGTAGAGGAGTTCGCACAACTGGGCGGCTACAGCGTCACCACCTTCCGCCGCATTTTCAAAGCCATCTTCAACGAACCGGCCTATGAATGGATGATGAAACAGCGCAAAGAAAGTATCCTTTACCAATTGCGCTATACAGATGCTTCCATCTCCGAAATCTGCTTTGGACATGGATTTGAATCTCTCTCACATTTTTCCAACTTCTGTAAGAAGTCCTTTGGCGACTCTCCCAGAAACATCCGTAAAAAAGAAAAGGAAGAAACTTCACCCAATACATAATTAACGTGAGTTCGAAATAAAATCAAAAAATAGCAAGTTGTCCGTCATTGACAA
>OMCS01000904.1_pt1 | contig 14368 bp, 12 predicted proteins | sample 1674241 | NCBI WGS metagenome assembly OMCS01 (sample SAMEA103958153, study PRJEB25191) | human gut metagenome
TTAAACGAATTGGCAGGCGCTTTGTGTCGCTGCTCCTGACGTTTGTCACAATACTCACGATGCTGCCGGCGATGACCCTGCCGGCGCTGGCGGCGACAAGTGGAACCGTGACCGGTTTAGCCGATGAAAACATCGGCTTGAGCTTTGCTGGTGAAGCGAACAATGCGTGGAGTGCCAGCAGTGCGCAGATCATCGGTAAGGTTAAAAGTACCCCGGGTTCTGGCTGTAGTGGCAATAAAAACTATCGTTCCACGCTGACCATCACCAACAAGAAAAGTACGAAGGCAACGCTGTCCTTTGACTACACCGTTGTGGTGAGCAGCGGCACGATCTTGGTGGATAACGCTATCAAGACCTCAAATGGCAGTTTCAAAAAGGAGCTGGAAGCCGGCGGCACCGTTGAGGTGGAGATCACTTCCGGCGATACCAGCGCTGATACCCAGATCACGATAACCAATATCAGCCTTGTGGTTGATGTGAGCGCAACTGTGACCTTTCGGCCCGCAGAAAACGGCAGCTACACCGTGGACGGAAAAACCATTCCCCCTGAGTACACCAGCACTCAAAGCTCCACGACCGCCTATGAGGTCGTGGCGACCCCGGCGGAGGGGTATCGCTTTATGTATTGGTATGATGTGAACACCGGGACGCACATCAACACCAATGCTAAGGCGGCGCTGAACTTCGACCACGACTGCACCATCACAGCACGGTTTGTGAGTAAGGATTTGGCACTTTTTGAAGCCAATGGTCAGAAGTTTGCCGACCTTGGCGAGGCAATTACGGAGGCGCAGAAGAATCTGCCCGCCACCATCACGCTGGTCGGCAGCGGTAAGATCACGGGGAACTACACCATCCCCTCCAAGGTCACCCTGCTGATTCCCTTTGATGATAATAGGACAGATTATACAACCATGCCGGGAACAACCGGACTGGTGGCGGCAAAAAAGAACCAAAGCGTATATACTACTTTGACCATGGATGAAGGATCGCAAATAACAGTCTATGGAAATATCAGTCTTCCGGCAAAGGTCAGTTCTGCTAACTCCAGCTATACTGGAGTGATATCGGGTCCATGCGGAACGATCCATATGAAACCCAGCAGCAAGATTGTATTAAAGAATGGAAGCAATTTGTATTGCTGGGGCTTTATCACAGGAACCGGTAATATTAAGGCGGAATCGGGAGCGACTGTATATGAAGAATTCCAAATCTGCGATTACAGAGGAGGTAACGCAACAAGCACTCTGAACGGCGACAAAAAGGTATTCCCATTTACACAGTACTATGTTCAGAACATTGAAGCAACACTTGAGATAGAATACGGCGCAAAGGAAACTGCGGTTTGCCGGCTTCATAGTTCACGTCTTAGTAAGGCGGATGTTAGTCTGAATTTTATAACACAGGATTCCGGCGGGCTTTTCAATTTGCAGCGGGGGAGTTCTTTTGTGAAAAAATATGACAGTGCAACGGAGCGGGTAACATATGAAGTTATCGGCGATGCAAATCTTAGTAGCATAGAAATAGACGCAGGAGCCACCGTGAAATCCCAAAATTTCAACCTGCCGATCATGCAGAATACAACGATCAACGTGAAGAGAGGAACAACAACGATCGATCAGAGCCTCTGCCTGATTCCCGGATCACAGGTGATAGTTGATAAAGGGGCAACGGTCAAGATCGCAAACGGAAAGTCTATTTATGTGTATGATCGTAGTGACTGGGTTTACAAGGAGTGGGATATAGAGACGATCGATGTAGGTGGTCAAAAGAAACCCAAGTATATAAACTCAGGATTTACTCTCGGCGGATCGGACTTCAGACCGGAGTACTACACCCCAAGCCGCAGCAGTGATAGCTGGAAATCCCATTTTACAACCGCAGACATGCAGGATGTAAAGTTCGATGTTAACGGTACGCTTAATGTTAGCGGAAAGCTTTATACCACCCAAGGCGGCGCTGATATCACAAGCTCGTTAGGTAGTGGGAAGGTTGTGCTGTCGAGCGCTGCACCCGCTAATGTCACAACGTATCAGTATATGCAATCCCGCAAGGAGTATAATTCTTCGAGCGGAAAGTACGATAAAGATGCAGCGGGTTATAAGGATATTAGCGCCACCCCCGCCAAGCTGCACAACGCCGACGGCAGCTACACCGAAACCAATGATGCCAAGGCCGGTGATACCTTTATCTACTGCAAATGCCAGGATTGCGGCAACGGCACATGGGTGAAGGATATCGCGGCGATCATCAACAACGGCACGCAGGGGGACACCTATTCCACCCTGCAAGCCGCGGTCAATGCGTACACGCCGAACAGCAGCACCGCTCCGACGAACTACATCAAGCTGCTGCACAACACCACCGAGGATATCAAAAACATCACCAAGGATATCTATCTCGACCTGAACGGCCGCACGGTGACAGGCGATATCTCGGTAACGGGCGCTTACAAGCTTTCCGGCATGGACAGCTCGAGCAAGGAGTATGCCGCCCCGAGCGGCAAGATCGTCGGCACGGTGACGGGCACGGTAGCCCCGACCTACCAGACGCCGACGGTGAATGAGGAATACGATCGCTATGTTGCCATTCAGGGGAAGGAAGCAGATGGTACCAAAAATCTGTCCTTCCACCATTTCAACATCTCCGTCACCGGCTACCGCTTTGAGCTGAAGGCCCCGCAGTGCGCGCTGTTCTTCATCGGCAAGTTCCAGGGCGACGATGCGGCAAAGAAACACCTGACGTCTCTGGGCTTTACCCTGAAGGATGGAAAAGGCACGCAGCTTGGTACAGACAGCTCTCCGATTCCTGAGAATCTGGAGGAGATCCCCGATATGCCCGATGATGGAAAGGAGAGCACTAGCGAAGTCGTTCGTACCAAAGACGGCGCCTTTCTCTTCGAGGCGTACCTGAAACGTTCCTTCGATAGGAATTCGACCGATAAAACTGCCTATACCGAGAAGATCTCCGCCACCGCGCAGGCAACGTTCAAAAATAACGGAACGCAGGATAGCGAACCGAAACTGTGGAGCTTTGAGGATGCTTGGAAGAACGCCGAGGGACTTACTCCTGAGCAGAAGGCGATCCTCAAAAATTTCCTGCCCGATCTGGACTTCAACCCGTAAACGGAGTGAATCAGCATGATGAAAACTGTAAAAAAACCTTATATCGCTCCGTCCGCTGAGCTGATCCTTCTTGCGCCGATGGAGGCGCTGGCTGCTCCGGGGTCGCAAGAGGACGAGGTTGCCTTGCAGCATTGGGGCTACAAGCCCTTCGGGCCCGCTGCCAGCGTCACGAGCAAGCGCACCTACTGGGGTGAGAACGGAAAGATCTACAAAAAGTGATGCGTTACCGAATCGCTGATCTGATCGTTGAAATGTCCCCCAAGGGACGCACGGCTGCCCAGGCGGAGGTCTATCGGACCTCCGCCCGGTGCGGCGCGACGGATATCACCATTCGGGTGGGCGGCGCGGAGGCGCTGTCGCTCTGTCCCGAGCTGGAAACGGAGGACCTTGCGGAGTACATCGCCACAGGCGACTGCTTTGCCGTGGGGCTTCTGTCCCACGAGGGGATGATGCTCCACGCCTCGGCGGTGGAATACGGCGGACAGGCCGTGTGCTTTTCCGCGCCGCCGGGCACGGGGAAATCCACCCACACGGAAAAATGGGTGCGCCTGTTCGGCGCGTCCATTCTGAATGATGACAAGCCCGCCCTGCGCCGCGAAAGCGGTGTGTGGCAGGTCTATGGCACGCCATGGTGCGGCAAGGAGGCGCTGCATCAGAACCGCAGCGCGCCCCTGCGCGCGATCTGCTTCCTCTTTCAGGGGGAGGAAAACGCTTTACAGCCGCTCACCCCGGCGGAGGCTTTACCTCTGCTGCTGAGCCAGACCCCCTTCCGTCTGCATCGGGAGGATATGGATCGGCTGCTTGCCGCGGCAGACCGTCTCCTGCGGGAGACGAACGTGTTCCGACTGATTTGCCGGAATGACGACAGCGCCGCCTATTTTGTCCGGGAGAAACTATTTCCGGATCAAGCCAAAACCATCGATTGACAGGAGGCAGTACGCAAACGCCGTGCTGCCCGCTGCCAGTGGACGGAAGCGGCACAAAGAGTACCGACTGATCTGCGGCTTTTTGTGCCGCCTTTAGACTATTCAGGCGGTCTCTCGCCAAAAGGGGCGGAAAGCCCCGCTCAAGATCTGTCCAAACGCAGACAGAAAGGGAAATACAACCATGAACGAATCCAACATCAACCGATCCAGCGACATTCTGGAGATCGACCTTTGGAAGCTGCTGCTGCTTTACCTCAGGCGGTGGCGGCTGATCCTGCTGTGCGCGCTTGCCGCCGCGGTGATCTCCCTGATCTACACCGCCAATTTCATTACGCCGCTGTATCGTGCCAACGTCACCATCTACGTCAACAACGTGAAGGCGAATCAGCAGGTAGATTATATCAGTGCGGCCAACCTTGCGACCTCCCAGCAGCTCGTCAACACCTATGTCAACATCATCCGCAGCGATACCGTGCTGGAAAAGGTGGTAAAGAACGCGAAGCTCGATTACTCGGCAGCGGAGATCCGCGGCATGATGACGACGGCGCAGGTGGATGAGACCGAGCTGTTCTCAGTATACATCTCCCACCCCGATCCGGAGATGGCGGCGAAGATCGCCAACGCGGTGGCGACCGTCGCCCCCGGCGAGATCGAGGAATTTGTCGAAGGCAGCTCCACCAAGATCATCGACCATGCCAAGGTGCCTACGAGCCGCTACACCCCAAGCTATCGGAAAAATACCCTTTTGGGCTGCGCGGTAGGTCTGCTTCTCGCGGTCGTCTATGTCACGCTGCTGTATCTGATGGACGTTCGCATCAAGAACGAGGAAGACCTGACGCAGCTTTTCGACCTGCCCATGCTGGGGCAGATCCCCTCCTTTGCGGAGAATGAGCGGAAAAAGGCGGGTCTCAGCGCACAAAAAGCCGATGAGCACGGCGGAGAGAGGTAAAGCATTATGAAGAACAACCATTTTTCTCTTCTGTGGAGATCCCGGCGGCACGACGCGCCGGATACTGCCGCGATCATGGAAGTGGAGCGGAAAAACATCCTCTCGGAAAAGAGCGATTTTTTCATCCGCGAGTCCTATAAGACCCTGCGGACCAACGTGACCTTTTCCCTGGCGGACGAGACGGCGTGCAAGGTCCTGATCGTGACCTCCGCCATGCAATCCGAAGGAAAGAGCATCACCGCACTCAACCTTGCCATCTCCTATGCGGAGATGAAGCAGCGCGTCCTTCTGATCGACTGTGACCTGCGCCGTCCCAAGCTGGCGCGTCTGCTGTCCGCGAAGGAAAAGGTAGGACTGAGCAACCTGCTTATCCAGCCGGAGCTGCTTGGAAAGGCCATCCATGATTCCGGCATTGAGGATCTTGACGTCATTTTTGCCGGCGACGTGCCGCCCAACCCGTCGGAACTGCTCGGCTCTGCCCGCATGAAAACGCTGCTTGACAGTTTGCAGAAGAACTATGATTACATCATTCTCGATACGTCTCCCGTCAATCTGGTGACGGACGCCTGCGTTCTGGTGCCTGAGAGCAGCGGCGTGCTGTTCGTGGTACGCGCGGGTCTTTCCGAGCGCGGGAGCGTCCTGCGCGCGGTGGAACAGCTGGAACGCTCCCACGCGAAGATCCTCGGCTTTGTTCTTAATGAAGTGCCGCGGGAGAGCGGATACTACGGATATCGGAAATACGGCTATCGACGCCACCGCTACGGCTACGGACGCGGCTATGGCTATGGCTATGGGCACGGCTACGGTTACGGATACGGATACGGACAGGAGAAGCCGGACAGCGGGGAACGGAGCATCCCATGACCGATCTTCACACCCATATTCTGCCCCGCATGGACGATGGCGCGCCGGACACGGCAGCCAGTCTTGCAATGCTCCGCATGGAGGCAGCGCAGGGCGTTACGGGTGTAGCGCTCACCCCCCATTTTCATCGGGACAGGGAGAGCATAGAGCAGTTTCTCGCGCGGCGTCAAGCCGCTTGGGAGCATCTTTCCGCAGCGATGGAGAAAACCGCCGAACCTTTTCCTGACCTTGTGTTGGGTGCAGAGGTGGCATGGATGCCAAATATGAACCATTGGGACGATCTTGAGGCACTGTGTCTCGGTTCGAGCCGTTATTTGCTGCTGGAACTGCCCTTCACCCCTTGGAGCGGCAGCATGATCGACCAGCTTTACTCTCTGGCGGCACAGAGCGGCGTTACGCCGGTGCTGGCGCATCTGGAGCGGTATCTGGGGCGGCAGAAGAAAGAGCACTTACAGGAATTGTATCGCCTGAACGTCCCCATCCAGCTCAGCGCCGGATGCCTGCTGCATCCCATGGAGCGGTGGAAACTCCTTCGGCAGCTGAGGGAGGGGCAATCCTTTTTCCTTGCATCCGACTGTCACGGCACACAGCGGCGCACACCCGATCTGGGCCCTGCCGCTGCCGTTGCCAAAAAGCGTCTGACGGGGGATGCGCTGGAAACGCTCCTTCACCGCAGCGACGCGATCTTCACCGCAGCGCGCGCAGAACAGGAGAGGGAATATGCGAAGAAATGAGAATTTCATCCTGCGCCGGGTCGCAGATATGTCGGTCATCGTCCCCCTGGGGGCGGCTGCCGAAGCGTTTCCGGGAATGATCTCCGTAAACGAGACCGGCGCATTTTTATGGGACCTTTTGGAACAGGAACAGACGCTCCAAAGCCTTGGAGACGCCTTATGCGCCGTGTATTCGGTCGAACGGGCGCAGGCGGAGGCAGACGCAGCCGCCTTTCTTGACAAGCTGAGACCCGTCGGCGCGGTGGACGGTCTGTAAGATGGAGGTCCGGCAGATCCCCATGGCGCAGCTGCGCGGGATTATTGACGAGCAGCTCGCGCACGGAGAAGCGCTCCTTCCGGTAACAGGAAACAGTATGTGGCCGCTTCTTGTCGGCGGGCGGGACATGGTGCGCCTTGCGCGGCCCGATCGCTGCGCACAGTCGGGCGATATCGCCCTCTATCAGAAGGCGGACGGCAGCTATATCCTGCACCGGGTCATCCGCCTGTGTGCGTCCGGCGTCTGCATTTGCTGCGGCGACGCGCAGTGGGAAGGGGAGCAGGTCGATGAGGCGCAGATCATTGCGTACGTCACCGCCTTTCGCCGCAAGGGACGCTGGCGGGAAACCGCCCTGTCCCGCCCCTATCGGCTTTATGAACACTTCTGGGTCCATACCTTTCCCGCCCGTCGCCCCTTGCTGAGGCTGCTGCGATTCCTTCAGCGGGCACGGAGGGGACTGATACGCGGGAGAAGATGAGATGAGTCAGTCGAAGAAAAAGGCGGCGGGCGCGTACAAAGCGCCGCTCACGCTGCTGTATGCAGGCATCGCCGCGCAGGCGTTCGGCATCGCGGCGCTTGCCTTGGTGAGCCGCCGGGTGCTGGACGAGGGCGGCAGTCCGTGGGGCTGGGTGCTGTTGTTTCTGGCGCTGGCTCTCCCGCTGCTCGACGGCGGGCTTGACCTGCTTTCTGGCAGGACGGTCGACCGCGCGGCGGTATCGCTGCGGCGCGACACGCTTGATACGCTTTTGAGCAGGGATGCGGAGGCATACAGCCGCTACCACAGCGGGCAGGTCTTCAGCCGCCTGACGCAGGACGCTTACACCGTCTGCGAATGGCGGGTCGTCGGCCGCCCCCAGGTGGCGGGGCAGCTCATCCGACTGCTTTGCGCCGCATCCGCGCTGTTTTTCGTCAATATCCCCCTTGCCCTTGCGGTCGTAGGCGCGGGCGCGCTGGCGATCGCCGGCGGGCGGCTGCTGCGAAAGTATCTGACGCGGCGGCATCTGCGCGTGCGTCAGGCGGAGGAAGGTCTGACGGGCTGCACGCAGGAGATCCTGGAGCATACGGAGCTTCTGCGCAGCATGACGGCGGGGGAGGAGGCTGTCCGCCGCTTTGAAGGACGGCAGAAGGAGTGGCTGCGCGAACGCAAGCGCCTGCGCGTCTTCTCAACGGGGGTCGGAACCGGGTTTTCCGCCGTATTGCAGCTTGGATACGCCGTTCTTCTTGTCTGGGGCGGCATCGCCATTCGGGAAGGAAGGCTCTCCTTCGGCGACCTTGCGGCGCTCTTACAGCTCCTCGCGATGTTCCAAAGCCCGCTCACGGGCTTGTCGGGCGTTCAGTCCCGGCTGGCCGCCGTCCGCGCGGCGGAGGCGCGGCTGGATGAGCTGTATTCCCTGCCTGGGGAGGCGCCGGGACAAGCGGCGGAGGAGGACGACGTCTTTCGCGCCATCGTATTTGAAAATGTCACCTTTTCCTATGAGGGCGAGGAACAGCCTGTTCTGCGGAATTTTTCCGCGCGGCTGCCGCTCGATCGCTGGACCTGCCTCACGGGAATATCCGGGAGCGGAAAAAGCACGCTTTTCCGCCTTATTCTGGGGCTTTATCACCCCCAGCAGGGCCGGGTATACCTGGAAACCGAGCGGGGGGAGCTCCCTTGCTCCGCTGCCGTGCGGGGACTGTTCGGCTATGTCCCTCAGACGCCCTGGCTCTTTTCCGGCAGTATTCGCGAAAATCTGCTGCTTGCAAAGCCCGAGGCGGATGACGCCGCCCTTTGGGAGGTGTTGGAGCGAGCGCAATGCGGCTTTGTCCGCGACCTGCCCGACCGCCTTGAAACCGTCCTGAGCGAAGAGGGGGGCGGTCTGTCGGCGGGACAGCGCCAGCGCCTTGCCATCGCCCGCGCGATGCTTTCCGCCCCGCGCTTTTTGCTGCTGGATGAGATCACCTCGGCGCTGGACGAGGATACGGAGGCACGGCTGCTGACAGAGCTGACGGGCGCGTATCCGGCGGCGGTATTCGCCACCCATCACAGCGCCCTGCCGGGAAAACTGCACAGCGAGACGCTGCATCTTGAGGGAATCGTCTGAAATACGGAAACGTGATCTGATAAATTTATTGACATGGAGGATGAACATGAAACGAAACATTGCAAAAATGCTTGTGCTGCTGCTGATGCTCGGCACGCTGCTGCCGCAGACCGCGCTGGCAGCCACGACCTATTATGTCGATGTGACCATCACCGGTCCCGATGCCGACGGCGTGGAGCGGACGCTCAGCGCCTCCTCCAGCCGCTACGGCACGATGGACACGCCCCTTGCAGCGGAACTGGCGTCCGTTGTCGACAGCGCATACCACGAAATGGAAACCGTTTTCGCTGGGACCGGTCTGCGAAATATCGTGGACACGGGCGCCCAGGCGTTCCGGGAAGGCGAGAGCGCGTGGAACCTCTACGTGGAGAAGTATTATGACAGCGTGGACAGCTCCTTCAAGGATACGCTCAAGAGCCTTTCCTCCACCTTCGCAAACCTCACGGTCGACCGCGTCAACCGCGTGACCTACCGGGACAACGGCCGCCTCTATACCGTGACCGTGACGCTCAAGGGCTACACCACCGGCTCCGGCAGCAGCGGCAATACGCCCGTCGCTCCCGATGGCCACAAGATCGTTGTGGAGCCTGTGCCGAACAACACGCTGCGCGCGGACAAGAATACCCTGTCCAAGGGTGAGACCGCTGTCATCCGGGACAGCGCCGCGGCGAACGGCTATGTCCTCTCCGATCTGGCGGTCAAGGATGTGAGCGGCAACGACATTCCCGTGAGCAAGCAGTCTGACGGCGTCTACGCCTTCACCATGCCCGAAAGCAGCGTGTCCGTTCGCGCCATGATGGTCGCCGACCCCGATATGACCGGCATCTCCAAGCAGCTGAACACCGATCAGAATATCTCCTATATGCAGGGCATGGCGGACGGCAGGTTCTATCCCGCAAGCTCCGTTACCCGCGGACAGGTGGCGCAGATCTTCTACCGCCTGCTGAAGGAGCAGAAGGTTTCCTCCAAATCCACCTTTACGGACGTCCCCGACACGCTCTGGTGCGCCGAGGCGGTGAATGCCCTTGCCTCTCTTGGCATCGTGGAGGGCGTCGGCAACGGCAAGTTTGCCCCGAATCAGCCCATCACCCGCGCCGAGTTTGTCACCATCTGCGCCCGCTTCACCCAGGTCTCCGCGAGCGGAGAGACCTTTACCGACGTGCCCGCCAGCCACTGGGCGTTTGACGCCATTTCTACGGCGGCGTCCTTCGGCTGGGTCAACGGCGTCGGCAACGGGCAGTTTGCCCCCAATCAGCACATCACCCGCGCGCAGGCAGCCGTTCTGCTGAACCGTCTGCTGGGCCGCTGCATGGCAGGTCAGTCTTACGAGAATGCCCGCCAGTACCCGGATGTCCCCCAGACCCATTGGGCGTGGAAGAACATCTGCGAGGCGTCTGACGGCGTCGCTCTCCGCTGAGCGGAGAATTCAAAAGAGTACGGTAAAAGGCAGTGGAGGGACTGCCTTTTACCATAGATCCATGGGGGCATAGTATGAAAACGATTCAAAAAAGCGTACCCGTCCAGACGGTGCTCTTCCTCCTGATGGACGCCATTTTCATCATTGTGGCGGGCGGTCTTGCGCTGCTGGTGCGCTTCGACTTCGACTTTGAGCAGGTGCCTTCCGGATATCTTGAGCCGTGGTTTCGTGCTCTGCCCGTTCAGTTCCTGGTCACGGCGGCGGTCTTCTGGCCGCGCCGGATGTACCGCTATCTCTGGCGCTACGTCAGCGCCCATGATGTCGCCGAGATGGTGATATCCGTCGTCCTCGCCTATTGCGCGTTCCATGTGCCAGCGGCGCTTTTCGGCTATCACCAGCCGAGGAGCGTGCTCTTCATGGAGCTTTTGTTCCAGCTGTTCCTGCTGGTGGGCGGGCGCTGCACCTTCCGCTTTCTGCGGATGTTCGCAAGCTCCGCCCGTCAGGCAAGGCAGGAGGAGGGCGAGCGCGTCATGCTCATCGGCGCGGGCGAGGCGGGGCGGATGCTCCTGCGGGAGATCTCCGTCACGCCGCAGCTAAAAAGCCATGTCTGCTGCATCATCGACGACGACAAAAGCAAGCAGGGCAAGTACATCGGGAACGTGCCCATCGTCGGCGGGCGGGAGAAGATCCCCGAGATGGTCAAAAAGGAGCGGATCACACAGATCGTCCTTGCCATCCCCGCGGCGCCCGCCAAGGAAAAGAAGGAGATCCTGAACATCTGCCAGAAAACGGGCTGCCGTATGCGGAGCCTGCCGGGGATCTACCAGTTGGTGAACGGCGAGGTGAGCATGGCGGCGGTAAAGGATGTGCAGGTGGAAGATCTCCTTGGCAGAGAGCCGGTGAAGCTGGATACGGCGGTCCTGCTGAATTTCCTGCAAGGGCAAACCGTGCTGGTGACCGGCGGTGGCGGTTCCATCGGCAGCGAGCTTTGCCGTCAGATCGCCAAATATCAGCCCAAGCAGCTCATCATTCTGGATATTTACGAGAACAACGCTTATGATATCCAGCAGGAGCTGCGGCGTGTATGGGGCGATCGGCTGAACCTGCGGGTGGAGATCGCCTCCGTGCGAGATAAGGAAAAAGTTTACAGCCTGTTTCGGATGTATCGCCCCGACATCGTGCTCCATGCGGCGGCCCACAAGCATGTCCCGCTGATGGAGGAATGCCCCGAGGAGGCCATCAAGAATAACATTTTCGGCACATATCATGTGGTGCGGGCGGCGGAGAAGTTCGGCGTCAAAAAGTTTGTCATGATCTCCACGGATAAGGCCGTGAATCCCACCAACTTCATGGGCGCGACCAAACGATTCTGCGAGATGATCCTGCAAAGCAGGACGGACAGCCCCACAGAATTCTGTGCAGTGCGGTTTGGCAATGTGCTTGGTTCCAATGGCTCTGTTGTGCCCCTTTTCAAAAAGCAGATCCAGGAGGGCGGCCCCGTCACCATCACGGATAGGCGCATCATCCGCTATTTTATGACCATTCCTGAGGCTGCCCAGCTGGTGCTCGAGGCGGGCGCCATGGCAAAGCAGAGCGAGATCTTCGTTCTGGATATGGGCGAACCGGTGAAGATCCTGGAACTGGCGGAAAACCTCATCCGCCTGTCCGGACTGGAGCTGGATAAGGATATCACCATTCAGGAGATCGGCCTGCGCCCCGGCGAAAAGCTCTATGAGGAGCTGCTGATGCGCAGCGAAACGCTCTCCAAAACAAGCAATGAGAAGATCTTCATTGAGCAGCAGCAGGAGATTTCAAAGGACGTCATCATGGAAGACCTGCTGCGGCTGGATGAAGCCGTCACACGCGACATACCGCCTCAGGATCTGATCACCATGCTACGGGAGATGGTCCCGACATATACTTCCCCGGAGGAGATCAACGGCCGCGCCACGGCGGAGGTCTCGTAGCAGACGGGGAAGAAGTCAAAAAAGTGGAGGAAACGGCTTGAAACGGCGTAAAACCATTCTCTGCGCCATTCTTGTACTGCTGGCGGTATCGCTGGCGGGGCTTTTCTGGTGGCAGCGCGATAACTTAAAAGCGATCCATGCCGCGACGCAGCATACATCGGCCGAGCTGGAGGAAAAGCTGGAGGAAAACCAGCAGATGATCCAAGAGGCAGTGAAAGCGGCAGGCGAGGTCACGGTAGGGGAGATCTCGGAAGAAGATCGTCAGGCTTTCCGGGACGGCTCCATGACCCAGGAGGAGCTTATGGAGCGCCTGACGAACGGCGGGGAAGGGGAGCCGCGCGAGGAACCCGCCAGCACGAGCCGTCCGGAAAGCGGCGGCAAGACGGACGCGCCGGTCGCGAAGACCGACACGCCGGCTGTGAGTGAGAAGAGCGAACAAAGCGCGGAAAGCGCCTATCAAAAAGAGCTGTCGGCGCTCATCGCCAAGGTCTACGTCCTGCGTGAGGAGTACACGCTGGCGCTGGACACGATGTATGCCGACGCAAAGGCGGAGTATCTGGCACTCCCGGCGGAAAAACGGACAAAGACACAACTCCTGAAAATGGCGAGGGGCTATCTTTCCAGAGCATCCGCTCTCGAAAAAGAGTGCGACGGGAAGATGGATGAGATCGTCCGCGCCATGGAGAAATTGCTCAGGGAAAACGACGGTGATCTTGGGCTTGTAGACACTGTTGTCTATACCTATGCCAACGAAAAGAGCCTGAAAAAGTCCTGGTATATGTCAAAGTTAGAGCAGAAGGGATTGCTTTGAGCAAAAAACGCGAAATCGGCAAGAAACAAACGGAAAAGAGAGGAACATGAGCCATGACGATATTGGTGACGGGCGGTACGGGTTTTATTGGGAGCCACACGGTGGTGGAGCTTCTGAATGCCGGCTATGACGTTGTCATTGCCGACAATCTGTGCAATTCTAAGATTGAAGTGATCGACCGCATCCAGAAGATAACGAACAAACGGCCTGCTTTCTATCAGATCGACCTGTTGGACAGCGCCGCGCTTGAAAAGGTCTTTGCGGAAAACTGTCTGGACGCCGTGATCCACTTTGCCGGCTTAAAATCCGTCGCGGAGTCCGTTGAAGACCCCGGAAGATATCTCGACACCAACCTGACGTCTACCTTCCATCTTCTCAACGCAATGGAAAAGCATCAGGTGTACAAGCTGGTGTTCTCCTCCTCGGCAACGGTGTACGGCACGCCCGAGACCATGCCGAACCGCGAGAGCGATGTTGTCGGCAAGGTCTGCTGCCCGTATGGGTTCAGCAAGTATCTCAACGAGCTGCTCCTGCATGATTTCGCGCGGCAGCGCGACAACTTCCGCTTTGCCTCTCTGCGCTACTTCAACCCCGTCGGCGCACATCCCTCCGGGCTCATCGGCGAGGACTGCGGTCAGAAGGCCCCCAACAACCTTGCCCCCTACATCACCCGCACCCTGCTCGGGCAGTTCCCGTATCTGAGCGTTTACGGCGATCAATACGATACCGCGGACGGAACGGGGGTCCGCGACTACATCCACGTTGTCGATCTGGCAAAGGGGCACATTGCGGCGCTGAACTATCTTGAAAAAACGGACAGCAAATATGACGTTTTCAATCTGGGGACGGGCAAGGGGACGACCGTGCTGCAGCTGGTGTCCGCGTTTGAAGAGGCATCGGGCAGGAAGGTGCCTTACCGCATCGTCGGCCCGCGCGCGGGCGACGTGCCCCTGAGCTTTGCCGCCGTCGAAAAGGCAAAGAACATCCTTGGCTGGACGGCGGAATATGACTATAAGGACTGTGCCAGAGACTCCTGGAACTGGCAGGTGCAAAATCCAAACGGCTACATAGAGGAGGGCTAAGCGTTCCGCGCGGCGCTCTTCCCGCATCAGCGCAAAAAATCCCCCGTAAGCGATTCAAATGAATCGCTTACGGGGGTCATTTTTACCATGCGCCTGTCCGGTGTGGGGGGACGGTTTATTTCTATTGGGCGAACAGCTTGTCTAAGATCGGGGAAA
>OMCS01000924.1_pt1 | contig 14160 bp, 9 predicted proteins | sample 1674241 | NCBI WGS metagenome assembly OMCS01 (sample SAMEA103958153, study PRJEB25191) | human gut metagenome
AAATCGAATGCGCCAGCCGGGAGCAGATCCGGACATGGCAGGACGAGCGGCTCGTCCGTCAGGTGCGTCATGTGTGGGACAATGTGCCCTATTACCGCGCAAAGATGGAGGCGGCGCACGTTGCGCCGGACGATATCAAGGGCCGGGACGATCTTTACAAGCTGCCGTTTTTGAGCAAAGCCGATCTGCGGGAGGCATACCCGTTCGGTCTTCTGGCAGAGCCGCTGGAAAAGTGCATCCGCATCCACTCTACCTCCGGCACGACCGGCAAGCGCGTCGTCGCGTTTTACACGAAGGAGGATATTGACCTCTGGAACGACTGCTGTGCGCGTGCGCTGGCAGCCGCGGGTGCAGGCCCGGAGGATGTATGTCAGGTCGCGTATGGCTACGGCCTGTTCACCGGCGGCTTCGGACTCAACGGCGGCAGTCAGAAGCTCGGCTGCCTGACGCTGCCGATGTCCTCCGGCAACACCGACCGGCAGCTGCAATTTATGGAGGATCTCGGTTCGACCGTTTTGTGCTGCACACCGTCTTACGCGGCGTATCTGGCTGAATCTATTCACGAGCGCGGCTTGCGGGACAAGATCCATCTGAAGGCCGGTATTTTCGGCGCAGAAGCATGGAGTGAGCAGATGCGTCAGGATATCCAGAAGAGCCTCGGCATCAAGGCGTATGATATCTATGGCCTGACGGAGCTTTCCGGCCCGGGTGTTGCGTATGAATGCAGCGCGCAGACCGGTATGCACATCAACGAGGATCATTTTATCGCAGAAATTATCGACCCGGATACCGGCGAGGTGCTGCCGGAGGGAACACAAGGCGAGCTGGTGTTTACGTCGATCACGAAGCAGGCCTTCCCGCTGCTGCGCTACCGCACGCGCGATATCTGCATTCTGCGTCATGAGGACTGCCCCTGCGGGCGGACGCATATCAAGATGTGCAAGCCCATGGGCCGCAGCGACGATATGCTGATCGTCAAGGGCGTAAACGTCTTCCCGTCGCAGATCGAGACGGTGCTGCTCGAACAGGGCTACACATCCAACTATCAGATCGTGGTCGACCGCGTCAACAACTCCGACACGCTCGATGTGCTCGTCGAGATGACGCCGGAGCACTTCTCTGACTCTCTGGCCGAGATCACGCAGCGTGAAAAGAGCCTTGTCGCCGCACTCAAGGCAATGCTCGGCATTTTCGCACAGGTACATCTTGTTTCCCCGAAATCCATCGCCCGCAGTGAGGGCAAGGCCATCCGCGTCATCGACAAGCGCAGGATCTAAGGAGGAAAAGGCTATGGCGATTCATCAGATTTCCGTATTTTTGGAAAACCGGGCCGGGCAGCTGGCTGAGATCACGGCGCTGCTTGCAAAAAACAATATCGATCTACGCGCGATTAATATTGCCGAGACGAGCGATTACGGCGTGCTGCGCCTCATTGCCAGCCACGAGCCGGAAGCGTGCCGCGTACTGCGCGAGAACGGATTTATCTTCTCGGCCAGCGAGGTCGTCGCCGTCGGCGTGCCGGATGAGCCGGGCGGGCTGAGCCGCCTGCTGCAGCTTCTTGCAGAAAGGCAGATCGACGTCCAATATATGTATTCGATTTTCGGCCAGCCAAACGGGATGGCCTATATGATCCTCCGTGTTGCAGATCCGGCAGAAGTCTCGTCGCTGCTGCACACGAACGGAATGCAGCTTGCCGGTGCGGCAGAGCTCGGCATTGTTTCATCAGATCAGGAAAGGCAGGAATAAACGATGCAGGAAATGAGCAGAAAAAACAAATTATTCACCGACTCCGTCATTCGCCGCATGACGCGTGTGAGTCTTGCGTGCGGCGCGATCAATTTGGCGCAGGGCTTCCCCGATTTTGACCCGCCCAAGGCGCTCACCGACCGTCTGGCCGAGGTCAGCGCACTCGGCCCGCACCAGTACCCCATCACGATGGGCGCGCCGAACTTCCGGCAGGCGCTGGCGCGTAAGGCTGGGCGCTTCATGGGACGCACGCTTGACCCGGAAACGGATATGGTCGTGACCATCGGCTCGACCGAGGCTATGGTCGATACGATCTTCGCTCTGACAAATCCCGGCGATAAGATCATCATGTTCTCCCCGTATTTTGAGAATTACCGCGCGCAGGCCATCATGGCTGACTGTGAGCCGGTTTTCGTTCCGCTGGTACCGCCGGAGTTCAATTTCGACGCAAATGTGCTGGAAGACGCGTTCAAGCAGGGCGCGAAGGCCATTCTGATCTGCAACCCATCGAACCCGTCCGGCAAGGTCTTCACCTATGACGAGCTGAAGCTCATTTCCGAGCTGTGCATCAAGTATGACGCGTTTGCCATTATGGACGAAGTCTATGAGCATATCGTCTATGACGGCCACAAACATATCTACATGAACAGCCTGCCCGGGATGTGGGAGCGGACGGTCAGCTGCTCAAGCCTGTCCAAGACGTATTCCATCACCGGCTGGCGGCTCGGCTACGCCATCGCGCCGCAGCCCATCATGGACCGCATCAAGCAGTACCACGACTTCAATACCGTCGGTGCGCCGTCTCCGCTGATGGAAGCCGCCGTTGTGGGCCTCGATATGCCGGACAGCTATTATCAGGAGTTCGGCGCGCATTATGCGCACATGAAAAAACTGTTCACCGACGGCTTAAAGCAGATCGGCATTCCGTTTACCGACCCGCAGGGCGCGTATTTCGTACTGGCTGATATCGGCCCATATATGCGCAAGGGAGAATCCGACGTGGATTTCTGCCTTGAAATGGCCGAAAAGGTCGGCGTGGCCTGCGTTCCCGGCACGTCGTTCTTCAATGAGAACATCAATCACATCGTCCGCGTCCACTTTGCCAAGAAGGACGAGACGCTCTATGAGGCGCTTGAACGCCTTTCCCATCTGAAGGAAAAAATGGGCTGATAACAAAAGCAGCGGCTTCCGAACCGGAGGCCGCTGCTTTTGCATAGCAGATGTTTTTTCTCACATACTATCCCGACTTAATATTGGAAAGCGGGGATACGCATGAAGGGATTTGCAATGCTGAGGATCGGCGAGGTCGGCTGGGTGGAAAAGCCCCGTCCGGTATGCGGGCCGTTGGACGCGGTCTGCCGTCCGCTTGCGGCGGCAGTCTGCACGTCGGACGTGCATACGGTCTGGGAGGGCGCAGTCGGCGACCGGCACGACCTGATCCTGGGGCATGAATGCTGCGCGGAGGTTGTGGAGACCGGCGCGCTGGTAAAGGACTTTCAGCCCGGCGACCGGGTGCTTGTTCCGGCCATCACGCCGGATTGGAGTTCATTGGAAGCACAGGCGGGCTATGCGATGCACTCCGGCGGAATGCTGGCCGGATGGAAGTTTTCGAATATCAAAGACGGCGTATTTGCAGAGTATTTCCATGTAAACGACGCTGACGGCAATCTGGCGCATCTGCCGGAGGGCATGGACATTCTGGAAGCCTGTATGCTCTCAGACATGGTGCCGACCGGCTTTCACGGCGCGGAGCTGGCGGACGTGCAGTTCGGCGATACAGTGCTCGTGGTCGGTATCGGCCCGGTCGGACTAATGTCTGTGGCGGGCGCAGCCCTTCGGGGCGCGGCCAGAATCCTTGCAGTCGGAACACGGCCCGTCTGCGTAGAAGCAGCGCGGCAATATGGCGCTTCCGATTTTATCAGCTACAAAGATGGCCCCATTGACGAGCAGGTTCTGGAACTGACAGGCGGCAAGGGCGTCGACTGCGCAATCATTGCGGGCGGCGATGCGGATACGTTCATTCCGGTCATAAAGGCTCTGAAGCCGGGCGGAAACATCGGAAATGTCAATTATCTCGGCAGCGGAGAATATGTGCGCCTGCCGCGTGCGGAGTGGGGCGTCGGGATGGGCCACAAGCAAATAAACGGCGGTCTCATGCCGGGCGGACGGCTGCGGATGGAAAAGCTGTCCGCGCTCATGACAAACGGGCGGCTCGATGTAAAGCCGCTGATCACGCACGTTTATGACGGCTGGGACGCGCTGCCGCAGGCGCTCCGGCTCATGAAGGACAAGCCGCGCGATCTCATTAAGCCGGTTGTGCGGTTATGATGGCTCGGAACCGGCTGTCAGATTGAGATAGTAATATTCCGTCTGCGCGGACAGCGGAACAGCGTTCCCCTGTCCGTCAAACTCAAAATTTTGCCCATAGATCGCAACCAGACCGTGCGTATCCAGACGCGCGGTCTGATTTTGCAGTGTCAAAGCGCTTCCGGTTGTCATAATTCCATAACCGTCAACTAATTCATTATAAAATCCAAAGAAATCGAAGCTGTGCGGTTTGCGGAAAACAGCTTCAACGCAGACCGTGCCGCCTGCCGGGATGGTGATCTCCGCTGCGGCATAGCAGACACGCTGAACGGTTTCCGCGTCCTGGAGCAGATCGTCCAGCCGGCCCTCACTGTAACGTTCGGCGGGTGTGGCGGAGCAGATGCCGTACTGCGTCAAAAGCTCCGCGGCGGCTGCTGCAAGCCGTTTTACCTCGTCGGCAGAGACGTCCGCGCCGAGCTGCGCGGCGGCGATCTGCCGCAGAAGCTCCGCAAGGGGCAGTTCCGTGCGCGTCACGGTTCCTTCGAGCGTATCCAACTCCTTCCCCTGTTCGCAGCTGCCGTCCGTATAGCCCTGCATGGCGCAGCCGGTCAGATCCTGCCCAAGCACGGCAAGCAGATGCAATGACTGCCTGTGTTCGTTTGTAAAATAGCTGTACTGCGGCTGGCCTGTCGCTTCGTCCTGTCCATAACCGTTGATCCCGTAGGTCAGGATCGTTGTTTTTTCCGGGTCTGCGTCGACTGTGATCGCAAGGGTCGCCGCGTTTGCCGTCGTCTCGCCGGATGCGGTAAAGGAATAGACATAGATGGTCTGCTCCGGCAGTGTTTTCGGAGCGAGCGCGTCAGCCTGATAGCTGCCGGTCAGCAGCGTCTGATACTCCGTCCAGCTTTCCGCGTGTCGAATGTTCCAGCGTTCCTCCGCAAGCTCCGGTTCAGCACTGGCCGGACCAAACCAGCCGGGGAACGCACCGGGATAGAGCGTGCTCTTCACAGCGACTCCATCTGCCGTCAGAACCGGTTGGAGCAAATTGAGGTCGCTGAGACTGGAAACGAAGGGATAAAGCGCCGTCACCGTGCAGTCTTCGCCGGAATCATTGCGGATCGTGTACCGATCTGCCACAGTGATCGCGGCGGCATTCTCTTCGGCATAGGGCGCGCAGTCGAGCAATACCTTCCGGTCGGCGGAAAGCGCAGGCTCCGCCTGCGCCAGCGTCAGCGGGAAAACCGGGCCTGCGTAGGACATGAAATCCGCTGCGTCGACCGGTTTGGCAGGGCCGCTGCCGGGGGTACTGGCAAGCTGCCCGCCTGATGGAGAAGCAGCACAGCCGCAGAGCGCGGCGGCCAAAAGAAACGCAAGGAGCAGAGCTATCGTGCTTCGTACTGTTCGCATGGAATTTCCCTCCTGATTCTTCCTGATACTATCTAAGACGGAATTTGCGCGCGTTGGTTGCAGAAATGGAGCAAAAACGCCCTCGCAGCATTCTGCAAGGGCGTTTGGGGATATCAGCAATAGAAATCCTTGATCTTTTTTGCGCGGGACGGGTGGCGAAGCTTGCGGATGGCCTTGTTTTCGATCTGACGGATGCGCTCACGCGTAACACCGAAGATCTGACCGACCTCCTCAAGCGTGTGCGTGCGGCCGTCGTACATACCGAAGCGCATACGCAGCACGTCCGCCTCACGCTCGGTCAGTGTGCCGAGAATCTCGGTCAGCGCCTCAGAGAGCATGGCGTTGGATGTTGCATCGACGGGACCGGGGGTATTATCGTCCTCGACAAAGGAGCCGATGGTCGTATCCTCTTCATCGCCGACGGGCATATCGAGAGAGAGCGTATCGGCTGCAGTGCGGTTGGCCTCGATGATCTTTTCAATCGGAAGATTCAACTCGGCAGCGATCTCCTCCAGCGTCGGCTCACGGCCAAGCTCCTGTACGAGCTTGCGGTTGCAGCGGGTCGCCTTGTTGATGACCTCGACCATATGCACCGGGACGCGGATGGTGCGCGCCTGATCGGCAATGGCGCGGGTAATGGCCTGCCGGATCCACCACGTTGCATATGTAGAGAATTTGTTTCCCTTTGTATAGTCGAACTTATCGACCGCACGGATCAGGCCCGTGTTGCCCTCCTGGATCAGATCCAGAATGTGCAGACCTCTGCCGGAGTATTTTTTTGCGATCGACACGACAAGGCGCAGATTGGCCTCAGTCAAGCGGTCCTTGGCCTTTTTATCGCCCTCGGAGACGCGCTTGGCCAGCTCGATTTCCTCCTCGGCAGTCAGCAGCTTGACCTGACCGATCTCCTTGAGGTACATACGCACCGGGTCATCCAGATTGTATTCTGCAGCAAGCTCCAGCGGGTCTACAAGCTCTTCCTCGTCGTTGTCGGGAACCTCGTCCATGTCCATACCAAGATCGTCGGAGACGTCCAGCTCCAGCTCAGGGCTGACGATCTGGATGCCCATCGCATCAAACGTATCGTAAATATGCTCGATCTTCTCGACCGGCAGATCCAGCTTTTCCAGCTCGGCAGTCAGCTCGCTCGACTGAATGCTTCCTTCGCGCTTTGCCTTTGCGATCAGCGCGGAAACCGTTGCCATTGCGTCCTCAGTCGAGGGCTTCGGGTTCTTTGTGTTTGCCATTCTTTCGCTCATCCTCATTCATCTGGTAACATTGCCGCGCACTCGCGCAACTGTGTTATTATAACCCCAACTTTATCGTTTTGACAATGCCTGATTTGACTTTTTTTCTGTTTTTTCTTGTGTTTCAGAAAAAATCGCGAGTCCGGCGTCCTCAGATCTCCATAATGACCGGCAGGATCATCGGATTGCGCTTTGTTGTCTTGAACAGATACCCGGACAGGTCGTTTTTGATGTTGGCTTTCAGCACACTCCAATCGCTGCGGCCATTCTGGCTGCACCGGTCGATGGCGTGCGCGGCGATCACACGCAGCTCTTCCATCAGGTTCTCCGACTCCTTCACGTAGACGAAGCCTCTTGTAATGATGTCCGGGCCGGTGATGACGCTGCCGTCCTCGCTGGAAATGTTGACGACCACGACGAGCATACCGTCCTGCGCCAGATGCTTCCGGTCGCGCAGAACGACGCTTCCGACGTCGCCGACGCCGGTGCCGTCGACCAGAATCCTGCCGGACGGAACGGTGCCGCCCCACTTGCAGGTGGCCTTTGTAAGCTCAAGCACCTTGCCGATATCGGAGATAAAAATATTCTTGGGATCCATGCCCATAGTCTGGGCCAGACGCGAATGTGCCTGCAGATGGCGCTGCTCGCCGTGGACGGGAATAAAGAATCTGGGCTTGAGCAATCCGTGGATGATCTTCAGTTCCTCCTGGCAGGCGTGGCCGGAGACGTGCAGGCCCTCAAGCTTGTCATAGATGACCTCTGCACCCTTGCGGTAGAGCTCGTTGATGATCTTGCCGATGGATTTTTCGTTTCCGGGGATGGCGGACGCGGAGATAATTACACGGTCAGACGCTGTGATCTCAACCTGACGGTGGCCAGAGAACGCCATACGGTAGAGCGCGGACATATTTTCGCCCTGTGAGCCGGTCGAGACGATCACAAGCTTGTTGTTCGGGATCTGCTTGATCTGATTGATATCGACGAGCGTGCCCGCAGGGATCTTCAGATAGCCAAGCTCTGTGGATACCTTCAGGATATTCTCCATGCTGCGGCCCGTGACCGCGACCTTGCGGCCGAATTTCTTCGCGACCGTAATGAGGCTTTGCAGGCGGAAGGCGTTGGAGGCAAAGGTCGTGACAATGATGCGCTTATTGCAGCCGGTAAACTGCCGCTCGAAGCTGCCCGCGACCGTACGCTCGGACGGCGTATAGCCCTGCCGCTCCACGTTTGTCGAATCGCACAGCAGCGCCAGCACGCCCTCCTTGCCCAGAGCGCCGAAGCGCGCAAGATCGATCATGCCGTCCTCTGCTGTGGCGTCAATTTTGAAGTCGCCCGTCATGACGACGGTGCCGACCGGGGTTTTGATGGCAAAGGCGACTGCGTCGGCGATGGAATGGTTCACATGGATGAATTCCACCGTAAAGCAGCCGGCCTTGACCTTCTCCCCTGCCTCATGCGTAAACAGATGCACCGCATTCTGGAGCTGATGCTCCTCCAGCTTCAGCTGGACGATGCCGGCGGTCAGGCGTGTGGCGTGGATGGGGCATCTGAACTGCTCCATGGCGTAGGGAATGCCGCCGATATGGTCTTCGTGGCCATGCGTCAGGAACATACCGCGTATTCTGTCCTTGTTTTTGACAAGATAGGTCATATCGGCAATGACCAGATCAACGCCATACATCTCATCGTCCGGGAAGCCGAGACCGCAGTCAACGATGATGATATCCTTGCCGTATTCAAGTACGGTCATATTCTTGCCGATCTCATTCAGACCGCCAAGCGGGATGATTTTTAATTTTTCTGCCAAATGATTTCACTCTTTTCTTAAAAAAATAGGTATGGATTAGGCTGCGCAGCGCCGTTCTGGCAAACGGATCACGCGCGGAACAAATGCAAAAAAGACGCAGGAGAACAGGCGCATGCAGGGAAGTGTCCTGAGCCCCGTCTCGCCCCGGTCTGCTTCGCCGCTGCCTGCGCTCCATATGAATATGCAGTTGATCTATTTGCTGCGCCGTCCGAGGCGGCGCATAATCCCAAAAGAAAGCCTCCCGTGAGGCAATTCTGATTAAGTATATCACACTTTTTTCAAAAAGTATACCTTTTTTCTATCTTTTCTGGAAGTATTTCCGGAGACACGGCTTTTCGAGCCGCACGAAAAGCCGCGATTTCTGTTGATTTTACGGACATATCTGATATAATATATATAAATTTGTTCATTGCGAAATGGAGGCGACAGTATTTGAAAAAACCTGTCTGGCGTCTGCTCAACCCCAATACGATCTGGTATTTTGTGGTCATGCTGCTCTTCGCCGCCTCAGCTGCCGTGCTGCGGCAGTATTATCTGGCGGGCGGTGCGCTTCTTGCCACGGTGATCGTTTTTATTATCAGCCGTGCCCAGCTCTCCAGGCGCAAGCGTGAGCTTATGAGCTATGTGCAGAAGGCGACCGATTCTGCCGGTATTTCCGTTCATGCCGGGTCCGCATTCCCAATGGCAGTCATCCGGCTGCCCGACAACGAGATCATCTGGGGAAACCCCAGCTTCTTTGCTATCACCGGCCTATCCGACACGGCCAGCTATCAGAAGCTCGAAGCCGTGATCCCGGATTTCTCCAACAAGTGGCTGAGCGAAGGCCATTCCGAGATGTCCGGCGACCGGAACATCGGTGACAGGCGCTATCGCATCTACGGCAACTTCGTCCGCTCTGAGGACAGCACGACGACCGTGCAGCTCGCGACGATCTACTTCGCCGACATGACGGAGATGTTCAACATCCGCGATGAATTCATGCGGACGCGTCCGGTTGTGTCGATCGTTCTCATTGATAACTACGATGAGCTGACCACCAATCTTTCCGATTCCGCCATCTCCACGCTTGACGCGCAGCTCAACGACGTTGTGGCGAACTGGACGACGGGGCTGGAGGCGCTGTGCCGGAAAATTGAGCGCAACCGCTATCTGGTGATCTTTGAAAGCAAGGATCTGCCCCGGCTTCAGGAGAGCCGTTTTTCAACGCTTCTGGAGGATGTACGGCACATCACGTCAACCGGCGGGATGTCGGCGACCACCTCGCTCGGCATCGGCAAGGACGGCGGGAGCTTCGCGGAAAATTACCAGTTTGCCTCGCTTGCAATCGAAATGTCACTCTCCCGAGGCGGTGATCAGGCCGTTATCAAGGACCGGTTCAATTTTACCTTCTACGGCAGCAGAGTCAAGGAGACGGACCGCCGCACCCGCATCCGCTCCCGTCTGATCGCAAGCTCCCTGTCAGAGCTGATCAGCCAGTCCAGCACCGTATATATTATGGGGCACCGTATGGCGGATCTCGACGCGCTCGGCGCAGCCGTCGGTCTTCTCTGCCTGTGCCGTATCAAGGGCTGCCGGGCAAAAATCGTAATTGACCTTCAAAAGAACGCCTGCCAGAGCCTGATTGCGGAGCTCAGGGCCATTCCGGACTATGCCGATCTGTTTATTTCCGGGCAGGACGCGCTGGTCGAGGCGGACAACCGCAGTCTTCTCATCGTAGTCGACACGAACCGGCCCGGTCAGGTCGAGAGCAGGCCGCTGCTGGAAGCGATCTCCCGCGTCGTTCTGATCGATCACCATCGCAATGCTGCGGATTCTATCAGCCAGACTGTTGTCAAGCTGCACGAGCCGTCTGCTTCCTCTGCTTCCGAGCTGGTGACGGAGCTTCTGCAGTATGCGGTCAATCAGCGCGATTTGAAGCCGATCGAGGCGCAGGCGCTTCTGTCCGGTATCGTATTGGATACGAAAAATTTCTCCATCCGGACAAGCCCGCGCACGTTCGAATCGGCGGCATATCTGCGTAAGGCCGGCGCGGACCCGGTCGAGGTCAAAAAGCTGTTTCAGACAGATCTGGACGATACGCTTCTGCGCTATCGCGTTATCCAGGCGGCGCGGCTGTACCGGAATGAGATCGCCATTGCCTGCGTAGACGAAAAGCTCACCCGCGTGATCGCGTCTCAGGCCGCGGATGAATTGATCAACGTTTCCGGCATTACCACCTCCTTCGTTCTCTTCCCGGACGACGGACAGATCATCATCAGCGCACGCTCCATCGGCTCGTGCAATGTGCAGGCGGTTCTGGAAACGCTCGGCAACGGCGGCGGAAATGGCGCGACAGCCGGTGCACAGATCAAGGGAAAGCCCCTGCAGGAGGTTTTGAAGGAGCTTATCGCCGCAATCGACGCATTCTATTCCTGAATTCCCCACAATTTATCCCTCCGACCCGGTCGGAGGGATTTTTTCAGCTTCGCTTGCATATTTTCCCGCCGGGCGCAGAAACTACCTCCGTAACATCAAAAAGGAGGTTTTCCCTTTGAAACACCGTACCTGCCCGCTTCGCGCCGCGCTTGCCGCAGCGCTGGTTCTGATCATGCTCTGCGTGCCTGCTCTGGCCGCTGAGATCGCCGTCGATTATACCTCGGAATACAGGTTTACCGCCGCAGACTTTTCTGATTCCGACGGATTGGAGGGCGTCTACATTTCCTCCGTCCCTCCCGCGTATCAGGCAGAGCTTTGCATCGGCAGCCGCGTGATCTGCCGGGGCGACATTCTGCCTGCGGCAGCACTGGAAAAGATGAAGCTGCGCCCGGTCTGCCTTGGAAACGCCGACTGTGAGCTGGTCTACTGCCCGATTGAAGACGGGACGCTCGGCGATGCCGTCACGGTATCCCTGCGCATTCTCTCCGGCACGAATACCGCGCCGGTCTGCGAGGACGGAACGCTGGAAACGTATAAGAACATTGCGAACACCGGCACGCTTTCAGCCACAGATCAGGAGGATCAGGAGCTGACGTATCAGCTTGTCAAGGAACCAAAGCGCGGCACGGTCGAGCTGCATACGGACGGCAGCTTCACCTATACGCCGGATAAAAACAAGGTCGGCAAGGATTCGTTCGTTTTTACTGCGACCGATCCGGCCGGGAACGTCTCGAATGAGGCCTGCGTCAAGATCCGCATTCTGAAGCCCGCGGATAAGGCAACGTATCAGGATATGTCCGGTGACCGCGATGCGTTCGCCGCCATGTGGCTCAAGGACAAGGGGCTTTACACCGGCAGAGTCATTGCCGGGAACCTCTGCTTTGAGCCGGACTGCCCTGTCAGCCGCAGCGAGTTTCTGATCGCCTGCATGAAGCTGGCCGGACTTGAGCAGTCGGACGGGACGATCTCGACCGGCTTCGCGGATGAACTGGAAACGCCCCTCTGGCAGCAGCCGTATCTGGCCGCAGCCTATCAGTCCGGCATGATCTCCGGGACGCCGACCGAGGAGGGGCTGGTTTTCCGCCCGGAGGAGGATCTGAGCCGCGCAGAGGCAGCCGTCATGCTCCAAAAGCTCCTGCGCCTGCCGGGCGATGCCGCTGTCTTTGCGCCGGATGAGGCTTCCGCCATTCCTGCCTGGGCGCAGAGTGCGGTCAGCGCGCTCTCAAACGCAGGCATCCCGCTTGCTGCCTCGGACTATGAGGCGCCGCTGACGCGGCGTGAGGCGGCAAATATGCTGCTTGCAGCCGCTCCCGCAGCCGAAGCTGCCGGGCTTTACTGGTCAGAATAACCGAATCGGGCCTGCCGCGTTTGCGGCAGGCCCGACGCGCAGCCGCAGAAACGGCAGGATGCGCGTTTTTTGACGGTGGATTTTTGGGCGCTCGTCTGCTATAGTGTAACTGATTGAAAACAAAACAGGACAGGAACAGGCATGGCAAACAGAGAAAAACAGGATATGACCGCCGAGCTGGCAGAGGGAAAAATCCTGCCGCTCGTATTCAAACTCACCATTCCGGCTGTCATTGCGCAGCTCATTACATTTTTATATAATATCGTCGACAGAATGTACGTCGCGCGGATCGAAGGCTCCGGCATGGACGCGCTGGCCGCGCTTGGGATCGTACTTCCCATCACGCTGATCATGCAGGCATTTGCGAATCTGGTCGGGCTTGGCGGCGCGCCGCGGGCGGGCATCAAGCTCGGCGAGGGAAAGGCGGATGAGGCGAACCGGATCTTTCACACTGCGTTCTGCCTGCTGGTCCTGCTTGGCGTTGTGATCGGCGCAGCGGCGTTCTGCTTTGCGCGGCAGATCGTACTGCTGTTTGGATGCCCGGAAAGTGCGGTGGAGTTCGCCGTTTCCTATCTTAAAATCTATGCCTGCGGCACGATTTTCGTCATGCTGGCGCAGGGACTCAACCCGTTTATTCTGACGCAGGGCTATTCGTGGCTTGCAATGAGCTCGGTGCTGCTGGGCGCGCTTATCAACATCGCGCTCGACCCGCTGTTCATCTTCACCTTCAAAATGGGTGTCCAGGGATCAAGCCTCGCGACGATCCTCTCTCAGCTTTGCTCGTGCATTTGGATCGTCTGCTTTTTCTTCTCCCGGAAGAGCCTGTTCCGCTTTCAGGCAAGCCTGCTGGGCCTGTCGCCGGGGCGCATTTTCAGCATTCTTTCGCTGGGCTTTACGCCGTTCATCATGACGCTGACGGAATGCGCCATCCAGATCGTCTTCAACATCAATCTGAACCGCGCGACCGGCGGCAACAAGGACTATACCGCCGCGTTGACCGTCATGCTGAGCGCGCTGCAGCTTATTTCCCTGCCCCTGAACGGTCTTGGAAACGGTATGCAGCCGTTCGTGAGCTATAATTACGGAAAGGCAGACTCCGCACGCCTGAAACAGGGGATCAAATATGTGACGATCATCGCGTTTATCTACGCGGTCTGCATCTGGTCCGTCTCGATGGCGTTCCCGGTAGTATACGCAAGGCTATTTTCCGCAAGCGAGGCCGTCACGCAGATCGTCATGCGCTATACGCCGATGTTCCTGATGGGTTCCATCATGTTTTTCGTGCAGATGACGCTGCAAAACGTCAACGTCGGGCTTGGGCAGGCCAAGGAGGCGCTGCTGCTGGCGGTGAACCGGAAGGTCGTCATTCTGATTCCGCTCTGCTTTGTGCTGACGCATTTCCTCGGCTTCAAGGGCGTATACCTGTCGGAGGGCATCGCCGATCTAGTCGCAGGAATCGTGACAGCAATCGTCATTTTTACCAGCTTCCCAAAAATCTTCCGCCGCCGGGAGGAAGAAGTCAAACAGGCCGCGTCGAACTGACGCGGCCTGTTTGATAAGATCAAAAACCGGAAATCAGATGATGTTGTATTCCTTCAGCAGCTTCTCAATGTCGGTGCCCTTGATCTTGCTGAGGGCTTTTTCGAGGGCTACCTTCTGGACGAGGGAGAGTTTCATGTCGGTGGGCTTTTTGCCGTCGCGGAGCTGGACAGTCGCGTTCAGCAGGTCGCGGATGTCATACACGCTGCCCCAGACCTCCGGGACGCCGCGGTCGACGTTCAGGAGCGTATAGACAGCCTCCATGCCGGTGCGCATGGAATATTCGGTCGTGAAGATGGTGTCGCGCGGGGTCTCGGCGAACTGGCCGAGGAAGGCGAAGTTCA
>OMCS01000930.1_pt1 | contig 14065 bp, 8 predicted proteins | sample 1674241 | NCBI WGS metagenome assembly OMCS01 (sample SAMEA103958153, study PRJEB25191) | human gut metagenome
CGGCGGCAGACTGCGTGCGAAATAGCGGCATTGCTGCGCTCGCCGCATTGATGGGTGCCTCGGTAGACGAGAATTAGGCTGTACTATCGCAAGATAGGCAGAGCGGCACCCGCAAGGGGTGTGCCGCATCCGTAAGGCGGCAAAGCCGCCAACGGCTGCGCAACAGCGGATAATAGGAGCAGAGGCAAATCGTCTAGCAACACCCAACGCGGCAACGCCGCGCGCAGGAAGTCGCATTCCGGAGGGACAAAGGTCATTCAAGCTCTGGACTGCCAATCTAAGCCTTTCTCTTGGGGTTCCAAAGGGGCCATTCTCTTTCGAGAAAGAGAATATCCCCCTTTGTCGCGTCCCTACACGGTGTGGGGAACAACGATGCAGCGCTGCCGCGCTGCGATAAGATCCCCGCGCCCTGTGGGCGCAAAAAAGGCAGCCTTTCGGCTGCCTTTTTTAATCCACCGTGCGCATGAAGGACGTCGATCCCTTCTGGAATCTCACATCCAGCTTCACGCGGTCCGCGCGCATATAGCTCGTGGTGTATTCATAGGTATGCCCGTTCTCGGTCGTGGTGCGGCGCTGGTGGAAAAACGCCGCCGAGCCGGGCGCGCAGTGCAGAAGCTGCGCCTCGTGCGGCGCGAGCACAACGGCCTCATACGTGTCCGACGCGGAAAACGGGATGACGCCGACGTGGTAGAGGAGACTGTAGAAGCTGTGCGTCTCCAAAAGCTCGCGCGTCAGGTTCGGGTAGATGTACTCTGGGTAGTACGACGTCTCCAAAATGAGCGGATCGCCGTCGACATTTCGCACGCGCGTGAAGCGATAGACTTTGACACCCGGCTCAAGGCCCATGAGCGTCACGATCTTGGGAGAAGGCGTGATGACCGCGAAGTCGACCAGTGTGGACGACGGCGTTTTGCCCAGCTGGGAAATTTCCGTCGTGAACGAATACTGCACGCCCTTGCGGCGCGTGTTCGGGTCAGTGACGAACGTGCCCTTGCCGCGCTTTCGCACGACGAAGCCCTCTTCTTCCAGCGCGCCGATGGCCTGGCGCACGGTGTTGCGGCTGATATCATACGAGCGGCAGAGCTTGGCCTCGCTCGGCAGCAGGTCGCCGACCTTGAGCGCGCCGGAGGTGATGCTGCGCTTGATGATGCCCATGAGCTGGGAATAGAGAGGAATTTCGCTGTCGAGCGACAGCGGATTTTTAAGGACCGGATTGTGTTCCATGGTGGGAACCTCCCGAGAAATACGTTTTGGAATATTCCCATCATACCACATATCTTTGAGATGTTCCAGTACCTTTTTGCAATTTCTCCCTCATTTTGCGCGAAAAGACAGGGAAAAAGGCGGCCTTCGGGCCGCCTTTTTGAAATTTGACTGCTTCAGTCCAGAATTTCCTGCGCGCCGGTCTTCAGATTCACGCGCACAGAGTGCGTCACGAGCGGGTCGCTCGTCTTTTGATGGTCGATATCGTAGACGGCGGTGGTGTAGACATAGCCGTCGCGGATCTCAAGGGCACCGGGGAAGTAGCTGATGCTGCTGCCATCCTCCGTGACGCTGCCGTAGAAATAGTCCGCATCACCGATACTCGTCCAAGTCTTGCCGCTGTCATAGGAAATGGACAGGTTGTTCTGCGCGGGCGGGAACTGTAGCGTCTTGACAATATTGCCGTGGTTATCAAAAGCAATGGACTCGTAGCCGTCGATCTTTACGTACTGCTCGCCGTCAGAATTGTAGAGCTCCGTAACATACGTTCCCATCGTCGCACCGCCGATATGATAGCGAAGCGCCACTCTGCTGACCATGATCGAAAGTGTTGCGCGCACAGGTGAGTCAGTCAGAGAGTCGGTCGGCAGGGTGCAGATGGTCTCAACTGCGCTGCCCTCGTGCCAGCGATAGAATTTACCGCCGGAAATGTACCAGAGGTAGCCGCCCAGATCGACGTAGCTGTCGGCGGCCTTGATGAGCGAATCGCGGCTGACAGTATTCGTCGTGGTGGCCGAAGATGCGTCGGATGGCTCAGTGCCAGACTGGGCGCTGTTGAACCATGCGAGCATCGCGTCGTAGAGCGTTGCATAGTCGCCGTAATCGCTGACCTTATAGTAGTATGCGTCGTCTCGCTGGTAGAGCATGATGTCCGTGCCCTCGAAGAACGCAAGGTGCGAGGAATCGTTGTTGCTGAGCCAGAGCGTGAGCGACCGTGCTCCGTCAGCAGGGGTGAACTTATCATGCAATAGCGCATAGCTGCACTCGTCAAGCCTGACCGTTGGCGTGACGTTCAGCATATCGCGGTCGGTGATCGCCGCATTGTCCCGGTAGAGAAACATCCACGCTGCGCCGCCGTTCGACGCGAGCTGAAGATCGGCCTGAAAATCGGAATCGTCCAGCGCGGGATCAGCCGCCGCGTCGGCGTCCCAGTTCACCGTGAAGCTTCTGACCATCGCCCGGAGTACCTCGGCCTCGCCCTCAACGGCGCGGTCGCGGTTCCAGCCCCACTCGTTTTCCGCAGTGCTGCCGTCAAAGCTCCAGTGGATCTCTACTTCATAGCAGGTATTGTCCGGTGCGTCGAAGAGCGTGACGACCGTGTTGCTCATGCCCTCATTTGTCACGAAGCGCCAGCCGGTGTCGGTTTTCGCGGCCTTCGCGCCGGTGCTCTCCCATTCCGCCTTTGCGTCGTTGATGCCGCGCTCGAGCTTCTTGACACTGAAATACGAGCCGGTGTCATAGCGCGAGTACCAGTAGTCCGTGCCGGGGCTGCACGCCCAGCCGGTGATGGGAACATAGTAGTAGCAGAAGTTGTAGGTGCTGTCGGAGACCAGACGACCCTCGACGCTGTTGCCGTGGCCGTAGCCGTCCGTGACCGTGCCGTCGACAAGGTTGGGAATGTACATTTTCGGCAGATCAAGCCCCGCATAGTCAATGTAAAAGTCGTGCAGGTAATACTTGAGCTCCTGTCCATAGCTGCATCCGTTGTACCACAGCCCGTCGTTGCCGGTATAGGTGCCGATGACCTGATAGCCGGTCTGCTCGCCGCTGGTGTAGTGCAGGACGGTGAGATAGTGCGTCCAGTTCTCGTTGAGATATCCGTCATCCGTCAGCTCCTGCCCGCCGATGACGTCGATCTGCATGCCCGCCTCGTTCGTGGGCTTCATCTCATACTGGAAGTACCACAGCTCCAGCACCGTGCCGTCGGGGGAGAGGTTGCCGAGCGAATCTGCCTGCTCCAGCTGCGTCACGCGCACGTCGGCGACCGTGTCTTCGATCGAGCGGGACGCATAGTCGTTGTTTTCCGACACGGAATAGGTCATCGTGCCTTTTTTGAGGTCTTCCACGCACGCGGCGGCATAGTCGTCCATCGAGGCGTAGATCGGATTGACCTGTTCGTTCAAGCGGAAAACCGAACAAAAGAGTTCGCTGCCGTCTTCTTCGTAATCGCCGGCAAGGCCGAGGTAGACCGAGCCGTCCTTTTGCTTCAGAAGATAGACCTGATTCGGTTGACCGTCACTTGCCTCTTCGCAATGGCCGCTCCAAGCGGACTTGTTGTTCTGTATGAGATCGTCGACCGGCGAAGCTTTGGTGCTGCCGAAGAGCGCGTAGAAGGACTGCTTTTCCAGCGTGTATTCCTCCATCGGGCCGTAAATGGATGTGGAGCCCCAGGCGTCGCACAGCGTCACATACTTTTCTCCGGCAGTATTTGTCGTGGTGCGGAAGGAGGGGTAAGTGCCGTCCGTAAAGCCGTCCGTAAAGGCGGGCGCTTCATATAAGAGGATGTCGACCGTATAGCTCTTGTCGGCAAACGGGTCATCATTTTTCTGCGTCTGTGCGCGCTCGCCCCAGCTGACGGCGCAGCCCGCCGTCAGCGTCAGCGCCAGCACGAGGGCGACAACGCCGAGCCTGCGCTTTTTCTGCGCGCCCAGCACGTTCGTGATGCGCCGCTTCAGGCGCTCGACCGTGCCGCCGAAGCACGTCGTCGCGGGCAGCGCCCGCACGCTGGACTGCACGGCGGCGAGCAGTGTCCGGCTGTAAGCCGCGCGCTCGGGGAGTTCGAGCCCGTCGGTCGCCGCGCTGTCGCAGGCGAGCTCGATGTCCTCGTCCGCCTGACGCAGCATCAGATACACCACGGGGTTGAACCAGTGCATCGCGTTGGCCGCGAGCAGCACGAGCTTTAAGAGCATATCGCGCCGCTTGAGGTGGCACAGCTCATGGCGCAGGATGTAGCGCAGCTCCTGCACGTCGTAGTGCTCGTGGGGCAGGAGCAGCCGCGGGCGAAGAAGACCTGTCACCGCGGGGGTGGAGATGGCCTCGCAGACGATCATCTCCGGCGCGCTCACGCCCAAGTCGCGCGCCGTGTCAGAGAGCAGGGAGGCGTAGTCCGCGCGGGAGACGTCTCTCTTCCAGCGGCGCACCGTGCGGCGGAAGAGGGCGTAGGAGACACCCTGATACAACAGGAACGCCGCCGCGCCCGCGAGATAGCCGTAGAATAAGATCGTCGTCACGGGGATGTAGCGCGTCGTCTTCTGCTCGGGATTCGTCACGGGGCGCTGGATGATCGTGTCGCGCACCTGTGCGGGGGACTGGCCGCTTTTTTCGGCCATGTCGCCAAACAGGTTGTCGGTCGATTGGATGGTCGTCTTATCCGTGCCGACAAAGAGGGTGTAGTCTTTCGGCGGCGCGGCCTGCACCGGCGCGTTTTTCACCGAAAAATCGACCGGCAGCAGCAAAAAGACCGCCAGCGCCAGCCACAGCCAGCAGCGCGTTTTCGCGCGGTAGCGCTCGCGCCAGAGGGGTTTGAGTACCAGCATCGCCAGAATGGCGAGGGAACCTAACAGGGAAGTTTTCAACAGATTCAGCAGAAATGTTTCCATGGTGCGTCCTCCTTTTTATCGCCGTTTACCGGCTCATATCGTCCAAAAACTGCCGCAGCTCGTCGATCTCGCTCTGCTCGAGCGGCTGCTCGGCGTTCAGCGCCGCGACAAAGCTGCCGAGCGACCCGCCGTAGAGCCGCTTCAGGACGCTGCGGCTCTCAAATTCGAGGTATCTGTCCTTTGAGACGAGCGGCGTGTACAAATTGTTCCGCCCCTCGCGGCGGCTCGAGAGGAATCCTTTTTCGCACAGGCGAGTAAGGTAGGTGTTGACGGTGTTGGCGCTCCAGCCGTGGCTCGCGAGCGCGCCGTCGAGATCGCCGCGGCTGACCTCGCCGCCGACGGCCCAGATGGCCTGCATCACGGCAAGCTCCGCGTCGGGCAGTCTCTTCTTATCGTCCATGGGTTGACCTCCTTAGAAGATATACTACATTTGTCGTTGATAACTATATACTACATATGTAGTAGTTTGTCAAGCGCCTTTTATGTCCTTTTTTGTTTTGCAGCGAAAATTGCAGAAAACAGGGGAAAGACATGACGGCAAATCGTCAAAATGAAAGATACTGTTCAATTATTTGAATAAGTTCTTGCAAATCTTTCTGAAAATCGCTTGCTTTTGTGCAAAGCGCAAGGTATAATGAAGAAACCGTATGAAATCATTTGGCAATTCAATAAATAAAAATTTGAGAGGAGATCTTTATCATGGCAAAGTTCAAAGTTTACTACACCATCGAGCTCAACGAGGTGGCCACGCACATCTTCGAGTCCAACGACTTTGAAGTGAAGCTGTGCAGCCATAACGACGAGGAGACCTACGTCAAGGAGCTCGCCGAGTTCCAGCCCGACGCCATCATGTGCCGCACCGAGCCCATCACCGCCAAGATGATGGACACCTGCAAGAACCTCAAGGTCATCGGCAAGCAGGGCGCCGGCCTCGATAACATCGACATGGACCACGCCCACGCCAAGGACATCACCGTTGTCTACGCGCCCGCCGGCAACGCCAACGCCGTCGCCGAGCACGCCGTCATGCTGATGCTCATGTGCGCCAAGCGTTTCACCTATGTCGACCGTCAGTTCCGCAGCGGCAACTTCCTTGTCCGCATGGGCATGGAGCACACCTATGAGCTCGGCGGCAAGACCCTCGGTATGATCGGCTGCGGCCGTATCTCCCAGCTCGCCATGCAGAAGTGCAAGTACGGCTTCGGCATGAACGTCATCGGCTACGATCCGTACCTCACGCAGGACAAGATCGGCGATCTGTGCGAGCTGAAGGCCACCGCCAAGGAGGTCTGGGAGCAGGCCGACTTCGTGTCCGTGCATCTGCCCGTCGTTCCCTCCACCGAGCACTCCATCGGCCGTGAGCAGTTCAGCTGGATGAAGCCCACCGCTTCCTTCATCAACTGCGCGCGCGGTGCTCTGATCAAGGAGAACGAGCTTGTCGAGTGCCTGAAGGACGGCACGCTGTTCCAGGCCGGTCTCGACGTGTTCGAGCATGAGCCCATTCAGGAGTCCAGCCGCGAGCTGTTCAACCTCGACAACGTTATCATGACCCCGCACATGGCCGCCACCACCGAGCAGAGCGTTCTCAACTGCTGCACCAGCGTTGCCAACGACATCGTCGCCGTCTGCAATGGCCAGGAGCCCAAGGTCAAGGCCCAGAAGCCCAAGTTCTAAGTTATTTCTGTTTCGTAGAAACTACTTATTAAAAGGGACGCCTCGAAAGAGGCGTCCCTTTTTTGCGCCCTTGGGCGCGGGGGGACAGCCGGGCAGAGCTGCTGCTTTTTATTCCAACAGCGTGTGGAGACGCGGGAAAGGGGGCCATTGTCTCACACGAGAGAATGGCCCCCTTATCCCATGCAGCGCCAGCGGTGCTGCTTTCCCTGCGCCTTTGGGTGCAAAACGATGCCTTGGTGCAAGATATTCTTCATTCTTGTTAAATAGTTAACGAAATGAAAGAAAAAAATCAAAATTGCCTATATTTTTCGCAACTTTGCAGTTGATTTTTCATTTTTCTGTGTGTATAATCAAAATCGAAGAAAATCGGATCTCATTCCGGATTTACAAATTTTAAAGGAGAAGTCAAATGAAAGAATTGTACGTCGTCAACTGCTGCCGTACCGCTGTCGGTTCCTTCGGCGGTTCCCTGAAGAACACCCCTGCCGCTCAGCTCGGCTCCATCGTCGTGAAGGAAGCCCTCAAGCGCGCGAATGTCGCTCCCGAGAATGTCGATGAGCTGATGTTCGGCTGCATCCTGACCGCCGGTCTCGGTCAGAACGTCGCCCGTCAGGTCGGCGTGGGCGCCGGTCTCCCCTATTCCGTCCCCGCCTATACCGTCGGTATGGTCTGCGGCTCCGGTATGAAGTCCGTCATTGAGGCTGGCCGCGCCATCCTCGCCGGCGACGCCGATATCGTCGTCTGCGGCGGCACCGAGAACATGAGCGCCGCTCCTTATGCCGCTCCCGACGCCCGCTGGGGCGCCCGCATGGGCGACAAGAAGCTTGTCGACACCATGATCAAGGACGGCCTGTGGGATGCGTTCAACAACTACCACATGGGCACCACCGCCGAGAACATCTGCGATGTTTGGGGCATCACCCGCGAAGAGCTCGACGCCTTCGGCGCTGCCTCCCAGCAGAAGACCGAGGCTGCTCAGGCTGCCGGCCGTTTTGACGATGAGATCGTTCCCGTCCCCGTGAAGGTCAAGAAGGAGATCGTCGAGTTCAAGAAGGACGAGTTCCCCCGCGCCGGTTCCACCGTCGAGGGTCTTGCCAAGCTGCGCGGCGCGTTCCCCGTCGGCCCCGAGGGCGTTGAGGACGAGATCGTCCACACCTTCGAGCCCACCGGCATCCACGAAGCCGATACCAAGAAGCACGTCCAGCGCGTCACCGCCGGTAACGCCTCCGGCATCAACGACGGCGCTGCCGCCATCGTCCTCGCTTCCGGCGAGGCCGTGAAGAAGTACAACCTCAAGCCCATGGCCAAGCTCGTCAGCTGGGGCCAGGGCGGCGTCGACCCGAAGATCATGGGCGTAGGCCCCGTGCCCGCTTCCCGTCAGGCCATGCAGAAGGCCGGCCTGACCATCGACGATATCGACCTCGTCGAGGCCAACGAAGCCTTCGCCGCGCAGTCCATCGCTGTCGCACGCGAGCTGCACTTTGACATGAGCAAGGTCAACGTCAACGGCGGCGCGATCTCCATCGGCCACCCCGTCGGCGCTTCCGGCGCTCGTATCATCGTCACCCTGCTGCACGAAATGCTCAAGCGCGACGACGCCAAGAAGGGTCTTGCCACCCTCTGCATCGGCGGCGGCCAGGGTGTTGCCACCATCTTCGAGAAGTGCTAAAGCACCGCTAACCCCTGAAAATAAAAGGAGACCTCGAAAGAGGTCTCCTTTTTATTTTGTCCTCTGCACGGTGCAGGGAAAAAAGCAGTGCCCCTGCCGAGACGCGAAAAGGAAGCAGCCCTTTCGGGCTGCCCCTCACGCGCCCTCGCGGGCGCAAGCGCCGTACAGTGCGCCGCGCTGCGATTTAACCCTCCGCCTGCGCGGCGACGATCGCCTCGTAGATCGTCTGCGGGTCGAGCTTATCATAGTCCGCGCTCGTCGCCATCGCGGCGGCATCGACCTGCTCGGCGATGAAGTTCGTGAAGTACTCCTCGCGCACCTCATCGGCGGCTGCGGACTTGTCGAGCGGCAGGCGGAGCAGGATGTGATAGCCGAGGCTGGATTCGACGACTTCACTCACCTCGCCCTCGGAAAGCGCGTAGGCGGCGTCTTCAAACTCCTGCACCATCGAGCCGGTCGTGAAGGTGTAGCCCATGGGATGGCTCTCGCGGCCGGGATCCTCGCTGTACTCGTCGGCGAGCTCGGCAAAGTAGGAGGCGATGTCGTCGCCGGTGTAGGAATTGAGCTTTTCGACGAGCTCCTCAGCGAGCGCTTTCTTTTCGGCCTTCTGCTCGTCGGTGAGGGCTTCGCCGGTCGTCATGTTCTTCGTCGCAAGCAGGATGTGGTCCGCCGTGATGTAGTTCTGCTCGGCGGCGTAGACGGCGAGGTCCTCGTCGGAGGCGAAGAGCGCGCTGCCCTCGGTATTGTAGAGCTCATAGAGATCCTGATACAGGTAGTTCGAGCGCGCGACGCGGTCATAGGTCTCGCGGCGCATGCCGAGCTTGGCGATCTCGGCCTCAAAAGCTTCCTCGCTGCCGTACTGGTCAATGTAGCTCTGGTCGCTCTCGGCCATGGCGGCCTCCTGCTCGGCGGTAAGCGTCACGCCGTACTTGCTGGCGAGATTTTCAAGCACCAAGTGCTGCTTGACGGACGAGAGCACGCTTGCTTTCACATAGTCGGCGACACTCATGCCGTCGGAGAGGGTGTCGTCCCAGTTGATGGACGAGCCGGTGTAATACTGCATGTAGCTGTTGAGATACGACACGTCGTAGCCGATCCAGTATGCGACAAGGTCGGCGCTCGCGCCGTTGCCGTTCAGGCTTGCGACGATCGCGTCGGGCGCGACGCCGGTCGCTTCGTAGCAGAGACCCTCCTGCATCGTGCCGGAGGTGAAGCCGTTCGAGGGCGAGAGCGACACGACGGCAAAGGTGAGCGCCGCGGTGATGGCCGCCGCGCCAAGGAACGAAAGCAATCTCTTCTTGATCATAATGTTACCTCTTTTTCGTTTTCTTCCTTATTCACACGCAGGTCTCCGACCAGCGTCAAGGCTGTATCCAATGCGTCCTCGCCCAGCGAAAGACGCAGCAGGAGCTTCGGCTCCGTCCCCGTGGCGGAGAGCGTGAGCCGACGGCGGTTCTTCGGCAGTGAGCAGAGGGCCATCACGGCCTCCACGGGGACTGCCTCGGATGCGGCAAAGGTGAAGGTGATCTCGCTGCCGCGCTGCGAGATATCGCTCACACCGATCTGCACGGCCTCCGCGCGCAAAAGCGCGACGTCCATGAGCTTGAGGACCGGCTGGGGCGGCTCGCCGTAGCGGTCGATGAGCTCGTCGAGCAGCTCCTGCGACTGCTCGGCGGTGCGCAGCGCCGCGATGCGGCGGTAGATATCCATGCGCTGCTCGCCCGAGGGAATGTAGCTCTCCGGCAGGTTGGCCGAGACTGTGAGGTCTGCCGAGCATTCGGTGCGCTGGGGCGCCTTTTCACCGCGCTGCTCGAGTACGGCCTCTTCCAAGAGCTGCAAATACATGTCGTAGCCGACGCTCATCATGTAGCCCGACTGCTCGGGGCCGAGCAAATTGCCCGCGCCGCGAATCTCAAGGTCGCGCATCGCGATGCGGAAGCCCGAGCCGAACTCCGCGTATTCGCGGATGGCCGTCAGGCGCTTGGCCGCAACCTCGGTGAGGATCTTGCCCGCGCGGTAGGTCATATAGGCATACGCCCGGCGCGCGCTGCGGCCGATGCGGCCGCGTATCTGGTGCAGCTGAGCGAGGCCGAGGCGGTCGGCGTCCTCGATGATGAGGGTGTTGACATTCGGAATGTCGATGCCCGTCTCGATGATCGTCGTGCAGACGAGCACCTGAATTTCTCCGTCCGAGAGCTGCTGCATCACGGACGACAGGCCCTTTTCGTCCATCTTGCCGTGCGCGACGCCGATAGCGACGTCGTCGCCGAGGAGCTTTTTGAGTTGGGCGGCGCAGCGGTCGATGGTCTCGACGCGGTTGTGCATGTAGTAGACCTGCCCGCCGCGCGCGAGCTCGCGCCGGATGGCGTCGGCGATGACGCTCCAGTTATGCTCGAGCACATATGTCTGCACCGGCTGGCGGTCGACGGGCGGGACCTCGATGGTCGACATATCGCGGATGCCCGAGAGCGCCATGTTGAGCGTTCTGGGGATGGGCGTTGCCGAGAGCGTCAGCGTGTCGACCTGACGCGAGAGCTCCTTGAGCTTTTCCTTGTGCGTTACGCCGAAGCGCTGCTCCTCGTCGATGATGAGAAGGCCAAGATCCTTGAAGTGCAAACTCTTTTGCAGCAGTGAGTGCGTGCCAATGAGTAAGTCGATCTTTCCCGCGGCGGCATCCTGCAAAATCTGCTTCTTCTGCGCCGGCGTTTTGAAGCGCGAGAGCACTTCGATGCGCACGGGGAACGAGCGGAAGCGGTTCAGCGCCGTCGCGTAGTGCTGCTGGGCGAGCACGGTGGTCGGCACCAGGATTGCCGCCTGCTTGCCGTCGAGCACGCACTTCATCACGGCGCGCAGCGCGACCTCAGTCTTGCCGTAGCCGACGTCGCCGCAGAGCAGGCGGTCCATCGGCGTACTGCGCTCCATGTCGGCCTTGATCTCGGCGATGGCGCGGAGCTGATCGTCGGTCTCTTCGTAGTCGAAAGCTTCTTCAAATTCCTTCTGCCACGGGGAGTCGGGCGAAAAGGCGAAGCCCGGGCGGCGTTGGCGCTCAGCGTAGAGCGCGATGAGACCCTTGGCAAGGTCCTTTGCCGCGGCGCGCGCCTTCGTCTTCGCGCGCGACCAGTCCGTGCCGCCGAGCTTACTGAGCTTCGTGCGTATTTGGCCGTCCTCGTCCTCGCCATGGCCGCCGATGTATTTCGACACCATGTCGAGCTGCGTCGCGGGGACGTATAAGCTGTCGTTGCCCGCATAGCAGATCTTGATATAGTCCTTGTCCACGCCGTCGACGCGCATGCGCTCGATGCCCGCAAAGCGGCCGATGCCGTGGTGAACATGCACGACGAGATCGCCGGGGGAGAGGTCTTCATAGGAGCGCAGCGCGGCGCGGGCCGACGTCTCTTTCTTCGGCCGCGCCTTTGCGCGCTTGCCGGATAGGGGAGCGGTCAGCTGGCCCTCGGTCAGGATGACGAGCTTTAATTGTGGATATTCGCTGCCCGCGCTCAGCGCGCCGAGGCCGATGACGGTCTCGTGCGGGGCGGGGAGGCGGTCGTTTTTCAAGTTGAGCTGCGCGCGGATGTTCCGCTCTTCCAAAAGGCGCCGGAAGTTTTTCGCGCGCGTTTCGTTGCCGCAGAGAACGAGCACGCCGCAGCCTGCGCCAAGATACCGCTCCATATCACCCGCGGCGGTCTCCAGACTGCCGCCGTACGACGGCAGCGAGCGCGCGTTCATGCTGAGGATGGCCCTCGGCGGCAGCAGATTGCGCGACGTGGGGAGCGAATCGAGCAGCAGCGCGGGGAACGCGCCCATGCGGTGGCTCAATGCCTCCTGACTGAGCGCGAGCGCGGCGAATTCGCCGCACAAAACGCCCTCTTCGATGAGGGGCTTCACGTCCTCGGAGAGCTCCCAGTGGTAGTTCTTGCTGCGTTCCAAAACACGCATGCCGTCGCTGACGGCGATGAGCGTGTCGGGTGAAAGATAGTCGAGCGCGCAGACTTCGTCGGGGTAGCACGCGGCGAGATACCGGTCCATGCCGCCGAGCGGCAGGTCGTTACGAAGCCTCTCGATGTCGCTGCGCAGCGTTTGGACGATGGGGCTGTCTTCGGCCTTTTTCGCAATTTTCTGCGCGGCGCGCCCAAGGCGCTCGAGCATTTTTTCGCGCCCGCCGTCCGAGAGGGCGGGGAGCACCTCCGCTGCGGGCAGGACGGTCAGGGATTTGACGTTCTGCGTGCGGCGCTGGGTCGTCACGTCGAATTCGCCCATCGCGTCGACCTCGTCGTCGAAAAACTCGACGCGCACGGGCGCGCTCAGCGGCGACCAGACGTCGAGAATGCCGCCGCGCAGCGCGAACTGGCCGACGCCCTCGACCGTTTCCGCGCGCGTGTAGCCGCTTTCGACAAGCTTTTTCGAGAGCGCGTTCAGGTCAAAGCGGTCGCCGAGCGAAATGTCCGTCACCGCGCCGCGCAGCGCGTCGGGCGGGAGCGTTCGCTGCATCAGGCCGTCGACCGTCGCGACCAGGATCGGCGCTTTTCCGGCGGCAAGGCTGCACAGCGAGCCGATGCGCTGCTGCTCCCAGCCGTGGGAGGCGAACACGCGGTCGCGCAGCTGCCATTCGCGCGCGAACAGCAGGCTCACGTCCTCACCGAGCAGCTCGTGCAGGTCGCCCGCCATGCGGTTTGCCTCGTTTTCGTCCGCGCAGACGATCAAAAGCGGGCGCTGTGTCTTGTGCCGCACGGCAGCGGTGAGCTGCGCGCGGTGTACACCCGAAAGGCCCGACACGGCGATGGGCGATGTGCCCGCGTCAAGCGAGAGCAGCAGCTCGCGCACCTCGGGAAGAGAAACGAGCGCTTCATTGAGTTTGTTCATTCCCTGCGCCATGCCGTATCCCTCCTCCCGCAGCGCGCAAAAGGGCAGATCCGCCGCAGCCGCGGCGGGTCATGCCCGTGGTCGTCAGTCATTTTATTATATAGGCTTTTGGCAAAAAGTCTATGTCGATTTTTTAAATTTTGGCGGCAAAAAGCGTTTAGCCGTTGTAGCGGTTCTGCGCGGCGCTCACGCCGTCGGTGATGATGCACTCCGCCGCGCCGAGCGCGCGGTCGAGCACACCGTCGATGACCTTGCGCTCATTGGCCGTGAACGGGCCGATGACCCAGTCGACAATGTCGTGCTCCGGCGCGCCAACGCCGACCTTGACGCGCGGGAAAGCGTCGGTGCCGAGGTGCGCGATGATGTTCTTGAGGCCGTTGTGTCCGCCCGCGCTGCCGCTGCCGCGCACGCGGAGCTTGCCGAGCGGGAGCGAAATATCGTCGGAGATGACGATGACGTGGTCGGCGGGAATTTTATAGAACCGCGCCGCCTCGCCCACAGCCTCGCCGGAGAGGTTCATGTAGGTCTGCGGCATCATCAAAAGCACATTCGCCCCGCCAAATTCGATGACTTCCGTCAGCGCGCGGAAGCGCAGGCGGTTGCAGCGCAGATCGCGCTTGTCGATCAACCGCTCCGCGGCCATGAAGCCGATGTTGTGGCGGGTGTTTTCATACTGCTTGCCGTAGTTGCCCAAACAGACGAGCAGCCATTCCGGCGGGCCGGATTTTTTGAAAATCATTAGGTGTTCCTCACTTTCCCCGTAAGGGGGAGTTTCTTGCGCGCCCCGTTGGGGCGCGGGGGTGCAGCGCGAAGCGCTGCGGGGGGTGTCTCCCATTGGCATGGGAGTGCGCAGTCAAAGGGGATATTCTCTTTCCAAAGAGAATATCCCCTTTGGAACCCCAAGAGAAAGGCGAGGGGAGTCCCCCTCGACCCCCAACATTGCGGGTTTGCAGCTTGAAGAGCTGCACGCGCTGCGCAATGTAAGTGCGGTGTACATGGC
>OMCS01000935.1_pt1 | contig 14020 bp, 10 predicted proteins | sample 1674241 | NCBI WGS metagenome assembly OMCS01 (sample SAMEA103958153, study PRJEB25191) | human gut metagenome
GCGCTCTGGCTGATCTGCGGCGTGTAGACAAATCCCTTCTCGCTTTCAGCAGGCGTGCCGGGGACGTAGACGGTCGGGGACTTGGTGATGATCTTCGCCTTCACGCTCGTCTTGTCGACGCCCGCGGCAGAGAGCAGATACTTGCCCGCGACGGTCTGATAGTCGGCGTAGGAGCAGATGAAATCGCCCATGTGGTCGCCGCTCGTGACCATGCCGACGGTCTTGCCGGCCTTTAAGAGCTCGTTGACGGCGGCGGTGGAGTCTTCAGAGGCGTTGGAGAGGATGACGTCCTTATTCTTGTCGCCGGTGAAGTAGGAGGTCAGCGCCTTGGTGTAAGCGAGCGCGTCGTCGTGATCCATCGCGTCGCCGCAGACGGCGGAGATGCTCTTGTAGGCGGCGGGCTCGGCCACGGTGACCATGTCGAAGCCGCGCGTTTCGTTGAAGGAGGTGATGCCCTCGGAGTAGAGGATCGTCCAGCCGTTGATGAGCGTGCCGTCATACAGCGCGCCGTTGGCGACAGAACGCTTGGCCTGATACATCGAGACGATCATCGTACCGGCGGGGTAGGTAACGCCGTCATAGGTGAATTCCTTTTCAGTCACGTTGACCTTGACGTCGTTTCTCGTGAGCCATTCCATCATGTCGGCCGCGGCCTGGAGGTTGGTCTGGTTCTTGCCGTCGAGCGGGATGATGTAGCACTCGGGGTAGAAATTGCCGTTCTGGCCCGTGCCGTTGTACTCGGGACGGAAGACGTCCATCTCCGCGCCCTCGACGTCGTTCTGGTCGCACAGCCACTGGCCGACCATGCTGTAGGCGTCGGAATTGAAGTTCTTCACGCCGCGCTGGAAGATGGTGACCTGGGATTCGAGATAGGAAAGCTTCTCCGCGGCAACATAGGCGGCGTTGCCGAGGATACCGTACTGCGCCGCCTGAGCGGTATCGTCGTTGTAGGCGGGCAGCTCAACGGTATAGGCAACGGTGCCCTGCAGCATGGCGAACTGGGGGGTGTAGCTCGTAGACATATCGTCCCACGGGTCTTCCCAGTAGGTCTCGGTGCCGTTGCCGGTGTAGCTCAGGTAATCGCGCTGAGGGATCACATAGCTGTTGTAGCCATCGTTGTTGGCGACCGCCGCGATGCCCAGCGCCTCGCCGCCGGTGATGAGGTGCTCGGCGAGCAGGTCGTACTCAAAGTTCGGCTCGTGCGGGGGATCGCAGGGCTCGCACTGGAATGCCTGCACACGGCCGTGGAACTCGGCAAGCGACATGGGGTTGAACGTGCCGATGAGCTGCTGCATGTTGGCCGTCTCGCTCGTGGTCTGGAAGGAGTTGTCGCGGTTGAGGTCATAGCCGTTGGTGGAGTGTCTCGTCAGGTAAGTACGTCCGTCGACATTCTCCTCGGGGACGAGGATGAAGAACACGTCGGACAAAAGCTCGTCCTTGACGTTCACGCTCTTATTTTCGACGGTGTAATACTTTTCAAGGTCGACCTTGCCGGACTTGCCGTTGTTGTCGGCCGTCAGGTAACCTAAGTAGCTGGCCTTGTCCTTGACGAGGTCGGGGATGGCGACGCTGCCCTCCGCGCCCACAGGGCCCATCTCGGCCTTGAGCTCTTTTTCGCCCGCGGCGGTGAAGCCAGTGAGCGTCTTGTAGTCGATGGTCTTTTCGCTCGTGATCATCTTGGCGAAGTCGAGCACGCCGTCGGTGGCGGCGACCTCGTTGGAGTGGATGTTGGAATACATCACGGGCACGCGGATATCGTCGAGCGCGCCGGACTTGATCTGGGTGAGCACGGCATCGGGATCGGTCTCGGCCTTCTCGGTCAGGGCGAGCCACTTGCTCACGCTCGCCTTGGAGTCGGCCACGATGAGATAGGGCATATCACGGCCCGCGGTGGACTGGCCCATGGAGAACTTTTCGACATACAGGCCGTTCTTCGTGCCGGTGGAGACGACCTCGTCGAGCTCCTTGTAGATCTCCCACATGGTGTTGAAGTTTTCATACGGCGCAACTTTGACGCTCACGGAGCCGAGATCCTTGCCGCTGTTTTTGGCGACGAGATCAAAGTAGCCGCACAGGTCGATGTAGTAGCCGCCGTTCACATGGGGCACGCTGTAGTCGACGCTGGTCACGCCGGTTCTGCGGTTGGTGGAGTAGAAGTAGTTATTCACGTGGAAGCTCACGTCGAGGACGGTCTTGCCGTTTTTCTCGCTTGCGGAGAGCTTGATGTCCGTGAACTGGTGCTCGTCGCCCTCGGTCAGCCAGTCATTCAGAGGGCCGCCCGCGTAAGCGTAGGGGAACAGCTCCTCGTTGACGTAGGGGCGGGAATCGTCGCGCTCGAGCGAGAGCGAAACGGTACCGGTGCTGACGGCCGCGGCGAGCGCATCCTTCGTCATGCCGGACACGGGGATGGAGAGGGACACGTCCTTGCCGTTTTCATCGGTGACAAGGGTGATGGTCGCGTCGACCGGGAATTTCGTTCCCAGCAGCGCATCGTCCTTGGGGTTCATGTCCTGGTAGCTGACGGCAAACGCGGACGTGACCGCGAGCGAGAGCGTCATTACCAGGGCCATCAGCAGCGCGAGCGCTTTGCTGACAGAGTTTGGATAATGTTTCATGGTTTTCGTCCTCCAGAGTGGTCTTATGCCGCCACACACAGCGGCGGAAAGTTGATGGGTTTAGTGTAACTCAATAAAAATACATAGTCAAGGGAATATTCATACCTAATCCCGCCAAATTTCAGCGTTGAATCTGTATTTTTGTTCATCACTTTTCACAAAGCAGTGCGTCAAGCCCCGTCTTTCAGATCCTTTTGTGAATGCATGCGTAAATTTATACAGAATCACACTGCATAGGATATTCCTCTTCGCCGCGATTGCAAATGACGGCGGGGCGCATTATAATTAAGAGGCAATCATCATTCAAACACAGGAGGAACCGAATATGCGGCTGCAAAGCGCAATCTTTACACTGGGCGATACCCTCTTCACCCCCGACGGCGCGGCGCGCGAGGGACTCGACAAGGCGCTTTCACTTTTTAAGATGGAAGGCGTGTGGCTCGGCGCGGTGACGGCGCTCAGCGCGGAGGACGCGCAAAAAGCGCTCGAAAAGGCGGGGCTTAACTCGTATTTCCGCTTCGTGCTGACAGAATCCGTCGCGCTCTGCAAGGCGGACAGCGGCACGATGTTCGAGCGCGCGATGAAGCGTCTGCACTCGCAAAAGGACGATACGATCGTCTTTTCCGGCTCGCTTGCGGCGATCCAAAACGCGAAGGACGCGGGTTTTCGCACCGTGGCGGTGCAGGGAAGTGCGGGCGCGGCGGACTGGTCGACGATGCAGCAACTCGCCACGCAGAGCCTTGCGCAGTACAGCGAATTGCTGTCAGATTCTGTGTGAATTTTGGGAAAACGACAGGATTCGACGTTTTTAGTTGCAGTCTTTCTCAACTGTGATATCGTAAGAATATAACTATCAGAAAGGAAGGTTCGCGCCATGTTTGATTTCTACTCGGCTACCATCTTCCTTTCGGTCTTTATTATGATTATCATGGACATGCTTGTGAGCGGCAATGATCTGATGGAGCATGACAAAAAGCAGATAGTTTACACGATCTCCGTACTGGTGATCGCATGCATGGTATCGGAATGGTTCGGCGTTTGGATGGACGGAGCCGACCCGTCGCTGCGGACGCTGCACATCCTCGTTAAGACCATCGAGTTATCCACAGCGCCGGTCATCACGGTGCTTTGCAGCGACCTGATGACGCCGCTCAAGCATAATATACCCTCATCGGCGTCCACGCGGGGCTCGAGGTGCTGTCGGCTTTCTTCGGCTTCATCTTCTCGGTCGACGCACAAAACGTTTATCATCACGAAACGTTTTACTGGGTCTACGTGCTGGCCTATGCCAGCGGCGTTCTGCTGTTCATTGGTCAGCCGCTGAGCGAGAGTTCGCACCATTATGGCCTGTATCGGGCGCTTGTTCTCGTCCTGCCGGTTTTTTCTTCTGTGGGCTGTTCCTCCAGTACGGTGCCGGAGTGCGCATCATGTGGGCGTGCTCAGCGGTCGATGTTCTGATGGTTTACATCCTGTATTCCGAGCTCACGCAGAAAATCGACACGCTGACTCATCTTCTGAACCGCCGCAGCTATGAGAGCCGTCTTGCCTCGTTGCGCGGGCACGCAGTCATCTACTATTTCGACGTGGACGAGTTCAAGTCCGTCAACGACACCTTTGGCCATGGAGTGGGCGATGCGGTGCTTGCCGAGGTCGGCAGCACGATCTACGCCGTGTTCTCCAAGGTCGGCTACTGCTACCGCATCGGCGGCGACGAATTCTGCGTCATCGCGCAAATCTCCGACACTGCGGCGGAAAAGTATCTTTCGGAATTCCTGCGCGAGCTGACGGCACGGCGAGTGAAAAACGAGCACCTGCCGCACGTGTCGGTCGGCTATGTGTGCTTCAATCCGGTGCTCGGCAGCGTAGAGGATGCGATCAAACGCGCCGACCGGATGATGTACCACTACAAGCGCAAGCGCAAAAGCGAAGCGCTCACAAATGATGATACCGTAAAAAGCTGACGATCTTTTGACCGTCAGCTTTTTGTATCTGCTTTTATTTCGCCTCAATCTCCGCGTCCTCCTGCGGCTGGAGCTTGCTGCCAAAATACGCGAGCACCGCGCCGAGAATGGCGCACGCGATGCCCCAGACCATCTCCGCTGTCGAGGCAAAGTCCGTCGGAATGATAATGATCGTGGAGGCAAGCACGATGCCGATGACGGCGTGATAAGCGATGGAGTAGTGCGTGTCGAAAAGCCTGCTCACAATGCGGGCAAACAGCGCCATCACACCGACCATGCCAAGCCCCCAGGGGATGAGCACGGTGAAATCAAGCTGCGCAATGCCGTCGATCAGCGGCGTGAGAAGGCCGACCGCCATCAGGATGGACGACGACGTCATCCCCGGGATGATGAAGCTGAAGCCCCACAGCACGCCGCAGAAGAGAAAGCCCCAGAAGTTTGCGGGCATCTCGGCAAATGAACTGAACTTGACGGCCATCAGCGCGCCGAACAGTGCGAGGAAGCTGACGATCAGCGAGATGTACGAACCGTTGCTGCGCCCCTGCGTACCCGCCTCGTGCCAGAGGTCGGGCAGCGTGCCGAGGATGAGCCCGATGAAGAGGCACGTGGCGACGGTTTCCGACTGGTGAAACAGCGCAAGGATCACGCTGCCGCCGCCCAAAAAGCCGATCGCCCAGCCGATGCCGACGGCGAGCAGCATCCGACAGTAGCGTTGAAGCGCGCGTCTGGGGTGCGTGAGCAGCTCCATCGCGGGGCGGTAGATGCCGAATACGACTGCGAGCACGCCGCCGGAGATGCCCGGCAAAATCGCGCCCGCGCCGATGATGATACCCTGCACAATGCGCATGATACCGTTTTTGATGCGGGAATTTTTCATATTGCTGCCTTTTTATGTGCTGCGCCCGCCGCAAAGCGGCGGAACGCAACGCGGTTTAATAGCCCTTTCTGCGGTCGACGAGGTGATGCATCGGGCGGCCCGCGGCGTAATTTTCCAGATTTTCGCAGAAGAGCTGCACGTTGCGCTCGCAGGTGTAGCCGAGCGTCATGTTGCCCGCGACGTGCGGCGTGAGCAGGAGGTTCTTGGCCTTGCGCAGCGGATGATCCGCAGGCAGCGGTTCGGGCACGACGACATCGAGCGCCGCACCGGCGAGGTGCCCGGAATCCAGCGCTTTGATCAGCGCGTCCTGATTGATGGCCGTGCCGCGGCCAACGTTGATGACGTAAGCGCCTTTCGGGAGCAGCGCCATGCGGTCTGCGTTCAGGATGTTCACCGTGTCGCTCACCGAGGGGAGAGACATGAAGAGAAGGTCAGTCTCGGGCAGGAGCTGATCGAGCTCCGTGACGGGATGAACGGCGTCAAAGTCCGCATTCGCGCGGCCGCTGCGGCTGACGCCGGTCAGGCTCGCGGGATGGAACGCGCGCACGCGGCGGGCAAATTCCGTGCCGATGTCGCCCGTGCCGAGGCACGTGACGCGCGCGCCGTGGAGCGAGTGGATGCCGCCCGGGAGCACGCGCCAGCCGCCCTCGCGGATGATCTCGGTGTATTCCATCTGGCGGCGCAGCAGCATCAGCGAGACCATGACGGAATGCTCGGCGATCGTCGTGCCGTAAGCGCCCGAGGCATTCGTCAGCAGGCAGTCGGGATTCTGATACAGGTCGTCGCGGCAGAAGCGGTCCACGCCCGCCCAGCAGCTCGCGTACCACTTGAGATTGCGTGCGCCCGCGATAACGCGCTGGGACGGATGGCCGTAGAGGATCGTGCAGTCGTCCACATTGCCCTCCGCCGCCCTAGACGAGGGGAAGAAGACGATGTCGTAGCCGCAGCGTGCGGCGGTGTCGCGCAGCGTCTTTTCGTATGCCGGAGTCAGGAAGTCGATGATGACGCCGATTTTTTCATTCATGGTTCAATTCCTCCAAAATCATTTCTGCGACGCGCAGGCCGTCGGCCGCGGCACTCATGATGCCGCCGGCGTAGCCCGCGCCCTCGCCGCAGGGATATAGACCGCGCAGGGCGGATCGAAAACTCAAGTTGTCGCGCACGATGCGCACAGGCGACGAAGAGCGCGTCTCCACCGCCGTCAAAACGGCGTCGGGCGCATCGAAGCCCCTTAATTTCCGCCCCAGCATCGGAAGGCCCTCCTCGAGCGCCTCGCACACAAAGGGCGGGAGACAGCCGTGCAGGTCGCACCAGCGGACGGAGGGAAGATAGGTCGGCACGACCTTTCCCGCTCCCGTTGACGGGCGATGCTTGAGAAAATCTTCGACCCGCTGGGCGGGGGCGGCGTAATTTCCACCGCCAAGGCGATAGGCCGCGTCCTCCAGCTCGCGCTGGAACTGGATGCCCGCGAGGGTATCGCCGGACGGGAAATCCTCCGGCGTAACGGAGACCAAAAGTCCGCCGTTGATGTTCTCGCCGTCGCGCGCAAATTCGCTCATGCCGTTTGTCACGACGCGCTTTTCCTCCGACGCGGCGGCGACGACCTCGCCGCCGGGGCAGACGCAGAACGAGAACACGCCGCGCCCCTTTTCCGTGTGGCAGGAGAGCTTGTACGACGTGGGTGGGAGGCCGGGCGTGCCCGCCGCCTCCTTATATTGCGCTAAGTCCATGTCGCGCTGGCGGTGCTCGATGCGCACGCCGACGGCAAAGGGCTTGGGCTCCATCGGCACGCCGCGCTTTTGCAGCATTTCGAACGTATCACGCGCGCTGTGGCCGGGCGCGAGCACGACGTGCTTTGTGGGCAGCGTGTACTCCCCCTCGGGGGCGCTCACGCGCAGCGCCGTGACGCTGCCGCTGTTCTGCTCGATATCCACAACCTTGTGGGAAAACCGAACTTCGCCGCCGCGGTCGATGATCTCGCGGCGGAGATTTTGCAGCACCACATATAATTTGTCGGTGCCGACATGAGGCTTGGCGTCGACTAAAATATCCTCGCTCGCGCCGAAACGGACGAACTCCTCTAAAATATAGCCGTGGCGCAGGTCCTTTGTGCCGGTGTTGAGCTTGCCGTCGGAAAATGCGCCCGCGCCGCCTTCACCAAATTGCACGTTCGAGGTCAGATCAAGCTCGCCCGTGCGCCAGAAGTGCTCGACATCGCGCTTTCGCTGCTCGACCGCGCGCCCGCGCTCTAATAAGATAGGTCTTGCGCCGCAGCGGGCCAGCAGCAGCGCGCAGAAAAGGCCCGCGGGCCCCGCGCCGATAACGACAGGGGAGACCTCCGGCGCTGAAACAGGCGCGGGCGGCGTATATTTCTTCGGCGCATAGGGCTGCACATTTTTATTCTTGTAGCGCCGTAAAACGCCGGATTCGTTTTTGACCTCGACCGCGCAGGAGCAGACGAGCTTCACGCCCTCGCGCGCGTCGATAGAGCGGCGCAGGAGCTTGACAGAGACGAGCGCCTCCTCGCTCACGCGCAGCACGTGCGCGCAGGCCGCGCGCAGCTTGTCTTCCTTTGCCCCCACGGGGAGCTTCAGATTGTCGATGCGAAGCATGTGCGCCGCCTCCTTTTTCTTCAGTCGCGTTTCATTTTATTATGACGGAAAGGAAAGCGCAAGGGGAATCACGCGATTATCACAGATTCTTAAAAAAGTCATCGGGAATTTAAGAAATCGTCAAATAGCGTTCAAGAAATATACATAAATATGCCCTATGATAGCACCATCGAAAGCAAAGAGGCTGCAAGCAAGGGTCTCAGTCCATAGGAGGTCATCATCATGTACGAAGACGAAAACAACCTGTATCACTACAGCTATCGCAAGGGCGACGAGCAGAACCCCAACGCCCCGATCGACACGAAGAACTACGCCGAGGACCCGTGGGATAAGAATCCCGGCGGCAGCCCGAAGAAAAAGGGCGGCAGCGGTCTTTCCGGCAAGATCGTGGCGCTGGCGCTGGTGTGCGCGCTCGTCGGCGGCTTCATCGGCGCAGGCGTGAGCGGCGCGACGACCAAGGTGAACAAGACGAGCGTTCAGGTCAGCGACCGCGAGGTCGCGCAGGTGCAGACCGTCAAGGTCGACGGCAAGACGCAGATGTCGATGTCGGAGGTCTATGCCTCGAACGTCAACAGCGTGGTGTCCATCAACGTTTCCGCCACGACCAACTACTTCGGCCAGACCGTGCAGACCGCCGCGAGCGGCACGGGCTTTTTCATCACGGAGGACGGCTACATTCTCACGAACCACCACGTCATCTCTGATGCGAGCAGCGTGGAGGTGACGCTCTACAACGGCGAAACGTATGACGCGACCGTCATCGGCAGCGATGAGGACTACGACATCGCCGTTCTCAAGATCGACGTGACGGGCGCAACGCCCGTGGTGCTGGGCGATTCGAGCAAGGTCGCCATCGGCGAATCCGTCGCCGCTGTCGGCAACCCGCTCGGTGAGCTGACGTTCTCGATGAGCGAGGGCATCGTCTCCTGCGTCAACCGCGCCATCAATGTTGACGGCACGCCGTTCAACATGATCCAGGTCGACTGCTCCATCAACCCCGGCAACTCCGGCGGCCCGCTCTTCAATAGCTACGGCGAGGTCATCGGCATCGTGTCGGCCAAGTATTCGAGCTACTCGAACACCACCGTGGAGGGCATCGGCTTTGCCATTCCCATCAACGACGTCGTGTCGCTCGTCAAGGACATCATGACCAACGGCTATGTGACCAACAAGGCCTACATGGGCATCACGCCGCAGACGATGACCGCGCAGATGGCGCAGCAGTACCGCTACGACGTGACCGAGGGCGTCTTCGTCTGCTCCGTTGACCCGGACAGCGCCGCCGACAAGGCGGGGCTCAAGCTCGGCGATGTCATCACGAAGATGGACGACACCGACATCACGTCCTACGAAGACCTCGTCGCGGCCAAGAAGAGCTACAGCGCGGGCGACACCGTGACGCTGACCGTCTACCGCGAGGGTAAGACGATCGAGGTAGAGCTCACCTTCGACGCTGTTCCCGAATCGGCGGAAACGAACAATTCCGACCAGAGCACCGACAACAGCTACAATGGTAACGGCGGGTACGGCAACGGCGGGTACGGCAATGGCGGCAACGGCTACTACTCCAATCCCTGGGATTTCTTCAATAATTTCTTTGGCTACGGCGGCTAAATGCCGCAAAGCAGCAAAAAGGAGGAACCTCTTTTTGAGAGGTTCCGCCTTTTTTATTTTTTTGTTCGCGGTTTTACTTGCTGCGCTTGAGCACCTCGCACACAAGCGCATAGACGCGCGCAGTCGAGGCGACGTTCAGCCTCTCCTCCACCGAATGCACATCGTGCAGCTCCGGTCCCATGGACAGCGCGTCGAGGCCGGGGATCTTTTCGATGAAGAGTCCGCACTCAAGGCCGCCGTGGGTGGCTTCGATCTTCCCGTCGTGGCCGGTGAGGTCGCGGTAGACCGCTTCGATCTCCTTGCGGAGGGCAGAATCGCGGTCATATTGCCAGCCGGGATAGTTGCTGCGCTCGCCCACGGTGCCGCCGCCGAATTCGACGATGGCCTTCACGCGCTGAATGAGCATATCCTTCTGCGAGGCGATGCAGGAGCGGACGGAGAAGGAGCACTTCACGCCGTGCTCGTCCGTGCGCATCACGCCGAGGTTGAGAGAAGTCTGCACAAGACCGGGGAAATCGGCGCTCATCTCCTGCACGCCCTGCGGCAGGGCAAGGAGCACGTGCAGCAGTCTCGACGTGTCCGCTGCGGAGAATGCGGCCGGAACGTCAGCCTTTTCGCACACGAGGGAAATGCCGCCGTCGGTAACGGCGTACTCATTTTTGAGCGTTGCGTCGAATTCCTTGATGAACACCTCGAACGCGGGCGCATCAGCCGCGGAGACTGCGGCAAGCGCGTCGGCGCGCAGGCAAATGACATTGTCGAACTCGCCGCCCGTCAGCTCATGCACGCGCAGCGAGGGGCAGCGCTCCATCGCGCTATACAGCGTGCGCGCCATCAGGCAGTTGGCGTTGCCGCGGCCCTGATTGATGTTCATGCCGGAGTGGCCGCCCTTGAGACCCGAGATCGTCACGCGGTAGCCGGTCATGCCGTCCGCGCGCTCCTGCTTGAGTTCGAGCGCGCAGTCGAGGCGCACGCCGCCCGCGCAGGACACGGTGAAAACGCCCTCTTCCTCAGAGTCGAGGTTCAAAAGCTTTTTGCCTTTCAAGTCCGAGCAGTCCAGCGCGAACGCGCCGTCCATACCGACCTCCTCGTCGACGGTGAAGACCGCCTCGATGGGGGGATGGGGGAGCGTTTCGTCGGATAAAATCGCGAGGATCATCGCAACGGCGATGCCGTTGTCGCCGCCAAGCGACGTCTTGTCTGCCCAGACCCATTCGCCGTCGGTCATGACGTCGAGCCCGTCGCGCGTCATGTCCTTGGTGCAGTCCTCGGTCTTGGCGCAGACCATGTCGATATGGCCCTGCAAAATGATGGGCGCGGCGTTTTCATAGCCGCAAGAGCCGTTCTTCCAGATAATGACGTTGTTGCACGCCTCCTGACGGTATTTAAGGCCCAATTCCTTCGCAAAGCCGACGCACAGGTCGCTGATTTGCTTCGTATTTCCGCTGCCGTGGGGAACGGAGCAGAGCTTTTCAAAATAGTAGAATACCTTTTCCGGCTGGAGATTTGATAAGACCGCCATGATATCCTCCCGAATTTTCTTAGTTGATCTGCTTGCGGCGGCTCAGGTTCATCGTGCCGTCCTGCATGTCCTGAATGCTGTCGAGGCTCTTGCCCGTGCCCTCGGCCACGCACTGGATGGCGTTCTCGGCCACCATGGCGTGGATGCCGGTGCGGGCGGTGACGAGCTTATCAAAGCCGCGGACTAAGCTGCCGCCGCCGGTCATGACGATGCCGTTGTTCGAGATATCGGCCACGAGCTCGGGCGGGGTCTTTTCAAGCACGAGGTGGACCTCCTCCATGATGCGCTCGACGGGCTCTTCAAAGGCCTCGAGCATCTCCGCAGACGAGACGGAGATGAGCTCGGGAAGGCCCGTGATAAGGCTTCTGCCCTTGACCTCCATGGTCATTTCCTCTTCCGGCGGGAAGACGCAGCCGATCTGCATCTTCATCTGCTCGGCCGTGCGCTCGCCGACGAGCAGGTTGTGCTTGCGGCGCATATACTTGACGACGGCCTCGTTGAACTGGTCGCCCGCGATCTTGATGGAGGACGATTCGACGACGCCGGAGAGCGAAATGACCGCGATATCGGACGTACCGCCGCCGATGTCGATGATCATGTGGCCCTCGGGCTGGGTGATGTCGATGCCCGCACCGATGGCGGCGGCGACAGGCTCTTCAATGAGGTAGACGCGGCGCGCGCCGGCCTGAATGCCCGCGTCGATGACCGCGCGCTCCTCGACCTCGGTGATGCCGGAGGGAACGCAGATGATGATGCGCGGCTTGAAGAGCTGGAAGCCCATGACTTTATGCAGGAATTCCTTGATCATGCGCTCGGTGACCTCATAGTCGGAGATGACGCCCTCGCGCAGGGGACGGATGGCGATGATGTTGCCCGGCGTGCGGCCCAGCATGGCCTGCGCATCCGCGCCGACCTTCAAGAGCTTGCCGGTGTTCTTGTCGAGCGCCACGACCGAGGGCTCGTTGAGCACGATGCCTTTATCCTTAATGTAGATCAGCACCGACGCGGTGCCCAGATCCATGCCGATGTCTTTGGTAAAAGAAAACATAGCGTGTTACCTCTTATTTTTCTGAAAACTAAAATGAGCGATGCTCATACTTTCCCATGATGTTTTTATTATAACGGCTCGAAATTGAGTTTGCAATAGCATTGTGCGCGATTTTCCGCACGGTATCAGGGGAAAATAAGGAAAAACATACCCCTGCGCCGCTGATTTTCGCGTCCGCAGACGCGAAACATTTGAATCGTTTTTACCCGCGGCGTGTACGTGGGTAAAAACACTTTGCGCGGAGCGCGTGTCGAACCTGTGAGGCACGAAGCGCAGCGAAACTTTCTCAAAAAAGAGGCGTCGCCTCTTTTTTGAAGACTTTAGTCTCCGTCCGCCGCGGCGAGGGTGGCGCAAATGACTCTTTCCGCGCCAGCTTCCCGTAAAACTTTCGCGGCTTCGCGGAGCGTGGCGCCGGTGGTAAGGATGTCGTCGATGAGCAGAATGCGCTGACCCTTGATCTTGTCCTCATTGACGGCAACGTATGCGCCGACGACGTTTTTCTGCCGCTCCTCACGGGACGAAAGCGACGACTGCGCGACGTTGTCCTTCGTCTTTTGCAGCAGCGTTTCCGGCGCGACGCTCCAGTGGCGGCAGGTCTCGCGCGCAAGCAGATACGACTGGTCGTAGCCGCGCTCTTGTTTGCGCTTTTTCGACACGGGGACATAGGTAACCAAATCGAACTCTCCGCCGAAATGCTCGGCAACGGCCTGCGCTAAAACATCGCCAAAGCCCGTGCAGCGGCTCTGTCCCGCGTGGAATTTGTAGTTCAGCAGCGCCTCGCGCACGATGCCCTCGTACTTGAGCGGGGCAAGGCACGCGCCGATCTCCGCTCTCTCATGGAGCGGCGTTTTGCAGTAGGGGAGCGCCTTTTCGCACTCAGAACACACGCCGTGAACGCCGGGTTTTCCACAGAAGGCACAGCGCGGTGGAAAAAGTAAGGACGCGAGCGATTCCAAAAAGCTCATTTTTCCTCCCCACCCTTCCGAAGCCGCCACTTGAGGCCGCTGTAGCGGCGGCTGCGGCGGTCGTTCTCCGCCATTTTGTTCACGGCGGAATCGTCGCCGACGATGACGAGCAGCTCTCGCGCGCGGGTGATGGCGGTATAGAGCACGCCGCGCACCATCAGCGACGGCGCACACGGCGCGCTGACGAACACGACGCCGCGGTATTCGCTGCCCTGCGCCTTATGTACGGTCATGGCGTAGGCCATGTCGAGCTCCGCGAGCATGTCGGACGTGTAGGTCGCGGTGCGGTCGTCGAAGATGATCTCCAAAAGCTCGCCGCCCGGGTCGATCTTTGCGATCTTGCCGACATCGCCGTTGAAGATGCCCGTGCCGGCGGTGCCGTCCTCCTTCTGCCAGACGACGTCGTAGTCGTTGCGCGTCTGCATGACGCGGTCACCCTCGCGGAAGATGAGCTCGCCAAAGCGGCGCTCCTGTTTGCCGGGCTTCGGCGGGTTCAGCGCGGCCTGCAGGGCAAAGTTCAGCGACCGCGTCCCCGCGTCGCCGCGTCGCGTCGGGGTGAGCACCTGCAATTCGTCCGCGGGGATGCCCATCTTGTCGGGCAGCCTCGTTTTGCACAGCTCGACCACGGTTTCGACCAATCGCACGCTGTCGCGGCGGGGGAGGAAGAAAAAGTCGTTCGCCGCCGCGTTTTTGAGCTTGGGCGGCATACCGGTGTTGACGAGGTGCGCGTTGCGCACGATCATCGACTGCTCGGCCTGACGGAAAATGTCGCGCAGGGCAACGGTCGCGATGCGCCCGCTGCGGAT
>OMCS01000937.1_pt1 | contig 13994 bp, 9 predicted proteins | sample 1674241 | NCBI WGS metagenome assembly OMCS01 (sample SAMEA103958153, study PRJEB25191) | human gut metagenome
ATTGAATAGTATTCCCTTGCTCCATTTTCCGAGCAAGACAAAAGCGTCGTAGAAAGCATCGTACCCTTAAGGACAGTACTTAAAGGTGCGAGCATTGTGAAGGGCAAGAGAATTGAGAGAAGTTTTACGCTTCTCTCTTTTTTCTTGCCTTTTTTCGTATTTGCGGTACATTCAACACTTTTTCTGCCTTTGAGTACATTTTTCCTGACCAAAGGCAGAAAACAAAATTATGCACGGCTTCACTATCTCTTACGAGACAACAATGCAAGCTTTCACTTTTTGGTATCCATCCTTTACACACAGCTTTTTCAGCAATTGTTTTATTCCTCTGACCACATACACAGCGGCAGCCTGCCTATCCCTGTCCATTTCCTGATGGACGAGTTTGCCAATGAAACACAGTTATAAAGATGACGATGTTGCATAGGAGCGCAAAGGAAGGATGTAATAATTCAAAATGTATCGTTCCCAATTTTTTTATTCATTCATTTTTTTGATATCATTCTTGCTTTACCCTCTTGAAAAAACAAAACGAATATGGTATAATCTTAACGACCGTTCACTATGTTGCAGGGAAGGAGGTACTATATTGCGCCCTCAAAATGAAGAAGCCCGCAGGCATAAGCAAATTGAGATTATGGAAAATAGCTTCGACTGCTATGCGGAGAACGGATTTTCCTCTGTCGGAATAAAAGCTATCGCAAAAGCCTGCGATTGCAGTGTTGCGACACTGTATCTGTATTTTGAAAACCTCGATGACCTTATCATTCAGTCCACCGAATACTGTATGAGTAAGGTGGAAGATGAGTTTATGGCGAAAGCCCCCACCGATGTGGAGGACTTGTGGAGGTTTATCGACGAGATTCCCTACTGGACGGCAGAAAAACACGGAAAGAAATACCGCCTGATGTATCAGGTGTATACCCACCCGAAATACCGAGAGTACGGCAAGAAATTCTTTGAGGGTGTAAACGAACGATACACCGAATATGCTAAGAGCTTAGAGCCAAAACTGGGGATTCCATATGAAAAAATCACACCGCTGATTTTCATTCTGATCCGAGCCTGCGTGCATTACGCACTGTTTGAGGATGAGTTTTATCTGAAATCCCAGATAGAAGTGCTGAAAGAAACATTGGAATTATTTGTGATGAAATACAACCTGAAAGCAATCCAAAAGGAGGACTGAAACCATGAAAGAACGAATTATAAGCATCCTGCTGACGTTCTGCCTGTGCCTGAGCCTGCTGCCCACGGTGGCGCTGGCGGCAGGACCGGATGTGTGGGACGGAAGCACGAAAGCGCCTTCCGGCAGCGGAAGTGAGAGCGACCCGTATCTCATTTCCACAGGCGAGGAGCTTGCGTGGCTGGCAACACTCCCCGCCGAAGGGAGCTATTATGTCCAGCTCACGAATGACATCATTCTCAATGACGGCACATTCGATCAGAGCGGCAATTTTACGAAAACAGGTGAAACCGCTGCATCCACCCCGCATGCATGGACCCCAACCGCAAAGGCCGTCTGGCATATTGACGGCAATGACCATTACATCTCGGGACTGTACATCAACAGTGATAGTGCTGATAACGTCGGGCTGTTCAGTTATCTGTATGGTAATGCGGTTCAAAGAAGCTGTGTCAAAGACCTGACCATCAAAAACAGCTACGTCCGATTGACTCGTGACAACCCCCAATATGGCTACGGCAAAGCCGGCATTTTTGCCGGCATGAGCTACAGAACTGATTTCATAAACTGCGTTGGCGAAAACAATATTCTCTCTACCACCTGCTATGCAACAGCGGGTATCGTTGGCGAGTCGGATAATTGCAGCTTCAACGGTGTCCACACCTCCGGTTCTGTCAATGGAAGCCATATTCTCGGCGGACTGGCCGGCAGAGATCGCGATTCAACCTTCAAAAACTGCTGGAATGAAACCAATATTGATAATGTAAATCGCTCTATACACCAGTGCGGCGGAATCGCAGGCATGGCCAGCAACTCCAATTTCTATAACTGCGCCAATCTCGGATATCTCCACGGCGGAAGCCGCGTCGGCGGTATCGTTGGTGAAGCCAAGGCCGTAACCATCAAAAACTGCTACGGTCTCAGCGATATTGAGAACTATGCAAGTGAATGGAATTACGATTGGGAGACTGAAACCGGGAGAAACGTTTACAATATTGGAACTCTGGCCGGTACGGGAGCGTCTGTCTCCCTCAGCTATGCTGAAGATGGATTTGAACGCAACGACAACGGGGAAACCGGCGTTGTTCCTCACTTTACCGGCAAAGGCAAGCTGACGGAGAGCGGCACGGATGATGACCTTCTAAATGCCCTCAATGAAAATCTTTACGAGATGGACGGGGAAGAAGGACTCAACGAATGGAGCAGGACGAATGATGGCTATCCCCTCCCTAATGGCGGCTCATTCGTTAACACCGCCACCTATTACAACATTTGGCTGGACGGCGTCAGAGTCAGCGAGCGCAATCAGAACGATATCCTGAAAAACGGCCTCGCCTCCTATGATGACGGTACGAATACCCTCTATCTGCACGATGGCCTTGTGGTGACGAATCCCTACAACAATAGTCTGCTCTACACAGAGGGCGATATCAACCTCTGCGTGGACGGCAGCGTGGAGTTCCGTTCTGCCCAGAATGTTGGCGGCGGCCCAAGCGTGATCAACCTGGGCGAAGCCGGAGGGAGCGGCAGGCTTAAAATATACGCGCCGACAGATAAGTCCGCAGCCGTGACGGTGACCGGCGCATATTCTGAGTACGGTATTAACGTGAATTCTCTTACGCTTGACGGTGACGTCTGCCTGACCGTGCGTACAAATGAGCCTTGCTTTGCTTTCGCTTATACATTTACACTTCTGTCTTCGGAGGCAGTCCTCGACGCAGAGAACCTCAGCGGCAATCCTTCGATGCTGAACTTCGTTTATTCGGTCAATCTCCCCAGTACAAATCCTCAGAAGCTCTACGAGGGAACAGGCACTGATCTCACATGCGTGGAGCAGTTTACTAAGGAGCGTGAAACCGAAAGCGGAACAACGGAACCATACATGTATCCCCATATCCGCATTGCGCCAGAGGTCTACGAGCTGATCGACACGCTGCCGAAGAGCCTTACGGTTTCCATGACGCAGGCGAACACAGAGGCCGCGCTTTCCACATGGGCCGCCGGACAGATCCGGACGGGTGACATTACCACCGGCAACAGCGAGATCACCGTTAGTGATGTGGTTTCGGCAGTGGCGGGCAGCGATACCAACCAGAGCGGCACGGACGGCAGCTTCACGGTGACGGTCAAGCTGACCAAAAACGGCATCAGCAAAACCACGACCATCCCCGGTACGATCACCGCGACGGCGTATGTTCCGCCTCACACCCATTGCATCTGCGGCGGCGATACCGATGTGGGCGACCACACAAGCCATACGGATGTGATATATCAGCCGTGGGACGGCACTTCTGCCATCGACTACGGTGACGATAATACCGCCTATGTCTACCTGACGAATGACGTCACGATCCAGAAAAACTTGGAAATAACAGGCGGAAAGACGCTGTATTTGTGCCTGAACGGCAAGACCTTTGCAAGCAACGGTACCAATAAGATTGTGGTGAAGGAAAATTCGCGCTTCATCCTCTGCGACTGCGCGGGCGGCGGTACCATCGATGGCGCAGACAGCGGCTGGGGCGGAACAGGAATTTACCTTTATAACAGTACGATGGATATGTACGGCGGAAAAATCACCGGCGGCTATGCCAGTGGAAACGGTGGCGGCGGCGCCATCGCACTGGACGACGTCAACTGTGTCTTTAATATGTACGGCGGCGAAATTTCCGGCAATAGAGCCAATCGCTATGGCGGCGCAATCTTCTTGAATGGTACGCTTCAGAGCAAAAAGGGCGGCACTGTGAATCTCTACGGCGGCACGATTTCCAACAATAGTGCCAAAATCGGCGGCGCGATTTATGCGGTCTATGGCGGCACCGTAAATCTCTTCGGCGGCGAAATCTCCGGCAACAAAGCCACTGCCAACGGCGGCGGTGCGATCTGTCTGAACCATAGTGGCGTGCTGAACATGACCGGTGGCAAGATGCAGAATAACACGGCCAAAACAGACGGCGGCGCAGTTAATTTGTACGCCTCCACCTTCACCTTCTCCGGCGGCACGATTTCCAACAATCAGGCCAGCGAATACGGCGGTGCGGTTTATCTGAGCATTAGCAGCAAGCTGAACATGACCGGCGGCGAGATCAGCAATAACACGGCTGCCGAAGAAGGCGGAGCGGTGCATGTGTACGGCCAAAACTCCACCTTCAACCTCTCCGGCGGCACGATCACCGGGAATGAAGCCGTGGACGGCGGCGCTGTCTATCTGAATCAGGAGCAGTCCACCCTGAATATGTCCGGCGGCGAGATCTCCGGCAACAAAGCCACCCGCTACGGCGGCGCTGTGTACATGTTCCGGGAGACGTCCACACTCAACCTGTCCGGCGGCACGATCAAAAACAACACAGCCGCCAGCAGCGGCGGAGCGGTGTATTTTAACACCACCAGTGACGGCAATATTCAAGGCATATTGAACATCAGCGGCAATCCCGTGGTAAAGGACAACACCGTGTCCGGCAAGGCAAACAACATTTCCCTGAAGAGCGGGAAAACGCTGTCCATTGTTGGGGCTATGACCGACGGAGCGTCCGTTGGTATCACCACTGAGAGTACAAATTATCCCGTTGTGTTCTCCAATGCGTATGACACGGACTACTCAGGCTATTTCTTCGCAGATGATGCAAACGCCTATGTCAGGCAAGACGGTAGGTACCGGCTGGAGCTGGCAACAGGCACGCCTCACAAACATAGCTGGGCAACTGCATGGAGCAAAAATGAGACTCATCACTGGCATGAGTGCACCGCCGACGGCTGCGATGTGACCAATGATGCCGAGAAGCAAGGCTACGGCGCACACAGCGGCACGGATGACGGAGACTGCACCACTGCGGTTATCTGCGAATGCGGATATGTAATTACTGCAGCAAATGCCGAGCACACCTACGGAGCATGGCACTCAAACGGTGATAACACGCATACGCGCAATTGTACCGTTACAGGCTGTAACGGCTATGAAACGAAGAACTGCGCAGGCGGTCAGGCAAGCTATTTCAAAAAAGCAGATTGTGACACATGTCATGCAGAATACGGCAGTCTGCTTACCGACTCAACAGCACCGACCGGAGAAATCAGCATTGGCACAAATAAATGGAACAGCTTCCTCAACACAATTACCTTTGGCTTGTTCTTTAAGGATACGCAAAGCGTAGCAATAACGGCAGCCGACGATAGCTATAATCGTGACGGCTATACCGATGATAAGGCTGTTAAGGTTGCATACTATCTTCACAGCGGAGATACTGCTTTGACACAGGCAGACCTTGCAGGCAAAGAATTTACGGAATATAGCCGTGCATTCAATATCAATCCCGATAACAAGTATGTGATTTATGCAAAGCTAACCGACCACGCAAGCAATGTTACCTACATTTCCTCCGAGGGCGTTGTATTAGACGCTTCTGCACCCGTGATTTCCGGCGTTGAAAACGGCAAAACCTATTGCGAAGCACAGACGGTAACGGTTGATGAAAAATATACCAATATTGTGACAGTAAACGGCACAGCGGTTACACTCAATGCAAACAATCAGTTTACACTGAATCCGGCAGAGGGTACACAGACAATCGTTGTTACCGACAAGGCGGGCAATGTATCGGCTGAAATTACCGTAACGGTAAATGACGGACACACCTACGAATGGCAGAGCGAAAACGGACAGTACTGGAAGAAGTGCAAATTCTGCGGTGATGAAACTGCGAAAAAGGATATTCCGACCATTACAATAGACGCTCCCGATATGGTGTGCAGAACGCAGGACTGCGAGGCAAGCGTTACACTTCCCGACGGTATTACCGACGCAGTATTGACCTACGAGTTCATCGGTCTCAGCGGTGCAGTTGATACGACTGTTGAGGATGGCAAGCTGAACGGCGTTGTCGCAGCCGACGGTTATCCGAATGTTGAAAACAGCTTCAATTTAGTTGTTTATGCAACAACAGATGACGGCTTCCCATTCACCGTAAGCAAGACTGTTCAAATTCAAAATGAGCACGCAGGCGGTGTCGCAACCTGCATAGAATTAGCAATTTGCGATACCTGCGGTGAGCCTTACGGCGAGCTTGACAGCTCAAATCATAATCTTGAGAAAATTTCTGCAACGGACGCAACTGTTACGGAAACAGGAAACACAGAGTATTGGCATTGTAAAGATTGCGGTAAATACTTTGCTGACGAAAACGGCACAAATGAAATTAAGCTTGATGATACCGTAATCTCAAAGCTCCCGCCTGAAATCATTGATGGCATTGGACAAAGCATAACAGAGGGAGAAAAGAAGGAATTGTCTTTCACATCCAATGCGGCGTTCAGTGATTTTCTCCGAGTTGAGCTTGACGGAAAAACCCTTGATGAAAAGAATTATACCGTCAAGGAAGGCAGTACGGTTGTAACCTTAAAGGCTGATTATGTAGCAACACTTTCAGCCGGCGAGCATACAATCGGTATTGTATCCGAGAGCGGCACAGCTACCACAACATTTATCGTGTATGCGAAAGCAGTAGTAGATAATGATACGAAGTCTCCTCAGACCGGAGATAACAGCCGTATGGCATTGTGGATTGCACTGTTGGCGGCAAGCGTGTTCGGGTTAGCCGGAACCGCTGTATACAGCAAAAGAAAAAGAGTAAGATAACATAACATCAATCAAGTGTGCGGCGCACATTCGCACACATCCCTCCTATCGGGTACAATGTATCTGACAGGAGGGATTTTTTATGGAACTGAAAAAGCATATCATAGATGAAAAGACAGGTATCAGCTACACGCTCTGCGGAGACTACTATCTTCCCGACTTGGCACTTCCCGAGGAAAAGTATTATGAACTCGGACGCTTCGGTCGTGCAAAGTTCCGTTACTTACAGAAATGCCACAAGGTACTGCTGACGAGCCTGCGGACAAGCGGGACGCTGAATGAATATCTGCACAGCGTAGACGAGGACTGCGAGGAAATGTTCTCCCGGCTGGTTAAGCAGTACGCCGAGCGTGAGGGCGTGACCGAACAGATGAAAGCCGACGAGATGATGAAGTGGGTCGGGCTGATGAACAACATCCGTAGCCGTGCGGAGGAGGTCGTTATGAGGGAGTATATCTATGAGGAAGATTAAAATTAAGGTGGACGATTTTGAACTGCGGCTCATTATCCGAGCCTTGGCGGAATGGCGGAACATCTTGATTGCTGAGAATAAACCGACGGAGGATTTAGATGAGCTGCTGATACGCTTCTGCAAATGACCGCTTACAACTAAATACAGAAAGAGAAAGCACTTATTTTCAGGGAATTATCCCACAAGAAAATAGGTGCTTTTTTTGTACCCAAAAGGCGGTATTTCCGATAAACCGGCAGGACGGTATAAACTCATTACCCTGCTTTTTCCGACCCATTACAGCGAAGAAAAACGGCGATTTTTACCCCGAAACTATGTCATTTCAGCACTTGATTACACAATCAGGTGCTTTTTGTTTTTTCGGTTCAATCAAGCGAGATTTAAATTTTTTGGAAAAGGGTTGCCGTTTCATCTTTCTCAGTGGGAATTAGTGAAGGGACAATTTTTTTAATTAATTTTTTGAAAACACCCCCCAGAAACGATCTCCCATTTCAAACAAGTGAAGGGGCAAAAATTTTTTAAAAAAAGGGTGTCCATTTCATCTCTCCCGGTGGGAACAAGTGAAAGGATAAATTTTTTCGGAGTTTTTTCTCGCAGAGCACAGATTTTGGGTGTGCATTTTGACCCCCTTTGTCCAAATGAGTGAGGGGAAATTTTATTTTTGGTTTCCAAAACACCCGATAATTTTTCCTTTCCCAGTCCGAACAAGTGAAGGGATATAGTTTCCCGACACCTTTTAACAACTGAATGACCGTCCGATTGGGATATGACCTTGCGAAGACCGCCGGGGTTCCCGAAAAGTCGAAAGACTTTTTGGGGAGAGGAGGAGCAACGGAGTGAGCGAACTTTTCGTGCTTTGCACGGAAACGAGCGATACAAAGTTTGCGACGACGAGAGCAGGGCAACGCCGCTTAGATGGGGGCAGGCATACAAAAACGGCAATCGGGTAAAGCGGCGGTTACATACCCACGCCTTACGGCTTGGGTTGAAAACTATGGGAGGTGGTGAAAGTGCCACGAATGAGTAAAAAACGGAGACAGGAATGGGCGCTGTTTCTGAATGAGAGAAACCGTATCACCTATAACGAGCTTTGCAGGAAGTGTCAGAACGACTGCAAGCAGAGCTTTCGGGTGCTGGTAATCGAATGCCCGAAATATTTGAGGAAGGAGAGAAAACGAAGAAATGAAGCTTGAGATCACAAAGGCAAGCGAGGTTCAGGTAAAGAGCGTGGAATGGCTGTGGTATCCGTATATTCCTTATGGTAAGGTCACGGTCTTGCAGGGCGACGCCGGTGACGGCAAAAGCACCTTGATTCTGAAGCTTGCCGCAATGCTGACAAGGGGCGAGCCAATGCCCTTTACCGACGGCGAGGGCGCAGAACCGGTCAATGTCATTTACCAGTCCACAGAGGACGACGCAGACGATACAATCGTTCCCCGCTTTATTGCCGCAGGCGGCGATACGGACAGGCTGCTGTTCATCAATGAGAAGGAACAGTATCTGAGCTTTTCCGACGAGCGACTGCTGGAAGCCATCCGACAGACCAAAGCAAAGCTCATCGTCCTTGACCCCTTATCCGCATATATCGGGGAGTCAACCTCGATCAATTCCGCCAATGAAGTCCGCAGACAGTTTCGACCGCTGATTGACATCGCAAAGGAACAGGGCTGTGCGATTGTCATCGTTCATCATATGAACAAGGCAATCGGGCAGAAAGCACTGAACCGTGGCGTTGGTTCGGTGGATATTGTGGGTGCGGCAAGAAGCGTTCTGCTCGTCGGGAGAACCGATAAGGAACGTCCCGATGAGCGAATACTGGCGCAGGTCAAAAGCAACCTTGCCCCGACAGGAAATGCCATTCTCTTTTCGGTTGACGAGGGCGGTATTCAATGGCTGGAGGAAACCGCAAGGACAGCAGATGAAGTTTTGGGGAATGTATTTGCGGGGGTCGGCAGACCCGATGAGCAAATGCAGAAAGCAAAAGAAATGCTGTCCGCTTTACTCGCTGACACCCAGCCAAAGCCGCAGAGCGAAGTGATGCGTCATCTGAAAGAGGCGGGGGTCAGCGAGAGTACGGCAAAAAAAGCAAAAGCACTGCTGGGCATACGCTCCGTGAAACAGGGCGTGCAGTGGTTTTGGTTGTTGCCGGAGGGCAAGGACGAGCAGGATTTCGTGACGGATAAAGACACGAAAAGCTGTGAGGATTTGCCCTTTTAAGGGAGTCAAGGGGGAACGCCTTGCCCACCACCTTGCGTGCAAGGTGTAGTGGGTTACACTGCAATGCACCGGGAACGGAAAACGCACGGTTTCCGTTCGGTTGGCAGTGATTTTTGCGAGCCGCCGGATATGGCGAGCAAAATATCACGGACAACAGCTTTGAGGGATTGTTTACGAGCCGCAAAGGACGGCGAGCAAACAAGACCGAAAGGCGGCAAGAGGTGCTTTGCTGTGTATCGATCGTCTCTCCCGTTCTCTGAAAAATGATACAGAGGAAGATAATTCAACGATACATTCTGAATTATTACTTCCTTGAAAATGAAACGATAAGGAGAGAAATGCCTATGGCAAATTACGCGATTATGCGCATAGAAAAACGCAAGCTCGGCGCTGTCGGCAGGATATGCAATCACCACGAACGACTGAAAGCCGAGTATAAAAGCAATCCCGATATTGACCCTTCGAGGACGCACCTGAACTATCACATTGTCGAGCCGACGGCAAAATACCGCAAGGCAGTACTGGACAGGATTGAAGAAGTCGGAGCTAAGCGAAGAAAGGACAGCGTGGTTATGCAGGACTGTTTCGTGGGCGGAACCCCTGACTGGCTGAAAGGAAAATCCGTTGAGGAACAGAGAAAATACTTTGATTATGCCTACCGTTTCTTTGAAAACAACTTCAAAAAAGAGAACATCATCTCGGCAGTTGTGCATTTGGACGAGGCAACTCCCCATATGCATCTTTGCTTTGTTCCGATAACGGATAAGGGCAGATTGTCCTCTAAGGATATTATCGGAGGACCGAAAGGGCTTGTGGGCTGGCAGGATAAATTCTACGAATATATGCACGAAAAATATACCGACATCACAAGAGGCACACCGGCAAAGGTATCCCACAGAAAGCACATACCACCCTTTATGTTTAAGGTTGCCGGCGAGCTTTACGACCATTACGGGGAGATATGCGGTGCAATCAATGACATCGGGCTTGTGAACAACGCAAAGAAGAAGGACGCTGCCATTTCCCTTCTCGGCAGGTATGCGCCGGAGATGGCTCAACTCAAGGTGCAGCTTCAAAGCACGGATAAGCACATCGCCTATCTGGAACGAGAACTGTTCAGTGAGCGTGACAGCAATTCCAATTACCGCAGTATCAATTACGAGCAGGAACTGGAACTCAAACAGGCAAACCGAAAAATTTATGAGCTGAACCAAAAGCAGAAGGAGCTTGAAAAGGTGATTTCCAAAATACCGCCGGAAGTACTTCAGCAGATGGCACAGCAGGAAAAAGAAGCGAGAAAACGCAAATCGAAAGGATGGGAAAGATAAATGAATGTTACAGAAATCAGGGTCGTTGACTGCGTACCCTTTGAGAATTATCCGTTCAAGATACAGGATAATTCCGATATGGAAATGCTGATTGACAGCATAAAGGAAAGCGGTGTGCTGATACCGATAGTGGTACGCCCGAAAGGTAAGGAATATGAAATCCTGTCGGGTCACAGAAGAATTTATGCTTGCAAAATGGCAGGGATCGACAAAGTCCCTGCCATTATCCGTGAGCTTTCCAGAGATGAAGCGGTCATCTTTATGGTGGATTCCAATCTTCATCGTGAGGGGCTGTTACCCTCCGAAAAAGGATTTGCCTACAAGATGAAGCTGGAGGCAATGAAACATCAGGGGCGGACTTCTGACCAACTTGGTCAGAAGTTAACCTCCGTTCAGGCGCTTGCCGATTCTTCTTCGGACAGTAAAACACAGGTACAGAGATATATCCGACTGACCTTTTTGGAAAAGCCATTGCTTGACTTGGTTGACGAGGGGCGCATTGCCCTGACTCCTGCTGTGGAGCTTTCTTATTTACTGCCTGAAGAACAAAGGAACTTAATCGAAAGCATAGAAAGCGAGGACTGCACCCCCTCTCTTTCTCAGTCGGTCAGAATGCGAAAGCTGAGTAATGACGGATTGCTGACAATGGATAAGATATTCGAGATTATGACCGAGGTCAAGGGCAATCAGGTGGAGGTTTTGAAGATACCGACCGACAGAGTCCGGCAGTATTTCAAGCCGAACACCACCTACAAGCAGATGGAAGATTATATCGTAAAGGCATTGGAACACTATGCGCTTTACCTGAAAAGACAGAGAAACAGAGACAGCCGATAACGGCTGATTATTGTAAAGGAGGTTTTAAGATGAACAGAAACAGCAACAGACCTGTGATAGATATTCAGCGAATTCCCGAGGTGAAAAGCCGCTTGAGGAGCTTGCGAGCATTACCGCAAGTTTCTGATTCGTCAGTGCAACCGTGATGAAAGGTAAGGTGATTTATATGTTACAAAAAATCAATTTTAACGACTGTGTGGCTATTCGTGGTATGGGGCGGGTTGATGAAACTCGCCCCATTGATTTGCAGGAATATGTAATTCCGAAAAGCAAAACGCTTCGAGCTACACCGTTGCCGATTATGCCGATTCCGCAAAAAATTTGTGTATCAAATAAAATCGGCAAGACCGTTTATGATGTTACTGCCAATTTTAATATTGAAGGAAAAGAAACGATATTACAACAATTTAAGGCTTTGATTTTATCCGCAAAATTGAAATAAGTGTACCGGGCATTGTATAATGGCTTCGCCTAATATGCAATGCTCGGCTTACACAGAAAGGAGTTTATTATGGCAAAGAAACAAGCCGAGAACAAAGTAAAAATTACAGCTCTTTACTGCCGTCTTTCCCAAGATGACGGGCGTGACGGCGAAAGCAACAGTATATCCAATCAGAAGGCGATCCTCACTCAATACGCCAAAGAAAACGGATACCTTCATCCTGAGTTTTTTGTAGACGACGGAATTTCAGGGACAACCTTTGACCGCCCCGGTTTTAAGCATATGCAGCAGATGGCAGAAAACGGCGAAATCGGTGCAATTATTGTGAAAGACTTATCCCGTTTCGGCAGAGAAACGATTGAGATGGGCAGACTGACGCAAGTTGTTTATCCGTCTCTTGGAATAACCTTTATCGCCATTCAGGAAAATGTAAACACTCTTACAGGAACGGGACTCGAAATGATGCCATTCTATAATATTTTTAACGAGTGGTACGCAGAACAAACAAGCAAAAAGATAAAGGCTGTTTGGAAGTCAAAAGCAGAAAACGGTGAGCGAGTATCCGCCGCTGTTCCTTTTGGGTATATGAAATCTCCCGACAATCCAAAACAATGGATTATCGACGAGCCGGCCGCAAAGGTTGTTCGGTATATCTTTGAGCTGTGTCTTGCAGGACTCGGACCTATGAAGATCGCACGGCGGTTAGAATATGAACAAGTCATATGCCCTACGGAGCATTATTACAGGAAAGGCATAAAAGCCTCCAACCCAAGACCGCAAAATCCGTATAGGTGGGATCAGGTAACGGTAAGGCATATTCTTGAAAACCGTCAATACACCGGATGCACCGTTAATTTCAAAAGCACATTTGTCAGCTTCAAGGTTAAGAAAAAGGTACACATTCCCGAAGAAGAATGGCAGATTATTCCCAACACACAAGAAGCGATTATTGATGAAGATACTTTTGAAAGAGTGCAGGAACTCAGAAAACACCGCCGCAGAAATACGGCGACGGGAAAAACAAGTATGTTTTCAGGGCTTCTTTACTGTGCCGACTGTGGCTCTAAGCTGTATTACTGCGCTTCCAAAAGCATTAAAGACGGACAAGAGTTTTACCGATGTTCACAGTACAAAGAAAATCGTGGCTCCTGCACCATTCATTTTATCCGTGACTCCGTGCTGAAAGAATTGGTACTTGATACGATACGGAAAGTCGCCAAGTATGTTCAGGAATTTGAGCCGGTGTTCCTTTATCTCTTTGCAAAGCAAAATACACTCGGCAGAGAGATAAACATTCGTAATATGAAGCAAAATATTGAAAAAACCAAACATCGTATTAAAGAACTTGATATGCTGATAGAGCGTATTTATGAGGATAATGTGCTTGGCAAGATTTCCGACGAACGATTCTGCCGTATGTCTGCAAACTACGAAAATGAACAAAAAGAACTGCTCGCCGCAGTTGAACACGACGAGCAGGCAGTCAGAAAAGCCGAACAGGAAAAGATTGATTTGAAGGTTTTTCTTGAGGAGATTCGTGAGTGTACTGACTTAAAAGAATTAACACCCACCATTGTAAATACTTTGATCAAACGAATTGAAGTCCACAACAGTGAAAAGGGTGAAGACGGCTTGAAGCACGTTCCCGTTGATATTTCTTTTACTGCTGTGGGGATTATCAATATCCCAACAGAAAAGGAACTGATTGCGGCAATGGAAGAAATGAGAGAAAACCCGCTGAAATCCGCTTGAAACAAAGGAAAACGGTGCAGCCCTCACGGGCTACACCGCATCCTACATAGCGACTGTCCTTTAGAGTACGACTCTAATGCACTCCGCTTTTTCTGCGTCCATATACTGGAGCAGAGGGGGTCCTGCTATGA
>OMCS01000951.1_pt1 | contig 13859 bp, 11 predicted proteins | sample 1674241 | NCBI WGS metagenome assembly OMCS01 (sample SAMEA103958153, study PRJEB25191) | human gut metagenome
GAGTGTCAGCACCTGATAGCTCAGCACCGGTTCCAGAACCGGCACATCGCTGTCGCGTTCCGCGCCAAGGCCCTCGCCCGGGCGCGCCTTAGTCAGGCCGGTGACGGCGCACACCTGCCCCGGGCCGATGGCTTCCGCCAGCGTATACTTTACGCCGGAGTACAGCCGCAGCTGGTTTGCCTTTTCCTCCCACGGCTCACCATCTGCTTCGCCGGAGAGCTGGGCCTTTACCTTCAGTTCGCCGCCAGTCACGCGCAGCCATGTCAGGCGCGTGCCCTGCTCATCCTGCGACACCTTAAACACCTTGGCACCAAAGGCATCCAGCGCGGGAGCCGGACGGGTATAGCGGTCAATCCCGTCCAGCAGAGCGTCCACGCTTTCCAGTGCATCGTTTTCGGTACGCCGCAGCGCCGAACCGAACCAGCACGGGAACACATGCCGGCGTGCAACGGCCGGGATGAGGTCCGCATCGGTCAACTGCCCGGCATCCAGCATCCGATCCATCAGGTTTTCGTCACACAGGGCGCGGTCCGGCACACGGTCCATATCGTTAGGGTCGGTGGCGCGCTGGGGATATACGTTGAACATGATCCAGCTGTCAAAGCCGTTGGCGTTGGCCAGCCGCTCCACACTCTTTAAGGTGGGGTCCAGCGCGCCGGGCTGGGCGGTGCTGGGGTTGATGCCGATGCACACCAGCGGGTGCTTGCCCACCCGCCCCAGAACGTAACGGTAGCTTTGGTAGGTGTGGGGCTCGTAATACCAGATGCCGCCGGCGTATTCGCCCGCCTCGAGCACGGGCAGAGAAATGGTCTGCATGATCGTAAACTCCTGTCGGTTTTGAATATCATTCTTATCGTACCTGAAACCACCGGGAAAATCAACAGTTTTAGCCCTAAAATACTGCCTTATTTCTGTTTTTGTGGTATACTGGGGGTGTTCCGGTGCGGCAGGGGGACTGCGGCACCGCGCTTCGCTTACAGAAAAAGGAGTTCTTATGCTGGAAGATTATAAAAGTGCACTGCGCGCAGGGCAGCGCGCCTATCGTGCCCGCATAGCCCGCGGCCAGTCGCCCTATCTGGCTGTTCTGGACGATGTGCTCAAGGGTGTGGATATCGTGGCGCAGGAGCCGCTGGGTCTGGTGGAGATTCCGTCGGACAGCCTTGTGGGCACCAAGACCAGCGGACGGCACACCGCCTTTTCGTATGACTTTATGCCCTTGCTGGAGCCGGATACCTTCAGCTTTCCATTGTATTTTTTCTGAAACTCCGGTATAAGCCTCTGCGCCTTCTCGTCGGTAGTCATCATGAGGACCTTCGGCACGTTGTACCAGGTCTTTTTCATTATATCCGGATCGTATTCGCAGGGCAGATCCAGCTTTTCGGCGTAGCCCTCCACATAGGGATTGGGTTCTTCGGCTATCACCTTGTCACCCTGATAGATATGGGCGTGTATACCCAGTGTCTTCGCCTCCCCGAGAACCTCCGTAACAAGCTCCGGCGGTATCTCATGGGCGTGCAAAGCCCTGCCCGTCCCGGGCTCGTTTACCATTGCGCCGCCGTAGTTTATAACGGGATCGGTTACATCCAGCTGATCTATTATAAGCTTCGAGCCCCACCAGCCGCGCCCGGTGGCCACGGTCACGTGTATGCCGTGCTCCTTTGCCTTTCTTACGGCCTCGATTATCTCATTTGGAACTACCCTCGGGTTGAGGGTTATGGTATCGTCTATATCCAGCGCTATAAGCCTGTACATGTCTTTTGATCGTCCTTTCCTTCTTCTTGCCGTTCCTCCGGGTGAAAATGCGCGAATACCTTTTCCGCCGCGGGCTTGCTCATTCCCTTTGCGCCGCAAAGCTCCTCAATCGATGCGTTCCTTATATTTTCTGACGTTATGAAGGCGTCGAAAAGGGCCCGCTTACGCTTTGGGCCTATGCCGTCTATGCCGTCCAGCTCCGACATCAGGGCGTTTTTCGCCCTGAGGCTCCTGTGGTAGGTTATAGCGAACCTGTGGGCCTCGTCCCTTATGCGTTCCAGTATGTGCAGCGCCGGATCCCTGCGTGAAAGGCGTATGGGCTCCTCCTTATCCGGCAGTATTATATCCTCGTTCTGCTCCGCAAGGCCTATGGCGGGGATATGTGAAAGGCCAAATTCCTCCAGCACCTCAAGCGCCACGTTGAGCTGCCCCCTGCCGCCGTCCACTACCAGAAGGTCGGGCAGGCGCGTGAATTTCTCGTCGCCGTCCTTCGCCCTTTGGAAGCGCCGCGTAAGCACCTCCCGCATCGCCATGTAATCGTCGCCGTTGACCTCCTCCTTTATTCGGAAGCGGCGATATTCCTTTGGCGCACTCTTGCCGTTTATGAACACCACCATGCCGGATACGGTATCCCTTCCGCGTATGTGTGAGTTGTCGTAGCACTCCATGCGCCCGGGCATCTCGTCCAGGCCTATTACCTCGCAAAGCCGCAGCATGGCGCCCTCGCCCCGCTCCCAGCTCCTGTGTTCCAGCTCCCGCGCCTTTTGTATGGCTTCAACGCCGTTCCGATAGGCCATTTCGGCAAGCTTTTTCTTTTCGCCCCGCTGAGGACAGGTGATCTCCACCTTGCTGCCACGGTTCTCGCTTAGCCATTCGGACAGCACCTCCTTATCCTCCGGCATGTCCCTCACCACTACCTCCTTTGGCACAGGCGCGCCGTCAGCGTAGTGCTGCTTGAGAAAGGAGGCCATTATCTCGCCCGTGGTCTCTCCGCCGCAGGCTATGCTCATGCTCTCGGCCCAGATTATCTTGCCGCCCCGCTCGAACAGGGCGAATACCACCGAATCCTCCTTATCCTTCACGAATGCGAATATGTCCCGTTCGCTGCCGGTAACGGATATGGCCTGCTGCTTTTCCGCAAGGCTCTTTATGGCCTTTATCCTGTCCCGAAGCTGGGCTGCCTTCTCGTATTCCATATTTTCCGAGGCAGATTGCATCTGTTCAGTAAGCAGCTCGATTATGGGGCCGGTATGCCCCTCAAGGAACCTGCTTACGCTTTCCAGCAGCCTGTGATATTCCTCCCGGCTGACCTTGCCGCTGCACGGGGCGCAGCACTTGCCCAGGTGGTACATGAGGCAGGGGCGCTCATTGCGGGCGATGGCCTTATGGATATCCTTTTTGCAGTGCCTGACCGGGAATATATCCCGTATGGCCGTAAGCGCATCCTTCAGGCTCAGGCTCGAAAGATAAGGGCCGAAGTACTTCGCTCCGTCCTTTTTAACCCTGCGCACGACTTCAAACCGTGGAAAATCCTGCTTTGTATCCAGCCTTACATATGGAAAATGCTTGTCGTCCTTTAAAAGAATGTTATAACGCGGCATGAGCGCCTTTATGAGATTGCTCTCCAGCGTCAGCGCCTCTGTCTCGTTCGATGTTATGATATACTGAAAATCCTCGATATGGGAAACCATGGCCTCCACCTTGGGAGGCTTCGGGGTATGCTGAAAATACTGCCGCACCCTGTTCTTCAGGTTCACGGCCTTGCCGACGTATATAATCTCACCGCTGCCGTCGTACATCTTGTATACGCCCGGTTCGTCAGGCAGCAGTTTTAATTTTTCCGCTATGATATCATTCATGGAAGCTTCCCCCCATGATGATTATATCATTTATATAACCCTGGGTCTATCTGAAAAACCTTACCCTGTCGTCAAAAACACGTATTAGGTTATCGTAAAGCTCCGCGCTCCTGCCCCCCGAAAGATCGTATACCGTAATACGATCCGGAGAAAGGCCTACCAGTACGCTCATTATTCCCTCCTCGCTGCACTGTTCGTAATCTATCCTCACGTCGTTGTCATCTGTGAAGGTACAGCTGCCGTCGGGATTGAGTATCACATACACCTCGCCCGCCCCCGATGATCGCAGCTTTACGAACGCGGACAGCACTTTGAGCAGCTCGGTATACTCGTCGTTGAGCAGCATCTCGTCAGCTGCGGCGTATACGCATCTCTCCCACTGTCTGCGGTAGTCCTGCATTCGGAAGCGTATATACCCTTCGAGAGAAAGGTAGCTGTTGCCCTCAAAGTAATCCATCAGCTCGCCCTGCAATTTTTCCAGGCCTGAGGCCCGCTTTGCCATGCATATGGCCTCGGGCAGCACAGCCTTTTTTTCCTCCAGCGTAAGGGGCAGCCCGTTTACCATATAGGCTATCTCAAACTGGGCAAGATCCATGAGCAGCAGCTCGGCTACAGCCTCGCACCACTGCGCAAGCTGTGCCCCGCCCTCTATTGAAGCCTCTGCAAAGCCACGCCCGCACTCGGGTGAGATGCCGCCGCCCAGCCTGTCGAGCCGCCGCTCCATGAGCCTGCCTATATCCGCCTCGTATTTCGTAGTGCCCACCGAGCACACCGCCATAGCACCTTACTCTCCTTATCCCGCTATACCTGCATCATATGCCGGGCTTTCCCTATGGGTTCCCGCTCATATCAGCCGCGCTTTTTTCGGCGCACGAGCATATTATGTGTATAATCTGGGCTTTGACCTGCCAGTAATTTTTCCCATAGCCGCCCTTGACAAAGGTACCGGACGGGCATATAATCAATTCATATTTTATATTTTATCGTGGGTCGATACGGGTTAAGTACCAACGCAAAGGCACCATCAAGAGAGAGAGGGTCGCTGGCTGTAAGCCCTTTCATGGCGCGGCGCCTGGGAATACCGCCCCGCTACTGCGGTTCGCTTTGGGCGCGATACAGCCTTTATAAAGTGGGTTTTATGCCAATTAGGGTGGAACCGCGGATAACCGATATGTTTGAATTTGTCCGTCCCTTGCTTCGAGCTTGGGGCGGGCATTTTTATATTATCCGCAAAGCCTGATTTACATCATATAAGGAGGAACACCATGAATATCACTTTTCCCGATGGCTCCGTAAAGCAATACGAAGACGGCATGACCGCCCTTCAGATAGCTGAGTCCATCAGCCCCCGCCTCAGGAAAGCCACACTTGCCGCCGAGATAGACGGCAGCAGGGCGGACGCCTTCCGCCCCATTACAGGCGACCACAGCATTAAGCTCCTCACCTGGGAAGATGAAGACGGCCGCTGGACCATGCGCCATACAGCCGCCCATATACTTGCCCAGGCCGTAAAGCGGGTACATCCCGAGGCAAAGCTGGCCATCGGACCCGCCATTGACACCGGTTTCTACTATGACTTTGACGCGGAGCCCTTCACTCCGGAGGATCTCGAACAGATCCAGAAGGAGATGGAAAAGATAATCGCCGAGGCGCTGCCCCTTGAACGCTTTGAGATGCCCCGAGCCGACGCTATAAAGTACTTCGAAGAAAAAGGCGAGCCCTATAAGGTAGAGCTTATTCAGGATCTGCCCGAGGACGCTATAATAAGCTTCTACCGTCAGGGAGACTTTACCGACCTGTGCGCCGGCCCCCACGTTGAAAACACCGGCAAGGTAAAATTCGTAAAGCTCATGAGCGTTGCAGGCGCATACTGGCGCGGCAGCGAAAAGAACAAGATGCTTCAGCGCATATATGGCACCGCTTTTGAAAAGAAGGCCGACCTTGAGGAGTACATCACCCGCATAGAAGAGGCCAAGAAGCGCGACCACCGCAAGCTGGGCAAGGAGCTCGGCCTGTTCGCCCTCATGGAGGAGGGCCCCGGCTTCCCCTTCTTCCTCCCCAATGGCATGGTGCTGCGCAACACCCTGCTCGAATACTGGCGCGAGGTGCATAAGCGATACGGCTATGTGGAGATCTCCACTCCTATAATTCTCAATCAGGAGCTGTGGCACAGGAGCGGCCACTGGGATCACTACAAGGACAACATGTACACCACCGTAATAGACGGCGAGGATTACGCGATAAAGCCCATGAACTGTCCCGGCGGCATGCTTGTCTACAAGCTTGAGCCCCATTCCTACCGCGAGCTGCCCCTGCGCATGGCTGAGCTCGGCCTCGTACACCGCCACGAGCTTTCCGGCGCGCTCCACGGTCTGTTCCGCGTCCGCTGTTTCACTCAGGACGACGCCCACATCTTCATGACCTGGGACCAGATGGAGCATGAGATACAGAACGTAGTGCGTCTGTTCGATGAAGTTTACTCCACCTTCGGCCTGACCTATCAGATCGAAGTTTCCACCATGCCGGAGGATCATATCGGCGAGAAGGAGACCTGGGATTTTGCCACCGATACCCTCAAGAAGGCTATAGAGCATATGGGCAAGAGCTACGTCATCAACGAGGGCGACGGCGCCTTCTACGGCCCCAAGCTTGACTTCCATCTTTCCGACTCCCTGGGCCGTACCTGGCAGTGCGGCACTATCCAGCTGGATATGCAGATGCCCGAAAGGTTCGATCTTGAGTACGTAGGCGAGGACGGCCAAAAGCACCGCCCCGTAATGATACACCGCGTCGTATTGGGCTCCATCGAGCGCTTCATAGGCGTTATCACCGAGCACTTCGCAGGCGCGTTCCCCACCTGGCTGGCTCCCGTACAGGTGAAGGTGCTGCCCCTTACCGACCGTACCGCCCAGGTATGCGACAATATCGCTTCCGAGCTTGACGGGCTTGGTCTGCGTGTAGAGGTTGATCACCGCAACGAAAAGCTGGGCTATAAGATCCGCGAAGCACAGCTCCAGCGTATCCCCTATATGCTGGTCGTAGGCGACCGCGACGTTGAAAACGGCGTTGTATCCGTCCGCTCCCGCAAGGGCGGCGACCTGGGCGCAATGACTCTCGACGCCTTCAAGGAAAAGATACTGGAAGAAGTAAAGACCAGAACCAGAGCCCGTGACTAAAACCCGTGCAATATGAGAATCGCCCAAGTGACAAAGTCACTTGGGCGAAATTTATATGAGCAGTTCGGCTATCTGTACAGCGTTTGTCGCCGCGCCCTTGCGCACCTGATCGCCGCAGCACCTCGGCGCCCATGTATGACATTTCCCGAAGCTCTGCGTAGGTTATCTTCTCTATGCTCTTGGGATTGCTGACTATTCTCGGGTCCGCCATGAGTATTCCGGAAACGTTCGTCCAGTTTTCGTATGCTCCCGCCCCTATGGCAGCCGCCGCTATGGCGCCCGTAATGTCCGAGCCACCCCGGGAGAAGGTTCGTATACTGCCGTCAGGCATGGCTCCGTAAAAGCCGGGGATAACCACTTTGGGGGTTTCGGAAATTATCTTTCTCAGTGCATCGTTGGTTTTATGGAAGTCCACCTTGCCATCGTAACCGAAGAACAGCCAATCCTTTGCGTCCGCAAACTCAGCTCCCAGATACTCGGCCATGAGCTTGGCGTTCAGGTATTCGCCCCGGGAAGCGAGGTAGTCCACGTTCATGCGCTTACACATTTTGGAACGTATCAGTTCAAACTCCGAATCCAGGTCACAGGACAAGCCGCAGTATGACCTTATCTCACAGTACCTCTGCTCTATGAGCTCAAATATGCTCTCGTAGCTCACGCCGTACTTCAGGTGGGCATGGCCAAGATACAAAAGATCAGTTATCTTGCTGTCCCCTTCGAACCGCCTTCCGGGGGGCGGATACCACTACCACGCAGCGCGTTTCGTCGCCTTTAACTATATCTTTGACCTTCTTAAACTGTTCTCCGGAGGCCAGCGATAAGCCGCCGAATTTGCAAACCTTTATCATACAATTCGCCTGTGAATCTTCATTCGTTATTCGATGCCTGCGAAAAACATATCCGGGTCGCTCTTCTGAAGCCTCTTCGCCATCGCGTGCATCTCGGAAACAGTCAGGGACTCGGTTATGATGTACTCGCCGTTTACCATCTGTCCGAGCTGCCGCAGTTCCGCAGTGATGGCCGAGGTACGGAGATAGTAGCTGTGCCTTTCCAGCGAATTATCCGCACGTATGGCTTTCTTCGGCGCGCATGGGCCTATTGCGTTGCACTTTATGTCCAGCATATCCTGCACCAGCGAGCTGCCGGTGGGGTATTTCCCTGCCCCCTGGCCCATAAGGCTCAGCCTGCCTATGTTTTTGCCCACGAGCGTAGTCATGTTAAAATTCATGGTCACGCTGCTTTCGGGAGCCGAGAGCGGCAGCAGCGCAGGCTCCACGTATGCGCTTATGCCGTCTTTATGCTTCTTCGCCTTTACCATTAGCTTGCAGACCCTGCCCATCTTTTTAAAAGCTCTTATATCCTTATCCGTTATATGCCGTATGCCGAACACGTCCACGCTGTCCTCCGCCACCGCCCCCTCAAAGGCAACTGAAGCGGATATGGCGCACTTGCGCTGGGCGTCATTGCCGTCGATATCCGCAGAAGGATCTGCTTCGGCATAGCCCAGCCTCTGAGCCTCTGAAAGCGCCGCGCCAAATGGCAGTCCTTTTTCTGTCATGGAGTATAGTATAAAATTGGTGGTACCGTTCATAATGCCGGATATCTCGGTTATCTCATCACATCGCTTGGCACGTATGAGATTGAAAAGCCAGGGTACACCGCCCCCTGCCGAGGAGGTGAACCGAATCTGCACGCCGTTTTCCCCGGCCAACGCCATAAGCTCGCTATAGTAGTGGCATATGAGCTGCTTGTTGGCGCTGACTACGTGCTTTTTAGCCCTCAAAGCTTCCGTCACATATTCATAGGCCGGATGCAGTCCGCCTATTGTTTCAGCCACTATGTCAATCTCTTCGTCGTTTAATATATCCTTAAAGTCGGTGGTCATGACGGCTTCCATGCCGGGCCTTATGCTGCGGGCAAGAATGTGCTTTACAGCCAGGCCACCCTTCATTTCGCATATTATGTCGTAAGCACCGCCGCCCACGTTCCCATAGCCCAATAACGCCACTTTCATAAAAACACTCTCCTCTTTTTGTGTTTATTGTAAATACACTTGTTTTTGCAACAGAGACACTTTAACACATTGCGCGGAACATTGCAAGCAAAAATTGTTATTATCCCTTTGCGTTATTGCTATTTCCGCCATAATAAAGTATTATAGTGTTAATTACATAACATATTGACTCAGTAAATAATCGCGATTATAATCTAAATCAAGGAGGGGCCCTCATGCGAGAGGATCTTACCCAAAGGCGTTTCATTGAGGAGACCTACCGTATAATATCGACCGAAGGCCGTGAAGCCTTGAGCATTCGCCGCCTTGCGGGGGATATGCACTGCAACAGCGCCAACATCTACCGATACTTCAAGGATCTTGACGAGCTGGTGACGTACGCCTCACTGCGCTACCTTACCGCGTATCTGGGCGACGTTGCGGTGTGTTACGCCAAATCCGAGACTACATACCAGACCCACGTAGCGGTATGGGATTGCTTCTCCCGCCACGCCTTCGCAAACGGCCCAATCTTCGATAACCTGTTTTTCGGCCGCCACAGCCGCATGCTGAACGATATTATCAAGAACTATTACGCCATGTTCCCCGAGGATCTTTCCGGTCTCTCCCCCTCCATCGCCAACATATTCAGCGAAGGCAGCTTCAACAACAGGGACTATCTCATGATATCCCGCTGCGTGGACGAGGGATGGTTCACGGAGGAAGACGCAAAGTTTCTCAACAGCTTCTCCATACACCTTTTTCTCGGATACCTCAAGGAGCTATTGCAGAAGGAACCTTCGGAGAAGCTTTCAAAGAGTTACCATGACGATTTTATGGCTACTCTTGTCAAGATCATGGATTATTTCCGGCTGAAATAGCCAAATCTATCCAAAATAGCGCCGGGCTTAACCGGCTTTATTTCGGCCAATAACTAATCGCGATTATTTTTGTGAGAGTTTTAACAGGATCATTATAAAATCTCTCACATATTAATACAGGAGGAAAACAAAATGGCTTACACCCCGGAACTGCTCGCAGAAAAGAAGAGGATCGAACAGCATGTGAAGATCGGCAGCGAAGCGCTGTACCTGACCAAGGCCGAGTGCATGGAGAACGGCCCCACTGTGGAGGACACAATAGCCGCCGTGCGCAAAACGTTTATCGCACACGGCAAAAAAGAATACGAAATGCCCGCCAAGATAGGCGTACACCCTCACGACGACGTATTCTACCACGCTATGCCCGCCTATGTCCCCGGCCAGATGGCGATGGGGTGCAAGTGGATAGAGTGCTACCCCCGCAATCCCAAAGACTGGGGCCTCCCTCAGACTTCTTCCGTTCTGGTGCTCAACGAACTCATCACCGGATACCCCATGGCCATAATGGACGGCGCATGGGTCACCGCAATGCGTACTCCTGCCGTTACCGCAGTCGCTGCGGAAGCCCTGTGCCCCGATGCGGAATCCTTCGGCATGTTCGGCTGCGGCGTACAGGGCCAGGGCCACGTCCGCTTCATAGTAAAGACCCTGAAGAAGCTTAAGAAGATATACATCTACGACTCTTACGCCCCCATGATGGATAAGCTCATAGAGAATGTCGGCGCCGAAGTCCCCTCCCATATCCAGCTCATTAAGGCTGCGGACCCCAAGGAGGTAGTGGACAATTGCGAAGCCCTGTGTTCCGCAACAAAGATCACCCGTGAGACCTACAACATCGTAAGAAAGGACTGGATACGCCCGGGTCAGACCATATTCCCAATGGATCTGAACAGCTTCTGGGAAGCAAGCATACAGCGGGACGCCGACAAGTATATCGTGGACAGCATAGACGAGCATGAGCTCTTTGCCTCCATGGGCTATTTCCCCGAGGGACTGCCTCACATCGTATGCGAGACCGGCGAGATAATCGCGGGGCTTAAAGAGGGCCGGACCAGCAAGGACGAGATCATTGTCTGCTCCAATATCGGCATATCCGTATTCGATATGGCGGTAGCCAAACTGATTTTCGACAGAGCCCTTGAAAATGGCGCAGGCCGCATTCTGCCCTTGTAATCCCCTCTTTCCACGTTAAGAAAACATTCAGCCCGCATACAGCTTTGTACGCGGGCAGTTTTTATGATATTATATGTAAGATAAAACAGAAAAGGATTGCTTCCGTTTATTATGAAACAGGCAAGAAACTTCCCCGCGGCTACCATAACAAAAAAAGCAGAAAACTCCCTCCGTCTGGGCCACCCATGGGTATATGACGCCGAGGTGCTTAATCTTGAAGGTGAGCCCGAAAACGGCTCTCTTGTAGACGTATTTTCTGAAAAGGGATCTTATCTCGGCACCGGCTTTATAAGCTACAAGAGCAAAATACGTATACGCCTCCTTTCCTCAAACGCAAACGAGACCTTCGGAGATGAGTTCTTTGCCCGCAGGATACAGTACGCCCTCGCATACAGAAGGACCGTAATGGGCCCTACTGACTATCACTGCTGCCGCCTGGTATTCGGCGAGGCGGACGGGCTGCCCGGCCTTACCGTAGACCGCTATGAAAACATCCTCGTCTCTCAGGTTCTCTCCATAGGTATGGAAAGGGTAAAGGATACCGTATACCGCCAGCTCGTAAAGCAGCTCGCACAGGAAGGCGTAAACGTTGCCGGCATATTCGAGCGCAACGACGTAGCTATCCGTGAGCTCGAGGGCCTGGATAGAGGCAAGGGCTGGTACTTGGCTGATTATCTGCCCCAGCCTCCCTCCCCTATCACCGGGATAACCGAAAACGGCATACAGTACGAGGTAGATGTGGAGAACGGGCAAAAGACCGGCTTTTTCCTTGATCAGAAATACAACCGTCAGGCCGTGGCCAAGATAGCCGCAGGTAAAAAGGTGCTGGATTGCTTTACGCACACCGGTTCCTTCGCCCTGAATGCAGCATTGGGCGGCGCTGATCGCGTAACCGCCGTGGACGTATCCGATACCGCCATAGAGATGGCAAAGCTTAACGCAAGGCGCAACGGCCTTATTGACAAGATGGATTTCATCGCGGCAGATGTATTCGACCTTCTTCCCGCGCTTTGCAATAAGCACGCGGATTATGACTTCGTCATACTGGATCCCCCCGCATTCACCAAGAGCCGCAAGGCCATAAAGGGGGCAGAACGCGGCTATAAGGAGATAAACTTCCGCGCAATGAAGCTGCTGCCCCGGGGCGGCTATCTTGCCACCTGCTCCTGCTCGCATTTTATGGATAACGAGCTGTTCATTAAGATGGTGCAGTCCGCAGCGCGGGACGCAGACGTTTCCCTGAAGCTCATAGAAGCCCGGAGGCAGTCTCCGGACCACCCTACGCTTATGAACGTACCCGAAACTGATTATCTTAAATTTTACCTGTTCCAGCTGGTGTGAGCACACTTGCCGCCCCTCGCGCATACATTGGCAGTATAAAGCGCGGAAAACGCGCGATATCAGCGAGGTGCAAAAATGAGAATATTACAACGTGGCGACACCGGCAACGATGTGCGTACCGCCCAGACCGCCCTCATCCGTGCGGGGTATGCCCCCGGCAGAGCAGACGGCATATTCGGTTCCAACACAGAGCGCGCGGTGAAACAGTTTCAGCGGGTGCTCGGGCTCAGGCAGGACGGCATAATCGGCCCGCGGACATGGGAATTTTTACAACCCTTCGCCCTTGAGAGCGACCCTGATGTGCTGCGCAGGGGCAGCAGGGGCAATATGGTAAGGATTCTCCAGCAGGCGTTGGAGGCTTCCGGCAACTCCCCAGGTACCATAGACAGCCTTTTCGGCACAAAGACCCAGGCGGCCCTGCGTGCCTTCCAGCGCTCGGCACGGCTGCCAGAAACCGGCGTGGCCAACAGGGATACATGGCTGGCCATAGCCCCCTTCATCAATTACGACAACGTATACCTAAGGCGCGGCGACAGGGGTATGCTGGTGGTAATACTGCAAACCGCCCTGTACAACGCCGGCTTCGATCCCGGCGCCATAGACGGCGTATTTGGCACGCGTACCCACAACGCACTGGTGGCCTTCCAGAGGGCAAAGGGCCTTTCTCCTGACGGCATAGCGGGCAGGCGCACCTGGGCGCAGCTCAGGCCCTACCTTTCCAGCGGCGTTATGACATACGTCATCAGGCCCGGCGATACCCTTTCTTCCATAGCCCGGCGGTTTAACACCACGGTGGAGGAGCTTGTGCGTCTAAACAACATTGCCAATCCGGATCTTATCATCGCCGGCGAAACGCTGCTCATTCCTGCGTAAAGCGCAGCAAAAAGAGAAGGCCCGTCGGCCTTCTCTTTTATATTGCGCATTATTCGCTTTTACTCTCGTCCTTTTTTCTGTCTATACGGCCATAAATGCGCACCGCATCATATATCCTGTCCGCAAGGGCGTCCGTCAGCTCGCCGCTGAGCAGCCTCCATTCCCAGTTTCCGCCGAGGGTGCTGGGTTTATTCATGCGGCAGCCCGCGCCAAGCTCAAGGTAGTCCTGCATCTGCGCCACGAAAAGCCGCGCAACCGAGCCCATTCCTCCCCTTATCATGCCCCAGTTGAAGCCCTCTTCTTTATTCAGCCCGAGGTACTTTTCACAGTAAGCTATATCCTCCGGGGCAGCCTCCTCGCGCCATAGGGCTATGGGGCTGTTGTCGTGGGTACCCGTATAACAGGTGCAGTTCTCGATGTAGGCGTGAGGTAGATATCCGCTGGAATCGCGGGAATCGAAGGCAAATTCCAGCACCTTCATGCCGGGAAAGCCGGATTCCTTCAAAAGCTTTTCCACATCGGACGTTGCAAAGCCCAGATCCTCCGCTATGAACTCAAGGTTGCGAAACCATCCCTTCAGGGCATTGACCAGCGCTATGCCGGGGCCGGTGCGCCATTTGCCGTTTTTCGCGGTGGTCTCGCCATAAGGCACAGCCCAATAGCTTGCAAGGCCCCTGAAGTGGTCTATGCGGATAACGTCATACATCTTGCCCGCGCCGTCTATACGGCGTATCCACCAGCCGAAGCCGTCCGACTGCATTTTATCCCAATCGTACAACGGATTGCCCCAGAGCTGGCCTTCGGCGCTGAA
>OMCS01000985.1_pt1 | contig 13602 bp, 10 predicted proteins | sample 1674241 | NCBI WGS metagenome assembly OMCS01 (sample SAMEA103958153, study PRJEB25191) | human gut metagenome
ACGACCGCTTGTATCAACCAGCTTCTGCTTACCGGTGAAGAATGGATGGCACTTAGAGCAAACATCTAAGCTTAAATCGTGACCTGCAGTAGTACGGATCTTGAATGTGTTACCGCATGAGCAACGCACATTAACTTCCTTGTACTCTGGATGAATATTCTCTTTCATTTGAACCTCATTGCGTGTCGCGCTTTCAGCCACATTTTGCGCCGAATACCACACGCCTAAATAGAAACGGTGGCTTATGATAGTTGATTAATCCTAAATATGCAACATAAAAAGCCATTAATTTTCGTCTAAAAAGCCCTTTTTTATGTTCGTTCCTCTATAATGCCTGTCATGAATAACACCGACACTACTATTTCCTACACCATCGTTAATGTTGCGGTTAACAGACCGCTCTTTAGAGATTTCGCTTATAAGGTTAATGGTCTTATAGGTGAAGAGTGTATTGGGTCAAGAGTGCTCATTAATTTTTCAGGACTCTCTCAAGTTGGCGTTATCACAAAGATTAACCCTGATATAGATTTTGATAAATCAAAACTAAAAGAAGCTAAACTTTTAGACAAAAAAGCCATCATTCCCAAAGATGTTATTGATGTACTACAATTTGGAAGCAACTATTACCAATACCCATTAGGACAATGCTTTAATGTAGCTCTGCCCAAACTTTTAAGAGATGGAGCTCCTTTTTCTTATGAGCAAATCCCTGCACTAAGACTTGAAGACAATTTAGATGAGAAAAAGATATCTAAACTAAAGTCAAAAGAACAAATCGAAATTATAGAAGTTTTAAGGCAAGGCTCTGCAAGACGCAAGGAATTAAGAGAAAGAGGTTTTTCTAGCACATCAGAAAACGCCCTTATCAAAAAAGGTCTTGTAAAGTTATTTAATGAAAACATAGAGTCTAATAAGTTCTATGAAAATGCAAATGAGATTTTAAAAGAAACTCCACCAAAGCCTAATTTAGAGCAGCAAAACGCTATCTTGACCATTTCTAATTGTCATGGTTTTAATACATTTTTACTAAACGGCATTACAGGATCAGGCAAGACAGAAGTTTATCTTCGAGTAATTGAGAATGTTTTAAAAGAAGGTAAGGCTGTTTTAATTTTAGTTCCTGAAATAGCACTTACACCACAAACCTTTGATAGATTCTATAGACGTTTTAACGTTCCTGTATCTTCTATGCATTCAGCCTTATCAGATAGAGAAAGACTTGATGCTTATATAGATATGGCAACGTCTAAGTCAGGCATTTTAATAGGAACTAGAACTGCTTTATTTACACCTATCCCTAATCTTGGATTAATCGTGATTGATGAGGAACATGATAGTTCTTTTAAGCAGAATGATTCATTTAGATATCATGCAAGAAACTTAGCTATTATGAGGGCAAAATTAAATAATTGCCCTATAGTGCTAGGTTCGGCTACTCCAAGCTTGGAGACTATCTACAATGTTCAAAAAGGTGTTTATCAAAAGATTGACCTTACTATAAGAGCAGGCGGAGCTACTGTTCCTAATTTTGAGCTTATAGATTTGAGAAACGAGCCTTTAACAGACGGTCTTAAGACCGGAATCTGTCAGACTCTTGAAGATGAAATTGGTGAAGAAACAGCTAAAGGAAATCAGGTCTTACTTTTTTTGAACCGACGTGGTTATGCTCATCATTTGGTTTGTCATCAGTGTGGTCATGTTTTTGTCTGTCCTAATTGCGATAACTTACTTACAGTGCATAAAAAAGCTAACAGACTGCAATGCCATGTATGCGAGAACTTTTATGAAATTCCCAAGACCTGCTATGTATGCGGAAATGATGAACTCGTAGAACAAGGTTTTGGCACTGAACAAGTAAGTGAATTTTTAGAACATCGCTATCCTGACATTGGTGTTGAAAGGATCGATAGAGATTCTGTCACCACTAAGAAACAACTTGAAACTAAGTTAAATAGAATCAGACAAGGAACATCAAAAATTATGCTAGGGACTCAAATGCTAGCAAAAGGACACGATTTTCCAGATGTAACTTTAGTAGGTATCTTAGATGTTGATTCATCATTATTTTCAGACGATTTTCGCTCTTTAGAAAATACAGCTCAGCTGTTAACTCAGGTATCAGGACGTTCTGGTAGAGGTAAAAAGCAAGGCAAGGTAGTAATTCAAACCCACCACCCTGACAACTTGCTAATAAATCAACTAATTGATCCTAACTGTAACTATATGACTATAGCAGATGATCTTTTAGAAACTAGAAAATCAATGATGTTACCTCCATTTTCAAGTCAGGCTTTTATTCTTTGCAATAGTCAAAATCGAACTAAAGCATTTAACTTTTTATCAGATGTATACAGAAAACTTAATAACCTCAAAGATGATTACCCAAATTTAGCGCTTACTCACGTTCTGTCTGATAAAATGGAGAAAGTTCAAAACAGATACCATTTTCATATATTAGTAACTAGCATCAATAGAAAAGCACTTAATTTATTTCTAACTAATGTTAGAAAACTCGTTTCTGAAGAGTCTCTTCCAAATGACGTACGTTTTGCTATCGAAGTCGATCCGATAACGATGTATTAGATTATGTATAAAATGGCTTTTGTGTTATTCTTTGACATCAAATTCATCTATAACTGAAAATTACATACCCTAGGTGTGGTTATGAAACAACTTATTGAAAATCTTATTAAAAACAGTATTTCTTCTCTTGATAAAGACGGAAGTGTAAATCCAAATTTAGTTGCTAACATTCGTGTAGATCGAACAAAAGACAGAGCTCACGGTGATTTTGCAACTAACATTGCAATGATTTTGGCAAAACCTTTAAAGAAAAATCCTCGTCAAATCGCTGAAGATATTATTGATTCTCTTCCTAAAGATGATCATATAAGCAAGGTTGAAATTGCAGGTCCTGGTTTCATTAACTTCTTTGTTAACAAGGATGCTATTTCTAAAGCACTGAAGGATATGAGTGCTGATCCAAGATTAGGTATTCCTAAGGTAATAACACCTAAGACCATCGTTGTTGATTACTCAGCTCCTAACGTTGCTAAAGAAATGGCTGTTCACCATATCAGATCAACTGTTATCGGTGATGCTGTAGTAAGAGTTTTAGAGTTTTTAGGTAACAATGTAATTAGAGCTAACCACATCGGTGACTGGGGAACCCAGTTCGGTATGCTTATCGCTTACCTTGAGAAAAAAGAAAATGAATCAGGTCAAGGTATGGATCTTAGCGACTTTGAAGCATTCTATCGTGAAGCTAAAGAGTGCTATGACACTGATGAGGAATTTGCAGTTAAAGCACGTCATTATGTTGTGCTTTTACAAGGTGGCGATGAATACTGCCGTAAGATGTGGAAAAAGCTAGTTAATATGACTATGGTTCAGAACCAGAAGTTATATGACAGACTAGACGTTACACTATCTGATAAAGACATCATGGGTGAGAGCTTATACAACGATATGTTACCTGAAGTTGTTAAAGATCTGATGAAGCGTGGTATCGCAGTAGAAGATCAAGGGGCCGTTGTTGTTTACTTACCACAGTTTAAGAATAAAGAAGGTAAACCTTTAGGAAACATCATTAGAAAGAATGATGGTGGTTATTTATACACCACAACTGATATTGCTTGTGCTAAGTACCGTGCTCAAACTCTAAAAGCAGACAGAATTCTTTACTTTACAGACTCAAGACAACAGCAACATTTAGAGACTGTTTGGGCTATCTGTAAGAAAGCAGGTTACGTAGGTGACAATGTATCAATGGAACACTGTCCATTCGGTATGATGTTAGGTAAGGATGGTAAGCCATTTAAGACCAGATCAGGTGGTACTGTAAAACTACGCGATGTTTTAGATGAAGCAGAAGCACGTGTAACTAATCTTCTAAAAGAGCGTAATTCAACTCTGTCAGATGAAGAGAAAAAACAGGTTATCCACAATATCGCCATAGGTGCCGTTAAGTACGCAGATCTATGCAAGAACAGAACAACAGACTACGTATTCGATTGGGATCAGATGCTGTCATTTGAAGGTAACACAGCTCCATACTTACAGTATGCATACAGCAGAATCAGAGCTATCTTTAGAAAGGCTAAAGATCCTTCACTAGGTGATATAAAGATCACTTGTGATGCTGAAGAAGATTTAGCAAACAAGTTATTAGCTTTTGCTGAAGCTGTTCAGAGCGTTGGTGATAAGACTTTACCTAACTTACTGTGTAACTACATTTTTGAGTTATCAAATCTGTTCATGCATTTCTATGAAGCTTGCCCTATTCTTAAGGATGATGTACCGGAGGATGTAAGAAAGAGCCGTTTAGCTCTATGCGACTTAACCGCAAAAGTTCTAAAACAAGGTCTTTCACTGTTAGGCATTAATGTTATGGAGCAGATGTAACAATTATGGATGACAAAAAGCCAAATAGTGTTTTTGTAAATAAACTTAGAACTATTGTTCCATTATTCAAACAGTTTGGTTCTAATCTAACTAAAAATAAGTTAAAAGGAAAAAATCTTTTATCTTTAGTTGTGGCTATATTGGCTTTTATCATTGTCGTTTCAGTAATTGTCACCAAATGCTCTTCTTCAAATGGAGTTTCCATAAATAATACTGATAATAGCAGTATTGTCTTAGAAGATAATGTAGATTCAAACTCAGACTTGAATAGCACTGAGGATAGTAAAGCTTTATCAATCTCATCTGAGAATTCAGAAAATAGTGTTTCTTATGAAAACGCTACAACCGACAATGAGGTTCCTACTGAAAACGAGAAAAAAATAGAAACACAATCTGATACTGAGACTAGTATTCCTTCAAATTCATCCTCATATGTAATGTATTGTGGAAAGTTTTCCTCAAGTAAGAGCGCTGAAGAGACAAAAGCTAATATTGCTATTTCTACAGGACTTAGCTCAAAGATTATTTCTAAAAACTCTATTTATTCAGTGCTACTAGGACCTTTTAATACTAGAGACGAAGCTGTAAATACCTTTAATAAACTCGACTCGCTAAAACTTATTGACGAGTGCGACCTTGAAGAACAAAACTAGGAATTTAACGTATGACAACCATTGTATCTGTTAGAAGAAATGGCATTGTTGCTTTAGGTGGTGACGGTCAGGTTACCATGGGACAGAGCACCATCCTAAAAGGAAATGCCATCAAAGTACGTAAAATTTTTCATAACAAAGTAATCGCAGGTTTTGCTGGATCCACAGCAGATGCATTTACTCTTTTAGATCTTTTTGAAAAAAAGTTAGAAGAACACCAAGGTGTTTTAGAAAGAGCAAGTATTTCGCTTGCAAAACTATGGCGTTCTGACAGAGCTTTAAGAAAGCTTGAGGCAATCCTAATTGTTGCTGACAAGAGTGATTCTCTGATGATTACCGGTACTGGCGATGTTGTCAGAATGGATGATGACATTCTAGCTACAGGATCTGGAGGAAACTATGCACTAGCTGCTGCTAGAGCTCTTGTCCAAAATACAGATCTATCAGCTGTGGATATTGTGAAAAAATCATTAGATATTGCGTGCAACATTTGCGTATTTACTGATTCATTCCATACTATCGAAACCATCGATTCTAACCAAAACAGTTAAAATAGCAGAGAAATACTATGTCTGAATTGACACCTCGTGAAATTGTTAGCGAATTAGATAAATATATTATTGGCCAGAAAGAGGCTAAAAAAGCTGTTGCTATCGCTTTAAGAAACAGATGGCGCAGAATGCAGGTATCAAAAGATCTTAGAACAGAGATTGTTCCTAAGAATATCTTAATGATTGGTCCTACCGGTGTTGGTAAAACAGAGATTGCTAGAAGATTAGCAAAACTTGCTAATGCTCCTTTTGTAAAAGTTGAAGCTACTAAATACACTGAAGTAGGTTATGTAGGTAAAGACGTTGAATCAATCATCCGTGAACTTGCTGAAGTTTCTATGAAGATGGTTAAAGAAGAAGCTTTCAAGCATAACAAGACAAAAGCTGAAGATGCTGCTGAAGAAAGAATTCTAGATGTTCTCTTACCAGCTCCTAGTGCTACAGATGAAGAAAAACAGCATTCATCTGCAAGACAAATGTTCAGAAAGAAACTAAGAGAACATGAGCTTGATGACAAAGAAATTGAAATTGAGATTGTAGACAGAAGTCCTACTGTAAATGTAATCGGTGGTGCTCCTGGTATGGATGATCTTAACGATCAGTTACAGTCAATTTTTGATTCAATGAGTTCAAACAAGAAATCTGCTAAGAAGATGAAGATCAAAGAAGCTTTCAAGATCTTAACTGAGGAAGAAGCTTCTAAGTTAACTCAAAACGACGATCTAAAAACCAAAGCTATTGAGCTTGCTGAAAATAACGGTATTGTCTTCATCGATGAGATCGACAAGATCTGTCAGGAAAGCCAAGATAGAGGCGCTGTGTCTAGACAGGGTGTGCAAAGAGATCTTCTGCCTTTGATTGAAGGTTCTTCAGTAAATACTAAATATGGCATGTTAAAAACTGATCATGTTATTTATAGCCTCAGGCGCATTCCAGATGTCAAAACCTTCAGACTTAATTCCTGAGTTACAAGGTAGACTTCCTATCAGAGTTGAATTAAAAGCTTTAACTGCAGGTGATTTTGAGAGAATTCTAAAAGAGCCTCATAACAGCTTGACTAAACAGTATGAAATGCTGATGAAAACCGAGAATGTTACAATTAAATTTGAAGACAGTGCAATTTCAAAGATTGCTGAAGATGCTTTCAAAGTTAATGAAAAAACAGAAAATATCGGTGCTAGAAGATTGCATACTCTAATGGAAAAGATCTTAGAAGAGATTTCATTTACAGCTCCTGATAAATCAGGTTCTACTATAGTCATCGATGACAAGTATGTAGATGAACACTTAGAAGATCTTGTTCAGAACGAAGATATCAGTAGGTATATTCTCTAGTGTCTAACAGCAATTTATCACCAAAAGAGCAATTACTCCTGCAGCAACTGCAGGAGTTGTCTTCTCTTTGTGAAAGAACATCTCAAAAGATGATCCTTCTAGAACAAACTTTGTCTGCTAAAGATAAAGAACTTACCTCATTGCGAAGAGATATGGTGAAACTCCAAGAAGAGAACCAACATCAAAAAGAAGTTCTTCAAACTTGGAGGCAACGTCTTGAATCTACCCTTAGTCAGCTTAACGATCTAAATTAGTTAAGCTACTTTCTTTGCAGGAGACAACCTGATAATTGCAAACAGGAAAGCTCCTGTAATAATTCCTGCAGCAAGTGCAATTAAATAACCTGATAAATGCTCTGACAGAGGTATTACAAAAATTCCTCCATGAGGAGCGTAGTTTGCGCATCTAAAATACATTGAAATTCCACCTGCTACAGCAGAACTTACAATACATGCAAACTTCATTTTTACAGGATTATAAGCAAGATAAGGGATCACACCTTCAGTGATGAAAACTAAGCCCTTGCCTAAAGCGATAAACGAATTCTTACGTTCCTTATCCGAATATACTTGTGGTACTAGTATTGATGAAACGCCTGCTGCTAGAGGAGGTACCATACCACCTGCCATAATTGAAGCCATAATCAAGGTTCCAGGTCCTGTTTCAGGCAAACAGTCCGCTAATAGCAAAACGCCAATTGCATAAGCAGTTTTATTCAAAGGTCCACCCATGTCAGCAGACATCATTCCAGAAAGGACAGCTCCCACTAAAACTAACATCGGTGTTGATGCCTCTGAAATAAAGGACTGTACATACTCATTTAAGATCTGAGATGGAATATTTGTAAAGAAAAGAGCAATACAAGATGTTCCTAAGGCACCGATTAATGGGTACAAAATTAAGGCCACAATGGCATCATGACCTTTAAAGAACCTTGTACAGAACGTGGTAGCAATTAAAGCTACAGCTCCTCCTACGAAGCCATTTATAACTGCTCCTATAACACCAGACGAGCCAAGATCAGCCATGACACCGCCTGTAAATCCTGCAACAAGAGCAGTTCTTCCTCGAATTGAGAATGCAATAAATGCACTTAAAATTGGGAATAACAGGGTACCTATACTATAACCAATTCTATCTAGGAAGAAGCCTAATTGAGTACCTTGTATGAACTCAAGTCTTGCAAGAGCTGATAAGATGCCAGCTGTTGCTGCAATAGGCATAATATAGGTCATTCCACTCATTAAATGGCGATACAACCTCATGAAGATTGAGGTTGAGTTATTTAAAACACCAGTCTGATAGAGAGGACACTTTGGATCAAGAGCTTCCTCAATTAACTCTTGAGGTTTTCTAATGCCATCAACAACACCAACACGAATTAATGGTTTTCCAATAAAACGGTCCATCTCCACAATTCTGTCAGCAGCTACAATGACTGCTTTTGCTTTAGCTATATCCTCAGGAAGCAGACGGTTTCTATTGCCAGCAGCACCATCAGTTTCAATTTTTATGCTGATGCCTAATTCTTTAGCTTTATTCTCTAAAGCCTCTGCTGCCATATAGGTATGAGATAAACCAGCAGGACAGGCTGTAACGGCTACGATGTCATATGAAGAGTCAGATTTCTTTTTATCTGAGTTTGATTCAGATTGATGTTGTTCTTTACTCTTAATGCGCTCTTCTTCTTTTTTAATTTCTTTCTTTTCGGCATCGTTGATGATATTTAAAAATTCATCAACACTCTTACATTCAGCCAAATTCTTTCTAAAATCATCTGAAACTAAAAGAGTAGATAAACGAGCTAGAACATCAAGGTGGGCATCTGAAGCCTGATGAGGAGAAGCAATTAAGAAAAAGAGATTGGTAGGTTTACCATCAAGGCTATCAAAATCAACACCATCAGGTACTACCATTGCTGCTAAGCCTGGTTTTTCTACACCAGCACTTTTAGCATGAGGAATAGCAACACCTTCACCTAAACCAGTTGAAACTTTGGATTCTCTGTCAAAAACAGCAGCTCTAAATCTATCAGGATCACTCAGACAGTCTGTATTAGACATCAAATCAACTAAATAGTTGATTGCCTGTTCTTTTGTCTTTACTTTGACATTAAGTCTAATTGCCCTAGGATCTAAAAGATCACAAATATGCATATATGTTCCTTGTGTAGCTCATATCTTGTATTGCATGGTGCTACTGTTTGCTTTGACTTATATATTCTTGTTATATATTTTGTTTTTAGTTTACCAACTTTAGTTAAATATTAGCAGTAAATGGCATGTATATGCCTAATTCATACTCTAAATTTGTTTTACTGCAATTGCAGGACATTGCTCTTGAGCATCATCCGCCTTACAACCAGACAACATCTGATCCATATCAAGAGAAGGCATATCCATTTGAGGTCTACCGACCACTCTAGCAGGAACACCTACTACAGTTGTATGAGCAGGAACATCTCTTAATACCACAGAACCTGCTCCCACAATTGCACCTTCACCAATATGAATATTTCCTAAAACTTTAGCCCCCGCACCTATCATGACACCTTTTCCTACTTTAGGATGACGATCTCCTTGTTCTTTACCAGTTCCGCCTAAGGTTACATCATGAAGCATAGATACAGTATCTGAAATTACAGCAGTCTCACCGATAACTATGTTTGTGGCATGGTCTAACATTAACCCCTTACCAATTTTTGCTGCAGGATGAATATCTACAGAAAAAACATCTGAAATTCTGCTTTGAATGTAACAAGCTAAATCACATCTGCCCTTACACCATAGCCAGTGAGAAATTCTCCAAGACTCAAGAACATGCGGTCCTTTTAAAAAAAGCAGAATTCTAACCACTGATTTAGAAGCAGGATCACGATTTGCTACAGCCATGACATCGGCTACAGCATAGGATAGTAACAATGGATCATCAGCATATGCTTGCATGCAAACTTGAAATAGTTGTTGTCTATCTACTTCGCGAGTTGCAAGTTTAGAGCTGATAATTCTTGCTAAACACTGATCAAGGCTAGAACAGTTAATAACCTGCTTGTTCATAATATCCTCAAGAACAGGCTCTTTTTTTACGATTGTTTTAGCTTCAGCTACAAGATCATTCCAAAAGACTTGTACTTCTGAATCAGAGTTAAACATTTCTTTTCCTAGTCGTGGCAAGAGTTACTTTATTGATAATATAGGTCATTGCTACAATCTTTATGACCTATACATATGCAATACAAAATTTCAGTAAATTATACAGTTTTTGCAAAGCTTTGACATTAGACAGTTTTACTGCTTTAACTGCTCAGTTTTAACCACAACCTCGCCATCGGCTAAAGTATGTTCACTATCCTCAAACTGAACATTGTCATAGGTAGATTTTTCATCTGGTTCCATGTGTAGGATAATTTCAGCATCAGGGAAATCTTTTCTCATATTTTGCTCAACTTTGTCAGCAATATCATGAGCTTTTTCTAATGATAAAGAGCCATCCATAACAAGATGTCCTTGGATATATACCATAGGACCTGCGCTATGTGCTTTTAAATCATGGAAAGACTTTACTCCCTTTTCTTGAGCAACACATTTGATGATCTTAGTTAAAGATTTAACATCTAAAGTTTTATCTAATAAAGTTTGAACTGCACCTATACCAATTGTATAAGCACCTTTAAAAATAAACAGACCAATTAAGGCTGCAAACAAACCATCAGCCCACTTATAGCCGTAGTAGCTTAAGAACAAGGCTAAAATTACACCTGAGTTTAAAGTTACATCAGAAAGATAATGCAATCTGTCTGCGCAAATTGCTTCACTCTTAGTTCTCTTATATACATAAGTTTGAAATGCTACTAAGAAAATTGTAATCACAATACTGATTACAGAAACCATAATAGCCAAATTCAAATGGAGAACTTCTTGAGGATTGATAAATCTTTCAACGCCATGAACCACTAGTAAAACCGCAGAACCTCCAATGAAGGCTGATTGGGCTAAAGATGCTAATGATTGAGATTTGTGATGACCAAAGCGATGTTCTTTGTCAGGAGGTGTTAAAGAGAATCTTAAAGCTAAGAGATTTACCAAAGAAGCTAGTAAATCAAACATAGAATCTGTTAAAGAAGCGAAGATAACAGTTGAAGAGCTTACTAACCAAACCGCAAGCTTAATTAAAATAAATAAAATTGAAGTACAAACTGATGCAACACCAGCTAGAATAACTAGTTTTTTGTAACTTTTTAAATTGCATTCTTGTTCCTGCATCTTATATCTCCTCAAGTACAACTCAATTCTAGCAAAAATATTGCTTACAAAATTAGTTAAATCAGACGATTAAGACAGCAAAACTAAAAAAATTTTATTGTTTTATATTTCGGTTAAACTAAACTAGTAATGTACTGTAAGAAAAATTTAGTACCTTAAACACAAATGTATAAAAAATAAGCAATGCTCTAATACATTTAGAAAAATTAAGTTAAATACAAGCTTTGAAATTGTGTATTTAGAAAAATCACCTTTTCTGGAAGATAACTATGTTACTAAATAAGATCCTGCGTTATTTTTTCTACTGGCCATTTAGAATTACCACCAGATGCGACACTATTCCTTATGAGCCATTAAAGCAGTTAAACATTGATAAAAATAAAATCATTGTTTATGTAACTGTATCCTCTTCTTTGGGCAATTTAATGTGCATTGAAAGAGCAGCTAAAAGAATGGGATTACCTTCGCCTTTTAGTGATATAAAGATTTTTGGCACTACCATGCCACGTATTTGCTACTTAAGATCACCTGGATTTTTTACAGCAAAAGGTACTAAGTACTATGATCTTAGTGAAACCTTTGAAAAATGGTACAACTGCTATAAATCAACAGGTAGAGAAGTACAGGTTCTTCCTATCAGTGTTTTGTGGTCAAGAAACCCTGGTTATGACAAGTTAGCTTTAAACGGATTTAATGCAGCAACTCCTTCAATTAGAAAATTCTTTAATATGATTTTTGCAGGAAGAGACAACTGCACCATCTTCTGTGGTTCTTTTAACATCAGTGAAGCAAAAGATCGTTTTGATGGTTCTAACTTCTCTAAAGATCTAAACAGAACCTTCAGGCTTATCTTTATGAAAAAGGCGCGATCTATTATTGGTAAACCTTTACCTAATAGAAAGATGGTTATTGAAGATATCCTAAGCAAACCAGCTGTTCAAGATGCTATTGATGTAGCTTGCAAAGAAAACGGAAAATCCTTTGAGGAAAATCTGTTAAGAGCAAGAAACATTCTTGAGGTTATGGTTGCAGATACAAGATATCCTCTAATTAGATTTTTAAACGGCATCATTTCTAACATTTGGAAAAGAATTTACCAGGGGCAAACTGTTATCGGTGCTGATACCGTAAGACAGCTAGTCCAAACAGGGCATGAGATCATTTATATTCCATGTCACCGTTCACACATGGACTATATTCTTTTAACTTTCGTGCTCTTCCATGAAGGTTTGCCTTTACCTCAGATCGCATCAGGTGATAACTTAAACTTCTTCCCTGTAGGACCTCTTATAAGACGTTGTGGCTCTTACTTTATTAGAAGAAAAATGAAGGGTGACGAATTCTATATCACCATTTTCAGAGAATACCTAAATCTATTATTTGAGCATGGATTTGCTACAGAATTCTTCATTGAAGGTGGTCGTTCTAGAACAGGAAGAACTCTGCCTCCAAGAACAGGTATGGTTGCCATGACTGTTCAATCACAGTTAAGAGGAATTAAAAGACCAATCGCTTTTATTCCAACTTATTTAGGCTACGAGCACGTTTCAGAAGTTGGTAACTATATGCGAGAACTTAACGGTGAGAGCAAAAAGAAAGAAAGTGCAGCTTCTTTACTAGGTATTTTTAAACGCTTTAGAAATTATGGTCGAGGCTATGTAACCTTCGGTAAGCCTGTAATTGTTCCTAAGTATTTAAATGAACATATACCAAATTGGAAAGACAGTATCGATTCTACAGGAACTGCAAGACCTGCATGGCTTAATGACACTGTAAATCAGATGGCTCATAGAATCATTATCAACTTAAATGATTCTGCTACCATCAATGGTATTAACCTGTGTGCTTTAGCAATTATGAATGTTGCTGATCATGCTATGAGTATGAGACAGCTTCAAAAATGTATTGATATGTACTTAAAACTGCTACATGTCGATCCTAAACGCAGACCTTCTATTCCTACAGCTACCACAAGTACGCTGATTAAACAGGCGATTGATCTTAAAAAATTCCATGTCTATGACATTGGCGATGATATGAAATTCGTCCGTCCTAGTCATGGTCAGTCACTGCAGCTGACTTATTTCCAAAATAATATTGTTCACCTTTTTGCTCTACCAGCACTGTTGGCTAACATTATTATTAGAAACGGCCATATCTTAAGAGAAGATGTAAGATCACATGCGCGCTCATTATTCTATTTCTTAAGACACGAATTATTCGCTCCGGTAGATGAATGCGATTTAGACAATCTTATTGATAAGTATCTAGATACATTCTTAGTGGAAGGATACATCACAAGAGATGCTGATATGTTATTTGTATCGGGCGATGGCTATGAAGAGTTCTATATCTTATCTCGTTGTATCTACCACAACCTTGTAAGATATCTTGTTG
>OMCS01000987.1_pt1 | contig 13598 bp, 9 predicted proteins | sample 1674241 | NCBI WGS metagenome assembly OMCS01 (sample SAMEA103958153, study PRJEB25191) | human gut metagenome
AGGCACAAAAGGCTGTTCTTTCGATTGCCGGTGCAAAGATACAACATTTTCGGGCGGAATGCAAGCTTTCACCCTGACTTTCTTTGCCGGAAATGACGTAAGTAGCTGATAGGTAATACTTTCTATCGTTTTCTATCAGAAGTTTATTGCAGAAACATAGTAAAAACAGGAAAATACGCATTGAAGGTAGCCGAAGAAACGTGAAAAAGCGGTCATTAAGGTCAAGGTCATTAAGGTCATTAAGAAAATGGGAATCGGTCATTTTGAGCTATAGTATATATAAATATTTTTTATATATATATACTATAGGAAAATGTTTTTTCCCCGAAACCTTAATGACCTTAATGACCTTGACCTTAATGACCGGATAGAATATTTCTGTTTTAAAGACTTGAAGTAAATAAGGTAACGCATCGTAATTAGTTGTTTATTACACATTTATACCAGTATATTAAAGTTGCTATTAATGTTTTTATGTATAAGTATAATCTACATTCTCTAGTGCCGGAAATGAGTTCTTGCATTGCTTCTTCTCCTCTCTTTACCTCATTCTACCCCTTATTTACCCCTCGAATTTGTCAAAAATACGTCAAGTCTGAGACAGATTTATGTCTGAGGAGGGGCATTTTTCACCCCTAGTAGAGGGGGTAAAACTCCTTCCTAACCCTCTAATTTTTGCTTCTTATCTTCTAAAACTCAAAAAACTGCTGATTTTCATTTCCTGCATATAAGAGTAAGGAAGATTTACATTTTTCAGCTTACAAAGCTTTTGCCCCTATAGGGCGCCTTGCTGATTGCTATCATACCCAGGTCGATGCTCTGGGCTAGGAACTTTGGGACCTTCAGTCCGTAGTATGGTAACCATTATTTACATAATCAGTTTTTTCCCCATCTCGTTGTCTAGAGGTTTAAAATCCCTTTTTACTGAGTTTTCTGCTATTTTCTGTTAATATTTGCAATAAAATATGGATGTTTTCGCAATTATTTTGTAATTTTGGGACAATTTTGCATTTAATGTGCAGGTGTTAGTTATCGTCAAGGCTGGTTGTCAGCCAAGACATTTGTTTAATTAGAATCGAAGTCACTTTAAAAAGTGCCCCCGAGTCTTTAAAATAGAATAATAAGAAACAGATAGTAAAATAGAATATAACATATAGAATATAGACGCTGATTATCTGACACTTCTACGGTATTCAGAACCTGCAATTCAGAAATTCGGTAAGAAGACGGTGACAGCAAGGCGTCCACTCCTCTACGGCGTGGGCAGTACTTGTTTGTGCCTTACCGAAGGTTCTTGCAGGTACCCGAATACCGGTACTTACAGGGAACCCCACGCCGCTTATTTAAACAACATAACAAATCAAACCTAGAAAAAGAATATGCAGACAGAGGAAATACCCAATACTGACAATAACTACAATTCTCTTCTGAAGATTTCATCAGAAGAAGATCTTTTTGTGGAAGATGAAGTAACAGGAGTCAAGAAATACACTCCAGTAACAACTACTGATGTGGGTCAGTTTAAGAGAGAGGCAGAACATTTGTATAAGGAGATTCAGCATGCTAAAGATGTATTTAAATGGAATGCAGGAAAACATAAAGGTCTTACCTGTTATTTTCATATTTACCAGAACCTTGCCAAGCAGTTGACAGATTTTCTTAAATATATTCATACGCTCCATAAGAAAGTCTACATTTCCATCTACAAGAGCTACGATGATGAATTCATGGGGATTTATACTGATGTTTTAGAGAAGGTGCTCCAGGAAATTCAGACTATCGCCCGGAAGCATTCTGACTATTTGCTCGATAAGGAAGAGGAGTATGATCAGATTCCCTATGCCAAGGCTATTTTCGAGCAATGCGAGAAGCTTAAAGTTCCTGTAGGAGACGATTATCCCCGTTTTGATTCCCATTACAGAAACTTTGTCTCTACCGGTTTGCAGATGTCTTTGGCAGAAACCATCTCCACAGTAAGTACTATTTGTGCCGATTTCCTAGCCTTATACAGAACCCGCCTTTGCCGCACCGACCATGAAGCTGTTATTATTTACCATTATATCAAGCGAATTTTCGACGAGGGCACGCTACCTGACCATCTGAAACGTGAGGTAAAGGTAAAGAAGCGCCACATGGAAAGCAGGAGAATAGCCATTACCAACGACAGTTTACAGAAAGTGATGGATGGGGTTGAGGATAAATACAACAATTATACGCTTTGTTCTGACTGGTTTGAGCGAGAGGAGGATGAGGAAGAAGAGCTCGTCCGTACGCTAGTCAGGGAGCAGGCTTCTCCCGAGGATTTTGAAACGCTGTTCAAGTATCAGGGTGAGCATAAAATGTGGGAGGCTGAGATTGCCAGGGCTGATGATTTTGAGCGTAACAGCGACTCTTTCTTTGTGAACTGGGTAGATTCTATAAAATTGGAGGAGAAGTTGAAGTTCTGGATAAAAGGCAACATTACGTCTCAGCAAAGCTGGTACATAGTCTGGTGCCTGATGAAATATACGTTCCACATGGTGCGTGATAATCAGGACAAGGCAGCCTTTGCCGCCCGCATGAACCTGATGTTTCCGGATGCAGAAAAGAAATGTGTGGTGGAGTCGTTCCGCAAGCAGGAAACGCAGATGAACCACAACCACCACTTTTCGGAGTGGCTTGAAGGCTCAGACCCCGATTATCATACCGCCCAGGATCTGTATTATAAGCTGGCGAAAAGGGATGGTTATATGAGAAGTATTTGAGTTGGTATAGGAAAGTAGAGAGGAAGATTTAGAGATAACTATCGTCCCTGGGTATAAAACAAGGATAATTCCGGTAATATTCTACGGCTTTTTTGAAAATATTCCGTAGAATATTACCGCTTTTCAAAAAAATATTGTATTTTTGCAGCGACAATGATATTAATATAAATGTGATATGGACAATATAGTTTGTAAAGTGGAAGCACTAGGAGGCACAATCTCTACTACTGATATTCCTCATATAGCAGAGTATAAGCGATTGTTGAGAGCTAAGGAACGTGGCGACTTGATCAAGTTGCGCCAGGGCATTTATGCTGTTCCGGAAGCCCTGCTGAATACAATGATAGATGTGGAGCGGATTGTACCTAAAGGTGTTGTGTGTCTATACAATGCTTGGGCTTATCATCAGCTTTCGACAACTGTTCCACCAGCTTTTTGCATTGCCATCGCCAATAAAAGGAAAGTAGAGATTCCTGAAACGCTTCCGATAGAATTGTATTATTGGAAGAAGGAGAATCTGGAGTTTGGCATTATGGAAGCAGAAATATCCGGTTTCCATGTTCGCATAACCGACTTGGAGCGAAGTGTTTGTGATGCAGTGAAATACAGAAACAAATTGGGGCTGGATGTTTGTGCGGAAGTGATTCGATCTTATCTGAGAAAGCCCAATCGCAATCTCAGTCGTTTGCAGGATTACGCCAAACGCCTCAGAGTATTCAATACATTGAAAAATTATGTTGAAATAGCTATAGAATAAGATGGGAAAGAAAAACTACGGTAAGTCTGTTAAGACCCGCTTGCTCAATCTGAAGAATGAGACAGGCTATAAATGTATGTATCTCTTGGCAAGATATTTCAACGAGAGGTTGCTTTACAGAGTATCTGTAAGCCAATATAAGGACAATTTTTTGCTGAAAGGTGGCTCTTTGCTTTATGCTATGAACGGACTTGAGGCACGTCCTACAGTAGATGTTGATTTCATGGCAGATAGAATTAGCCGTGATAGGGATTTCCTTGCGCACGTGTTCCAGGAAATTTTGGGCATTGTATGCGATGAGGATGGAGTCTCGTTTGATGTTAACAGCATTAAGTTGGAGCCTATAACTGTTGAAAAGAAGTATCCTGGCACAAGATTTTACTTTACGGCCCACATGGATACTATCGCTTACAACATGTCTGTTGACATTGGCTTTGGTGATGTTGTAACTCCATATCCAACAACTATTGACTTCCCATTGCTTTTGCCTGACATTCCATCTGTGAACATACAGGCATATTCCTTGGAGACTGTTGTTGCCGAGAAATTCCATACGATGATAGACCGAGATGTGCTCAACAGTCGCATGAAAGATTTCTTCGACTGTTACCAACTCCTGACAAAGAGAGACTTGTCTGATGACACATTATATGATGCGATTAAGGCGACTTTCGATAATAGAGGGCTTACATACAATCCCGAATTGCAGTTGTTTACAGAAAGTTTTGCGACAGACGCAGCACGTATAGTTCGCTGGAAAGCATTTCTGAAAAAGATTCAATGGAAAGAAGCTCTTGATTTCAAGACTGTTATGGAAGTAATAAAGGAAAGGTTGCAGCCTATGGCAGAAAGATATTGGGGAAAGTAGTGCGTTGTGGAGTCGTCTCGCAAGCAGGAAACGTAGCTGATGATTAGCCCCAACACGCCCTGTTTTACTCTAATTGAGCAAGCTTTGAGCGTATTTTTTAACGTTAATTATATTTAACGACTCTTGGGTCTTGCCTGATGAAGTTTGCGTCATAGTATTCACCTTTTTCCACGAGGGTGAATATGATCCTTAGCAACTTGTTTGCTATGGCATTTAGTACATAATGACGCGGCTTTTTATCTATTAAAGTACGCCTCTCGTAATACAGTTTAATCTCCTTGTTGTGCAATCTGGCGCTTTCTGCGCAGATGTACAACAAGGTCTTTGAACGTCTATTACCAATTTTGGATATATGTGCTCCCTTGTCCATTTTTCCTGATGATTTTTCGTATGGCGCAGTTCCAGCATAAGCTGAATACTGTCGCGCTGTAGTTATTTTTGTGAAATTCTCTGTTTTTACCAATAGTTCTACTGCGGTAATCAGCCCAACTCCATCGACACTTTTTACAAGCTCATAGTTGTGGTGAATGCTGTCATGTCCATTTATGACTTTCAACATCTCTTTTTCCGTCTCGGCTATTTCCGTGTCCAGCATCTCTTTTATACGGTCCATGCTTCGCTTGACGGCAAGACTTCTAACAGGACGGCAATCCTCGCTCTTGTCGGCTGTTATTAGCTGCTTACGCTGTTCTACAAGCATTTCTCGGTGGCGTGCCAATTGACGGAGCTCATATAGAGCCTCTTCTGGAAACGTCTTGTATTTCAGCTTATCAGGATATCTCTCTCCAAATTCTCTGAGCAGTGCACAATCCAGGACATCCGTCTTGGCACGGTCAGGGGTAGCTCTGTATCTATGGATGACATATCCACCCACAAAGGCAATCTTTACATTGCTATCCATGCAGCACTTCAAGAGGGTATCACCATAAACTCCGGTATGCTCAGCAACCAATACTGCATCGCTAGGAAGAGTTTCTAAAAACCTTCCGATACTCTTTAAATTGTTCTTTACAACCTTATGTGAAGGTTGGTTTGATACTTTTTTTGATGTCAAGTCGAAAAAACTTACGTCAAATTTCTCTTTTGCCAAATCTATTCCGTAACTTTGCATAATGAATAAAGTTTTTAATAAGAAGGGTGCTCCGTTCTGAGCGGCTACAACTATACTACGAGTCCTGTCTTGTTCAACAAGCAGGCTAATTTACTCTCAAGCTTCTGCTCAGAAAATATCCAGTTCCCCAAACAGGGCTAAGCCTTTACTATGCTAGAAAGGGCACAGGGTTAACGCTGGATATGGAGTATTCTTCTTTTTTTATTGTACTTATCTATTTTCCTGCAAAGTTAACAAAAGTTTGCAGATATAAAGATTTTCACCTCTTTATTTTTCCAAGTGCAAATATAATAGAAAGGGCAGAAGCTCCTAGCCCAGGGCAATCGCCCTGGGTTATTACGGTCGCAACCCTGCCGCCCTGAAAGGGCAAAAGCTTTAAAATACCTTGTAATTTTCATATTTTCTTTGTTGTTTTTCAATATAATGTGTATCTTTGCAATGTCGAATGAAAATACGACTAAAAACAATTAATAAAAGAACATAGTATGCAATATCCAACAATATTAGAATATGTAAAGGCCATTCAAGATGCTGGTAACAATCTTGACAAGTTGGCTCACCTGACTCCCGTATTAGATAATCACGGAGAGCCATATCATATTTGTGATGCTTTTGCCGTTGTATTTAAGATGCAGGACAAGAGTACTGGGAAGTATTATACCCTCAAGTGTTTCTTGAAAAATCAGAAGGAACGTGACGATGATTCGTGTTGTCAGATTACTAATGAACAGAATATGGTTAGGGCTTCATACAGTACTTCTGTGAAGTATCTAGAGAAGGAACTTTTAGTTCATAGTCAAGACAAAGTGGGAAAATTTCCGGTACTGTTGGCAGATTGGATAGACGAGAAATCGATGATAACTTTTCTGTCAGTGAATGAAGATATGACTACATCAACAATACATGAAAATTTTAATGAGGCTATTACAGATGAATATGGAGTGACATATAGCAAAGACGGGAGAAAATTGTTAAGATCACCCAAAGAACTTGATGGAAACTATTCAATTAAAAAAGATACAAAGATTATTTGTGATTGGGCATTTGAAGGTTGCACTTCTTTGCGTAGTCTTGTTGTTCCTGAGAGTGTTATAAGCATTGGAGAGAGTGCATTTGATGGGTGCACTTCTCTGAGTAGTCTTGTTATTCCTAATAGGGTAGTGAGCATTAAAGGCAATCTCTTTTGCGGTTGGTATGGCGACTTGATATGCTTGTCGCCGTACTTTATTTATGAAAATAATGTATTATTTGATAAAGACAAAAGTACAATTATCTCTTTTAGAGACCAAGACACAACATCTTATGTCATCCCAGCTGGAGTAACTAGCATTGGTGATTGTGCCTTTGAAGGTTGCGAATCTTTGAACAGTCTTGTTATTCCTAATAGTGTAACTAGCATTGGGGAGAGTGCTTTTTCCTTTTCATCTTTGAGCAGCCTTGTTATTCCAGATAGCATTACCCGTATTGAGGATTGTGCATTTGAATATTGTGAATCTTTGAGCAGTCTTGTTATTCCTAATAGCGTTACCAGCATTGGCGATAGGGCATTTGTATATTGTAAGTCTCTGCGTAGTCTTGTTATTCCTGATAGTGTAACTCGCATTGGGGATAGGGCATTTGAATATTGCGAATCTTTGCGTAGTCTTGTTATTCCCGACAGTGTTACTAGCATAGGGGCTTGGGCATTTCGAAGTTGTCGTTCCTTGACAGATATTGTTATTCCTGATAGCATAACTAGCATTGTGACTGGTGCGTTTAGTGATTGCGAGTCTTTGAAAAGTTTTGTTATTCCCAATAGTGTAACTAGCATTGAAAATTGTGCATTTAGTGGGTGCAAATCTTTGCGTAGTCTTGTTATTCCTGATAGTGTTACTTGCTTATTTTGGGATGCATTTCATGGCTGTGAATCTTTGAGCAGTCTTGTTATTCCTGACAGCGTTACTAGCATTGGGAATAGTGTATTTTATGGGTGCAAATCTTTGACAGATATAGCTATTCCTGATAGTGTTACTAGCATTGGGAATAGTGCATTTGAAGATTGCTCTTCTTTGAGTAGCCTTGTTATTCCCGATAGTGTTACTAGCATTGGAAATAGAGCGTTTTATGGCTGCAAATCTCTGTGTAGTCTTGTTATTCCTGATGGTGTAACTAGTATAGGGTATGAGGCGTTTAAGGATTGCTCTTCTTTGAGTAGCCTTATTATTCCTGATAGTGTTGCTAGTATTGTGGATAGAGAATTTACATATTCATCTTTGAGCAGTCTTGTTATTCGTGCTACTGGATCGAGTATTGTGGATAGAGCCTTTAAAGGTTGTATTTCTTTATGTTATCTCGCTATTCATGCTAAAATTGTGATCCCTGATGGTGTAACCAGCATAGGAGACAGCGCATTTCGTGGTTGCACTTCTTTGACTAGCCTTGTTATTCCTGACAGTGTTACCAGCATTGGGATTGGTGCTTTTGGGGGTTGTAAATCTTTGGCAGACATTGTTATTCCTGATAGTGTTACCTGTATTGAGAATAGTGCATTTGAAGGTTGCTCTTCTTTGAATAACGTTGTTATTCCTGATGGTATAACTCGCATTGGGAAAAGTGCATTTAGGGGTTGCAAATCTTTGAGTAGCCTTGTTATTCCTGGTGGTGTGACTCGCATTGGGGATGGTGCATTTAGGGATTGCGAATCTTTGAGTAGCCTTGTTATTCCTGGTGGTGTGACTCGCATTGGGGCGAGGACATTTTTTGGTTGTAGTTCTTTGAGTAACATAGTCATTCCTGACAGTGTAACTAGTATTGGGGATGAAGCATTTGGATATTGCAAATCTTTGAGTAGTCTTGTTATTCCTGATAGTGTTACTAACATTGGTGATTATGCTTTTTATTGTTGCTATTCTTTGGAAAGTCTTATTCTCCCGGATGGTGTTACGAGCATTGGGGAATATGCATTTAGGGGTTGCTCTTCTTTGAGCAACCTCGTTATTCCTAATAGTGTTACTAGTGTTGGAAAGTGTGCATTTTATGATTGCTCTTCTTTGAGTAGTATTATTATTCCTGATAGCGTTACTAGCATTGGGGATAGTACTTTTTGGGGTTGCTCTTCTTTGAGCAGTCTTGTTATTCCTGATAGCGTTACTAGCATTGGTGTGTGTGCATTTAGGCATTGCTCTTCTTTGAGTAACGTTGTTATTCCAGATAGTATTACAAGCATTGAGTGTTATGCATTTAGTGATTGCTCTTCTTTGAGCAGTATTGTTATTCCAGTGAGTGTTACTTACATTGGGCATCATGCTTTTGCAAATTGCAATCTCTCAAATACTCTTAGACAAGAATTAAGTTCCCGTTTTGGTGATAAAATATTTTGGTAACTAAGGTTGAACTTGTTAAAGGCATCTTTTTCATGGAATTGTGAAGGAGGTGCCTTTAATGTTTGAATTTTAAAGCTTTTGCCCTTACAGGGCGCAAGGTTGATTGCTGGTTTACCCAGGGCGAGTGCCCTGGGCTAGGAGCTTCTGCCCCTTCAGGGCGTGTGGGGCATGGACTATATTTTTTACTAAATTACCATTTTCCCAAGAAACATGGGATTTTTCCCAATAATGCCTTGATTTTTCCCAAGAAAGCCCCGATTTTTCCCAAATACAGCAGTTTATCGGGAAAAGTGTGGGGGGAGGCTTGCAGGAAAATGAGAGTATTTTCTTGCCTTTTTGTTAATATTATACGATTTTTCATTGTTTTTTCCCTACTGAGCGAGTAGGCCATTTGTTTTTCCCAAGAAATGCCCGATTTTTCCCAAATACGTGGGTTTTTCGGGGGAGTTGTGGGAAAAGCATTGTTTTGCCTTATTTTCTGCAGTACTTTTGCAGCGTCGAAGAAACAAGACAACGCTGAAATGGTTTGGTGCTCTTGAAAACCTCTTCGTACATTATATAATATGTATACTCAGATTATGAGAGTGGTGCAGCAGGGCGAGACCTTCGCTGTGCAGAGTCAGAAAAGTGAGAACGGACAGATGATGAAATGCAACATCGTTCTCCAGGAGATGGGCGGCAAGTATGAGAACCAGTACGCTGCGGCAATGCTCGGCAATATGGCGCAATGTAAGTATGCGGCTGGCGAGCTAGTGGCGGTTACGCTCCGCTTTACTACCCATGAGCACAATGGTCAGGTTTATCAGGATATTCTGGTTACGGACATTGAAAAAGTAAAAGGGTAAAACTTGATATTTTAAAGCTTTTGCCCTTACAGGGCGACAGTTTTGCGTCCATAATAACCCAGGGCGTTGCCCTGGGCTAGGAGCTTCTGCCCTTTCAGGGCGTGTGGGGCATATTTGCAAAAGCTTTTTTTAGTTATTAACTGAGTTGAAACTGAGGAGGATTTTCCATGGTAAAGCGCGCAACAATCCGGATGTTTCTTCTCCTAAAATTCAATTCAGATTATGGTTAAGAAAGTAAATAAGGTTCAGAACAATGCTCAGAATAATGTTCAGAACCAGCAGGTGAATAATAATGACTGCCAGCATGTGCAGTTGGGTGGAATGGCTTACTATGATGCTAAGCAGTATTTCCTCTTCAGTCCTCAGGAATCGGGGGTGAATAAGGTTCCTCGATTCCGTTCGATGGGCGTGGCTCAGCAAATGCCTGACGGAACGTTTGATTTCGTGGTTCAGCACCGCCTCAGAACTCAGTCGGAACTGATTAAGAAACTGGCGCATGGTCGTGTGAGCAAGACCAAGGACGGTGCTGTTCAGCTTACCTTGAAGGTGTTCTGCCATGAGGGAATCAACATCGCCCGAACACTGGCTGTTGAGGCTGAAGAAGGGGCTGAGGCGGTATTGGATTACCAACTGAAACATTAGGATTTTTGTATTCAACTTAAAACGATAAGTAGAAACAGATAGATGAGTTGTTATTTAATTAAGGTGGAGAATGGGCACAAGGTTGCCCGCTCCATCACTTCGGAAGAGGAGTATAAGCAGCTGCGTGGAAGCAATGAGCAGAAGGCGAATCTTCGTCTGGCTCGTGCCGGAAACGATGCTGCGAAACGGAGACTGGTGCAGTTTAATTATTCCGGCCATTATCCGCAAGGCGTGGTGAAGGGAATGAAACTGCCAAGCGGTGCTTTCGGATTTGATATGGATGAGCCGGAGGCTTTTGCCAAGGCTGCCAAGCTGCTGCTGAAAGAACCGGACAAGTACGGACTGCTGATGCTGGAACGTAGTGCAAGACAGGGCGGACATGCGGTGTTTGAACGCGAAAAGGGCAAGACGGTTCTGGAGAATCAGGTGAGGATTGCTACGATGCTCAAGTGCGAAATGGATACTTCGGCTCACGACATCAATCGGGTTTACTTCACTACCACATCGGATGACGAAGATTTGCTCTTCCTTTCGCCACGGCTCTTCAAGGATGAATACGATGAGGCTGCCGTGGCTGCTGAAGGGAAAGTGCTGGAAGAGCGTGAAAGATACGGAAACGAGGAACTGCCGGAAGGAGCGCACAAGGCGAACAAGCATTATGAGCCTTGGAAGGAAGAAATCAAGAAGAATCCTCAGGGGAACTTTAAGAGTCAAGAATTAAAGAATTCGAGAATTTCTACTTCTTCTTCTTCTTCTTCTTCTGCTGCGTCAACTTCTTCTACTTCAACTACTTCTGCTGCTCAGGACAATTATCTCGGGATTCCTTATGGGGAAATCATTAAGAAGTGGTGGCAACTGTATAATGATGGGCAGGAGCCGATGCGCTCCAACCGCAATACGCTGACCTTTGAGCTGGCTGTGAACCTGCGCCACATCTGTGGTTTTGACCGCAATCAGCTGGCTCAGATTATTCCCTGCTACGATGGGTTTCCCGAACAGGAAAAGATGGCTTGCATCAACTCGGCATTGAACGAGAAAATCACGCAAATGCCTAAGCGACTGAAGGATGTGCTCTCTGCCATTCGTCAGGAACGAATGAAGCAGGGAAATGCGGGTGGTGGTTCGGCGGCTGACAATGAGGCGCTGCTAAATGCGCTGGACGAGGCTAACGCCAAGGATGATCTGTTCTATTATAATGCGCTGCCTAAGTTGCCGCAAGGCATTCGGGATTCCGTCAGCGCAGTGGGTCCGGCACTGGCTCTGCCTATAATCACAGCCATCTGTCCTGCCATCGGAATGCTCGCAACGGGCGTGAAGGTTTCCGTTCACGGCAAGATGAACTCGCTGAACCTCATCTCCTACATCGCCGGTGATTTTGCATCTGGCAAGGGAAGTATTGACCCCGTGATTGACGCATGGACTTCGGAAGTGAAGGAAATGGACAAAATGTATCAGCAGAAGGAGGATGAATGGCGAGCCAAGAAACGTGCAGCCAAGAACAAGAAGGAGCAGCCGGAAGAGCCGAAACTGCCGGTAAGATGCTTGACACTGAACAATACGGTGGCGAATCTGGCTGAACGACTGGCGAACACGGAAGGCAAGCATGCCTTCTCGTTTACTCCGGAAGCTGACACCGTAGCGCAGAAGTGGAAATCGGCAATGAGCGACTTTTCAGTCATGTTGAGACAGGCTTACGACGGAACAAGCTATGAGCGTGAAGCTAGAAGTGCGGATGCAGTGAATGTTCATATAGACAGACTGTTATGGAACGTGGTGATGTGTGGAACGCCTGATGCGCTCTATCGAGTGGTAAGCAATTATACGGATGGCTTCCAGAGCCGTATCATCGTGGCAAAAACGCCCGATAATACCTTCACTCCACTTTCTGACAACATGTATGTAATGAACGAACGCCAGCGCGACCGCATCATTCAGATTGCTCATCTTCTGCCTTTGCTGACCGGTGAGGTGGTTCTGCCCAAGCTGGAGGATAAGGGTAGGGAATGGCTGGAACAGATAAGACTGGAAACGATGAAAAATGACGACAAGGTGAAAGCCCGCCAGCGTTTCCGTATCTGTCCAACCACCATGCGAATGATGACCTGCATCATGCTCTGCAAGGTTCTGGAAACGCTGATTCAGAAGCATGGTTTCAATGGAGCCGAGAAACAGCTGAAGGAGTCACCTGATTTGTGGAAGGGAATGCTCGTAAAGACGCAGACACCAACCATGCTGAATGTCTTTGATGTACTGGCTGACTATCAGCTGGATAATGCGCTCTACTTCTTCCGTAGTCGCATAGAGGATGCGTTCTCATCCAAGAATTATTGCAGTCAGTCGCCCTACGATCGTACACATAGAGGTAAGAATGATTCCATCTTCGAACGTCTTGACGTAACTTTCACCTTTGAGCAGGCAGAGCAGCAGAGTGTTGCCGTAAAGGGCGCAACTGCTACCCATGAGACGGTAAGGCAGATGCTGAAGAATTGGAAGCGTCAAGGTTTGATCAGTATTTTACCAGACAAGCGTTATCAGAAAGTTACTTCTATCATATAAAATCCGGTCATTTCCGGTCATGGTCATTTCCGGTCATTTTGGTTTTCGGTTCTTAAATCAGCCTTAATGGCCGGCCTTGATCCAATTATTCATTATCAATTATTAATTGTAAATTATCATGAACATCAATATATTCCGCCGTCGCTTCACTCCATGGAGTGTGGATGGCACAATGGTTATAGGTGGCAAGATTTTCTGCGACACCTTAGAACGTCCTAACCGTCATTTGCCAGCAGGACGTTATAAGATTTCTCTCATTCCTACCAAGCAAAAGAAGGTGTCGGAGACAAAGAAGAAAAATAAGTATGAAAGAGGGAAATATGAAATTGTTATCAAGCCTGTTATTCTGTTAAGATCCAATTACGTGCCCCGTACTGTTAGGCGCAGAGCTCGCTTCGTGCCTGGCAACGGTCCGCTACGTCTGAGAAACAAGAGTATCATTCTGGGCAAGTCTCATTATACCGGAATCGTTACGCAATCAGAAAAATGCTATAATGAATTTTGCCAGTTGTTGGATGAGGAATTCAAGAGGATGAAGAAAAAGCATCTATCGTGCAGAATCAATCTGTTTATCAGGGATTGGGGTGTTGACGAAATCCCCCTCAATTATCTGCTTATTTTTCAATAATTAATATTCAATATCATGCGTAAGATAAAGGAAATCATCATTCATTGCAGTGCGACCAAGGAAGGTCGCAACTTCACCGTAGCGG